>Ga0210377_10002439_pt1 | contig 16305 bp, 12 predicted proteins | sample PLM4_65_b1redo_FD_155480 | JGI IMG/M metagenome (GOLD analysis project Ga0210377, IMG submission 155480) | Groundwater sediment microbial communities from an aquifer in East River, Colorado, USA - PLM4_65_b1 redo | ecosystem: Environmental > Terrestrial > Soil > Riparian zone | place: USA: East... | reverse complement strand
TCTTGCCGTCACCCACCCGCTGCGACCTCGAACCGCTCCGCCCCATGGCTCGCCTCCTCTTCGGAGGCCAACATTGCCATCAATCAAGGGGCGACTGGAAGGTGTGGTCCGTTGGACGGTTACGCGTACAACTCGGATACAGGCACGTACGTACCAGGTGAGTGTCAGGACGGAGACTTCGAGGGGTACGACTCTGAGACGGGCAGCTACGTCTACGGAGACTGCGAGCCAGGCGGGGACGTAGATGCGTATGACTCTGACACCGGGGAGTACGTCTATGGAGACTGCAACTAGAACCGTCGAGCGCTGCTCTCCTGGGGCGGAGCCAGAATCAGCCCGACAGAAGGCTGGGGGCAGCGTCAACGGAGCGTTCTCGGCGAGGCAGCCGGCGGGGCTGCCAGCGTGTCGGTAGGTGAAGGAGGGACTCGCGATGATCGTCCGAATCGTCTCGATTCTAGGCAGCATAGCTCTCGCAGGCGGGTTCACACTCGCTAGCCAACCCGGCGAACCTCTGACCATGGAGGACTTCGTTGTCGTCATGCCTGGGATCACGATCGAGCGTGTCGCGGCAAGGGTCGAGGGCAATCCCTGCGCGGTATCGACGTTTGCGAATCCTCACTGCCTTTACCCGGGGCCAGTTGGCCGATTTGCCGACGGGACTTTCCTCATACCAGACGAGTTCACATATCCTGTCGGCTGTGGAGATGACTCTTGCGCCCATCAAGAGATCTGGCTCGTTGGTCCTGACTCTTCGACCACAGTAGTAGCGTACCTCGCGAATCGAGCCGCCCCAGGCAACCGGTGGGACGATGGAGGTCTCATGAGCGCAGGCGTCGATGCCTTCCGCGGCACTGCCGTAATAAGGCTTCGCACCTCCAGCCCCAGTACCGTCGGAGGCACTCCGCCCTACCAAGCGGGGCAAGAGCTACTGCTCATGAGAGGCTTCGTTACTCTTGCGGAGGTAGTTCAGACGTTCGCACCCCAGGCCGGCGGACTGACCTATCGTGTCCCGGCCCTGCCCGAAGGCCTCCCCGCCGCCGACCACTTCGACACCTACTGGGGTCCACTGACTCGCCCATTCACCTTCGCGAACGCCCAGCCGCTGCAGTGCGGCTACCCTGCCGCGCCCCCGAAGCCCGGGGACTGCCTCACCGTTGCCGATACGGTGCCCACACCTGCCGTGGGCGAGGGGGTCTACTACGTGACCGCGGCGACGTACCAGGGGCAGCGGAGATTCGGGCGGAAGTATATGAACGGGGCGTTCTCGGGGAGGGACCCGAGCGTTCTGCCGGCGTGTCAGTAGCAACCTGATCTCGACTCGTCAACCACCTGCGACCATGCTCGACGGAATCGGTGATCGGCTTGCCCGGAATCGGCGATCACGATGCCCGGAACGACCGATCGCCCTGCTCCGGAATCAGCGATCCCCTCCCCCCGGAATGACTGATCGCGTTGCAGTTGGGGCCCCGGAAATCGCCTTCAGGGTCTCGATCCACCGGATGAGCTCCTTCTTGGCGAGGGCCGCGTCGGTTAGTTCCTTCTCCTGGTGTGCGACGTGGGTGTTCCGGAAGTCGTAGACCGCTTGGACGGCGGCAAGGAAGTCGCGCGAACCGGTCGTGCGGAACTTACTCGTGACGGCACCGAACACGCCCCCGAGCTTGTTCTTGTCGTTCAAGGCGAAGTCGAGGCAGTTCCGGAGAAGACCCAGAGGGGAGACGCCGTTGCCAAAGACGAGCGTGCGCTTGAGGTTCTGGGCCATGCCCTCGTAGTGGCGGCGCTGGCCGCCTTCGATGCGGCTGAGGTACGGCTCAAACCATGCCTTCTGGTCAGGGACCGCCGCTGGAAGGTCGGCCTGGAGCCTCCGCGTTATGAGTCCCTTGGCAGCCTCGTCGAGCGAGCCGAGGAGCGCGTTGAAGACGGGACCGTAGCTGATCCCCTCCTTGTTTTCCAGGAAGCGGAACAGCATGGCCGCTTGCTCGACGGCTCTCCGGTATCGCTCGGGTAGTGCGGTGAGTGTCTCCGCGGGAACAAGGTCCGCGACCTCGGGCTTCTTCTCGTCCTCCGTAACGATCGCCGCGGCGAAGAGCGGGAGGGTGGCTAGGAGCTGTTCCTCATCGACGAGGTCACGGAGGGTGGGCCGGCAAGTGTCGGCGAGTTCTCGCACGGTGGAAGTGCTGATCCGCTCGAAGACCCCCTGGGGCACGTAGACGTATTCCCAGGCGCAGGTCGGCGCAGAGGCGGCCTCGCACCACGCGCTCGCGGCGCGGGCCTTCCGCGGCACGTCGCGGTCCTCGCGACCCTTTGTCTCGACCAGGTAGCAGTTGCCGTCGTTGGTGCGGACAAAGAAATCCGGGGTGTAGAACGCGAGGTTCCCCGCGGAGCCGAGGTAGTCGATGCGGAGGCACTGAGGCCCAGCGTTCTTGGCGAAGGCGGCGACATCGGCGGCTTGGTCTGCGTAGCGCGCGAACGCGACCTCCAGCTCGCGGTTGCAGGGGACGAGGTTGAAGAGTGTTTTCCGGGCCTCGACCGCGGGTCGGCGCTCGCTGTGGGTCACTTGGTAGGGCCGCCAGCGGGAGAGAAGCACAGAAGTCCCGGTGGCCGCTCGCTTTTCGACGGCAATCGTGCGCGCACGGATAAGTGGGACGAAGACCGCTCGGACGTGCTCCGCGACATCGGAGTTTCTGAGGCGCGCGACAAGGCGCTGGTCGAAGAGTGACGTCTTCTCCTCGAAGAGGATCTCCTCAAGGAAGGTCTGGACAAGCGACGCGAGCGCGGCGTGTAGTGCGCGGAGCTTACAGACCTGCTCAAGCTGGTTGATGTAGTAGGAGACGGCGCCGGTCCCACTTTCCAGGAGCGGGAGGTATAGCTTCATCCGCTCGACGACCTCGCCGGTGAAGAGATGTTTCCCCTCGTACTCGATCTCGGTGCGGACCTCCTTGCCGAGCGGGAGGCGCGTGTACTTGGAGAAGGCTTTGCGGACGTCTTCGATCGTCAGTCCTTCGAGCTTGGGGAGCGTGCGGAGCCCGGCGCTTAATACGGGGACCGCGAGCTCCAGCGCCGTGAGGTCCTTCCTGGCCTCATCTGGGTAAATCGAGATGGTGGTCGCCGGGACGCGGTCGACGTCGACGATCTCGATGGGGAGCCCCTCCTGGGCGAGCTGATCCTCGTAGAGCGCGGCGAAAGCGGGGTGTTCTACGACGGTGAGGATCTCGTGAGCGCCCTGCTTCCCGGGCGGGGTCATCCGCCGAAGGCCACGGCCGAGCGTCTGCTCGGGGAGGATGCCGGCCGCGGCGGAGTAGGCGCGCAGGGGAACGATCGTGGTGACGTTCCGGACGTCCCAGCCCTCTCGGAGCATCAGGACCGAGACGATGCAGGAATAGGGGGTGGTGTTCCGGTCGAGGTTGCGGCTCAACTCCCGCAGGGCTTTGAGGTCCTCGTCCTTGATGTCCTTGTCGCTCTCGACGAATTCCATGTGCGCGCCGGGGCCGCGCCCGACCTTCTTCACGGACCCCTTGAGGTTGGTGTGAAGGTTGATCGTCTTGCCGTTCAAGTCCTGAAAGCTCGCGTCGGTGTTGAGGCGGGTCGTGATCTGGTCCGCGCTTTCGGTGCTGTCACACATGACGAAGAGAAGTGCTTTCTTGCCGCTCTTGCCCCACTCGTCCCGGCTTCGGCGCCAGCGTTCGTAACCGAGGCGGAGGTGGCGGTCGAAGCGGACGGCCGCGTTGTCGCTGGGCTCCTCGTGAAGGTCCTGATCGGCGCGACCGATGAGCGGCGTCTTCACGATCCCGGCGTCCACGGCTTCACCGAGCGGAGTGTCGCAGACGATGTGCTTGAAGGCTTGGCCGAGATTGTCCTTGGGGGTGGCGCTGAAGTCGAGCTGAGCGATGAGGCCCCCGCCGGTGCGGGTCTTGATGGTCTCATGGAGGCACTGGATCGCCTCGTTCCAAGCGGAGTCGGGGTCCCAGACGTGGTGCGCCTCGTCGTTCAGGAGCATGACGCGATTGTGCGCGGTGATGCGGTCGCGAAGCGCTGCGCCCGTGTCGAAGGCAGCTGACTTCGCGACCGGCGGGCCCATGAAGGAGTAGGTCTCGGTGTTCCCGCCGCGGCGTCGCGCCCTGTCGTAGAGGCGGTGGATGTTGGTGAGGTAGAGCGTGCCGCCGGTCGCGGCGCCGCTGGCCTCGTCCTGAAGCACGACGCTCATGTTCCAATCACCCTTCCACTCCGGCGGGATGAGCGGATCGGTATCAAAGATGTGGCCGTCGCCGAAGTCCTCCTTGAGACGTTCGTAGACGGTGAGGTTCGGGGCGATGACGACGAAGTGCCGCGCAAGCGGCGACTCGGACTCGCGGAGCGCGTGGAAGTAGCTCCAGACGATCGCGAGGCTCATGACTTTGGTTTTCCCGGCACCCGTGGCGAGCTTAAAAGCGAAGCGCGTCCAGGCATCCTCCTCCGGGGTGACGCCGAGCGCGGCTTGTTCCCGGCTCGGCCCCTCGAACTCGCTCACGAGCGACGAGAGGCAGTCGATGCGCCGGACCTCCTTCAGGTAGACGAGAGCTTCCAGCGCCTCGCGCTGGCAGAAGTAGTAGCGGAACTCGAACTCGTCCCCGGCGGGTGTGGTCATCCGGTGCGGGCGCTCGAACCAGTGGGTGAGAAGCATCCGCGTGGTGTCGGAGGCCCCGACGTAGAAGTTGTCGCGCCATTGCTTCAGTTCGGCGCGGAGGTTCTGGACTATGGGGAAGGGGGAGGCGCGGCGCTGGTTGATGACAAGGGCGGGCTTGCCCTTCTCGGGGTTCCGGACGCGGTGCGCACGCGGCTCCTCCCAGGGCTCGAAGAGTGGTTCGAGCGCCGCGGTGTTGAACACGCTCTCGGTCATAGCCGCACTTCGACGGTGACGCTCGTGTCGCACCCGAACGTGTCGACGACCTTCACGCACGCGGTGTAGGTCCCGTTCTTCGGGTAGGCAAAGGCGGCGTTGCTCACGGTCCTGAGCGAGCGGTCCTTCCTGGTGCGGTAGTCCTGCCAGTGGTGCTTGAAGGGCTGGTCGGGGTGCCAGTCGAAGTCGATCGCCCAGAAGTCGATGAAGTCGAAGCCGCTCTTCATGGCGCGCTCCTTGATCGCTTCTAGTTCCTTGGTCGGGACCTCGGCGAGCGACGGCAGGAATCGCGTGAGCTTGATATCGACCGTAGGGACCTCGCCTTTCGCCGTGCGACTGTGCATCACCGCCTCGGCCTCGAGGACAGCCATTTCGAGAAAGGGCGGTGGGCTCTTCCGGTTCTTCTCCATGATTTCGCGCGGGATCTGGATCAGCTTTAACGCGATGCCGAGCTCCTTCTCAATGGCAGCCGTGGTGAGTCGAAGGTCCATCTCGAACTCCCAGGCGAGGCAGTAACACTCGCGGGCCCCGGCCTGCGCGACGGCGCGCGCGACGGCTTTGGCCTCGTCGCGGTTGAAGACGGAGTCGATGCCATCCACGTGGCAAAGGGCTCGCCCTTTCCGCCCGTGGATCAGCGGGGAGGAGGCGTGTGCCGATTCGAGAACCTCGGCTTTGAAAAACTCGAGCACGACACGGCGGTGCTCCTCGTCGGCGCCCTTCAGGGACTCCTTCTGCCACCACTGTCTTTCGTAGCGGCCGAGGTTGTAAACGTCGAACGCACGGTAGGCTTTGCCGGATTCATGCAGAGCACGCTGCATGTCGATGAGCCGCTTCCGGCTCGTGTGGATGCCAAACCGTCCGAGATCACACATGATCCAGCGCCGACCAAGCATCTCAGCGACCACGCCGGTTGTCCCAGACCCACAAAATAAGTCAGCCACTAGATCGCCGTCTGCGGAGAGCCACCCGATCAGTCGTGCCAGGAGGTCTCGGTGCTTCTGGGTGGGGAAGTCCTTCAGGTTCTCGTACGCCTTCATGTCATCCCACACGGTATCGGCAACTTTGTCGGATGACGGGGAGTACCAGTTCTCGACGGCCCCGGTCCCGGACTTCCTGACGAACTCCAGTTCGCAGCCTGTCTCGCGCCAGTACTCGACGAGCGGTTTGCCGTGTGCGTCGAGCAGAAACCGCTGATAGTTGTCGACTGCCCGAAGTGCGCGGTCTCTTTCCCACTTCCACTGACCGTGGGAGGGTGTTTCCCCGAGAAGCTCATACCGCATTGTTGGACGATCGGCGCCGCTCCAGAAACGGTGCCAGTATCCCTCGGCATCCTTCGCTTCATACGGGATGAGGAGATTCTTGACGCGACTTTCGGGCCGAGAGGAGTACCACAGCAGCGTGTCGTGACCTTGAGGCAATGCCACCACGGTGTCGAACTGGCGCTGGAGGTTCTTCGAGATCGGCCTATGAACGATGATCTCACTACGAAAGTTCTCGGAACCGAACACCGCGTCCATTATGCAGCGCACGTGGTAGCTCACGGTCGGAGCAAGGTGGACGACGATGTGAGCTCGCTCTGATAGCAGTTCCCTCATGAGGACGAAGCGTTCAAAGAGCGAGTGGAGGTAAGAGTCGGTGCCTCGGCCCCACATGTCGCGATACGCAACCATCTCAAGGGTCGACTGATCCTTCAGCACTGACTCCGCGCTGCTGCCGATGGGCACGTAGAGAGAGAAGTCAGCTCCGACATCAAACGGCGGATCGATGTAGATCAAGTCGATCTTGCCTTTAAAGTGCCGCAGGAGTGACGCGCCGACGAGCTTGTTGTCGCCCCAGATCAGCATGTTGCGGAAGTCGTCGAGGTGGGCCTTGTGGGCGTTGAAGAGGCGCCCCTGCGCCTCGGTGCGCGCGCGGGGCTCGTCGACGGTTTCGATCTTCTGAAGCGGCATTACTGCGCCGGCGACGTCCACCTCACGTCGGTTGCCGTACTCGTCGTATTTGCCCTCCCACACGAGCTCGGTCTTGAGCGTCGCAAGTGGATGCGGATTGCCCGGGCCGGCAGGACGTTGCCTCGGGGACAGGGGGCTCTCCTTCTCGTCGGCCACGGTCGCGGATCCCCTCTGATTGCGCTCGAGAGTACAGCTCGGCTCAGACTTGACTTCCCCGCCCCGCCCAAGCATGAATCGTCGCTGGGAGGAGCCCATCATGCCCCACCTCAGCCCACAGACCCTGACGCGCGCCGAGCAGCGAGCAATCCTGCGCGCCACCGCCGGCAACGCCAGGGACCACCTGATCTACTCGCTTGCCCTCGGCACTGGCCTCAGGCTAGCCGAGATCGTAGGCATGAACGTCGGGGATGTCTATACCCCGGAGGGAAGACCCCGGAATCGCGTCCGGCTACGCCCTGAAATTGCCAAGGGCGGCCGTGTTGGCGACGTGTTCCTGCCTGACGCCCTGGTGGCCAAGTTCCGGAGATTCTTGCGCCACAAGGCCACGAGGCGCGAGGGGCTACGGCCCGAGGACCCGCTCTTCTGCTCCCAGAGCCGGACGCGCATCTCACCGCGCCGGGTCCAGATGGCCTTCCGGACCTGGCAGGTGAAGGCCGGATTCGATCGGCTGTACCCCTTTCATTCGCTTCGCCACACAGCCGTGACGGAAGTCTACCGCCGATCGCGGGACCTCTTCCTGGCCCAGCGATTCGCCCGTCACGCATCGCCGCTGACGACGACGGTGTACACGCATCCGTCAGACCAGGAGCTCTTCGCTCAGGTTCGCGGGCTGAGATGCTGATGGTCCGGTCCAAGCGGAATTGACATTCCCATAACTTTCACCTAGCCTCCGTCCATCATTATTACTGTGTACCCCCTGTCCCTGAGGGTCGAGCAGTCGACCATCCGCGAGAGGACCGCAATGCTGCCGCTGCAGGATCTCCAGCCGATTCCCTTCCCAGGAACGGTGGCGGCTGGCAAGCCGTTCGAACCCATCGAGGGAGGCGAGCTACTCAAGGTCCCTCGCGTCCTCCTCAGCCACGGCACGAACCTCGCACTTCGGGTGCGGGGCGACAGCATGGTTGAGGACGGGATCCGGGATGGGGACATCGTGATCGTCAAGCGACAGCGCACCGCCGAGAACGGTCAGACGGTCGTGGCCGTCATCAACGGCGAGGCGACGGTCAAGCGGCTCTATCGGACGGAGGGCCGCGTGGAGCTCCGTCCAGCCAACCCGCTCCTGAAGTCGATCATCCTCGATGCGGGGAGCGGGACGTTCGAAATCCGCGGCATCGTCATCGGACTGATCCGGAACTTCTGACCTGGAGGAGGCGCCGAGTCAGTGTGAACCGCCTTGTTTGCTCCTTCCCTGCTGCTCCTCGTCCCTCCGCTATACTTCAGTAAATGCATGCTCCCTCGGGTCAGACCGCAACGCCGCGTCCTCCTCAGTCGGCGCTTCGGATCGGTACTTCCAGTTGGAGCGCCGAATCCTGGGAGGGGGTCTTCTATCCGACCGGGATGACACCGGCTGACTACCTCGCGCACTACGCCACCGAGTTCGACACCGTCGAGATCGACGCGACCTTCTACCGCACTCCGACGGAGCGGATGGTCGACGGCTGGCGAGACAAGACGCCGCCCGGGTTCGTCTTCGCCGCGAAAGTCCCGCAGGTCATCACGCACGAGAAGATCCTGCAAGACTGCGGGCCTGAGCTCGGCGAATTCGTGCGTGTGATGACCCGGCTGGGGGACAAGCTCGGGCCGCTGCTCTTGCAGTTCCGCTACTTCAGGAAGGCTGAGTTTCCAGACCCGAAGCCGTTCATCGATCTCCTTGAGCGGTTCCTGCCGGCGTTGCCCAGCGAGATCCGCTTCGCCGTTGAGGTCCGCAACAAGAACTTCGTGACGCCTGCCCTGCTGAATGTCCTGCGGCGGCATCGCGTCGCCCTGGCGTTCATCGACCACCCGTGGTTCTTCGGCATCGACGACATTCTCAAAAAGGGCGATGTTCTGACGACCGACTTCGCTTACATCCGCTGGCTCGGTGACCGGAAGGGGATCGAGGAAAAGACGCAGCGCTGGGACCGCCTCATCATCGACCGCACACGCGACATGGGGCGGTGGATTCCCAACATCCGCCGGATCATCGAGGGCGGCACGACGGTCTACGGGTATTTCAACAACCACTTCGCCGGCTACGGCGTCGGATCGGCCCGGCTCTTCCGCGATGCCTGGGGCTCAACAGAAGCCGGGTAGCGCGGCAAGCCCAGCCCTTAGATATCTCCCCGGCGCCGCGGTTCGCAAGGCACGTTTCGCCGCTCACGACGACGGTGTACACGCACCCGAGCGATCAGGAGATGCGGGAGAGGGTGCGGGGGCTGGTCTGGTGATAGCGGTTACCTCACCGATTCAATTCTGCCCTTTGCGCTTCGAGGACCTCGTCATAGGTGACGATCCGAACATGGGGGGAACGGACCTGTTCCTGGTCGAGCGCAGACAGTTCCTCGCCAGAAGGAAGCCTTCCTATCAAAACAGCCAGACTTGGATGTCTCAAGCGGCGCCCCAAAGCGCGCTCCACTTCCTCTGCGTGGGCTAGATTGGCAAAATAATCCCCATAGTCTCGAACCTGAGTCAGTGCCTTGGTCACCTCTGTGCTGAAACTCCTATGGTTGGCCGGTCCGGTGAGTAGCCGTGCCTGTGGCCGCTTTAGTTCCAGGACCTCCCAGTTCCGATCCCTCTGCGCAGCAACGACGGGCTTAAGAACAAAATCCGGGATCAGAAGTCGGCCATCTGCGTCTCGGAGCCCAACGCGGGGATAAGCGTGCATGAGCCTCTGCATCGGCAGGAAGTGAGGCCTTCCCTCGAAGAACCGTTGGAGTTGCGGCTCCGTCGTCTCCGGATCGTTAATGAGCTGCTCGAACTCTTCGACCTCGGCTTGCACTCCCAGCAAATCCCTATCGACCGTAAATAGGACCCCGGGCGCATCTCCTCTACGATCGCGTGGTCCGTAGTAGTATCGACCTTCAAGACCCGGACGCTCAAGAAGCGCATGTCCAACCCTGTACTGTCCGACCTCGTATCGCACCACCAATCCGAGGTTATCAAGCTCCGCCAAAAGTCTCTGGCGATACTCTGCGACGGCGATCTTTACGAGCTCCAGGGCCGTCGCAGACCCCTGGTAGGGAGCAACGTAGAGATTGCTGTTTCCAGCTGTCGTCCCGATAATGGGATGCTGTTCGTTTCTAACCAGAACTACGAAGGGCAGGGCATTCCACTTACGACCATCGGGCATGGCAAGAGCGTCTGGCAGTCTGGACACGGACCCAGACAGCGCGATAGCAGCTGGGAGCCTCGTGCCGAGGTGAGGAAAGTCCGGCTCGCCCTCATCGTCGACGATACAGACGAGGCAATCTGCCTGCATCTCCTCCTCATCTCGGATCGTGGGGATTACCTGCGCCATCGCTACGAACTCGAGGCGAGCCCCCGCGCGTCGCCATTCCGCCGTCACCGTCTCTTCCTGAACTTCACCGGTTAGGATGATGCGAAGCACGTACTTACCCTTGTCCTCATCACGTTAATGTTCTCTCGTGGGCTTCAGCTGCCGCATGTATCCCATGTAGCGACCCTGCAGTACCAGGGAGGCGCGGGGTTAGGGGAACAGCGACGGCTAGAAGGTGCAATCCCAACTCAGCCGTCTCCCTTGCAAATGGGGCTACTCGGGTATCCACACGAATGATGCTTTCTCCTTGCCCTCGGAATGGGTGCAGGTTCGGCACTTGACTTTGTCATTCTGTGGATATGAATCAACCGACCCCTCGAGTCGCGTTGCGGTAAGCATGGTGATTTCTATGGCCACTTCCTCCATACACTTGTTGTAGCCGATCTTGGTCCACACGCCATCTCCGTACTGGCATGTCCAGGCGGATCGAACCTTTCCAACATACGTCTCGCCCACCTTTTTCAGGTCTGCGAGGAAGAAATCGCCGACCTTCGTTCTCTCCTCAGGAAGCACCGTCTCGACATAGAGGTTGTCACCATCGACCCTGAGGATCTTGACTGTCCCGCTTGCAAGAGACTTCCATCGCGCTGGGTAGCCCTGCCTGCCGAATACGACGGGCTGTTTCCCAACTTCGGTTCGCAGCTGTTCGAGCGTCAAGGTCTCACCGCCAACGAGGAGACCGCGCACGTAGTTGATCGGCAGGACGAAGTTCAGGTTTTCAGTGCCCCGGGCCTTAAAAGTGAGAACCCCGACAGCCCGACCCTGGGCATCAAGGAGCGGCCCGCCACTGTTTCCGGGATTCGCAGCCGCATCAGTTTGGATGACACGGTATCCTTCTTCCAGATTGCGAATGCCACTCACAACCCCAGCGGATACGGACCCCTCGAGACCAAGTGGATTGCCGACCAATAGTACCTGGTCCCCTGGGTTCAGGTTGTCTGAGTTGCCAAGTTCGAGGTGCGGGAGCTCGAACCCCGCGATCTGGATCACCGCCAGATCCTTCCGTTCATCAAAGGCTCGGATCTTGAACTGATCGTAGATATCGCCGTTAGCGAGTCTGACTCCTCGAGCTTTGAGATCCTGGATCACGTGGAGGTTGGTTACGATGGTGCCTGATGGATCAACGATGAACCCCGATCCTCCCACCTCGGCGCCCGCGGTTGTGGTCCCTTTGATCAGGACGACCGCTGGGATAGCCTTCTTCGCAATATCTGCACTACCGCCCTCAGCAAGTGCCATCCCTGCCGGGATTCCGACGCTGAGCATCACAGCTGAAGCAATCCTCCCGGTATGTCTCATAGCATGCCCCTAGCCCTCGCGATCGCCGCCCTCACACCCTTCGTCTCCTTGACCTTCCGCACCAGAGCCTTCTGCCTCGCCTTCAGCTGCCGCATATGGCCCGTGGACCACGGCGACGGTGTAGACGTATCCACGCGCTGTGGCTGACTATCGTTCGGTAGAATCACTTCGAAGCAGGCCGTCGATCTTGGCCTTCAGCTCGTCGTTGTGGCATCGGAGACACTTGCCGTAGACCTTCTCCGCAGTGGTGCGGCTGCGATGTTCCTCGATGATCTGCTCGGCGTGGTGCTTCTCGCAATCCAGAACTGCCCGCAAGGCTTCGTTCTCTACCCTGATCTCTTGGAGTTGCCTGTCCTTCTGCTCCCTGGACTCGTCGAGTGCCGCAAGTAGCCTGTGGCATTCACATTCGCACCCAGCTTCCTTCGCACAGAGTGTCCGCCCACAGTCATCGCAGCGCTTCTTGGCCACGATGCGCAGGATCTCGATGAGGGCCTCCCGTTGTGTGATCTTCATGGCTCTCGCCAGGTCGGGAATCCTGTCACGTAGCACGCACGAGACGCTTGGCTCGCTCGATTGCCGTCCTCACTCCTTTCGCCTCCTTCACCTTCCGCACCTGCGCCTTCTGCTTCGGCTTCAGCTGGCGCATAAAGCCCATGTACCGGCCCTGCAGAACCAGGGAGGCGCGGGCCTTGGCGGAGAGGCGTGGACGAGGACGAGATTCCGCCTTCTCGGACCCGTTTGTCGCGATGGCTCGCTGAAGCGTGCCGTCGAGTGAGCGAAGTGCGGCGCGTAGGGTCTTGAATTCCCTTTTGAGAATCGCTGCTGTTCCATTCCTCACGGTGCTCTCCCTAAATGTGCCTACAGTGGCGGCGTGAAGTATAGCCCACGGGCCAGTGCCTTCTGAACGCTCGGCACAGTCACCTCGGTTCGCTGCTCTGGTACAATCCCGCCACCTTCAGAGGAGGGCCAATTTTGACCAAGCTTTTGAAGGCGCCGGAAACACCCCATTCGCGGGGATAACCACAGTCCGCCGGCAGACACCTGGCGGGTAGGCGCCAGAGACCGGACCAAGGCCCAAGTTATCGGGATGTGGGATCGCGGCATGGCATGCCATGGAGCCCGTGGAACCCAACCTTCCACGGGCTATCACCTCAGACGGCCCCAGAGCATCGCGCGCTGTGTCTCGCCGCTGAGGACGACTGTGTACACGCATCCGAGCGACGAGGAGCGCTTTAGGCGGGTCCGGGTTCTCGACTGCTAGAGCCGTCTGTTCCCCAGGGCCAGATCTTCGTCCAATCTTCTTGGCGCCTTCGCAGCCCCTCTTGGATGCCGAGATTCAGGGCGTTGTTACTCGCCGCCAGTGTGATGAGTAACGTCGCGTGTGCGCTCGACAAGGCTTGCGCGACTAGACGCCCGCTCGGGCCGGCATCCATTTCCAAGTGCCCCTCCGGCGCCACGTGCACTCTCTTCATAAGGTCTATGATTGAAGCGTGCGTCACGTCCGATCCGAGCCGGTAGGCGAGTGCGTAGAGATGCCGGAGTTCAAAATACTCTTCACGTCGGAGTGATTGAATCAACTTCGGAAGCGAGCTCCGGTGCCATGTCCCCCGGTACGGCGGTTTAGCCTTAATTCCGAACCTGGGGCTTACCTCCTTGAACCGACGCTCCGCCTCTTCGGCACGGGCCGGAGGGAACAGCTCGGCGGCATATTCCGGATCAAGGTCGCGAAGCTCGTGCCAGAGACGGTACTCGTGAATCCAGAAAAAGTCTGTGTAGTCCGCGGCCCGTTCTGGATTCTCCTCCAGGAATGCGGCGGTCACCGTCGCCTCGATCATGGATCGAGCGACGAGCATCGCGTCCTCTCCGTAACCGCGCCAACCGAGGATAATCGTCGAGCTGAAGCTCTTCAGGCATTTCCGAGCCAGGCCGTAGACGATGAGCGGCATTTGCCCACTCGGCTCGAATGTTCGCGACAGCGCTTGGTTGATGAAAGGTTCCAGGTCTTGCTTGGCGTGGGCCAAGAAGGGCCGGAGGGTGCGCCTCCATCTCAGATGCTCGGCCTCGACCATGTCCTACCTCGGTTCCCCCGGGACAAACCCCTGGCCTCGCGATCGCCTCCGTCACGCCGTCGATTACCACCCCCGGTATGGCACTTTCGAGTTGCGGATATGAATTCGGCCCTGACCGTGCCGCTCCAAGAGGGATTGGGCACTCTGGATGGCCAACTGTGGGTGTGGCGTGGGTCCGACCACCAAGTCCTTTAGCGGCAGACTGGACGCAGTTTTGGCCAGACGATGCTCGAAGTAGGGAATCAGCATGGAACGACCCACACGCACTTTCGGGATTCGTTCTGTGAACGCATCGGTGATCGAAACCACGCGCCATTCCTTCTCCTCGGAAAACGAGTGGTCCTTGATGACGGGCGCCACGAGCGGGAGCAGGTGGGTGAATAGCTTGAACGATTCCCTAAACACACGGTCTCGGTTGTCTGGCTCAAGAGTGTGGCACCGTTCGGCGAACGTGGTCACATGCGCTACGACATCCTGAATCCGTTTCTCTTGTTGTTCCTGGACGTAGACGCAAGGCGCGAGGAATCGTTCGTGCTTAGGCTTGGTCCTCCGTATCAGCGCCTCCGGGGCGACGCCGATGGAGTATCCCTTCCCGACGGGGCAGTAACCACGCCACTGGCTAAGCTGGTCCCCAATGGCGGAGAACGAGGTGACGTAGACCTCAGTTCCTTCCACCCGTCTCAGGCCCTCTTGAAGTGCTCTGTAGACGCCTTCCAAGAAGCTGTTCTTGGCGTCGGAGATGCACTCCGACAGGACATCCTCTGCGATCTCAAGTGCAAGCTCGTATTCTCGGCTGTCATTTAGGAACCTGATGCTCGTTGACCAGATGCTGCATGTAGCCAGGATTCCCACGAGACCGCGCGCTGACGTGTAGTGATAGAGCGTCTCGGGTTTTTCCCGTGGCGTAAGCCCAGCAATGAACTTCTGGACTTGTTCCATGATGCTCGGTGGTTCTGCTCGCACCGTCACGCTCTCCTGCATGGGATGCTAGCAAGGGTGCGCCGCGTTCACAATCCACCCAAAGCAATCGAGTCGCACTTCGGTGGGAGGACTAAACCGCTTCGCGGTAGAGCACTGCCACTGACGCCGCGGTAACGCCTGTCTGTCCAGCAGGATAGCCACTCCCGGTCCCTTCCAGACCGGTTCTTCCCCCCGGCTCGGAGACGACTCCTCAGCCGGCCAGCGCGACCACTCCCGAGACGGCTGTAGCCTGCGGCGTCTGAGGGTGTCGACTCGGCCGAGGCGACTGGTGCTTCATCGCGACGCGAGGTCCGACCATTCGTCATCGCAGCGCAGGCGCATCTCAGTTCGCGGATCGTCAGTGCGGCGTGTGATTGTACAAATGACTTAGGTGCGATTGTATTCAATCAGACTCCGCGTTCAGCAATCGATGCGTCTTTGGATGGGACCTCGACATGTCGTCTCACGGCACAACGACGACATGCGCTCAACATCCACCGGCAGGTAAGCGGCAGATCCCGGGGATCGGTGTGCGGGTGCGGCAGCCATGCGGCATTCAAGCGGCAGTTTTAGGGCCCTGGAATCGCTCCCACTGCCGCATGCGCATGTGCGGATCACCACGCCTTCACATTGATTCTTCAAGGGTTACGGCCACCGAGAGCGATCGGCGCCGATGCCGTTTGGCGTGTCGGAGCGCGATTCGATGCCGCATGGGAGGCCTTTTCGAGGGGGTCGATGCCGCATAAAAGGCACTGGAGGGCTGGTTCCCCACCCATAAAAGTCACTGACGGGGCGGGAGGCGCTCCATAAAAGTCACTGGAGGGGGGCGAGGCGTCGCATAAATGCCCCTGCCCGAGCAGCCCCGCGGGACGTCCCGCGCCCCGACGCTCGCCTACCCGGCCGCCTGCATTCTCTTGAGGCGTCGCCGCATGTAGGTGATCCAGGCCCGCCCTCCCCGGCGGTCCGACGCCGCCATCCACGCGTAGGTGAACGCCAGCGAGAAGTGGTCCTCGCCGGTGCGGACGTAGCGGTACTTCTTCGTCCCGGTCTCCGCGTCCTCCTCCAGGACCTTGGCGTCGGCCGCCATGTGCTGCGCGAACAGGTCGACGATCGGGACCCGGCGCGGCAGGACCAGCCGCTTCTGCCGCACCGCCGCCCGGGAGGCGTCCAACGCCTCGGTGCGGTTCCCCTGCACGATCTGCTCGTGGCTTTCCCACCGGAGCGACCCGCGCTGGCTTTCGACGAAGAAGCTCATGAACACGATGCCGTGGTGCCGGCCGGCGAAGTCGCGCGTGGCGTGGGTCTCGGGCAGGCCGTCGATCACGCAGCAGGTCACCTTGAACCGCTCCATGATGCCGTCGAGCTCGGCGAAGTCCTGGCAGACGGCCAGGTGGACCAGGTGCTCCCGATCGGGGTCGTCGGGATCCTCCCGGAGCACGACGACATGCAGGTCCTTGCCGGTGTCGACGCCCATGAGGTAGTCCCCTTCGCCCTCGGCCTTCTCGATGATGGGGGTGTCGGTGCACAGCGCGAGGACCGAGGCCGTGTCCACGCGGCGCTCGAGATCGACCCACGGGACGCCGACCTTGAGGTTGTAGAACCGGTCCGGGAAGCGGGTGG
>Ga0210377_10002438_pt1 | contig 16308 bp, 16 predicted proteins | sample PLM4_65_b1redo_FD_155480 | JGI IMG/M metagenome (GOLD analysis project Ga0210377, IMG submission 155480) | Groundwater sediment microbial communities from an aquifer in East River, Colorado, USA - PLM4_65_b1 redo | ecosystem: Environmental > Terrestrial > Soil > Riparian zone | place: USA: East... | reverse complement strand
ATATCAGATTAGAGGGAAAAGTCAAGTCTTTTGTCGAATGAGAATTTGCTCCAAAGTGGAGCGTTATAAACAGTTGTTGTTTTTTAAAGGGTTAGGTGGGTACAATAAATTTGTTGCGGAATCGCTGCTTCACAAGTTACTCATCCCTGCGGCAGCAGAATCTTTTTCTGGTATCGAACGCCTTATTCCGCTATAATATTCGCAATTCCCTCCCGGGAGGAGGAGCAGCGAAGCGGCTGACCTGAGCAGGTACCGCGTTTCCCGAGCTATGAGCATATCAACGTTCTTCAATTCCTACGCCGGCATGTACGTGGCCCAGTCGTTCTGCCACTCTCTTGTTGCGGCCGTTATAACCGAGCGCGCTGTGAAAGCGTGGAAAATCGACGATCCCGCGTTGCAGCAGCGCTTTCACCTCATCGCCGTTATCTTCCCGATCTTTTCTTTTCCCCTGTATCAGGCGATCAACGCCAACAGGAGTTCGGCGCAGTTCAGGCTGGACGCGCTCTTCGACGTGAACCGATGGCTCAACTGGGAGCTCTGGGGGGTCGTTCCGCTCGGACTGCTGTTCCTCGTCATGCTCATAGCCACGTCCCTGGTGTTCCTGTTCCAGGAGACGATCCCGGTCGTCAAGCATACGCTGGAGTCGGGAACCGCGGAGCACGAGGGGACGCCATGCGCGCCGGAACCGTTCATGGAAAAGGCCTCCCAGGCCCTGTCCCTGGAAACGCCGGAGGTCCTCGTCCTCGACGATGACGAGCCCGTGCTCTTTTCGTCCACGGGGCGCGACCCCACCATCTTCATATCCACAGGCCTGAGAGAAAAGCTCAACGAAGATCAGCTGCATGCGGCCCTTGCGCATGAGCTTGCCCACATCGCGCAAAGCAAACGTCCCCTTCTGATCGCCGTGTTTGTCCTCCGGGCAGTGATGTTCTTCAATCTCGTGGTACTCGTAAAGTTCAGGCGCGCTATCAGTGATGAAGAAAAAATATGCGACGACATCGCCGTTTCCCTGACAGGGAACGCAAAGGCGCTCGCCGGGGCGCTCGAAAAATTTTATCATAAGCCTGAAGCGCTCCTTGAAACGGATGGACGGAAGCCCCCGGAAGTCCAGATCCCGCTCGAAGAATACAGCCATAATCTGCATTTGGAGAGCAGGATCACAAGGCTTGAGCACGGAGCAACGCGCGCCCGGGAACGCGGAATGGGGCCCTTCGCGATCACGCTGCTGGTCATTATTGTCCTGAACTACTTTGTCGTCTGATACAGGGGGAGACCATGAGAACGATGAACAGAACCGCCGACTATTTCTCTTTTGCCCTTGCCATCGGGGTGCTCATCGTCCTCCTGGCGATCGTGAACTGGGTCCCCATGGCCTTCCAGAAGGACACCCTCAGACGATACCGGAGCATCGAGGAGGTCAGGATCGCCTTGAACCTCCGTGATATTTATGTGCCGTCCTATTTCCCGCAGCACATCGTCTGGCCGCCGTCGGAGATCCTGGCCCAGGGCAAGCCCTTTCCCGCCGTTGTCATGGAGTTCAAGGATGCGGGCAGCGGCAAGATAGTCCTCGTGCTTTCCCAGTCCCAGGGCGGACCGTTCCCTGCCCGACCCGTGATCAACTTGGCCGGCATCAAAGAAACGGTCCCCTTTATCATGAAAGGAAGGAAGGCCGTGCTCGTTGTCGGAGAATGCGCAAAGAACGAGCCCTGCAGCAGGATAACCTGGAAAGAAGGACCTTACACCGTTACGGCGCTCATGAAGGCCGCGCCCTTTGAGTTGACCAGGATCACCGACAGCATGCTTCGCTGATACTCTCCCAACGCCGACAAACCGCAACCAGGCAAAACGATTGCGCGCAAGGAAAAGCGGTAAGTCTTGAATTAAACCAATGTCCCTTTTGTTTTTGTCGTTCTTTGCGGCCCTGGCGGAAGTGCTAAGTGGCCGTTTTTCTTTCATAGGCCATTGCGCGAGACAAGACTTGTCCGTTTTCTTTTTATTATTCTTTCCGTTTTGCGTAGAATTCTATTCGTCAGTACCTAAAAAGGTCAAGTTCGCCGCATCTTTCACGTTAATATCCTCCCCTCCTAACAAGCTTCATCGCCGCTGTTTCATGCAACAACAAAATAAATCATTTCGCTATCGCAGTATCATCGCAGGACCATGCAGAAGTGCGCGCCTACATATCCAGCCTTGACTACAACTTTAGTATTAGACAATTTCTGCAACTTTCTATTGCACCACACTAAGACATAATACCCAGTCAAATAGGTACTTCATCCAATTTACAAATAACTCAACGCTTGATATAAAGTAACCAACAATGAAATGAGATGAGAGATGAGAGATAAGAAAGGAGGTGACAAATCATGCTTACGTACAAAGGCGGAAACAAGGTTGAAAAGGGCACGTACTGGGAACTGTCGAGCGGACAGCGGATCGACGTGACAGACGAGGCGATTCTGAGCGGAGGCAATTCATCGACCTATCTCAGGATGTCCGCGGGCTACATGCTGCTCGCCGGGCCGATCATCGGCCTGCTGTACGTCGTACTTCTTCCGTTCATCGGCATCGCCACCGTGGCGGCCGTTGCAACACGGAAGGTTGTCGGCGGAGTGTTCAATCTGATCGGAAAAAGCCTTTCGTTCGGCTGGAGGCCGAGAACGGCGTATCTCTCCGGGAAAAAGAAAGCGGACAAAAAGAATGAGAAGTAGCCGTCGCGCCGGATGGGCGGTCCTCGGGCTTGCCGCAGCGAATTTAACCGTACTCACCCTGCCCGGCGGCGTCAGCGCCGCCGGCAAAAAGGAGGAACACCATGCATACACTCGTAGATTTCATAACCCAGGTTAAAGGAATTGAATACATATTATCGGTCACGTTTATCGGAGGGTTTCTCCTGTTCTGGGAAATCCTGAAACCCCGGCCGTTCGCCACGGTCGTCAGCGCCGGCAAGGAGGACCTTGAGCACCTCAAACAGAACGGCTATCGGGACACCATGAAGTTTGCCGGTAAGATAGCCGCCGCCCCCTTCATCGGGCTGGTATATATCGTCATGCTGCCCATCGGTTTCTTCTTTGTGGTGCTGTCCGAAGCCGTGAACCTGATGGTCAAGGGCGTGTCCACGCTCCTGGGCAAGGATGTGTCCTTTCAATGGAGACCCATGGAGGCCTATTTCACGGGCAAAAAAAATAAGCAGTCAGAGGCCAACGCAGGTCAGAGCGCGAAGAAGTAATGTCTTCCGCCAATGCACATTCGATGAAAGGAACGGATAAATGAGAAAAATACTCGGCATCACCGTGGTCATAAGCTTTTGCCTTCTCGCCGCGGCGCTCATCGGCGCTGCGGCGGACGCCCCGGGGGTGCGCATCCTGGACAGCATCAAGGATGCCTACACCCCGGTGAAGTTCGATCACCCGAAACATGTCTCCCTTGCGGGCAGTTGCGCTGCCTGTCATCACGAGCACAGCATGGGAGACGGGCTGCCGTGCAAGCAGTGTCATAAGATATCCCCGGAAACCTTTAAAAATTCGGTCACCCACAGCTTTATGCCGTGCAAGAACTGCCACGGAGCCTTTGACCGCGACAACGCCGCCATGCCCGGACTCAAGACCGCGTATCACCGTCAGTGTTTCAAGTGTCACCGCGGCATGGGCAACATAGGCACGGACCCCAAGGGCTGCGCGGAGCTGTGCCATGCCAGGAGAGCGGACAAGATCGGCAAAAACACACAGAAATAGCATGGGATACGGGGGAGAAAAAATAATTCATCAAAGGAGAGAAGGTATGAACCATAAACCGAATGAACCCGTCATCAAGAAGGATGAAACCCCGGGAGATAAAGCCGGCGGGGAGGGTCCTGAACAGAGGAGAACCAATGGAATGAACAGGCGGGCATTCCTGGGGACCGTGGCAACGATCACCGGCGTGACCCTGGTCGGTACGCGGGGCGTAGCGCGGGCGTCCGCGGACTTTTCCGGCTGGCCGAACAGCTACGGAGTCTTGACCGATCTGACGGCCTGCGTGGGATGCCGAAGCTGCGAAAAAGCCTGCAATGAGGCAAATAAGCTGCCCGCGCCGGACAAGCCTTTTGACGACAGCTCTGTTTTCGAGGAAACGAGGAGGCCTACTGAAAAGGCGTACACCGTGGTCAACCGGTATGAAAACCCCAAGGACAAGAGCAAGCCCATCTTTCGCAAGGTACAATGCAATCACTGTAAGGAGCCGGCCTGTCTTACCGCCTGTCCCATCCACGCTTATAACAAAACGCCGGAAGGGGCGGTCGCGTACAACGCGGACCTCTGTTTTGGGTGCAGATACTGCATGACCGCCTGTCCCTTCAATGTCCCGGCCTACGATTACTGGAGCGCCCTGGAGCCGAAGATCATGAAATGCACCATGTGCCATTCCCGGATCAAGGAGGGCAAGATCACCGCGTGCGCGGAAGCCTGCCCCGCGGGCGCCCTCACCTTCGGAAAGCGCGAGGACCTGCTGAAGCTCGCCCGAAAGAAGATAGCGGACAATCCCGGTCAGTATGTGGACCACATTTACGGAGAGAATGAAGTAGGAGGGACGAACTGGATGTATATCTCGGGCGTCCCCTTCGAGCAGCTCGGCTTCCCGAACAATCTTCCCAAAAAACCGCTTATCGAAGAGACAAAAGGGTTCCTCGGAGCGGTCCCCATCGTGCTGACGGCCTGGCCCGCCCTTTTCGGGACCATCTACGCGGCTTTGCGTCACCGGGACGCGATCGATGAGGAAAATAAAAGCGCGGAGAAAAAAGAGGGGGTGAAAAAATGAATAACAACATCGTAATCAAAAGAACGGAGGCGGGCCCGGGAGATTTTCGCTCCTGGTTCATGGGAAAACTGCTGATGGGCATGACCTGGCCCGACTACTTTCGGAGCCTGCTCACGCCCTTCAACATCGTCGCTGCGATCATCCTGAGCGTCGGGCTGCCCGTTTTGGCGCTCCGGTTCTATTACGGACTCTACTTCGCCACTCATGCTTCGAACGAATACCCCTGGGGTCTGTACCTCGGCTGGGGGCTTTTCGGCGGCGTGCCGCTTTCCGCCACGGGCTTTATCATGGCGACGGCATATTACATTTTCGGGTTTAAGAAATACCATCCCCTGTTAAGACTGGGCGTGCTGACCGGCTTCCTGGGCTACCTCTTCGCGGTGATCTATCTGCTCGTAGACCTGGGACGGCCCTGGAGGATCTACTACCCCATGATGATCGGGTTCGGTACGCAATCGGTGCTCTTCCTGGTGGCCTGGCATGTGGCCACGTACCTGACGGTCCAGTTCGTTGAATTCAGCCCCGCCATATTGGAATGGCTCAAGTCACAGAGGGTGCGCAGATGGGCGGTGATGCTCACGATCGGCATGACCATTGCGGGCATCATCCTCTCAACGCTCCACCAGTCCGCACTCGGCGCAATGTACCTGTTGGTCCCGGGGAAACTGCACCCGTTGTGGTATAGTTCTTACCTCCCGGTGTTCTTCCTCAGCTCGAGCATCTACGCGGCCCTCGCCATGGTCATTTTCGTCAGCACCCTCGCGGCCCGGTTCCTGAAAAACAGGTGCGACAGCGAGTTCCTCGAGAGCCTTCCCAAGCTGACGCTCGGCCTGGGGCAAGGCGCGGCCGTGGGTATGTATGTGTATCTCGTATTCAAGGTCATCGGCATTGCCCATGACAGCAACTGGCACTACCTGAGCACACCCTACGGGTACTGGTTCCTCCTGGAGCTTTTGGGCTTCGTCCTGGCCCCAGCGCTCGTGTTCACCTACGGCGTAAAAAAGCAGAGCGTCGGCGCTGTGCGATTTGCGGCGTTTTATGCTGTTTTCGGGATACTGGTCAACAGGATCAATGTCTCGATCATCGCCTTGAACTGGGAGCTTCCGCACCATCTCCACCATATCGTTCCGCCCTGGAAGGAAACCGCCGTTGTTCTGGCGATCGCTACGATCCATGTCCTGATTTTCCGGTGGATCTTGAACCGTATGCCCGTGCTTCACGCTCACCCGGATTACCGGGAGACTCATTAGGCTGGTGCTGAAAAACCGTCATCCAAGGGGTCCCCTTCTTGACGGTGGCGTCCGACCTGCCGCGGCTTTGGGAACAATTATACCCTGCCGTCCGCGCACTGGCTTGACGCTGCCCGTCAGGAAGACCCCCGCTATTTGAGAGGGCTTCGTCATGAGAGGAATGAGAGCAAACCTGTTTGCGCCGGCCCTGTTTTTCGTCCTCATCCTCCTGCCCCACGCGGCCGGGTCGGAACAATTTCTCTCTTCCGGAGAGATCCAGCGTTGCCTGGGCTGCCACGCAAAGCCGGGGCTCAGCATAACCTTTCAGAACAATGAGACCCAGGCAGCCTCCGTGGACCCCGGTAAATTCAAGGGGTCCGTTCACGGTTCGCTGGCCTGCTCAGCCTGTCACGCCGATTTCGCGGAAGGAAAACATCCGGCGAGAACGTTCAAGAGCAAAACCCAATATCGCATCAAATCCGCCCTGGTATGCAGGCGCTGCCATACGGACGAGCAGATAAAAAAAAGCGCCGTCCACGCCGAGCTGCTGGCAGAAGAGCAACAGGGAAAGGCGCTGGTATGCACCAATTGCCACGGGTCTCATGCGATCGCCCGCATCTCGGGGAAAGGCGCTCCGGCGAGCGAGGAGCAATACTGCATGCGGTGCCACGAGCGCCGAACGACGCTGCGCTTTAAAAACGGCGAGCGCCGGGCACTGAAGGTTGACCTCTTGCTGCTGAAGACGTCCGTACACGGGAAGCTCGACTGCTCGGACTGCCACTTCGGCTTTTCCTCGGATGAGCACCCGCAAAGAAACTTCAGGACTGCCCGGGATTTCACGCTGGCTTCCTCGGAAAGCTGCAGACGCTGCCACTTCGACAAATACACCAAGACGCTCGAGGGCATCCACTACGCGCTCCTCAGCTCGGGACGGATGAACGCGCCGGTCTGCATCGACTGCCACGGCTCTCACGAAATCGCGCGCGCGGGCAGGGAACGGACGGCCAGCGCCAAGCGCTGCCAGCGCTGTCACTCGAAGGAATACGACGCCTACGCGAAAAGCGTTCACGGCAACGCTCTGTTCAATGAGCACAACCAGGACGTGCCGGTGTGCGCGGACTGCCATACGGCGCACACCATCCTGGACCCCTTTTCCATGGATTACCGCGAGCGGATCCCCGAGATGTGCAGCAACTGTCATGCGAAGAAAGAGATCGTCGGAAAATACGGGCTTTCGACGGACGTCGTAAAAACCTATTTGTCGGATTTTCACGGCGTGACCCTTGGGCTTTACAAAAAGCAGCGGGGAGAAAATTATAAACCGGGAAAACCGATCGCCGTCTGCACCGATTGCCACGGAAGGCATAATATAACGAGCACCGTGGGACCCGATGCGACCATCGTAAAGAAAAATCTGTTGAAACGCTGCCAAACGTGCCATCCTGACGCGAACGAGCATTTTCCCGATACCTGGCTCTCCCATTACGGGCCGAGCCTTACCCGCGCGCCGCTGGTATTCATCGCCGGAATTATTTTTAAAATATTTATCCCCATCATGATCCTCGGGCTGGTGCTCCAGGTCCTTTTGCACATCTGGCGCTATGCCATCAACCGGTAAAGGGGCGCCGGAGAGAGAAAGCCCGGGAGCCGGAAATCGGAGGGAAGTGTCCATGAAGGACAAATACCGCAGATTCAGCACCGCCCGCATCATCGAGCACCTGGTCCAAATCGCGACCTTTAGCGTTCTGGTTGCGACCGGCCTGTCACAAAAGTTTTATTCCTTTGATATTTCGGTCTGGTTCATTCTGAAGCTCGGCGGAATAGACACGGTCCGGATCATCCACCGCGCCGCCGGGCTTCTCTTTGCGTTCGCGGCCATCGTCCACATCAGCGCCGGCGTTGTCGGCATCATCATCAGGAAATGGCAGCCTTCCATCATCATCACGAAGAACGACTTTACTGACGCCGTGCACAATATCAAGTACTATTTGGGAATTGAAAATTTTCCCGCCGCAAGCGGCAAATACAATTACACCCAGAAATTCGAGTATTGGGGCATCCTTACCGGCGGCCTTTTGATGATGGGCACCGGCGCGGTCCTCTGGCAGCCCGTTTTCTTTACCCGGTTCATGACCGGCGAGCTCGTGCCGCTCGCCAAGGTGCTGCATTCGGAGGAGGCCCTGGTCGTATTGCTTATTATTGCGGGATGGCACATTTATAACGCCATTTTCAGCCCGGAGGTTTTTCCCCTGAACGTCAGCATCTTTACCGGGTATATACCGAGGGAGCGCATGGTCCGTGAACATCTCCTTGAACTTGCCAGGCTCGAGGGCCGTACGCCCGAAGAGCTCCGGGAGCAGATGCAGAAAGATGCGATCCAAGAGCGGGAAGCGGAGAGCGAAGAGGTCCGCCGCCGGGACTGAAACCGCGATTGATGTTACCTCCAACCTTACATTTTCACGCTACTTGATATATAATCTAATATGGTCGATCAAAAAGGAAGTCTGCGCAAAAGGATCACCCTGACCATCATGACGGGGATAGCCATCATCCTTCTGACCCTCGGCATCGCGAGTTATTATATCATCCAGAAGAACATCGAGGAGTCCTTGAACAGGAAGCTGGACCTCGCCCACCTCATCAGGAACAATATCGACAACATCATAAAAGACAACATCAGCCGGCTCTACGACCTGTCGCTTTCCGGCAAGGTCGATCTGACCGATGACGATTTCGGCCCGGAGCGCGACGCCATCAGAACGGCCTACCGGTACTCTATCTTCACCGACGGTATTTTTCTTCTGGACAAGCACGGCAATATACTCCTGAATTATCCTGAAAGGATCAGGGATGCGGCGATCAACGTCGCGAGCATCGAGCCGATCGGCAGGATACTCGCTCAGGGGCGGCCGGTGGTCTCCAATATTTACACCATCGAACCGTCGCAAAAAAAGGTGCTCTTCGTGCTGGTGCCGCTGAAGGACAAGAGCGGCAACAACGCCGGCATAGTCGGCGGAGAGATAGATCCGACGAACCCCTCCCTGACCCGGATGCTGGGCTTGATCGACATGGGTAAAAGAACCTTTATCGACATCGTCGACTCCAACGGCGTCGTCATCTCGTCGTCGGACCCCTCGCATACCTTGACCCAGTACAACCGGGACAATTTTTTCACCGCCCTCATCTCCCAAAAAAAGGAGCGCGTGGCGAGGTGTCATCATTGCCATATCGCCGGCGGCGCGAGCGGTAGAAGGGACATGATTCTGGCCTTCGCCCCCCTCGAAATGGCGCCCTGGGGCATAACGATCCAGGAACCCCGGGAAGACATCTTTGCGCCGGCCCGCAAGCTGATCGGGACGTTCGCGACCCTTGCCGCCATATTCATCGGGACGGCGTTCATTCTCACGATAGGCATCAGCCGCAGTATCGTCGACCCGCTGAAGGTGTTGATACGCGGAGCGGACCGCATCGCGCGCGGGAACCTGTCAAAGCCGATAGCGCCGCAGGGGAGCGACGAGATCGGGACCTTGAGCCGGAGTTTCGAGTCCATGCGCGGAAAACTCGTCGAATCCATGGAAAGCATCAACCTTCACACCCAGGAGCTCGAAACGCGCGTGGAAGAGCGGACGCGGCAGATCAACGCGAGCCAGCGCAAGGCCGAGGAGCTGTTAAAGAAGGTCATCTCAACCCAGGAGGACGAGCGGAAACGGATTGCGCGCGAGTTGCACGACGACACGCTCCAGGAGCTGTCGGCCGCGCTCATGCGCATCGACCTATGCCGGCTCCATCCCGGGGAAATCTCTCTGGAAAAGATAGACACCATTCGCGGCATCGTCGTGAACGCCTGGGACGGCGTGCTCGGCATCGTCCAGAACCTGAGACCGACGCTGCTCGACGACCTCGGGCTTGCCGCGGCGATCAAATCGCTCCTTGACCTGCATCTCGCGGAGAACAACATCAACTACTTCATCAACACCGAAGGGGTCTCCGACAAACGGTTCCGTCCCGAAGTTGAGATCACGCTGTTCAGAATTGTGCAGGAGGCCGTCGTGAACATAGCGAGACATGCCCGTGCGGAAAATGTTTTCGTTCTCTTCAAGATCGAGGACGATATCTTAAACGTCGACATCGAAGATGACGGGGAAGGGTTTGACCTCAACCTGCTGCTCGCGCCGGGGTCGCGTGACGCCAAAGACCGCCGAGGACTCGGCCTCCTCGGGATGAGAGAGCGGGTGCTCCTGATCGGCGGACAGATCGAGCTCTGTTCCATGCCCGGCCTCGGCACGCAAGTCGGCATACGGATCCCCCTGGGGCGCGCGGAGGCCGGGCATGCTTAAGAAAAAGGTCCTCATAGCCGATGATCATGCGCTGGTCCGGGAAGGGATCGCGGCCTTTTTGAAATTGTGCGATGACGTCGAGGTCGTGGCCGAGGCCTCGGACGGGATCGAGGCCATCGAAAAAACCTCCAAGTTCCGCCCCGATATCGTCATTATGGATGTCAACATGCCGAAGCTCGGCGGCCTCGAGGCCACAATCGAAATAAAGAAGACGCACCCCGAGATCAAGGTGCTGGTCCTTACTCAGTATGAAGACCGGGAGTATATTTCGCGCTTTCTCAAGGCGGGGGTCTCGGGGTATTTGCTGAAGAAGGCCGTTGGGAGCGACCTGATCGCGGCGCTCAAGGCGATCATGAGAGGGGAGCTCTATCTGTACTCCTCGATCGCCTCGGAAGTCGTGGCCGGCTACCTCCATGGGGACCGGGAGGCCTGTACGGAAAACCCCTATGATAAGTTGAGCGATCGGGAAAAACAGGTGCTGAAACTCGTTGCCGAAGGCCACACGCACAAGGAAGTGGCCGACATGCTCACGATCAGCGTCAAGACGGTCATGGCCCATCAAACGAATATCGGCGAAAAGCTCGGCATCCATACACGCGCGGGATTGATCAAGTTTGCCATTCAGAAGGGAATTATCAAAATAGAAGTGGACGGATGAGAGGGGCCCTAGACCTTCCCGTCCACCATTTCGCGCATTTCCTTGCCAGCCTTGAAGAAGGGCACCTTCTTCGGGGGAACGGAAACGGCCTCGCCGGTCTTGGGATTTCTTCCCTCTTTGGCGCGGCGGTGCCGGATACGGAAACTCCCGAACCCCCGGATCTCCACCTTATCGTCCCGTGAAAGAGCGTCTTTGATGCCGTCGAGCACGGTGTTCACGACCACTTCCACCTGTTTTCTCGTTAAATTAAGTTTTTTCTCGGAAATCCTGTCGACAAGCTCTGCCTTGGTCATGCAATCCCCCTCCTCATAATATCGTCAGCGATACAAATATTGGAGCTTTGCGGAACTCCTGTTGACGCCGCTCGTGATAACGTCCGCTATCCACGTTGCGGACTCTTCCTTGAGATATTCAAAAAAAGGGACCTTTTTCCTTTTTTCTATTACGGCCGGCTTGCCCTTGATCCCCGCGAGGCTCCCGGCAAGCTGAATGCTGTCGCTCAGGTCGCCCATCTGGTCCACGAGTTTAAGGGTGAGCGCCTGCTGGCCGGTGAAAATACGCCCGTCCGCAATGGCCCTCACGTCCGCTTCCTGCAGCTTCCTTCCCTCGGCAACCGCCAGGATGAACTGGCTGTGAACGTCGTCGATAACGCTCTGGAGGAGTTTTTTCTCCGGCTCCGTCATGGTGCGGAAGGGAGAACCGATGTCCTTGTACTCTCCCGACTTCACGACCATGCCCTGAACGCCGATCTTTTCGAGCAGCTTTTCAACGTTCGCGAATTCCATCTTGACGCCGATGCTGCCGGTAAGCGTGCCGGGGTTTGCGACGATCTTGTCGGCCGCGGCCGCCACATAATAACCTCCCGACGCGGCGACGGAGCCCATCGAGACCACGACCTTCTTGCCCTCTTTTTTCGCGTATTTTACGGCGTTGTAGATCTCCTGGGAAGGGACCACGCCGCCGCCGGGGCTGTCGATGCGGATGATAATGGCCTTAATGGAAGAATCCTCGGCGTAATCGTGCAGTTCATCAACGATGTGATCGGACGTGACGAGCACTCCTTCGATCTTGACAAGCGCCACCCGGCCTGCGCCGACAACCGACAAAGCGGTGGAGGTTCTATTGCCGGTCAGTCGCGCGGCTAGGAACAGCACCGTAAAGAAGAGCGCGCCGAGCACCGCCGCCGTCACCAGGATAATGAGCACGGGGTTCTTTTTCATGAAGGATCAGCTCCGCTCTTTCAGCAGCGCTCCGAGCGTAGTGTCCGGCTTGGGTTGCTGATTCATATACTCTTGCAGGGTCGACCGGTCCTTGCCCTTGGCATGGGCCTTGATCGAAAGGGCGACCCTGCGGTCTCCCCGGTCGACCTTGATGACGCGGGCCGTGACCTCGTCGCCTTCCTTCGCCGGCTCGGCGTCCTTCACGAGTTCCGACGCGGGTATCAGGCCCTCGATCCCGTGCTCAAGTTCTACGAACAGGCCGAAGTCCGCGACCTTCGTCACCTTTACTTTTTCATCCTGTCCGACCTTATAGCGTTCGGGAATAAGCTTGTCCCACGGGTCCGGCGTGAGCTGCCTGATCCCGAGCGAAATACGCTCCTTCTGCGCATCGATGGAGAGCACCACGGCTTTCACGGCCTGCCCCTTCTTGAGCAGTTCCGAGGGGTGCTTTACATGTTTTATCCAGGACAGGTCGGAGATATGGACGAGTCCGTCAATGCCCTCTTCCAACCCCACGAAGGCGCCGAAATCCGTTATGGTCCTGATCTTGCCCTCGATCGTGGAGCCAACGGGAAAACGCTCACCCAGGGTCTGCCAGGGATTGGCCTCCATCTGCTTCATGCCGAGCGAGATGCGCTTGCCCGTCGGGTCGAGGGAAAGCACCTGCGCATCGATCATATCGCCGGCAGCAACGATCTTCGACGGATGCTTGACCTTCTGGGTCCAGGACATCTCGGAGACATGCACCAGGCCCTCGACGCCGTGCTCCAGTTCCACGAACGCGCCGTAATCGGTCAGGCTGACGACTTTGCCGCGGACCTTCGTTCCAACGGGATACTTCTCGCCGACCGTAAGCCACGGGTCCTGCGTTTTCTGTTTGATGCCGAGCGAGACTTTCTGCTTTTCCCTGTCGTATTTGAGGATCTTTACTTCGACCTTGTCTCCTATGGCCAACAGGTCGGAAGGATGATTGATCCTGCCCCAGGACATGTCGGTGATATGGAGCAGACCGTCGATGCCGCCGAGGTCCACAAACGCTCCGTATTCCGTAATGTTCTTGATGACGCCGCTCACGACCTGGCCTTCAGCCAGCGAGGCGAGGGTTTCCTCTTTTCTCGCGCCTTGCTTGTGCTCGAGCAGGACCCTGCGGGAGAGAACGATGTTGCCGCGGCCGGAGTTCATTTTGATGATCTTCAGCTCCAGCACCTGCCCCACCATCTGGTTGAGGTTATGAACTGGTTTTATGTCGATCTGGGAGCCCGGGAGGAAGGCCGTTACGCCGCCGATGTCCACGGTCAGGCCGCCCTTGATGACCGAGAGCACCCTGCCTTGCAGCGGCGCGCCCGTCTGATACGCGCGGTTCAACACGTCCCAAACTTGCAGATTCTTGGCCTTTTCACGCGAGAGCAGCAGATTGCCGTTCGCGTCTTCTGCCGCCTCGAGCAAGACCTCAAGTTCATCGCCGGGCTTGAGGGCCTTGAGTTCCTCTTCAGTGAACTGCTCTGCGGGGATAATGCCGTCCGACTTGTACCCCAGGTCCAGCATAACCACTCCGGAAACCCCGGTACGGATCTGCAGCACCCGCCCCCGCACCACCGTTCCTGATTTAAAGCTCTTTAACGATTGAGCGTAAAGCTTTTCAAACTCGTTTTGATCTTCTCCGCCCGGTGCGCCGTTTTCTTCCTGATCGTTGTCTTCGCGCGTTTCCTTCATTAAAATTGCCTACCTCCCGAATATATAGTGTCGGCCGGCAGCCGCTGTGCGGCTAACGTCCGACCTTTCCGCCTTCCGCTGTCAGTTTTTTGATGACCCCTTCCACGACCCAGTCGGGCGTCGAAGCCCCTGCCGTGACACCCACTCTGGTTGCGCCTTTCAGCCACTCATGCCGTATCTCATCAGCGACCTCGATATGATACGTCGGTTTCCCTTCCTGCCTGCACAGGTCGGCCAGCCGGCTGGTGTTGGCGCTGTTGCGGCCCCCCACCACCAGCATGACATCGACCTGACCGGCCAGGATCCGCGCCGCATCCTGACGCTCTTTTGTAGAGCTGCAAATGGTATTGAAAATCTTTAATTCTTTGGAAAGACGCAATAATTTTAGCACAATTTCCGAAAAATTGCCATACGTTTGGGTCGTTTGGGCTACAATCCCCAACCGGCTTTGAAACTCGAGGCTCTCTATGTCTTCCGCCTTCTCCACCACGACAGCGTTGTCGCCGGCGTAGCCGAGGATACTCTGCACCTCGGGATGTTTTTTTTCTCCCACAACCACGACCTGGTAGCCCTCTTGCTTCAGGGCCTCGGCGTCACGCTGCGCCTTGCTCACGAAGGGGCAGGTAAGATCGATGATGGTAAGCCCTCTGTCACGGGCCTGCACGAGCACCTCGGGAGGCACGCCGTGAGAACGGATAACAAGAAAATCTCCCGGCTTGAGAGACGAGAAATCGTCAACGGTCTCCACGCCGGCCCGCCGAAGACGCTCCACCTCCTGGGGGTTGTGGATAAGCGGACCGAGACAATAGATCCTTTCTTCGGCAGCGGCTTCGAATGCCGTATTGATCGCCCGTTTCACGCCGAAGCAGAAACCCGCTTTATCAGCTAGCAATATTTCCATATGTTCCTAAGCCGGACAAGCCGGGACCACGGTATGCCACAAAGACACACCCTGCACTCGCGTTACCACTCGTAACCGCTGAGTGCAGGCAAAGACACGAAGAGAAGAAATTCTGGCGTGCCTTTTTTGCTCGATTAACCCCATAATGGTATTGATCTTCTTTGTGCCTTGGTGCCTTTGTGGCAAAAAATGTTTTCCATATTGCGTGAAGTCGACTCATACTTATTTCTTTGCCTTCTCAATCTCGGACAGCATCCTGTCCAGCACGTCGTCGATGCTCATCGAACTCGAATCGATCAGAAGCGCGTCGTCCGCCTTTTTGAGCGGCGCGAGCGCGCGGCCGCTGTCCTGCCGGTCCCGTTCCTCGATCTCCTTCGTGATTTGGACGCGATCGACGTCCATGCCCTTTGCCTTGAGTTCGAGGTAACGGCGCCTTCCCCGCTCTCCCGCGCTCGCCTCGAGGTAGAACTTAACGTCCGCATCGGGGAAGACGACGGTGCCGATGTCCCTGCCGTCCATCACCACGCCCCCGCCCCTGCCGAGTTCCCGCTGGAGCGTAAGGAGCCGGGCGCGGACCGCAGGAGATCTCGACACCGCGGACGCCATCATCCCCATCTCGGGAGTGCGGAGCTCACCCGTCACATCGATGCCGTCAACGGAGAACCGGGGGTCGTTGTTGTCCTTTTTGATCGTGACCTCGGTGCGGCCGCACAGGTCAGCCAGACCCGCTTCATCGGCCTGATCGATCCCCTCTCGTTTTGCCTTCCACCCGATGGCGCGGTACATGGCGCCGGTGTCGATATAGATGTACCCCAGGCGTTCGGCAAGGCGCCGCGCCGTTGTGCTCTTGCCCGCGCCAGAGGGGCCGTCGATTGCTATCACCAAACCGTTCTTTTTCATACCTTCACGGAGAAGCCGGAACCAATAACTATTTGGCCGCAAAGATGCGCAAGATTCGCAAAAAATTAAAACACTACTCTTGTGCTTTTTGTGCCTTTTTGCGGCAAATTTTTTTCCAATTCAAAAAATTGAATTCCTTGGCTACTAATACGCCGCCTGTCTCAAGAGCCTTTCGAATCCGGGGAAGGAAGTGTCTATCCACGCAGTATCGCGCACCACCGTCTCTCCCCGGGCCGCGAGCCCCGCCACGGCCAGGGACATGGCAATGCGGTGGTCGCCGTGGCTCTCGCACACGGCCCCGTCGAGCGCGTCCCTGCCGGTGATCTCCATGCCGTCGGGAAGCTCTTTGACCCGGGCTCCCATTTTTTTGAGCTCGGCAGCCATCGTTGCTATGCGGTCCGATTCTTTCACCCGAAGCTCGGCGGCGTCCTTGATGATCGTCGTGCCCCCGGCATAGGATGCGGCAACGGACAACACCGGGAGCTCGTCGATGGCCCGCGGGACCATCGCCCCCTCTATCCGCGTTGCCCGCAGTTTCCGGTGCCGCACCCCGATG
>Ga0210377_10002437_pt1 | contig 16311 bp, 11 predicted proteins | sample PLM4_65_b1redo_FD_155480 | JGI IMG/M metagenome (GOLD analysis project Ga0210377, IMG submission 155480) | Groundwater sediment microbial communities from an aquifer in East River, Colorado, USA - PLM4_65_b1 redo | ecosystem: Environmental > Terrestrial > Soil > Riparian zone | place: USA: East... | reverse complement strand
CCCGCTCACTCCTGGAGGTGCTGGGTATGGCCGGGGGCTTGTCGCCCACGGCCGGGGAAGCGGCCACCATCATCCGCTCGCAAAAGGGGCCGGCAATCACCAAGGCCTCTCTTTCCCAAAAGCCCTTTGCCCCCGGAACGGAGACCATTGTGGTTGATTTGAACCGTCTGCTGCTCAAGGGGGCGGTGGAACTGAATTATCCCGTCCGAAACGGCGATGTGGTCTTCGTACCCTTCGCCCGGACCGCCCATGTGCTGGGGGCGGTTAACAAACCAGGAAGCGTTTTTATCAAGAATGATATGACGGTGACCAAGTCCATTGCTGAGGCTGGCGGCTTACACCTCATCGTCTCTTCCAATGACGTCACGCTGTTGCGCCTGAATACGAACGGCCAGCGGGAGATCATTCCCGTGAATCTCAACCAGGTCACCAGTGGCCAGTCGAAAGACCCACTCCTTCAGGAAAATGACATCGTTTTTGTGCAAGAAAGTGGAATACGGCGGTTTCTCCTGGATGTCAAGATGTTTTTCCCCGGCAGCTTCGGGATGAGCGTGCCGGCCATGCTGTAGGATTGGGGATTTAAACCGGCTGGAGAGGGTTCGGTGCCTGCCGACGCTGGCCGGCCACGCGGTGAGAATCGGGTTTCTTTGTTTCATGAACGTCCCGTTACCGGACTAACAAGCAACATAGGATGAATGCCATGCCAAACAGCAACCAGACCGACATGCTAGTACCTGCGTCACCCTCCATGCCCCCGGCTCCGACAGGTTATTACCTGCAGGATGAAGAAGAGAAGCACCATTTAAGGGATTACTGGCACGTTCTCAAAAAGCGCAAGTGGTGGTTTTTTGGGGTACTAATGGCGATCGTGGTCCTCGTCGCGTTGGTGATGCTGATCATGTCCCCCATTTATAAGGTCACCGCCACCCTGCAGATCATTCAGGACAACCCTTCGGCTATCATGGGAGGGAATAGCTCGGACCCCTTGGCTTCGTTAACGGGTACCAGTGTAATCGATCGATTTTACGAAACCCAAAACAACATCCTATTGAGCCCCAGCCTATGCTACGGACTCATCGAATCCCTGAACCTGAAGCAGCATGTCTCCTATAAGCAAATGGAACTGGATTACCCTGACGATACTCCCGACGCCATTCGGCAAAGATACGCCCAGTACATGCTGAGCAATTTGAAAGTGGAACCGGTCAAGAATTCTTTTTTGTTCAATATCTCCTATATGTCGACGGATAAATCCTTGTCCCAAATGATTCCTGGGGCCATGCAGAGCGAATATCTGAAACTGGCCATGAACACCCGGCAGCAATCCTACACCATGTTGAGGGAGTGGTTGAACAATGAACTGGAGCGTCTGGGCCATAAGCTACAGCTTTCCGAAAAAAGCGTTTACGAGCATGGCCAGAAAAAAGACTTTTTGTCCCTGGAAGATAAAGACCAAAACGTGATTGTCCAGAAATACGTTGATCTGAGCAGATTATTGACCACGGCCCAGTCGCAGACGGCTGTCAAAGAAGGGATGCACAAGCAGATCAAGGAACAAGGCGCGGACGCCCCGGGCATCACCAACCATCCCTTGGTCGTCCAGTTGCGCAACCAATTGGTTGACCTGGGGGCCCAGGTTTCCGGACAGAAAAAGATCTTCGGTCCCCGATTTCCGGAGCAACAGTCCCTGACCACCAAGATGGGCGAACTGCGCAATCGTCTCAACGACGAGGTTAAGCGCCTGGAGATCAGCATCAAGGCGGACTATGAAGCGGCCGTGAAGGCGGAAAACCTGATACGGAACGAACTTGATCTCCAGAAGGGCAAGGTTATAGACCTGCAGAGCGACCTGGTAAATCACCATGTCTTGACGCGGGATCTGCAGACCAACCAAACTCTCTATGAAGGCTTGCTGGCTCGCATGAAAGAGGCCAGCGTGACCAGCACCATGGTTTCCAGCAACGTGTCGGTGATCACCCCGGCGGAATCGCCCTATGAGCCCTGGATCCCCAAACCGTTGCTGTTTCTGATCCTGGCCGTGATCTTGGGCTCCATGTTCGGGGTCGGGACCACCTTTTTCGTGGAATATCTGGATAATTCCATCAAGAGCACCGAGGAATTGGAAAAGATCTGCCACATTCCTGCTCTGGGAGTGGTGCCCTACGTGGACAGCAAAGAGTTGGCCCGGGAAAACCTGGACTCCATGGATCTGATCACCTATTCCCGACCCCAGTCCATGATAGCCGAGGCCATTTCCCATGTTCGCACCTCCATCATGCTCTCGATCTCGGAGGCGCCCCCTCAGGCCATCATCGTTACCAGTGCCAATCCCGATGAGGGCAAGAGTACGATTTCCATGAACCTGGCCGCGGTCATGGCCAGCAGTGAGCGCAAATGTATCCTGATAGATTGTGACCTCAGGAAACCTACGATAAATAAGCTCTTCAAGCAGCCCCTGCAGCCCGGTTTGACCAATTATCTCACCGGCAACGCCACCCTTGAGGAGATTATTCGCCCCAGCAGCGTGCCTAATTTGTATTTTATCCCGGCCGGCCCCAACCCCCCCAATCCCAATGAACTCTTTAGTTCCGCTGCCTTTAAGAGACTCCTGGAGCGGCTCCGGCAGGACTTCGACCATCTCATCATAGACTCCCCCCCTTTAATCGGCTTTGCCGATGCCCGCTCCATTGCGGTGAACGTGGACGGAGTGCTATTGGTGTTCAGGCATCATTCCACCACGAAGGAAGCCGGACGCCTGGCCATGCACTTGTTGTCCCAGAATAACTGCCGCATCCTGGGGGGCGTTTTGACCATGGCCATGAAGGATCGCTTGGGCTACGGCGGCTACGGCGGCTACTATCAGTATTACCAAAAATACTACAGCCGGTATCGCGATGAGGGCAACGGCAAGTCCCCAGAGGGTAGCGAATTAAGCTAAGAGAGATCACCCCGGAGGCCGGGGTGATCGAGACTTGGACCGCCTGGCGGTTTTAACCGGCCTGGACGGGGGAATGAGAATATTCCCTCAGGGAGATGATTAAGACGGCAGGAGATTTCCACCGGAATAACGCTCTCTTTGATGAGAGCAGGCACACGGAGGACCTTTTCCACCGGTTGAGGGGAATCTGGGAAGATTAGCCGGGTGGGCAATATACTCTTGGGGGGCGGCTGAGACCCCACTGCGTTCTGCAAATATCATAAAATTTTTATCAGGGGAAAACCTATGGACCCAAAAAAAATCGTGGTGTTGGGTTTTGGAAGATCCGGAACCACCTGGATTGCGGACATTATCTCGAAAATTTTGGGGCAATTGATCCTCTTTGAGCCCATCCACCCCAGTGTCACCGATCTGGCGGCAAAGTTTTCCTATTCCAGTGTCAATGGCGATGAACTTTCAGAATCATTGAAGAGTTTTTACGCCGATGTTTTGGGTAAGAAGCATAGAAAAAAATGGCTCATGAGAAATCATGTCCCGGATAGGTTGGAAAAAATCAGTGAAAGTTTTCTTGATATTTTATGGGAAGAATGCAGCATTGTCGGGATTAAAGAAATACGGGCCAACTTCCTGATCGAATGGTTCATGAAGGAACTGAATGCCAAGATTGTTTTCATCATGCGTCACCCCGGCGCCACCGTTTCCTCCATCAAAGGAAGGTCGAACTTCTGGGAGTTTGGTTGGCCCGAAACCTACGATATGTTTCTGAAAAGAACCATTTATCATGAGCACTATAAAGATCATCAGATCGTCAATTGTCTGGATGTGGTCGAGCGCGCCGAGACTTACAGCGAGCAATGCGCCGTCATGTGGGCGATTACCAATGCGATTGCCTTGCCGGAATTGGCGCGCTGGGGGCTGCCGGTCTTCTTCTACGAAGAATTCTATGATTATCCGTTCGCTTCTGCCAGGGCGCTCATGCGCTACCTGGGGTTTAAAAACGTCAACATCCACCCGTCTTACCTCTTTACTCCTTCAATGACGACTTTAATGACCATACACGGCATCCAGATAATGGAAGAGGAGAAGGCCAAAAAGGGGATCGCCTTCTTTGAGGAAAAACTTTCTGAAAAAGAATTGCACGATATCATGGAGATTGTGAAAGCCTTTGGGATAACTTGTTATGACCAAAACGGCCTGGTTAACTCACAGGTTAGCAGGGATGAAAATGGGTTAACCTACCCCGTAATGCCCTTTCCTGGGACTGAACTCAAAGAGGTGCAACCACCGCTTACCAGCGATTTTAAATCGCCCAACCTGGGCCGGTAAAATTAGGGAAATATATGCAGTTTAACTCTCTTGCAGAAAAAGTGGCTAAAAGCAAAGAAGTGCTTAAAGAGGCCCTGGACCGATTCTCGCCCAACCTGGCGTTGGCGTGGACGGGAGGGAAGGATTCCACCACGACGCTTCATTTGCTGCGGGATTTGTGTGGCAACCGGGTCCCCATTCCGGTCTTGAATATTGATACCAGTGTCAAGTTCAAGGAGATCTACGAATTCCGGGACACCCTGGCCAGAGAATGGGGTCTTAACCTCATCATCGAGCGCAATGACGAGGCGCTGGAAACCATTAAGATTGCCGCCAACAAAGAGGAGTGCTGCCTTAGGCTCAAGGCCGAGGTGATCGCCGATTCCATGCGGAAATACGGCTGGCAGGCGCTGATTACCGGTATGCGCTGGGATGAGCAACCGGGACGGGAAAATGAAGCATATTTTTCCCCGCGGTCTAATCCGGACCACATGCGAGTCCATCCCATCCTCCATTTCAGTGAGATGGACATCTGGCAATATATCAAAACTTATAATGTGCCTTACTGCGACTTGTACCACCGGGGATATCGGAGCCTGGGATGTGAGCCCTGCACCAAACTGGGGGTGCCCGAGGGCTCAGAGCGCGCCGGTCGTGATCAGCAGAAAGAAGAGATTATGGGGCGCTTGCGGGATATGGGTTATTTTTAAATGACCCCCCCCCCCACCTTTATGCGCAGCATTGCCGCCGACTCGTTGCTGGCGGTTATCCTGGTAGGGGTTTCAGGACCTTTATGGTATTTGGTCACCCTGGTCATGGCGCGACTTTACGGCGACCAGGCCATGGGGACGTATTTCATCGCCTGGAATCTGGTGCTGATCCTGACCGGGGTTTGCCGGCTGGGCTTGGATATTGGGCTGTTGCGGTTTTCTGCGGTCCTCAAGACCAGGGGCCAAGTGGGGGCCGTCAGACGGTTGTTATGGCCGGCCGTCGGGTTGATGATCGCAGTGAGCGCCATTGCGGGGGTGGGTCTATATTTCAGCAGAGAATGGCTGGCAAGCCACTTTAATGCACCCTCTTTACCAATGGTGATTTTGTTTGTGGCCCCGGCCCTGCCAGTTTTTGTCGTTTCTTTCGGGTTCCGGGAAACGATCCGGGCCTTGGGTGGCATAAAAGCCTCCATCTTTCAAAAAAATATTTTAACCAACCTTGCTTTCATTATCTTTTTGCTCTTTCTGGGCTATTGGGGTCGTGACTTTTTCAGCAAGGTTGGGACGCTGGGCTTGGCCGCGCTATTAAATTGCCTGGTCAACTTAGTCTTTCTAATGATTGTTTTCCGCACCTTGACCCAGCGGGAAACTTCTCCACCGGGAGAGACCTCTTTCCGGGAATTGCTATGGTATAGTTGGCCGTTGTTTTTAAATTCGCTTCTTCCGGCCTTTAACGCCATCGATCGACTCATCTTGGGATTTTTTACTTCCCCCAGCGAGGTGGCCTATTATGAGGTGGCCGCCAAAGTGGAAACCATCATCACCTTGCCTCTGGTGGCCGTAAATAGTGTGATTCCTCCGTTGATCGTAAAGTTTTATGAATGCGGCAACATGGCAAATCTGGAATTGATCGCCCAGACTACCGCTCGCTGGGCTTATTTCCTAGGTCTCCCCCTCACCTTGTTGCTAATTCTCCTGGCGCCGGAAATCTTGGGATATGTGGGAGCGAACTTTATCAAAGCCCGGTTTGCCCTCATCGTGCTCTCTTTGGCCCAGTTGGTCAATGTGGCTTCGGGGTCCGTGGGCTTCATTCTGTATATGACCGGACACCAGTGGACGGTGGCCATCGGCCGATTCGTGATCATGGGGATTGCAGCCATCCTGATGGCGGTTCTGGCCAAGGCCTATGGTCTCGACGGGGTGGCTTGCGCCAGCGCTTTCGGACTCATCGTCCTCAATGTCTTTTTGGGCCTGTCAGTCTGGCGGTATTTGAACATCAAGGCCTTTGCCTGGGGAACCGGCTGGGCGAATCTCAGTGCGCTGCTGGGAGTTCTGCTGTTTTTCGTCGTTAAACCCCTGGTGGGGCCTTTTGTGGGCGCAGCCTTTTTTCTCCTGGCTTATCTGGCGTTACTGGCCAAAACCATAAAAAAGGAAATAGAGTTAGCCTCGCCAATGATCTCTAGGCAACCGTAATGAAAAGCAAATTACCCAATATTGTACTGATTGTGATGGATACCGCGGGGGCCAAGCATATGTCCCTGTATGGCTATAACCGCCCCACCACCCCTTCTCTGGAGCGACTGGCCGAAGACTGTAGCGTTTACTCCCGGTGTTTTGCACCGGCCTGCTGGACCATACCCTCCCATGGCTCCATGTTCACCGGGTTATATCCCAGCCAGCACGGCGCGCACGAAGGCAATTTCATCTTGAGCAATAATATTCAACATATCGTCCCCGTCCTGAAAATGGCGGGCTACCGGACTTACGGCATTTCCCAGAACCTGCTGGTATCCCCGCCCTCCGGCTTATGCAGGAACTTCGACTACTTCAAACAATTTGCCAAGCCTCTGGGGTTTGGCCGTTTCGATCATCTTTTCAATCCCGGGGACCAACCCGCGGCGGACGGCATCTTAAGCCGGATAACTAAAGTTTTGACCACCAAAGAAAGAATCCGTGCGGTGCTGCGGTACTTCTGGGAGACCCGCCAGATTTGGCAAGGCGTGAAGGATCTGTCCCGGGTGGCCCAATATCAATTAAAACGGTTCACTGCCCCCAGCCCGTATCAGAAGTCGTCCAGGTATGCTGATCTTACGGTCAACCTGGTTAAAAAGATTCTGGGAGAAATTACTGCCACCAACTCAGATCAGCCCTTCTTTTTGTTTATCAATCTCATCGAGGCGCATGAAAAATATCGGCCGCCTTTGGGATGGCGGCGTTTTTCCCACTGGCACGATAAACAGCTGCACCGCATGCATTCGTTGTATGAGCCGGATTTTCCCCAAAAATCCAAACTACAGGGCGTTTATCAAAATTTATATGACGATGAGATTTTGTTTTTAGATCACACCATCGGCAGACTGTGGCAAGTCTGCCAACAACATCCCGGGTTCGACCGCACGGCTTTCATGATCACCAGCGATCATGGCGAACACTTCGGTGAGAAGGACCTCTATGGGCATATCTTATCCCTCTATAATGAACTAGTCTGGGTGCCCTTATTGGTCAAATTTCCCGCGGGGACGGTGGACAAAGGCGTTAAGGATCGCCTCGTATCTTTGACGGACCTCTATGCCACCATGCTGGACCTGGGGAATGCGCCCTTTCCCGCGCCGCAGTCATCCATCTCCCTGGCTAACGGCACTCCCCGGAAGCTGGCTATCTCCCAGATGGTGTCCCCCGCCAAGTTCTGGAACACCCAACTCAAGGCCAAACAAGCCGGGGCCCAATTGGGAGGCCAGGAATTCTCTGTCCCCACGGTGGCGATCATGACCGCGGCGGGGAAGAAAATTCTTGAGAGACAGGATGGCAGCCTGGAGGTTTATGATCTGCTGCAGGACATGAGTGAGGCCAACAATCTGGCCGGCGACTTGGCGGCCGCGCCCCTGGAAAACTTGCGCAATCTGGTGGCTATGGTTAAAGAAGAAACCGGCTATTTTGACGCCGTGAAGCGGGTGGCGGAATCTTCGCGCGTTGACGAAGACAACTCTCAGCCATTCTTACAGGTGATGTGAAATGAAACTGCTCATCGCACTTCTGAACCCGCCGGTCTTTATAGGCGTGGTATTCATGCTGGTGGTTTTTTCCTTTTTATTTGTCTATCTCTGGCGGCGCCGCACCCCGATTGTTTATTTGCTCTTCCTTTTCTTATCCACCTGTGCCCTCTTCATCATCGCCAACGAAGCTTTCCATATGATTCACATGAGACTAGACTCTGTGGAAGACTATATTCCCCAGGCTCTCTGTGTGGCCGAGGGCTTGCGGTCAGGCCCTTTTGCATTTATTTGCGATAACTACTACGTCAAAATCTTTTCCACCCCTTTCTTTCCATACACCATTCCTCTGGGTGTAGTTTTCGCGTTTTCGCAGGACTCCATCGTTGCCGGCAATTTCATCAGTTCAATCTTTGGGGCCCTGACTATTTATATGTTGTACCATATAACCAAGGACCTCTTTGGTAAACAGACCGCTCTGCTTGCGGCTCTTATGCTGGCCATCTCGCCATTTTTTATTTTTATTTCGAGTGTCATCATGCGAGACACCATGGTGGTTTTCCTCATTGCCTGGTTTTATCGTTTATGGCTTCTGCATGACAAAACCCCTACCAGAAAAATTGAAATATTAATGGTTGTGTCGTTGCTGATCATGGGTATCTTGAGACCTGCAATTATGGCGGTGGTAGTGGGCACTGCCATGATGTATAAGATATATTTTGATAAGCAACACAGTAAACATTATATCGCCAAATTTATCAGGTCAATGACTATCGTGGTGGGAATCATTACCGTCCTGCTATTGATAACTGGGACCGTTGACTTGAAAAGCTTGAAAGATAACCGGCTGACCAGCGGCTTAAAATATACCAGTCTGGAAGGTATTAATGATAAGATCGGAAACAACCTTGATGCCGGCTCTCGTTACTATCCAGTTCCCAAATTTAATAGTCTGTCTGATATTGTCACTCACATTCCTCTGCTGGTTGCATATTTCATGGCCTCCCCTTTTCCTTGGGATCCTTTGGTAAGAATGCAATCTTTTGCCTTATTGGATTCATTGGGGCTATGGGTAATTTATTTACTATTCTTCCTCCAAATACGAAGTTTTTGGCGGGAAAATCGAAAATGGGCCATCATCTTGTTCGCTTACTTATTCTTGGGGATCTTGGCGGCTTCCGTGGTGCAAACCAATGTGGGAGGTTCCCAGCGACATCGCATCATGTTTACCACCTTAATGTTACCGTTTGCGGCCCATCAAATTTGGCTCTGGCTGCCCATTAAGAAGCGTAAGAAGGTTGCCGCCGGCAGAGGCAAACTTGTGCTGGCGCCAGGTTCTGTCCTCTCCTGGAATAATGGGCGCACTACCGCCTTATAGCATAGATCGACACAATCGGGTTAACGGCGATTTCCATGAAGCAACTGGTCAAAGGACTACAACCGGTGTTAACCATCATTCGACAGGCCGCCAGGGCTTACAAAATATTACTTATTTTGGTTATTTTCCTCGGCCTGGAGCTACTCAGCCAGCCTCAGATGGCCGCGGCTCGGGAGCGGCCCTATATACCAGAGCCGACCACGGTGATAGAGCTCCGGCAAGGGCAGCAAACCGGCCAACCCCTTAAACTACAGGGCGCCAGGAATGAATTCCTGTCCTGGCAGTTCACTATCGCCGGGGCTGACTCGGCTTCCTTGCGGATAACCACCCCGGGCGCCAAAGTCGCTTACAGGTTTTATCAGGTAATCTCCGCTCCCCTTTCCGCCCCCCCCGGTTACCCTGCTGACGCTTTAATCCCTCTGGAACAGGGGTTAAGGCCGGGTCGGGCTCTACAAATCTGGGTTACCATCAAAATCCCTGCCGGCCTGGCCAAGGGCGTTTATCCCCAGGAACTGGTCTTTCAGGACCGCAACGGGGGCTACCGGCAACCCATTGATTTAAAGGTGTGGAACTTTGTCCTGCCGGAGGATTTGCCCATCACCATCATGGGCAATTTGTGGGGAGACAGGGAATTGTTTGCGCGTTACGGGGTCAAGACCGAAGCCCAATTTGACGAAGTCTTGAAAGCATACTTGCGTAGCATGCGGGAATATAAGTTCAACGCCCTGGGTCCCAAATTATATCCACTGTCCACAAACCAGTTAGGGGCCAGGGAAGTGGAGACTGTCCCCGGGTATAATGGAATCCTGGGCCATGCCCTCAATACCCTGAATTACCGTTATTTTTGCCTGCCCATGGTAAAGCTCAACAAGGATAGCCTGGAGGCGGAAAAAAGCAGATTCCTCCAAGAGACCGGGAGTTATTACCCTGCGTTTCTTAAATATTTGCGGAGCCGTCATTGGGAAAACCGGGCCATAAACAAGGTCATGGACGAACCCCGGCACCCCTATTATCCAGCAGTTTATGATGTCTATGCCCAGTCCAAGAAATTAGCCCCCGGGGTCAAAACCTTTTGCACCGGCCAGGGAATCGATCTTCGCCTGGCGAAGGCGATCAACTTCTGGGCTTTGACTCCCAAGTTCTTTAACCCGGACCAAATGGCGGCCGCCAAAGCCCAGGGCCAGGAAATCTGGTTTTATGCCAATCGTTTTCATAGCTTAAAACAACCGCGGGCGGTGCCGCGGCTGATCGGCTGGATCCTCTACCGATACAACTTTTCCGGGTATTATTTTTGGGGGTTAAATTATTGGAAACAAGACCCCTGGACCACCGAGTCCGGGAAAATTGACCGCTGGAGGCGGGGCATGTTCTATTACCCCCAGCCGGGGACCGGCGCGCCGGTTGCCACTACCCGGTTGGAGGCCTTGCGGAGGGGCTTCCAGGATTATCAATACCTGGTCCTGCTGAAACAGGCTCGGGCCCGGGATAAAGTTCCGGCTGGCGGTTACGAAGAGGTGCAGCGGCGGGTAGCACATCTGACCCGGGATTTCCACCCCTGGATGCCCGAGGGATTCTCCCGGGTCAGCATGACGGAACTGGAAGAACTGCGGTCCCGGATTGGGGAAATGTTGGATAAAGCGTTCTGATAGGTCAGTTTCAAGGGAACCATCTTAAACTTGCTACCGGTTTATTTCCCCCTGACTGTTTGCTTTAACGTTCTCCGCCTGAAGGTTAAGTCTTTGGCCATACTGCTAAGGGGGTAACGAAGCTCGATGTATCCCGATCTCTCTGCCCGGCGCCTTTATCCCAAATGGTGGGATCATCAATGGTTTTTGCACGTTAATCTCAGCAAAGCCATTAATCGGGTCTTGACCGTTTACGCCCAACCCAGGGCAGGGCAGGTGGTGGCGGATATCGGCTGTGGTCGCAAGCCTTATGAGCCCTTGTTCCGGGAACGGGGCTTAAAGTATATCGGCTGTGATATCCGGGGGGACGTGGACATACTGTTGCAACCGGGCCGGCCCATTGACCTGCCGGATAATTCGGTGGACGGGGTGGTGTCCATCCAGGTTTTGGAACACGTCTGGGATATCGAGTGGTATCTTACCGAATGCTACCGAATTTTGAAGCCCGGGGGGTGGCTGGAGCTTTCCACCCACGGCACTTGGTTGTACCATCCCGCGCCCACTGATTTTCGGCGCTGGACCAGGGACGGCCTGGTGGCCGAGTTGCAGCAACGGGGCTTCAAGGTGGAAGGGGTGGAGCCGGTCCTGGGACCTCTGGCCTGGACCACGCTTTTTCGCCTGCTGGGCTTTCAAGAGGTGCTGAGAAAGATTCCCCTGGTGGGCCCGGTGATTCTCCTGCCACTGATCTGCCTGATGAACGGGCGCATGGTGCTGGAGGAGCGAATTACTCCCGCTTCCATGACCGCGGCCCACGCGGCTATTTACGTCACCCTGTCACGAAAATAACTTGCATCAATGTTCGATGTACCATTAATGCGGTTACGTCGAAATTGGAATTTTCTCCACCATGTTAAAGATCGCCCATGTCTCCACTGTCTTTAATCCCGGCATCGTCACCCGGGACACCTATGCCCAGGCTATCCATCAGCGACTGCGAGGCTGGACGGTGGAATTTGTCACCGGCCGGAATGCCTTATGGCAGCTGATGGAAAAGCGGGTCAGAGAAGGCTTTCCCGTCATCCAGATAGACAGCCTGCGAAAATACGTCCACCCTTGCCATGACCTGGTGGCCTTAGGGCGGCTGGTCCGCCTGTTCAAAGAGAAAAAATATGATGTGGTGCACACCCACCTGGCCAAAGCGGGAATCCTGGGGCGGCTGGCAGCCGGGTTGGCGGGCACCAAGACAGTGATTCATACCGTTTACGGGGCCAGTTTTGCTCCCACCCTGCCGGCGGCCCGGTATTTGACTTTTTGGGGCCTGGAGAAGTTGGCGGCCAGGTTCACCGATCATTTTATCTTCATCGGCCGGGATATTCGGGACGCCTATATTAAGGCGGGCATCTGTCCCTTGGAGAAGACCTCCATCATTTATCCGGGGAAAAATCTCGAGCCGTTTATGGCCGTGGCGTCCCTGCCCGAAGCTGAAAGGCAGGCGCGGCGTCAGGCCCTGGGGTTTGATCCGGAAACCATTGTATTAGGAAATATCTCCCGCATCGTTCCCTGGAAAGGGCTCGAGTATGCCCTGCTATCCTTGCAAGAATTGAAGAAGCAATATCCCCGGGTCAAGCTGGTGGTGGTGGGGGCCGCCAAATTGGGCACCGAATTGGCTTATAAGGAGAAACTTGTGGCCCAGGCGGAAGCTTTGGGATTGTCGCAGGATATCGTCTTTACCGGCTGGCAGGAAGACACCCCTTATTATTATTCGATTTTTGATATTTATCTGATCACCTCCATGCCGTTTGAAGGTTTGAACCTTTCGGCTATGGAAGCTTACGCCGCCGGTCTTCCTGTGGTGGGATTTAAATGGTATGGTTCCTGGGACATCATGGAGAACCAGGCGAGACTGGTGCCGGTCAAGGATCTGCCTGGGTTGGTGCAGGCCTTAAAAGAGGAAATCGAAGAGTTGCCGGAGACTCGCCGCCGCCGGGGGCATAACCTGGCGAGAATCAAAGCCTTGCAGGAGCGGCACGCCTATCAACGAATGACCGCGGCTACCGGGGAGTTGTATCAAAAATTATTGGCCGAACGGGGAGGGAATTCCAACCCCAGTGGTATATGAGGGTCCGCCGGAACCAGCGGAGGCGTCTGTCCGCCGGTACCGCACGGGGTGGTTTCGGGCAACCCGCAAGAAACCCTTATGACTTTAAGAAGGTAAGATCCAGGCTTTCCTGCTAATCGGGCTTTTTGGGATAACCAAATTGGTAACCTAGTGCCATGAAAAGATTCATTTTCCAGCAATATCAAAAAAAGGGCCTGTTGTTGCTATTGGGTGATACTTTATTAATCACCTTGATAGTTTTGTTCATTTTATGGCTTCCGTACACGATTTCATGGGAAACGGCATGGAGTATGCCACATACCCTTTTGATTATGGGCCTCTTGCTGACAGTTACCTTGTTAAGTCTATATATTTTAGGGATGTATGACATATCCAGAGTTCAACGTATTGATACGCTTTTAATTTCGCTCTTTATTGCGTTAGGAATCGTTTTTCTCGTTCACAACACCTTTGCTTATTTACTCTCTATCGTTAGACCAGGAAGGCGTTTCATCCTCATATTTATCAGTCTTTCCGTAGTCCTTCTTTTTTTCTGGCGTTTATTTATCAGCAAATATTTTGAATTAGATCCTAAAAGGATACTTATTATCGGTAATGATGAGATCACCACCAATTTAAAGGAACTGCTTAAAAAAGAGATGAGCAAATATTATGCTGTTGTGGGGCATTGGCACCGGCACAGCCACAATCCCACTTTCCCAAATCTGGCTTCCTTTGTAGAAAAAGAGCAGATTGACATGATTGTGTATTCATCTCATTCCCAGGTTTTAAACCGATTAGCTAATACTTTGTGTAAGTTGAGATTTCAACAGAAAAATATCCATGAGGCCAGCAGTTTTTATCAGAACCTAACCGGGAAATTTCCCATCTTTTTTCTTGATGATTTCGGGGTGCTGATCAACAGCGAAAGAGAGTTTTTCTTCCCCAGGCTGCAAGCAAAAATTAAGCGAGTTTTTGATATCTTGTTTTCCCTATGCTGTTTGCCGGTGGGCGGGCCCTTGATTTTGCTGTCGGCGATTTTGATCAAATTGGAGAGCAAAGGCCCGGTTTTTTTTATCCAGGAAAGGTTAGGGCATAATGAAGTTCCCTTCAAATTAATTAAATTGCGCACCATGGTGGCTGATGCGGAAAAGGCCGGCCCGCAATGGTGTAAGGATAATGATAGCCGGATTACCGCGGTGGGGAAATTTCTAAGAACCTTCCGCCTCGATGAACTCCCCCAATTAATCAACGTATTGAAGGGGGAAATGAGCCTGGTAGGACCGCGGCCGTTACTGAAGCATTTTACCGACAAGCTGGCGGAGCAGATTCCTTATTATCGGCTGAGATTCCTAGCCAAGCCGGGCATCACGGGGTGGGCCCAAATTTGCTACGGCCATGCCAACAAAGTCGAAGATCATATGCAGATGGTCCAATACGACATGTATTATATTGTTCACCAATCAATCTGGTTAGACCTGTTCATCATTTTTAAAACTATTCGGGTGATTCTGTGGGCCCAGGGCAGCAGATAACAGACCTGACCAATTTGGCCGGGACCTTACCCCTTTTAAGATTTGGCCTATTGGGCTAATCGATTCCCTGTCCCTACCGTCAGATTATCCAACGATTACAATAATAAGGTTAACCCGGCGGAATTGACTCAATCCCAAAGACGAGGTGCGTGGTCCAAATGAGTAAGGCTTATCTTATTACTGGGGGCGCCGGATTTATCGGCTGCAATCTAATACGTCAGTTAGCTGCTCCAGGGGTTCATATCAGGGTGCTGGATAATTTGAGCGCCGGAAGACCTGAAGATCTGGAAGGCTTCAAGGTGGAACTCATGGTCGGAGACATTCGTGACAAGCAGGTGGTGGATCGGGCCATGAAGGGCGTGGATAGTGTGATTCACTTAGCCGCCCATACCAATGTGATAGAATCGATCAAGCATCCGGAAATTAATCTGGAGACTAACGTCCATGGGACGTTCAATATTTTGCAAGCCAGCGTCAGACATGGTGTGCAGCGCTTTATTTTTGCCTCCACCGGGGGGGCGATCCTGGGGGATGTGGCTCCGCCGGTCCACGAGGAAATGGTGCCGCATCCCGTTTCGCCATATGGGGCCAGCAAGCTGGCCGGAGAAGGATATTGTTCGGCTTTTTACGGAAGTTTCGGTTTGAAGACCATCTGCCTGAGGTTTTCCAATGTCTATGGACCTTACTCTTATCTCAAAGGGAGCGTTATCGCTCTTTTTTTCCGGCAGCTGCTGGCCAGGGAAGAGTTGACCGTTTACGGAGACGGCGAACAGACCCGAGACTTTGTCCATGTGACGGATTTATGCCGGGCCATTATTACGGCTTTACACGCTGAGGCCCCTTTTGGGCAAGCCATCCAACTGGGCACCGGCCGGGAAACCAGCATCAACCGCTTGATAGCCCTGCTGCGCCAAGTCGTACCCGAGAAAGACTTTCCGCCGGTGCGGTTTGCACCCACTCGCCCCGGAGAAGTGCAACGCAATTTTGTTTCCATCGCCCGGGCGCAAGAAATCTTGCAGTTTTCTCCCCAGGCCGATTTGTTAAGCGGTTTAAAACAAACCTGGACCTGGTTTCAGGAGCAAGCCAACAAATCGGTTTGAGGTGTGCCCACCCCTTAAAGACACAGCCGGTGGGCGCACTCTCTCCTTAGCTCCATTGCCCGGGCAAAAGTCATCTTGCCTTCTACCTCACGACTGGACCCACCAATACACCCTCTAAACCCCACCCTGCCGGGCTGCGGCATCATGTGGTGTCTGTGCCACCTCGGGGCACGGAATCGCCCGGACCTGGGCATTCACCTGCAGCAGCACACTGAGTCATGGCACCGATAGCGGAAAGTAGATAAAAGGGAGGAAATGTGTAACTTGTTGATTTTATGGAATTAAGATTGGGGTGAGCGACGGGAATTGAACCCGCGGCCTCCGGGGCCACAACCCGGTGCTCTAACCGACTGAGCTACGCCCACCATCTTTATATTTAGTAACACAGGAATGCTTTTCTGACAAGGGCCGGCCGGACAGAAGCACCGAGGCCAAGGCGCCGGGGAGAAGCCCGGCCCGGCCCAGGATTAACACCTTTACATTATCCCCCGGAGAAGTTAGTTTTAAAGCAATTGAACCCGGAGGAGGCCAGATGTACACCGCCAGATTTTGGGAGAGCCTGGAGGACCAGAAGGTCCACTGTTTTTTATGCGCCCATGAATGCAAGATCGACCCAGGGAAGCGGGGCCTGT
>Ga0210377_10002436_pt1 | contig 16314 bp, 17 predicted proteins | sample PLM4_65_b1redo_FD_155480 | JGI IMG/M metagenome (GOLD analysis project Ga0210377, IMG submission 155480) | Groundwater sediment microbial communities from an aquifer in East River, Colorado, USA - PLM4_65_b1 redo | ecosystem: Environmental > Terrestrial > Soil > Riparian zone | place: USA: East... | reverse complement strand
CGCCCTCCCGCGCCGCGGACCGGCACCGCCACCCGCACCCACTCCCCTCCGGCGAAGGGGAGCGACGCCTCGGCCTCGCGCCCGCTGAGGGCCGCTTCGGCCAGGGCTTCAGCCGAAGCGGATGCGTCGGGAGCCGGCGGCAGTCTCGGGTTCACGACGCCGAGCAGCTCACCGTCCCGCGAGAAGACGTCGACCCTGTCGATCCGCAGCTCGCGGGCCCGCGCCTCGACCGTGCGGCGGAGCCGTCCCTGCCCGCTGGGCTCGAGGAGCCCGCGGGCTTCAATCTCACGGGCAAGGACGGCAGCGTGGACGCGGCTCCGATCGGCCACGGCTTCCCGTAGCGCCGTGCCGAGGGCCTGGGAAGACGACAGTATCCGCTCCACGTCGACGCTGAACCACCGGTCGACCGTCTGTTGGATCAAGTCGCTGCCGACCACGAGCATCAACAGCGCGGGGGCGATGGCCATGAGGAGGAACACCAGGACGAGCCGCAGGCGGAAGCGCGCGCCGAGGACGCCGCGCCTCCGTTCGAGAAGAACCCGCACCAGGTTCCGCCCGAGGACGAAGAGCAGGATCAGGAGGAGGGTGAGGTTCAGTACCGTGAGGCCGTAGAGCAGCACGGAGGCCAGGAAATCGGGGGAGAAGTCGCGGCTCTTCCGCAGGAGAACCTCGATGACGAGGAGCAGACCGAGGGCGACGGCGGTCGACGCGAGGACGAGACGGGCGTTGTTCCGAAACGGGAGTCTGGAGGTCACGTGACGAGCCATTGTAGCTTGCGGGCCACACTCGCCCCAAGGCGCAGCGTTGACCCGAATCTCGGAGCATGATAAGACAGCTTAGATCCTTGGACTGCAATAAGATGCAACGCAGCGTCGGCGTGCGGGCCGGGCTCGTCCTCTTGCTGCTGACGGCCGCCCTGCGGTCTCAGGCAGCCTCCACGCCGGCTCCCGCGGTGGTCGCTCTCGTCCTCGACACCTCCGGGAGCGTCGGGGAAGCCGATCTGGCCCGGACGCGGGAGCTGGCCCTCGACGTCCTGAGCAGCCTCCCTGCCGGAAGTGAGGTCGCCGTCCTGACTTTCGACGACCAGTCCCGCATCGTCCAGCCGCGCACGTCGGTGGCCGACGAGGTCCGGAAGGCCCTCACGGGCGTCCACGTGGCGGGAAGCTTCACCGCGCTCAACGACGCCCTCTACGACGCCAGCCGCTATCTGCGTGACGCGCCGCCGGGCCGCAAGGCCATCGTCCTGGTGACCGACGGCAAGGACGAGAACAGCTCGCTGAACCTGGACGACGGTCTCCGGGTCGCCGTGGACAACGGCATCCCGGTCTATGCGGTAGGCGTCGGGCGCGTCGAGGAACGGGTCCTGCGTCGGATCGCCAAACTCACGGGCGGGGACTACGCGAGGGTGGGAGGGGCCACGGGACGCGCTCTCGCGACCAGAATCCTCGACAAGCCGGTTTCGCCTCCACCGCAGGCAGCGCCGCAAAACGCCGCATCCGTTGCTCCCGCGACGTCGGCCACCCTGGGCACACCGACGGCCGGCGGCGCGACGATCGCCCCCCGGCGCCCCGTAGCGCTCCTCTGGGGCCTCCTCGTGGCCGGCCTGACGGTGGCCGCCGCCCTCGGCTTCCTCGCGCTGCGCCGCTCGCGCGCCTCGACGCGCTGTCCAAGCTGTGGCCGCGCCCTCGCGACGCCTCTCTCCGAGTGCCCCTTCTGCGCCGTGGCCCCCCCGCCCCGGGGTCCAGCGGAAGCGCCGGCCGTCGAGACCCCGCAGCCCGAGACGGTCGTCGCCCGGATCGGCCCCGAGGACGATCTCCTGGAGAAGACCATCACGCTCCAGGAGAAGCCGGTCCTGATCATCACGGCCGGCCCCGGCACGGGCCACGTTTTCACCCTGAGCCTCGAGACCATGACGTCCATCGGTCGGGCCAAGGCCAACGACATCGTGCTCGACGACGTGGCGGTCTCGAGCCAGCACTGCCGCATCCGACCCGACGACGGCCAGTTCATCGTCCACGACCTGCGCAGCACCAACGGGACCTTCGTGAACGACCAGCGCGTGACACGGAGCCACCTTCGGTCGGGCGACGCCCTCAAGGTCGGCGAGACGATGATGCAGTTCCGGATGGACCAGAAGCGGCCCTGAGACGGACGGGGCCCCTTTACTCCCTCGTCTCCAGGAGCCCCTTCAGGGTGGCCATGAACTGGTCCACGTCCTTGAAGTCGCGATAGACGGAAGCGAAGCGCACGAAGGCGACTTTGTCGAGCTCTCGCAGGCGCTCCATCAGGTACTCGCCGACCTGCTGGCTCGGGACCTCCCGGTCTGGGCTTTCCTGCACCATGGCCTCGACGCGGTCCACGACCATCTCGAGGGTCTTGATGGGCACCGGCCGCTTCTCACAGGCCCTCATGAGCCCGGCCAGGACCTTCTCGCGGTCGAACCGCTCGCGGCGGCCGTCCTTCTTCACGACGAGGTGAGGGATCTGGTCGATGCGCTCGTAGGAGGTGAACCGCTTGCCGCACGAGAGGCACTCGCGGCGACGGCGAATGACGTCGCCCTCCTTGCTCTCGCGAGAGTCCACCACCTTGTCCTCGAGGTGGGAGCAGAAGGGGCATTTCATCGGAGGGCGCCCGCGGTGACCTTCGGGTTCTCCGGCCGTTCGCCTGCCATCTCCGCCACCCGTCCCCAGGTCAATCCTTCGCCGGGAAGCAAGAGGAGGCCGGCAAGGAGCACCGGGAGGTTCGACAGCGCGTGCATCGTAATCCCCGCGGCGGCGGCGATGTTCTTGTCCACGCCGAAGCTCTGCGTCATCGCCAGCAGGTAGGACTCGTGAAACCCCCCGACCATCCCCGGCGTCGGTACCGCCACACCCACCGTCAGGAATCCGATGATCAGGAACGACGCATGGAGCGGCAGCTGGATGCCGAACGCCCGGTTGTTGAAGAAGATCGAGAGGGCGATTGCGAGCCAGACCACGACCGATTGCCCGAGGATCGCCAAGAGGTGCCCCGCGGGCGCCTGCAAGACGGCGAGCCCCTCGCCGAAAGCGCGGAGCACCTCGCCAAGGGGACGGCCGAACCTCTCGGGAAGCCACGCGAGGAAGCAGCCGAGGAACGCCATGGACCGGTCGGCGTGGAGGTGAAAGGCGAACAGGACGCCCAGCACCGCCAGTGCCCCGACGGCCGCGAAGCCGCCGGCCGCCTTCAGGAGGCTCACCAGCGGGCCCCGCGTCTGGGACTCCGGGAGAGGCAACGCATACAGGTAGAGGAAGAAGAGGGCGAGGACGGTGATCAGGTCAACGAGGCGTTCGAGGATGATCGTGGCGAACGCGGCGGAGGTCGTGGTGTCGTGGCGTCGCGCCACCAGGTAGGGCCTCACGACCTCGCCGGCTCGGGGCACCACGAGCCCCGTCATGAAACCGACCACCGTGGCCGAGAGGAGACGACGGAACGGCACTCGGGCGAGAGGCGCGAGGAGGTAGCCCCAGCGCCAGGCACGGGACGCATAGACGACGACCGTTGACACCAGGACGAGGGCCAGGTCGATACGGTCGGCAGAGCGCATCGCGAGGGCAATCTCGCCCCAGGCGACGCCCCGGAGGAAGAAATAGAGCAGCACCGCGGCGAGGAGACCGCCTGTAGCCAGGCGCCATACGCGGCCCGACCTCACCCGCGAGTCCCCGCCCCGCGCAACGTCTTGTTCTTCATAGACTTGATAGCGTGGCGGCACTCTACTACAATGCCCGCTCAAACGTCAAACCCATCTTCGGCCTGGGGCGGGGTCGGATTTCTGAACCGCGGCGCCGTCTGGGCCGTTCTCGCAGTCGGAAGCGGCGGCTTCAGGAGACGACTCAGGTCTTGAGCGAGAGTGACAGCGACCTCCTGGACCGGTGCCGCCGCGGCGACCAGACGGCGTGGCGGGATCTCGTATCCCGCCATACCCGCAGAGTTTTCGGCCTCGCCTACCGTTTCTCAGGCAGGGTCGACGAGGCCGAGGACCTGACCCAGGAGATCTTCGTGAAGGTCTACCAGAGCCTCCCCCGCTATCGCGAACTGGAAGGCGCATTCCCCGGCTGGTTGATGACCGTGGCCCGGAACCAGGCCATCGATCACTACCGGCGCCGGCGCGAGGAGCGACTGCGCAGGGCCGAGGGGCCCGAGATCCTGGACGGCATGCCTTCGAGCGAGGAGGGTCCCCTCCGCGTTCTGGAGCGTGAGGAGCGGGTCCGCCTCGTCCACCGTGGGATCAGATCGCTTCCGGCCGAGCTCCGCGAGCCGCTGATCCTCTTCGACCTCCAGGGAGTGCCCTACGAGGAGATCGCCGCGACCCTCGGGATCCCCCTCGGAACCGTGAAGAGCCGCATCAATCGTGGGCGCATCGAGCTCGCAAAGCGCCTCCTGGGGCGCCACAGCGACCTCTCGGCACGGGCATGACGAACGGAATCGACTGCCGCGAAGCCGAAGAGCTGCTCACCGCCCATCTCGAGGGGACCCTCCCCGCGCCGCTGTCCGCAGACGTCGAGACGCACCTCGCCGGGTGCGCCGGGTGCCGCGACCTCCGGGCGGCGCTGGCTGACGTCGTGGAGGCCTTGAGGAGCTATCCGATCCTGGAGCCAACGAAGGACCTCGCCGAACGCGCCGCGGCGGCCGCTCTCGCTCGGCAGCCGCGCCTGCCGTCCCGGATGACGGCCGGGTGGCTCGACTACGTCGGCCTGCCGGCCGGCCTGCAGGTGCTCGCCGCCGCCCTCGCCATGGCGGTGACAGGGACGGTGGTGCTGGCCGCGACCGAAGGCGCCCGAATCAGGGAACGGACCGTCAGCGCAGGTGCCTACCTGAGCGAGCGCAAGGATCGCCTCGTGGAGGACGTGCGGCTCCTGCGCGTGGTCGTCACCACGGCCTTCGAAGGACGTCTCGACCGGATGAACGACCGGGTGGACGACTACCGCCGCCTCATCGAGAAGCGACGGGCCACCCAGCAGGACCAGAAGAGGACCGGTCCGCCCCAGAGCGACACGACGTCGACCCAATCGGCCCAGCGGGCCGATTTTCCACGGAACTTTTTCCTTTCGAACCTGCCGCGTGGCCCCGTCGTTACAGCTTGCGAGCGCGTCGGACCCCAGCGTCCGGACGCCTGAGGAGTGAGCCATGAGCACCCCCGTGATGGAACCCGAGAATGACCGGCCGGCCCTGCCGCCCGCGCCCGCCGCCGCGCCGCCGCAAGTGCCCGTGAAGAGTCCGGGCCTCGCCTTCTTCCTGTCGTTCCTCTTCCCGGGGATCGGGCAGGTCTACAACGGCCAGCCCGCCAAGGGCATGGCCTTCTTCCTCGGTTTCGTGGCAAGCCTCTACGCTTCCGTCGAGATCAACCCGCTTCCCTTCGCGCTCTTCATTCCCTTCGTCCTGCTCTTCAACATGGTCGACGCCTGGCGGAGCGCCGTTCTCATCAATTCCCGCGGCGCGGGAAGCACCGCCGGCGTGGAGGACCTGGGGGCGGAGTCGCCCGCCTGGGGCGCGACGCTGATCGTCGTCGGCGCGCTGTTCCTCTTCCACAACCTCGGCTGGTTCGATCTCGCGCGGATCTCACGCTACTGGCCCGTGCTCCTGATCGTCACCGGCGTCGTGTTCCTCTATCGGTCCGTCCAGAAGCGGAAGGGGACGGGAGCCGGGGATGCGACCTCGCTTTGAGCCGGACAAGCTCGCCATCGGGGCGGGCCTGGTGGCCCTCGGGACCGTCGGCCTGCTCTCGCGGATCGGCTGGCTCGACTTCCTGACGACGGTCCACACCTGGTGGCCTGCGATTCTCGTGGTCTGGGGCTTCGCTGAACTCTACGCCACGTTCGCTGAGCGTGAGACGAGGCGGCTGCCATGAAGGCACGGAAGATCTTCCTCCTCCTTTTCATCCTCGCCTTCGGGACGAGCGTAGAGACCGCCTGGCACCTCCGAGGCCACGTCCGATTCGACCCCCTGGGCTGGCGCGTCCTGGGAGGCCGCTTCTACGGGCCCTCGTTCTCCTTCGAGGAGAGCCAGACGGTCCCGGTCCCTTCGGGAGCGAGCGTGGTCGTCGAGAACTCCTTCGGCGGCGTGAAGCTCGTCAAGGGCGGCCACGGTGAGGTCCGGGTCTCGCTGCGGAAGGTCGTGTTCCTCCCGACGGAGGGGGAGGCGCGCACCGTCGCAGACCGAGTGAAGCTACGCGCGGTCATGGATGGTGCGACGCTCCGCCTCTCGACGAATCGAGGGGATCTGGAGCGCAACGGGAGTTTGGGCGAGGCCGGTCTCGAGACCCATTGGGAGGTCGCCATACCCGAGGACGCGACCGCCAAGGTGAGCAATGAGCACGGATCGATCGACGTGCGGGACGTAGCCGGGGCCGACGTCGACGGCTCATTCGAGCCCATCACGATCGAGCGCATCGCGGGCAATGCTGCGGTCAAGGGGCGCCACGGCGACATCCACGTGTCCTCGGTAGGAGGGGCCGTCTCCCTCTCGGGGCGTCACGGGGACGTCCTGCTCACCGAGGTTGCCGGCGCAGCGAACGTCGACGTGGAACACGGGGACGTGCGCGCGGAGCGGACGGGTCGCCTCTCGGTCGGCCTGAAGCACGGCGACCTGGAGGTCGAGGGCGTCCGCGGCGACCTGGAGGTCCGCGGGGAGCACTCCGCAGCCAAGGTGACCGACGTGTCCGGGAACGCCCGAGTCGAGACCAGCTTCGACGACGTCCACGTAAACCGAGTGACGGGCGACGCCCGGGTCAAGACCGAGCACGGGAGCGTCGAGATCCGCGACGTGCGGGGTGCGGTCGCCGTCGAGGCCGCTTTCGACGGCGTAACGCTCCGGTCGATCGGCGGCCACGCCGACGTGAAGGTGGAGCACGGAGGCGTCGACGCCCAGGGTCTCGCGGGCGGCGCGGTGGTTCAGGTCTCCGGCGACGACGTGAGCATCGAGGGTTTCCGCGGTGGCGTACGCGTCCAAGCCCGAAGAGGGAGCATCCGCCTTGCCCCCGACGATCCCGTCACCGAACCGGTCACGGCGACCACGGACCATGGTGGCATCGCTTTCGGGGTGCCGCCTGGGAGCCGTTTCGAGCTTTCCGCTGCGGCCCGCCCCGGGAACGTCTCCGTGAACCTCCCCGGCTTCGTCGCGTCCGAGTCCGGAGCCTCGAAGGTCGCCGGGCACGTCGGGCAGGGTGGCGGCGCCGTGACGCTGGAGGCACAGCACGGCGACGTGACTGTCGAGACGCGAGCCCCGTCGGCGTCGAAACGGGACTGACGGGCCTTCGCGTCGTTTTCGCCTTGCGCCACGGATCGGGCTTCTTGTAGACTCCCTCCCCTCCGACAGACCACCGGGTGGACTGGGGAGCCGAATCCCGTGGAAACCGCCGTTCCTCTCAAGCTCGAAGACGACGCGCCGATCCTCGAGACGCGCCTTCCTGGAATCTCGCTCTGGCGCCGGGGGAAGGTCCGCGACGTCTACGATCTGGGCGACCGGCTCCTGATCGTTGCGACCGACCGGATCAGCGCCTTCGACGTGGTCCTCCCCACCGGGATCCCCGGGAAGGGCGCCGTCCTCACGCAGCTCTCGTTGTTCTGGTTCCGTCTCCTCGCCGACGTGGTGCCGAACCACGTGGTCGCCAGCGACGTCGACGCCTACCCTCCCGAGCTCCGGGAGCATCGGTCGCAGCTGGAGGGACGGTCCATGATCGTGGTCAAGACGGAGCCGTTGCCCGTTGAATGCGTGGTGCGTGGGTACATCACCGGCTCCGGCTGGAAGGACTACAAGGCCACCGGGGCGATCTGCGGTCTTCCTCTGCCGCCGGGGTTGCGGGAGTCGGACCGGCTCCCGGCGCCGCTGTTCACGCCGTCCACCAAAGCCGAGGTTGGCCACGACGAGAACGTCGCGTTCGCCGCGGTCGAGAAGGCGCTGGGGACCGCGCGGGCGGGCGAGGTGCGCAGCGTGAGTCTCGCCCTCTACACGCGGGCGCGGGCCCACGCCGAGGAACGGGGGATCCTCCTGGCCGATACCAAGTTCGAGTTCGGCCTCCGGGACGGTCGGCTTGTCTGGATCGACGAGGCCCTGACGCCCGACTCGTCGCGATTCTGGCCCAAAGAGGGATACCAGCCCGGCCGTAGCCAGCCGAGCTTCGACAAGCAGTACGTTCGTGACTACCTCGAGTCGCTCCGTTGGGACAAGCGTCCCCCAGGCCCTTCCCTTCCGGAGGACGTCGTGGCCCGCACCCGTGGCAAGTACCAGGAAGCCTATGCCCTCCTCGCGAGAGAGCGGTGACGATGGTCACTTCGCCGCTCTTCGACGGAGGGCATGCTCGCGAGAAGGGGAGGCGCATCCCGTGAAGCAGCAGTTGGAATCCTTGGTCTCCGAGATGATCGACAAGGGAATCCTCTTCGTGGAGGCCCGGCGCGAGTTCGAGAAGCGGTTCATCGCCCGCATGCTCCAGCGTCACCGCGGCAACCTCTCCAAGGCGGCCAAGGACTTGCGGATCCACCGCAACACCCTCGGCAAGAAGATCGAGGAGTACAAGCTGCAGTCCTAGCCGAGAGGGGCGCTCTCCGTTTCTCGCCTCCTCCGGGTGACTCCTCTTGGCCCACCAGGCGTGCGCACAGCTTGACAGGGTGAGGGGGTCCGCCTATATTGGCAGTCGGCGGGGGTGAGTGCTAAGCCCTTTCGGGGCTTGTTTCCGGCCCAAGGCTGGATCGTCGGAGCCCCTGCGAACGTCGGAAACCGATAGCTCTTAGGAGGCAGAAGTCTTATGAAGGTTCGTCCGCTTCACGACCGCCTGCTGGTTCGCCGGATCGAGGAGAAGGAGACCGTCAAGGGAGGCATCATCATCCCTGACACGGCCAAGGAGAAGCCACAGGAAGGCGAAGTCCTCGCCGTGGGCAACGGCAAGATCCTCGACAACGGACAGAAGGTGGCCCTCGACGTCAAGGTCGGTGACAAGATCCTCTTCGGGAAATACTCCGGGACCGACATCAAGATCGATGGCAAAGAGGTTCTCATCCTCCGAGAGGACGAGGTCCTGGCGGTGCTTGGGTAGGGATTCCGCTTCGCGAGAAGGCTGCGCGGCGCTTCCGTCGCGGCAATCCTGCAGTAGGTCTTTAGCGCGGCGCGAAGCGCCGCTTTAGGAGTCCGTCAAGCGGATTCCTGGAGGTGGTTCGAATCTTATGGCGAAGCAGATCACGTACGGCGACGAATCCCGCCAGTCGATCCTCCGCGGCGTCAACCGGCTCGCGGACGCCGTCAAGGTGACCCTGGGTCCGAAAGGCCGCAACGTCGTCCTGGACAAGAAGTTCGGCTCGCCCCTCATCACCAAGGACGGCGTGACGGTGGCGAAGGAGATCGAGCTGAAGGAGCCCCTCGAGAACATGGGGGCCCAGATGGTCAAGGAGGTCGCGAGCAAGACGAGCGACGTGGCCGGCGACGGCACGACCACGGCCACGATTCTCGCTCAGGCGATCTATCGCGAGGGAAGCAAGAACGTCACCGCTGGTGCCAATCCCATGGCGCTGAAGCGTGGAATCGAGAAGGCCGTGGCTGCGGTGACCGAGGAGCTGAAGAGGCTCAGCAAGCCGGTCAAGGGCAAGATGATCGCCCAGGTGGGCACCATCTCCGCCAACAACGACGAGACCATCGGCAACATCATCGCCGAGGCCATGGAGAAGGTCGGCAAGGACGGCGTCATCACCGTCGAAGAAGCCAAGTCCATGGAGACGTCTCTCGAGGTCGTCGAGGGGATGCAGTTCGACCGGGGCTACCTCTCGCCCTACTTCGTGACCGACCCTGAGCGGATGGAAGTGGTCCTGGAGAACGCCCTCGTGCTCATCCACGAGAAGAAGATCTCCAGCATGAAGGACCTCCTCCCCGTCCTGGAGCAGGTGGCCAAGCTCGGCAAGCCCCTCCTCCTCATTGCCGAGGACGTGGAAGGCGAGGCTCTCGCCACCCTGGTCGTCAACAAGCTGCGCGGGACGCTCCACGTGGCAGCCGTGAAGGCGCCGGGCTACGGTGACCGGCGCAAGGCCATGCTCGAGGACATCGCCATCCTGACCGGTGGAAAGGCGATCACCGAGGATCTCGGGATCAAGCTCGAGAACATCAAGCTGGACGACCTCGGCAAGGCCAAGAAGATCACCATCGACAAGGACAACACGACGCTCGTCGAGGGCGCGGGCAAGGCCAAGGACATCGAGGGGCGGGTGAAGCAGCTCCGCACCCAGGTCGAGGAGACGACTTCGGACTACGACCGCGAGAAGCTCCAGGAACGTCTCGCGAAGCTGGTCGGGGGCGTGGCTGTCATCAAGGTGGGGGCCGCGACCGAGACCGAGATGAAGGAGAAGAAGGCCCGCGTCGAAGACGCGATGCACGCCACCAAGGCGGCCGTCGAGGAGGGGATCGTCCCCGGCGGCGGCGTGGCTCTGCTGCGCTGCACCAAGGCCGTCGAGGGCGTGAAAGCCGACGGCGACGAGGCCGTGGGCGTGAGCATCATCAAGCGCGCTCTCGAAGAGCCGCTGCGACAGATCTCTTCGAACGCCGGCTTCGAAGGCGCGGTGGTCGTGGCCAAGGTCCGCGAGTCGAAGAACGCCGAGGAGGGATTCAACGCTCTCAGCGACGAGTACGAAAACCTCGTCGACGCCGGCGTCATCGACCCGACCAAGGTCGTCCGCTCTGCCCTGCAGAACGCCGCGTCGATCGCGTCGCTTCTGCTCACGACCGAGGCCCTCGTCAGCGAGATCCCGGAGGACAAGCCGGAGCCGGCCGGCGGCGGCCACGGCGGCGGAATGCCCGGCGGCGGAATGTACTGAGCCGCTTCCAAGCTTCGACCGACCTCGGGGGGCCTTCGGGCCCCCCGTCTTTTTTCTGGACCATTCGGGTTCGGGCAGGTCGGGGGGTCGCGGCGGGTCGGCGCTACGCCGGGAGCCTGAACTGCACCCGGACGGAGATCCATACCTTGACCGGGACCCCGTCCTTGGTCGCCGGCCGATAGTGTCGCCTCTTGACGCTCTCGACGGCCGCCTCATCCAGGACCGACCCCCACCCGCGACCCGCGCTCACGACGATCTGGACGTCGGTGACGACCCCCTTCTCGTCGACCAAGGCGCTCAACTCGACGGTCCCTTCGGTCCGGCGGCGCACGGCGAGGGGGGGATAGATCGCAGGCGGGGTTCTCTCGACGACCGGAGGGATGACCCCCGGGTCGCCGAGGCTCACGAGCATGCCGGGACGTGCCGGCGGGAGCGTCGTCGTCACGGGTAGGGACGTGGTGGGCGTCATCGTGGTCGTGGCGGCCGCAGCCGCCCGTGCCGCCTCCTCCGTTTTCCTCTGCTCTTCCGACCGGCGGCGCTCCTCCGTCAGGCGCGCCTCTTCGGCCGCTTTCGCCTCTTCTATCTTCTTGCGCTCCTCCTGCTGCCTTTTCTCCTGCTCGAGCCTTGCCTTTTTCGCCGCGTCTTCCTTCGCCTTTTCGAGGGCGGCCGGGTCGACCTGGCCGCCACTAGCCTTCGCCTCCTTCTGCAACTTGGCGGTCGCGTCGTCCCTGGCTTGCTGCTCGGCCGCAGCCTTCTCCTCCTCGATGGCCTTGAGCTTCTCCTCGAGCTCCTTGACCCGGGCCAGGGCCGCGGCAGCCTCAGGCGATATCGTGGTCGGGACCGGCGTCGCCGGCACGACAGGCGCGAATCCCCCTGCCCGCCCGAGGAAGTAGTAGCCGGCGCCGCCCAGCGCACCGAGGGCCAGGGCAATCGCCACGTACGTCGGCGCCCTGCTCTTCGGGGGGGTTTCTTTGTGGAACGTGAAGCTGGCGGCGGCCTCCTTCGCCGACACTCCAGACGGGGCCGCGGAGACGGCCGGCTCGCCGTGGGCGGGCTCTCCGACTGGAGCCGTTCCGATGGCGTGGGCCGGGGCCCCGGCTGCCCGGCCCACCGGGCGCACTTCACGGGCAGAGTGTGGGTGCTCGTGGTGCGTCGGCGGTGCGCCGGCGCTGCGCGGGACGGGGGTCGTCGTCGGGATGGGCGTGGCCGAGAGGGTGACGCCGGTGCCGGACGACTTGACCCCCGGGTCGGTCAGGAACTCGGCGTAGCTGGCCTCCCGCTCCTCCTTGATCTGGGTCGACTCCCGATCGATGTCGTCTCGGAAAACCGAGTGCATGAAAAACGCGAGGTTGAAGGTCGTGGGAGTGAAATCTCCGGAAAAGAGAAGGGTGTCGATCCCCTTCCGCATCTCCTGGATCTCGGCGTAGCGACCTGATGGCTCCTGGGCCAGGGCCCGGGCCAGGATGCCCACGATCGGCCTGGGGACCTGGTCGTCCTCCCCGGAAGGGCTCTGGAGGCGAGCGGCGGCCAGGCGGGCGGAAACGTCGCTGCTCCGCCCACCCTGAAAGAGCGGCTGTCCCGTGAGCGCCTCGTAGAGGACGGCGCCGACGGCGAAGATGTCGGACCGAGTGTCGCCAGGACCGCCGGCGGCTTGCTCCGGCGAAAGACAAAGCACGTCCTCGTCGCGAAGTGCCCCCGCCTCCCGGGCGCGGGCGAGCCAGTGGCCGAACCCTCTCACCCTGACTTCGCCCTCGTAGGAAACCACGACGTTGCCGGGGTTTACCAGGCCGTGGAAATAGCGAGCTCCGGCCTCGGTCTTGCGTCCGTGGGAGTACTCGAGGGCGGAGCAGATCTTGCTCGCGATGAGGAGGGCGTGGTCCACCGAGAACGGGAAGGCCTCCCCGCGGCACCGCTCGAAGACGGCCCTTAGGCTCTTTCCCTCGACGAATTCGTAGGTTACGTAGTAGAGCGCGTCGACCCTGCCGATCCCGTGGATCCGGACGATGTTCGGGCTCTGGAGCTGTGCCGCCAGCTTCGCCTGGTCCATCAGGCTCTTGGCCACCTCGACGCTCGCCGAGAGGGCCTGGCTGAGGCGCAGTAGGTTCACGATCTTCTCGACGCCGGCTGCCCCGAGCTTGGCGGCCCGGAACTCCGTCCCGAAGCCCGAAGTGGCCAGCTCTTCAAGCAGGACAAACTTGCCGAACTTCTCTCGCCTGGCCATGGACGCCGCGGTCCTTCCCGGGATAAGGGTCGAGTTTTCGCGAATTTAGCACCCCATCCGACCGGCGTCAACAAAACGGGCCGCCGAGGCGGGGCGATGTGTCAGGGAAGGGGAGCGATCGTGCGCTCCACGCCGTCGGGTCCCCGCAGTCGGACGCTTGACTCGTCGTCGATCGACAAGACCCGGTAGCCGGAGACCTCGTCGCCGACGGCGGCGATCTCGACCTGTCCCTCGATCGAAAGGGCCGCGCGCACCTCTCCGGCCTGGCGGACAAGGCCGACGAGGCTGACCGGCGCGGGAGAGGGCAACTGTGGGGAGGTGAGGGGGGAAACGAGCGGTGACGCGCGAGTCCCGCCGAGCGCTCCGCCTGGAAGGGAACGGCGTTCGTCCACGTAACGGAACGGGTTTCGTTGAAGGACTGGCGACTCCGCGGCGACCGCGGGAAGAGTCAACGGCGTGTTGTTGGGCACCGGGTTGACCGCCGGCAGAGACGCCGACGGGGCGTTGCGCCCCGCGCCGCGGGTGAGCGCCACCGCGGAAAGGACGGCGCCTCCCGCCAACCCCAACAAGACCCGCCGCCTCATCGGGCCGCCTCGACCGTCACGCCGTTCAGCTCGAACGAGACGTCGGCAGCATTGGGAGTAAAGCGGACGCTCTGCAGGACGATGCCTGTCCCCGGGCGGGCCACGTGGCCCGCCAGACGGACGGCTTCGAGGAACGGCGCTTGAGCAGAGAGCTGCAACGTGGCGGCGACGGGACGGCGACCCGCGTGCACCGCCAGGTGCACGTTCGAGGCACCGGAGCCTTCGAGAGAGGCGAGAACGGACCGACGCAGGGCCACGAGGGCGCTTCCGGGCTGTGTCGAAGCCGGCGAGGCCGTCACCGACGCGGCGGCCCGCTGGCGAGCCGCGTCCTGCCGCTCGATTCGGGCCAGGCGCCCGAAAGCCTCCCGGCGTCGCTCGCGCGCGCGGCGGTACTCGTCGCCGGCCTCGGCCGCGGCTCGCCGCGCCGGAAGCGCCAGGCCCGCGTAGATCGCCGCCGCCACCATGAGGAGAATGACGGCGCCTCTCCGCGCAGTCACGGCGCAGCTCCTCGATAGCTCATCCGAAGAGACGCCAGCAGCTCGCCCTCGCGGGTCTCGGCGCCGGGCACCACGTCCCCGAAGCGCTTCGACTCGGCGAGGCGCTGCAAGAAAACGTCGTAGGCTTCGGCCCGGCGTGCGGCGACCCGAAGGTCCAGGAGCACACGGTCGCGATAGTCAAGCCCTAGAGACTGGAGTCGCACGTCGGCCGGAAGCAGAGCCGAGAGGTCGGCGACGACCCTCTGCGGCGGCGCCTCGGCAGTCGCCTGTGCCTGCGCCGCAAGCGTCGGCTCACCCGATGGCCTGCGGCTCTCGAGGAGGCGAGCCTTCTCCGCGGCCGCCTCGGCTTCCACCAGCGTCCGCGCCGCCTCTGCTCCCCGATGGCGCCATTCGGCGGACCAGCGCAGGGCCGCGCCCGCGGCGCTGGCGATCACCAGAGCGGCCGCGAGAAGGAACGCGGCATCTGCGGGCGCGATTCGCCGGCGGGGGTGCGTTGAAAAGTCGGTCAACCGAGGGCCGCGCCGAGCCACGCCAGCTCGGCGGCCTCCAGCGGCAGGCCTGGGGCCCCGGCTCGCCACGCTGGCTCGGCGGGGAGCCCGAGCTCCCTAAGCCCGCGCACGACGTCCGGCGTCCCCGGACCCAGCACTGCGATCCGTCCGGGCGCGTCGGTCCCTGCCAGGGCGGCCGTGCGAATGGCTTCGTCACGGAGGCGCTCCGGTTCGTCCGGCGCACAATCACGGCGACGGCTCCGGAAGGCGACCAGGCTCCCGCCCTCGAAGGCGGCGAGGGAGAAGGCAGCGTCGCCGAGGATCACCGCAACAGCGGCACCTCCGACGTCCGTTCGGCGGCGGAGCGCCGCCACCGCCGCCAGCGGCGCGAGATCCACCCGGCCGAGGACGAAGCCTGCGGACCGGGCGGCGGCCTCGTAGGCCTCGACGAGGCCCCTCCGGACCGCTGCGCAGAGGTGGCGGCGCCCTCCGAGAGGGAGCGCGTCGACGACGGCTTCGCTGGCCGGGTACGGCAGCGCCTGGGAGAGACGGAATCGGGCGTACTCTCGGACGGTCGCGCGCGGTGGCACGTCGATCAGCAGCGTCCGGGAGATGCCCTCGGGCAAGACGAGGACGGCCCGCCGACCGTTGACTCCGAGGGCCTCGCGCACCGAGGCCAGCGCTTCGCGGACGGCCTCCGGCCGAGCGATGTTTGCCTCGATCGGGGACGGCACGACGGCACCCGCGGCGAGAGGAACGCGCGACAACGCCCCCACCCGCGGGCCGCCGAGGCCCCATGAAACGGTCGCCCCCGTCGCCGAGCCAGCGTCAAGGGCGACGACGAGCTGGGAGCGCCCCCACGACATCCGTCCATTATAGTACCCGCCCGGCGTGGCCCCCGGGTCCTGGGAAGCACCCGCGACCAGCGCAGTTCCCGGGGCGCAGCGCCCGATGTTATGATCCGCGGCGTCGTGATACCCAGGGGGTGCCATGAAGGTCTACGATGCGCCCAGCATCCGCAACGTCGCGATCGTCGGCCACGGTGGCTGTGGCAAGACATCCCTCGTCTCGGCCCTGCTCTTCGACATGGGCGCTTCCACCCGGCTCGGGCGCGTGGAGGACGGCACGACCGTCACCGACTTCGACGCCGACGAGATCGAGCGCAGGATCAGCCTGCAGGCGGCTGTGGCGTGGGGCGAATGGAGGAGGGTTCGAATCAATCTGATCGACGCGCCCGGGTACGCCAACTTCATCTCGGAGGCAAGGGCGGCGCTCCGAGCGGCGGATGCCGCGATCGTCGTCGTTGACGCCGTGGCCGGTGTCGAGGTGCAGACCGAGAAGGCCTGGTCCATCTGCGAGGAGTCCGATCTCCCCCGGCTCGTGGTGATCAACCGGATGGATCGTGATCGGGCTTCCTTCCAGCGAACGCTGGAGTCGCTCCGGTCGACGTTCGGGCGCGGCGTCGTGCCCATCGCGATGCCCCTGGCGGAGGAGAAGGACTTCACGGGGGTCGCCGAGCTCGAGACCGACAAGGCGGATGTCTACGCCCCGGACCAGAGCGGCAAGTTCCAGCAGACCGACGTCCCGGCTGCTCTCAAGGAAAGCGAGGCGGCCCTCCGCGCCCAGCTCGTCGAAATGGTGGCGGAAGCCGACGAGAGCCTGATGGAGGAGTTCTTCGCGGAGGGCAACCTGCCACTTCCGGACCTGATCAGGGGC
>Ga0210377_10002435_pt1 | contig 16319 bp, 16 predicted proteins | sample PLM4_65_b1redo_FD_155480 | JGI IMG/M metagenome (GOLD analysis project Ga0210377, IMG submission 155480) | Groundwater sediment microbial communities from an aquifer in East River, Colorado, USA - PLM4_65_b1 redo | ecosystem: Environmental > Terrestrial > Soil > Riparian zone | place: USA: East... | reverse complement strand
GAGAACGATTCCAGGCCTGCGCGACACGACTCCGGCAACGGTCGTGTCGTAGCCGTGAGTGGAAGGCATCACCTGGTTCGATTTCTCGGGATCCAGAACGACAACAGTCGCGGGCTCGAGGGGTTCGTTGACGGTCACCCACTCGGCGACATCCTGATATTTGGCGTTGATGTTGCCGGAGACATTGATGTTGCCATTGACATCCAGACGCGCGATAGGTGTCGTCGTTCCGATTCCGACGTTGCCCTCGGGGCTGATCCTGACGCGCTCCGCGGTAAAGTTCGTGCCGAGAGCCGTCGTCTCGAAGGCAACGTAGGTACCCTGGGTCGCGTTCGTGAAGGTTTCCGCAGCGTGAAAGCTCAATCGACCGGTGCTGGCTGTGAAGCCGGGCGTAGTTGCGTCGTAGCCACGACCGCTGAAGATTGCCAGGAAGTCGTCGGTCAAGGTCGCTGACGGCGCTGCTTGAGTTCCCCGTGCTGTTCGGCCCGTGAACTGACCGGAGATGCCGACACCAAATGATGTATTCGCAATCGGGCTACCGCCGTCGTGCTGGACATCGACTGCGAAGATCGGCGTGCTCGTACCGATGCCGATGTTGCCTGCGCTGGCTATCTACATGCGCTGGGCGCCGCCGGCCCACAGGCTGAGCGCGCCGCTGGCGTCGTTGTTGCCGACATTGAACTGTCGCGCTTGCCCCGCAAACGCGCTGCCGCGCTGATTCAGGAAACCGAACAGGTTGACGCCCTCAAAGAAGCCGAGCATCGATTTGTCTGCCGTCGTCGCCGTATGCACGATTCGAATGTTCGTGTTCGCGGGACCTTCGACATGCAAAGCATCGACTGGCGCCGTGCTCCCGATACCCACGTTACCGCCGTTGTAGTAGATCGGACCATTGGGCGGCGTGGGCTGAACCCACTGTGCGCGCACGGTCGAGACGCAGAGCACAAGGATCGCAAGGGACACGAAGGCCGTTCGAGGCACGATCACCCTCCATTTGGCGCGCTGCCACGCGCGCGTTCGTTCTCAGTCAGTGCTGGCTTCTGAAGGAGTGATCGACGTGAGGTAATCGGTACCCCGTGCTAAAGTGTGCGCTCAAAAAAAAGAGGAGCCGTACTTGACGGTCACCGCCGATAAGAGCGCACTCAGGCCCACTGATCGATGCGCGGCATTCGCGTCGATCTACGATGAGCACCTTCCGTTGCTCCTCGGTCTCGCGATGGAGCGCTTCGGAATCGGCAGGGCGGACGCGCAGACTCTCGCCCACGAAGTGTTCCTTGCGTATTTTCTCAAGATGGATGATGTGCGCGACGTTCGAGCGTGGCTCGTCGGCGCGATCTGCAACGCCAGCAAGCACCATCTGAGAAAGCGCGACCGCGACGTCGAGGTATCGAAAGGACTCCTCGAAGCTCCCGATCCCCGGCTGCGAGCGATTGCAGACTCCCTGCCCGACCAGATCGCGGCGCGCGAGGCGCTGTCCTGCCTGACCGCACGCTGTCAGCTCGCGCTCTACATGCATTACGTCGAGGGCTTCACGATCCCGGAAATCGCCGACCAACTCAAGATCACGCCGGCGTACGCGCACAAGCTCGTCACGCGCTGTATGAAGCAGGCCCGCAAGAGGTGCGGCGCGAAGGAGGAGGCATGATCTCCAGCATCGATGCACGCGAGGTCCTTTTCAATTTGGTGAAGCAGATCGCCGCTGAACGAGAGGCGGCAAGACCCGTTGTCGAGGTTCTTCTCGCGTCGCGCCCGGAGGATCTCTGGGATTCCGAGATCCCGATCGAGTGGCGTACGGTGGGGTTCGTGCAGGAGCTCACGGAACGCGCCGCGGGAATCCTCGAGCAGAACACGCACCGCGCGCTGTCTCTATGCCAATTCGCCCTGGCCACGGCAGGCTCGATAAACGTCGATCGGTATCCTTCGATAGTGCTCACGCACCTTAAAAGTCGGGCGTGGAAGGAAATCGGATTCATTCATGGGTACCAGGGTGCGCGTGAAGCTTCTCTTGTCGCGCAAACGGCCGCCCGGCGCGATGCCGACCAAGAAGCTTCGCTGTCACATGATTCGATGTCTGCTGAACTCAGTTCCGGGTTCGTACTCTTATTCCTCAGACGTTTCGACGAGGCCACCGCTGTGGCCCACCGATGCGAGACGTTCTTCCGCGAGTACAGCGATGTTCGTCGCCTGATTCACTGCGGCATCCTGCGCGGGATGATCGCGCAATTCTCTAGCGATTTCGCTTCGGCTCGGATGTTTCATGAGGAGACCATCGCATTGCTGCAGAACACCGATGATCCGCACACGTTGGCTATCGCGAATCACAATCTCGGAATCGTGTGCACTTACCTCGGCCTGAGCCACGAGGCGCGTATCGCGCTTCAGCGTGCTCGCTCGATTTTCACTGATTTGAGGATGCCGGCAGAAGTCGAGCGCGTCGACTGGGTCTTGGCGGCTGTGTCGCTGGCAAACGGTGACTTTGCGACATCTTTGACGCAATTCAGCCGATTGCGTGTCGCGTTTCGCGAACGCGGCATGGCGGAGGATGCGGCACAGGTTGGCCTCTTCCTCGCCGAAGCGTTGGCTGCACTCGGAAGACATACCGAGGCTCGGAACGTTACTGCGGAAGTCATCGAGGAATTTCGGTCCGCCAATCTGAACCACCGCTCGATTCCTCTGTTGGTCGAACTTTTCGAAAGGCTTCGAACAACTGCGCGGCCACGCGAGGAGATCCGCCACGTCCGCTCATTCATCGAGCGCTCACGAACAGATCCTGATGTGGTCTTTCTACCGCTGCCCGACTAAGCCGTCGGCCTGCGCTTCCAGCGTCTCCTCGCCCACCTTGTCGATGAAGATCTCTTCGAGCGACGGCGTGCCCATCTCGAAGCGGCGGATGCGGAGCCGCCCCATCAACGCCTGCAGAACCTGTTGCGGATCAGCGTCCTCGGCGAGGCTGAGCTCAGCGGCGTTGTTCACGATCGATGCGCGGCGCACCTGCGGCAACTGCGCGAGGAATGCGCCGTCACCGTCGAATTCGAGATGCAGCGTGTTGCGACCGAACGACGCGCGCACTTCCTCGAGGGCGCCTTCGAGCACGACCTTGCCGCGATGGATGAGCACGATCTCGTCGGCCATCCTCTCCGCCTCTCCCATCATGTGCGTGGAAAGAAGAATCGTGCGCCCTTCGTCTTTCAGGTCGCGCAGCAGGTTTCGGACGAGCACCATGTTGACCGGATCGAGTCCCGACTGCGGCTCGTCGAGAATGATCAGCTCCGGGTCGTGCAGCAGCGTTCCGATGAGCTGCACCTTCTGCTGATTTCCCTTCGACAGCTCTTCGATCTTCGCGTCGCGTTTGTCGGTGAGCTCGAATCGCTCCATCCAGCGATCGATGTCACGGCGCACCTCAGCGCCGCGACGACCTTTGATTTCGGCGAGGAACTGCAGATGCTCGACGATCTTCATCTGCTTGTAGAGCCCTCGCTCCTCGGGGAGGTACCCGATGCGATCGCGAAACGGAATGCCGTTCGGCGAGGGGCTGAGCCAGTCGATGGATCCGGAGTCCGGCAGGAAGATGCCGGTGATCATCCGGAGGGTGGTGGTTTTGCCCGCGCCGTTACGGCCGAGGAGCCCGGTAATCGTGCCGCGGCGGACAGAAAAAGAAACCCCGTCCACTGCGTGGACGGGGCCGAAGGTTTTGACGACCTTTCGGAGGGTGAGAATTTCCTGCATACGCGGCGCTCAGGGCGAAATCGCCGCGTATTGTACGGGTAATCGACAGCCGGAACCGCTACGGCTTCGGTCCGACGAGCTGCTCGTTATTGGTCGGAACGAAGAAATGTTTGATGTCGCGAATGAACCGAACGATCCTGTCCCGAACGCCGCCCGGCTCCGTATCATCGCGCCGCCCCGCGTAGGCGGACGGGGCAATATTGAGCGATAGAACGATTGCAAGCAGAGCAGCAGCTGAGACCTTGGACAGACGAGAGTTCATTACACCCTCCTTCAGTTCATTGACTACAGGAGGGCGCGCCCTGTTCACCCTAGGAGTGACGGGGAAGTAGAAACCCCTACCCCGGATTTTCACCCAAGCCGTTTATGGCAACGGTGGAGGCGCAAATAACAGACTCGGCTGCTGCGGGAGCCGACCGATGTATCTCCGCACCGCCTCCGCCACGGCGGCGCTCGCCTTTCGCATCGCTGCCGCTTCCCGCAAATAACTTAGGGCTGCCAACGCCTTGCTGGTGTAAGGCGCTTCGATGGTCTCGAAGTACTTCATAACACTTTGGCACAGCGATTCTGCTTCAGCGAACCGCCTCTGCGCGAGCGCAGTTTCCGCCAAGTTGAGCTTCACCAGTGCTGCATCACGAATCATTCCGTAGGACTCAAACTCGGCGCCAACTGCCCGATAGCGCTTTTCCGCCTCCGCCAGTTTTCCGGTCGTCGCGAGCGTTTCGGCGATGTTCCACCGGACGCGAGCTGCCTCGGGTCGATTGCCTAGGTCCTCGTAGATACCGAGCGCAAACTGATACTGCGGTAACGCGCGGTCACTCTCGCCCATCTCGCGATAGCAATAGGCTGTGTTCACGATGATGCCGGCCAGTTGAGCCGGGCTTCCGCTGTTCAGCTCGGACTCGAGCTGTCGATATCGTTCGATCGCTTCCCGATACCTTCCACTCGTCACTAACACGTTTGTTTCGGCCCACCGCGCTGCGCGTGTGCGTTCTTGCAATCCGTACGTCGCGAACACGTCCGCTGACGCACGAGCAGACGCGACGGCTGCCTCGTATTCTTCGTTCTGCGACAGGATCATCGAATCAAGTAGACGCGTTCGAGCGATATCGACGTCAGCGAGCGTGCAGCTACTGAACGCGTCAGTCGCTTTCTGCACTGCACTCTTCGCCGCATCAACGCTGCCAAGGTAGTACAGCGCGTACGCGCGCTCACGCCATGCGCGTCCTCGCAACATTGCCAACAACTCGCCGTCGTACTTCGCCAGATCCAATTGGTCGACCAGATCAACGGCGATCGACGTGAGCGCTGATGCTTGCGTCGGGGTCGAATCCACAGCCTCATGCGCCACCGCGACCAACCGCCGCACCACACCCGCGGTCGCGTACCGCTCATCCGACCGCACTTCCTCCGCCCACCACTCCGTCGGCAATTCGAGCAACTGATCGACCAGCGCCATGGCCTCCGCATCTTCCCGCGCGGTCGAATCCGCGAACGCGCGGATGCGGCTCAACGTCTCGGCCGCGGGCTCGCTGTCGAATGCGTCATCTTCGTCCCACACATCCTTGTCGCACAGAAGGCCGGCGATGTCTTTGTACGAATCGAGCGCGTCGGAGCACATGTCGCATGCAGCGAGATGCGGATCGCCGAGGACAGCGTCGGCGTCCCGCGTGTCGAGGAGAGAGAGGAGAGCCTCTTCGGTGTAATGCTGTTCGATCATCGCTTCACCTTCGTGATCCTGTGATAGATCTCGCGTACACGCTTTAGACAGTTGTGAATCAGTTTTTCCGCGTATCGCGGAGTCGTCTGGAGCTCGCGTGCCACATCCGACGACGAGCGTCCCTCGAAATAGTGGAGCCACAGCGTCTCGCGGCACCGCGGCTGGAGATACTTGAGTGCCTTCTGCAAGGTCATCCGCATCGCGAACTGGTCCGCCAGGCCATGCGAACCCGGATCGGAGTGACCTTCGAAGTCATCCGGCAGCGACTCCGTCTTCCCCTGCACGCGCCAGTAGTGGCGGCTGGCGTTGCACATTGCCGCGACGAGCCACGCGCGAACGTTCTCGATCGGCGTGACGTTCTGAATGTAGGAGAGGAAGACTTCCTGAATCAGATTCTCCGCATCCGTGTCCGGAACGCGGAACTTCTTGCAGCCGACGTAAAGGAGCAGCGTGCGGAACTCGAGGTACAACGTCTCGATCGCATCGGAAGAGGTGACCGGAACGCTCGCGGCGCGCGCGGCGGTGACGATCGGTTTGGCGGGCTTGACGCGCGCGGGCGCGGTTGTGACCGGGCGCACATCAACACCCGCGTCGTCCACGACGACAGTGTTCCCTTCGCTCACTACGGCGGCTGGCTCAACGTCCATGGGAACTTCTCGGTGCAGCGGAAATTACCACAAAATTGTGCAAAAGGCGACTTTACGGAATAACGTCCTTTTTCGCCCTTCCCGGCGCAGTCCTCCATCCTCCTCCGGTGCTATCCTCCGCCCTCCGGCGTGAACCTTTCGTGAGGCAATCATGAATTCCACCGAAATTAGGGCTACCGTCGATCAGACGTGGACCTCCTCCATCATTCCGGCCCTCCAGGACTACATCCGGATCCCGAATCAGTCCCCCCTCTTCGACCCGGAATGGCGGAAAACCGGCCACATGCACCGGGCCGTCGATCTGGCCCGCCGCTGGGTCGAGCAGCAGAAACTGCCCGGCCTGCGCATCGAAGTCAAAGAGATCGAAGGATGCACGCCGCTGATCTTCATCGAGATCGACGGCGACGCTCGATCGACGGTTCTCATGTACGGCCACCTCGACAAACAACCCGCCATGGTGGGATGGGAACCGGGCCTCGGCGCGTGGACTCCGGTTCTTCGCGACGGGCGTCTCTACGGCCGCGGCTCCGCGGATGACGGCTACGCCATCTTCGCCGCCACGACCGCCGTTCGCGCGCTCCAGCAGGCGCGCGCAAAACACTCGCGCATCGTGATCCTCATCGAATGCGGCGAAGAAAGCGGCTCGCCCGATCTCCCCGCGTACATCAATCTTCTCGCGCGCGACATCGGAACACCGCGCCTGATCGTCTGCCTCGACAGCGGCTGCGGCAATTACGATCAGTTGTGGATGACGACGTCGCTGCGCGGATCGATTGTCGGCAACCTCACCGTGGAAGTGCTGACCGAGGGCGTTCACTCCGGCGATGCGAGCGGCATCGTTCCGTCGAGCTTCCGCATTCTCCGCGTCCTCCTCGATCGCCTCGAGGACGCCGACACCGGACACATCATCCCCGAGTGGCTGCACGTGCAGATTCCGAAGAACCGCATCGAAGAAGCGAAGCGCACCGCGGAGGTTCTCCACGGCGAGATCTTCGAGAAGTTCCCGTGGGTCGAAGGCATGCGGCCCGTCTCCGACGACGCGACCGAGCTGCTCCTCAATCGCACCTGGCGCCCCGCGCTCTCCTACACCGGCCAGGCCGGCATGCCCGACCTCGTGCAGGGCGGCAACGTTCTTCGCCCGAAGACATCGCTCAAGCTGTCGCTGCGACTGCCGCCATCGCTCGATGCAAACGGCATCGACGTCAAGTTGAAGAGACTTCTGGAGAGCGATCCGCCGTACGGCTCACGCGTTGCGTTCGAGCCGGAAAAGGGCGGGACGGGATGGGAAGCGCCCATCACCGCGACGTGGCTGGAGACGTCGATCGAGAGCGCATCGAAGACTTACTTCGGTAAAGCGCCGATGACGTTCGGCGAAGGCGGCTCGATTCCGTTCATGGCCATGCTCGGCCAGCGCTACCCGCAGGCGCAGTTCCTGATCACCGGAGTCCTCGGGCCGCACAGCAATGCGCACGGGCCGAATGAGTTCCTCGACATCAAGACGGCGAAGAACGTGACGGCCTCGGTCGCCCAGGTGCTTGCGGACGAGCACGCCAGCGCCGGAAAATAGGCGCACATGGCCAAACTCTACGCAGGCGTCGACCTCGGCGGGACGAGCATGATCGCCGTCATCGCCGACGCAAAAGGCAAAGTGCGCGGCAGCTCCGACTGCGAGACTGACCGCTCCCTGAAACCGAAGGAGCTGATCGATCAGATCGCCGATCAGGTTCTGCTCGCAGCGAAGGACGCGAAGATCAAGCCGTCGAAGATCGAGGCGCTCGGCATCGGGGCGCCGGGGGCCGTCGATCCCGATCGCGGCATCGTCGTCCGCGCGCCGAACCTCGGCTGGACCGACGTGCCGCTCGCGAAGCAGTTGAAGAAGCGCATCGGATGCGACGTCGCACTCGGCAACGACGTGCAGGTCGCGATCGTCGGAGAGCACGCGTTCGGCGTCGCGCGCGGTCTGAAGCGCGTCGTCGGCATCTGGATCGGCACCGGAATCGGCGGCGGACTCATCATCGACGGGCGCCTCAGCCGCGGAGCACGCGGCGCCGCCGGCGAGATCGGTCACATGGTGTTGAAGGAAGACGGGCCGCAATGCGGATGCGGCCGCCGCGGATGCGTCGAAGCGCTGGCCAGCCGCACGGCGATGGAGCGCGATGTTCGCGCGGCATCTGCGAAGAACGGCGAGAGCGCCGCGCTGCGGATCATGCGCGAAGATGACAAGCCGCGCATGACGAGCAGCGTGATCAAACGCGCACTCGAAGAGGGCGATCCCATCATGACCGACGTCATCAGCCGCGCGCAGCATTACCTCGGACTGCTCGCGGGAAACGTCGTCAATCTTCTCGATCCGGAGATGGTCGTGATCGGCGGCGGCGTCGCGCAGCGGCTGAAAGAGGACTTCGTCGCGCCGATTCGCGAGATCGCGCGCAGCCGTTTCCTCCGCCCCGATCCCGACGGCGAGATCCGCATCGAGCACGCCACCCTCGGCGATTACTCCGGCGCGTTGGGTGCGGCGGCGTTAGCGCGGGATCTCTGAGCGTCTGAACAGGATGTCATCCCGAGCGTGAGCGAGGGATCCGGGCGGGCGTGTGCTGCGAGGCTCGAGCATCGAGGCCCCCGGCCCCCAGATCCCTCGCTCCGCTCGGGATGACACCTCTATGCGTGGCCGCCCGCGTAGTTCTTCTCCCCCGCCTCGACGCGCAGCGGCAGCCGATTCTGCGGCGGCGGCAGCGGGCACGTCGCGTACGGCGTGAACGCGCACGGTGGGTTGTACGCCTTGTTGAAATCGACGACCGTCTTGCCGTCCGGTCCCGGTGGTGACGCGTACAAGTAGCGCGCGGCGGGATACGTTTCTTTTCCGCTCGTGGCGTCGCGGAAGATAATGAAGTAGTCCTTCTCGCCCTGCTCCAGAATCGGCTCGAGCCGGTACTCCCTCCCGCCCACATTGAACACGAGCATGCCCGGCGACACCTCCTCGCTGGTCATGCCGAGGACGTTGGTGATCGGGACGCGGCGAGGAGGATTGAATGGCTCGAACCGCGCCCGGACGCGCCACTTCGGATTGAATGGAAAGTAATCGAGCCCGGCGAACTTCGCGCGTGACTCGCTTGCAGAGTCTTTCACGCGCAGACCGTATCTGCCGTGGCGCTCGATGACATTGAAGCGCACCGTTCCGACCTGCACGACCGTCGGTCCCTTCTCATCGCTGTCAGGAATGAGTTGCACCTGCGCTGTCACCGGTTTGCCATCGATCGACATCCCCGCCGCCGGATCGGGCTGCAGCGTGACGGTTTTCCCCTGAAGCACGAGCGTTCCGAGCGCCGGCGGTGTTCTGGCATGTAGAACAATGTCGTTGCCGGCCGCAGATCCGAGGCGATTGGTCCCTTCCTTCAGCCAGTGCAGACCGACGAGGGTCAGCCAGCCGTCCTCACTCTTCAGCCGTTGCAGGCGCTTCTCGCGCCACTGCGTGAAGTCGGCGGCGTCGCGCTTTTCCGCCGCGCAGCCGAGCGCGATCAACGTGACGATCGCCACAGGAAAGAGCTTCATGCCAGGTAGCATATTGCCGGTCCGGTTTCGTTTTGCATCGTTTCGGTGTCCAATCGATGTGTCTGATGTGGCATCGTTTCCGGCTCAGGCGGAGCGCGACGAGGTGACGGCACGATGGGGCGAGGAGCGCCGGCTGCTGGCCGCCATTCGAGGTGGCGATCGAACGGCGGCCGAGGAGCTCGTCGAGCGGACGTATTCCGCGGTGTTCGCATCGCTCTGCCGCCTCTGCGGGGACAGAGACCTGGCGGCCGATCTGACTCAGGAGACGTATCAGAAGGCGTGGGCGGCGCTGCCCCGTTTCGACGGCCGCTCGCAGTTCTTCACATGGCTTTATCGGATCGCGTATACGACGTTTCTCAATCATGTGCGGCGCCCGCGGCGGACCACGTCGATCGACGAACCGGAAGCGGAGGAGATTCGCGACGGGTCGCGGCCCGTGGATGAGGTCATCGAAGAGAATGAAGAATCGGAGCGGCTTCGCGCCGCCGTCCTGCAGTTGCCCGAGGATCTGCGCTTCACGGTCACGGCGCATTTCTGGGGAGGCCTGGCTGTGAAGGAAATCGCCGGGATCGAGGAGATCACCACCGTCGCGATACGCAAGCGATTGCATCGCGCGTTCTCGATTCTCGAGTCGCTCCTCACGGAGGAAGTGCAATGACCAGCAAACGCAAAGCAGAGCTGCAGCGGAAGCTGTCGATGGCGCCGCTGCCAAAGCCGCCCGACGGACTGGCGGATCGCATCAAGCGCGACATCCCGAACGATCTGGGCATGAACATGGCGCGTGAGCGCGAACGATTCTCGCGGTTCAGCGCCATGAGCCTGCGCGTCGCGGCTTCGGTCATCGTGCTCATCGGCGGCGCCTTTCTCGGCATCCGGCTGCTGTCGGAGATGCAGACGAAGAATCAGCCGCCGGCGTCGGTAGTGAGCGAGCCCGCGCCGAAGCCGGCCGTCATGGCCAGCCGCGCCGATGTGGAGAAATCGGAGAGCAACGCCGTGGCCGTGGCGAGCGCGCCGGTCGCCACGCAGAAGGTGAACATCAATCGACAGGAGAAGGGCCGCGCCTTTGGTGGAGTCGTGGGCGGAACCGTGGGCAGCGCGACCGCAGGTGTCAAAACCGAGGCTGCCCCCGTGGTTGCGCAGGCCGCCGAGTCGAAGGACGACGCGAAGACCATCACCGCGGAGGCACCCGTGACCGTCGCCTATGGGACCGAGCGCGACGCACTGCGCGACAAGGAGGCCGCGGAAGATCGCGCCACGACGACAACGATGGCGCCAGCCGCAGCGGCACCGCCACCGCCCGCCGCGAAGATGGCGAAGTCCGCCCCATTCGTCGAGGCGATCACTGTCACGCGGTCGGAGCTGTTCGGCATCTCGGTCGACCGGCAGGCATTCGAGCGCATCAAGTTCGCGATCGAGCATGGCGAGCGCCCGGCCGCGTCGAGTGTGGACGTCGAAGCGCTCATCAACTACTTCGCCGGTGCCCCCGATCGCGTGCGCCGCGACGCCGCACTCGACCTCGAGGCATCATTGCGCCCGGTGCACGACGGAAGCTCGACGGCACTCGTGCGCGTCACCGTCGACACCGCGGCCGCCATTCACGACGCGACGCTCGAGATCGAGTTCGATCCGACCGCTGTGTCCGCCCACCATCGCATCGGCGGCGACGACGTCGACACAGCAAGCGAGAGCATCATGCAGCCGTCGCAATCCGTGACGGCGTTGTACGAAGTCACGCTGCGGCCGAACGTTCGTCCGCACCAGTCCGTCGCGACCGCGAAGCTGACGTATGTGTCGGCCGGCGGAAGCGAGCAGATGCTCAATCGCTGGGTCAGCTACAACGAAGCGATCGGCGCGTGGAAGAACCGAACTCGCCGGCATCGTCTGGCAACACTGGGAGCGATCTGGGGCGAGACGCTGCGCGCATCAGGAAGCGGTGCCGACGTCGCGCTCAAAGCAGAGGAGTTGTCGAAGCAGGAACCGAAAGACGAGAAAGCAAAGGAGCTGGCAACGCTCGCTAGTGCTTCTTCCCGCCTCCGAAGTTCTTCACCGACTGGTAGTGGACGTTGAAGTAGTTCGCGGCCGCGCGCAACGCGCGTCCGACCACCCACTCGTCCTTCGTTCCGACACGCTCCAGCGCGGCGCGCATGTGCGGGGGCAGCTTGGCGCGACAGGTTCGGCAGAGCGCCGCGCCGACCGTCTTGTCGATCTCGCAACGCGGACAGCGCCGGCGTTTCGCCAGTGCCGCAACCTGCTCCCTGGTCATCGTCATCATCTTTATTTTCTCACAGCGGGTAAAATCCCGGCCGCAACGGAGGAGGATGCATGGGTCAGCGGGTTGAATTCCGTGCTAATAGTCACAACTGCAGCGGCTATCTCGAAACTCCCAGGTCCGGAAAAGGTCCCGCCGTCGTCGTGATTCAGGAGTGGTGGGGCCTCGTGCCGCACATCCAGGACCTCGTGGAGCGTTTCGCGCGCGAAGGCTTTCTGGCGATGGCGCCCGATCTCTATCATGGCAAGACGACGAAGTCGCCGGATGAGGCCGGCAAGATGCTGATGGAGCTCGACGCCGAGCGCGCCGAGCGCGAGATCGCAGGCGCGGGCGAGTACCTGCTGGGGCGACCCGAGTGCTCCTCCAGGACGTACGGAGTGGTCGGGTTCTGCATGGGAGGCGCGCTCGCGCAGTACACCGGCGCAAAAGAGGCGAAGGCCGGCGCGACCGTGAGCTTCTACGGCGGCTTCAAGAAGGTGCAGATCGACTGGAAGAATCTCCGCGGCCCGATCCTCCTGTTCTGCGGCGAGCAAGACAAAGGCGTGACGCCCGCGAGCTGCCGCCAACTGGAACAGGAGCTGAAGAAGCTCGGCAAGAAAGTGGAGCTGAAGATCTATCCGAGCGCGGACCACGCGTTCTTCAACGACACGCGTCCCGAGGTATACAACAAGGAAGCGTCGGCGGATGCGTGGAAGAGGACCGTCGAGCTCCTGCGCGCGAATGTGAAGTGAAGCGGCGAGGAGCGGTCCGTGTCGCAGACGCGGCGCTACAATTCGGAAACGGGTCATGAGCGATTCGGTGCTTCAGGGGAGTCTTGTCTCCTTCAAGCTGCCGCACGTGTTGTCGTTTCTGAATGCGGCGCAGAAGAGCGGCACGCTGACGCTCTCGAGCGAGGGTGGCGAGACGTTCATCTTCTTTCAGAACGGAGCGCTGGTCTTTGCCGGCTCGAGCCAGGAGCAGTACCGCCTGGGCGCGATTCTCCTCCGCAAGCGAAAGGTGGCGCGCAGCGACTGCGTGCGCATCGACGAACTGATGCGACGCGACGGCGGACGGTTCGGACAGATCGCCGTCGCGCAGGGCATCCTCTCCGACCCGCAGCTTCACGACTACCTCAAAGTCCAGGTCTCCGAGATTCTGTACGACGCGTTCGTCTGGACGACCGGCGCGTTCACGTTCTCCGAAGCGATGGAGTTGCCGTCGCACGCGGTCACGATCTCGATCGACCTCGCCGACCTCATCATGGAAGGCGCGCGGCGCATCGAGGAGTGGGAGCAGTGCATCAAGCTGCTGCCCGATAAGAATGTCGTGTTCCGCGTCGTCGCCAGCCCGAACAGCGAGAAGATCACGCTCACCGTCGACGAGTGGAAGATTCTCTTCATGATCAACGGCGTCAGGACGCTCGAGGAGTTGTCGCATGACGCCGACGACGTACCGTTCCACGTGTATCGCGTCGTCTACGGCCTGCTGGCGAATCACCTCATCGAGCCGGTCGCTCCCGCGGAGCGAGCCGACGACACCGGCGGGAACACGGCACCGGTGGCCCCGCCGCCGATGCCGGACGACGAGACGATGCGCCAGGCGCCGATGGCGTCGTTCAGCGGAATGTCCACCGTACGCGATGCGGAGAACGACGACACGAGTCTTCTCGTCAACACCTCCGCCCGCGTCTCGCGGAAGGACATCGTGAAGACCACCGTCGCGCAGCTCACCGTGATGACCGGCGAAGGCGAAGGGACGACGATTCCGCTGACGCAGCAGGAGTACCTCATCGGCCGGCACAAGGACAACAACATCCAGCTCACCGACCTGGGCGTCTCGGGTTTTCACGCGCGGATCTATCGCGGGCCGGACGGCTACGTCATCGAAGATCTGAAGAGCCGCAACGGCGTCTGGCTCAACGGCACGCGCGTGTTCCACGCGATCCTGCAGGACCAGGACAAGATGCGCCTCGGCGCAACGGATCTGGTGTACGGGATTTTGTACGACGGCAGCCGCGGCGCGACGTAACGCGGTGGCGGATATGACCTACGTCATCCTGAGCGCAGCGAAGGATCTCAAGATGCACAGGCGTCGCCGCCGAGACCCTTCGCTGCGCTCAGGGTGACGTGGCGCTGCGCTCGGAATGACACTACCGGATCACATCGATCCCGTTCATGTACTTCCGCAGCGCCTCGGGCACGACGACGGATCCGTCCTTCTGCTGGAAGTTCTCGAGGACTGCGACGAGCGTGCGCCCGACGGGCAGTCCGGAGCTGTTGAGCGTGTGCACGAATCCGCTCTTGCCGTTCTCATCGCGATAACGGATGTTCGCGCGCCGCGCCTGAAAGTCGGTGAAGTTCGTGCTCGACGCGATCTCGCGATAGGCGTCCTGTCCGGGCAACCACACCTCGATGTCGTACGTCTTCGATGAGCCGAACCCCATGTCGCCTGTCGACAACGTCACGACGCGATAGTGGATCCCGAGCTTCTGCAGAAGCGCTTCGGCGTCGGAGGTGAGCGCCTCGTGCTCCTTCCATGATTCGGAAGGGAGCGCGAACTTCACCATCTCCACTTTCTCGAACTGCTGCTGGCGGATCAGACCGCGCGTGTCCTTTCCGTATGATCCCGCTTCGCTGCGGAAACACGGCGAATACGCAGTGTACCGGCGCGGCAGCGAGGCCGCGTCGAGCGTCTCGTCGCGGTGGATGTTCGTCACCGGCACCTCGGCCGTCGGGATGAGGTAATAGTCGCGATAGTTCAGCTTGAAGAGATCCTCTTCGAATTTCGGGAGCTGACCCGTGCCGCGAAGCGAATCGGAATTGACGATGTACGGCGGCACGACCTCGACGTAGCCGCGCGCGGTGTTCTGGTCGAGAAAGAAATTGATGAGCGCGCGATTGAGCCTCGCGCCGGCGTCGGTGATCAGGGCGAACCGCGTGCCGGTGATCCTCGCGGCGCGATCGAAATCGAGGATGCCCAGCTCGGTCCCGATGTCCCAGTGCGCCTTCGGCGCGAAGTCGAACCGCGGCTTCTGACCCCATGTGCGCTCGACGCGGTTTGCCGATTCGTCCGCGCCGACGGGCACCGTCTCGTGCGGCACGTTCGGCATCTCGAGCTCGAGGTTCTTCAGCGACTCTTCGATACCGGTGAGCGCAGCGTCGAGCTGCTTGATCTCGTCGCCGACGCGTTTCATCGCTCCGATCTGCGCGGACGCGTCCTGCTTGCTCTTCTTGAGCGCGGCGATTTCCTGTGAGGCGACGTTGCGCTGGTTCTTCAGCGTCTCGACGCGTGCGATCGTGCGGCGGCGCTCCGATTCGAGCTCGAGAAAGCGGTCGAGATCGACCTTCGCGCCTCGGTTCTTCAGCGCCTGACGGTATTGTTCTGCGTTCTCGCGCAAATATTCACGGGCCAACATGGCCGCGAATGATAGCGGATGCTCAGTGCCGGACGGCGCGCAGCCTTGGCGATGCGACGTCGCTGAAGTCGCCGGTGATCACGAGCGCATACGGCTGGCTCGATCCGAACGTGATCGCGTGCGCGGCGACGTCGATCGTGTAGACGCCCGCAACCGGATCATCGAGCGTGATGCCTTCCACGTTGTTCAGACGATCGGGCGCACCGGGATGCAACCGTTCGTTGCCGTACGCGTGCGTGCCGTCAGGATGCGTCACCATCAGATCGAGATCGTTCACCAGCTCCGGCGTCGGATCGCTGACCGTTCGCGGAACGCCCGGCGGATCGGTCCACACGAGCACCGCCGTGAATTGGGTGCCGGGCCGAACTTTCAGGCGAAATGTCGTCACATCGCCTGCCGACTCGATTGCGCGAAGCCGGGCCACGTCGCCGGCGAAGTAGAGCGCGGAGTCGAGCACCGGAAATCCGAACCCCTGCTCGTACGACGGCACCGGCTGCGTCGGCACATCCTCGGTGAACGAGACCTCGCGCATCGGGACGCGGCGCGCCGCGGCGATGAGCGTCGCCTTGAGCAGCGCGGCGCTCGGCGTAAACGCGTTCGATGAGGTCGCCGCGCCGGTGGGATAGAAGCCTTCGGTGTAGTACTGCCGCACCAGTGCGGCCGCGGCGGCGATGGTCGGAGTCGACCACGACGTGCCCGGCCCGATCGTGCTGAAGTTGCAGTTGCGCGTGGTCGGGTTGTTGTCGCCGTCGCCGGCACTGACGGTGGCCGGACCGACCAGGTCGGGTTTGATGCGGCCATCACGCGTCGGACCATAAAGAGTGTTGTATGACAGCACGCTGTCGTCGCGCGTCGGCGGCCGGACGCCGCCGATCTGCAGGCTGTTCTTCGACGTGCCCGGCGCGGCGACCGAGTACGCGGGCGGCGGCGTGGGCGGGATGTCCGCCGTCGCGCCGTAGTTGCCGGTGTCGAAGACGACGAGCATGTCGGGATGCGTGAAGACGAACGCGTCGA
>Ga0210377_10002434_pt1 | contig 16326 bp, 16 predicted proteins | sample PLM4_65_b1redo_FD_155480 | JGI IMG/M metagenome (GOLD analysis project Ga0210377, IMG submission 155480) | Groundwater sediment microbial communities from an aquifer in East River, Colorado, USA - PLM4_65_b1 redo | ecosystem: Environmental > Terrestrial > Soil > Riparian zone | place: USA: East... | reverse complement strand
CACCCCCATAACCAACCTATAGCGCCTCCGAGATCGGCGACGCGTACACCTCATTTCGCGGCTCCGGGGGACCATACCGCCGGTTCGGTCCGTACAGCCGGTGCCATTCCTCGCGGAGACAGAACGGATCGAGCCCGTGCGGCCGGTCCACCGCGAGAACGCCATCCAGATGATCGATCTCGTGTTGCAGCAACTCCGCGCGGTCACCCTCCAGCTCGACCTCGTGCCATTGGCCCTTGAAGTCCTGATAGCGGACCCGGATGCGGTACGCCCGCGAGGTCCGGACCAGCAGGTTGGGGAACGAGAAGCAGTCGTCCCAGACCTCGAAGTCCTCGTTCCCGATGTCCACGATCTCGGGGTTGATCAGCGGCCAGGGCTTGTCCATCTCGACGTAGACCATCCGAACCGGCGCCCCGATCTGAGGTGCGGCGATGGCGCGGCCGCTCCCGAACCGCGACTGCCAGTCACGGAGCGTCTCCCGCATGTCGTCCATGATCACCCGGACCGCGGTGGACCCCGGTCGCGTGATCGGCTCGCAGCTGGCGCGAAGGATGGGGTCTCCAAGGAGCCGGATGCGATGGATGGTCATTGAGCGAACCCCTCCGGGCCAATGAAGATGGGGTGTGAGAGCGGGTCCCAATATGGGGAAACGGCCCCGACCGGGCCAGACGGGGTTTCAGGGGTCTCATCGGGGAAAATAACGTAGTATTTATCGCAACTACTTTTACCGTCTCCTTTTGCCGTCTCCTGTCACCCTGAGCGGAGCGAAGGGGGGCCATTCCCAGCACGCTCCCCTTCGCTCCGCTCAGGGTGACACATCCCGCCCGGCAATCAGACCACTCAAGCTGATACCTAGTAACGCCTTATGCATTCGCACCAATTATCTTGTGCGATTTGACAATCCCGACAAATTTACTTAACATTTGACCCATATGGGTGCCCCTCTTCCCTTGATCGAGTCCGATCTGCCGGTGGGCCACAAAGGCCAACGCGGCGCGGTGCTGACCCAGCTCAAGCGGTCGCAACCGCTAACCGCCCGGGAGCTGGCCGTGAGGCTCGGGGTTTCGCTCAACGCGGCCCGGCACCATCTGAAGGAGTTGGAGGTCGAAGGGCTGGTCAGCTACCAGCGGGAGCATCGGGGTGTCGGCGCCCCGGTCTTCGCCTACCGCCTGACCCCGGCAGGCGAAGAGCTGTTCCCCCGCCGGTATTGTGACGCGCTCACGGCGATGCTGGGTGCGGTCGTCGAGCGCGAAGGGCGGGGGGCGGCGGTGACGCTGCTCGAGTCCTACTTCCAGCTTCTGGCCGGCCGGATTCGCGGACAGTTGGACGGGGTTCCCCCCGCCGAGCGCCTGCGCGTGGTCGCCCGCGCGCTTTCGGAAGAGGGCTATATGGCGGAGGCGGCCCCGGGCGAAGGCTTCGCCGTCCTGACCGAGCACAACTGCGCCATCCCCGCGGTGGCGGAGCGTTTCCCGGAGATCTGCGCGGCCGAAGCGAGGTTCCTGGCGGACGTGCTGAGTGCCGAAGTCGAGCGGACGGGGCACATCCTGAGCGGATGCCCCGCCTGTGAGTATCAGGTGCGGTTCACTGGAGTTGCCGAGGAGCGGTCATGAGCTCGCAAGTCGAGACGCTGGTCAACAAGGAATACAAGTACGGCTGGGTCACCGACATCGAGTCCGACGTCGCGCCCCCGGGATTGAGCGAAGACATCGTCCGCCTCATCTCGGCGAAGAAGCGGGAGCCGGCCTGGCTGCTGGAGTGGCGGCTCAAGGCGTACCGCGGGTGGCTCAAGATGACGGAGCCGCATAGCTGGCCGAACATCCGGTACAGCCCGGTGGACTACCAGTCGATCAGCTACTACTCCGCGCCTCGAACCGCCAAGCCACTGGGCAGCCTCGACGACGTGGACCCCAAGCTGCTCGAGACCTATAAGAAGCTCGGCATTCCGCTGTCGGAGCAGAAGATCCTGGCCGGTGTGGCGGTGGACGCGATCTTCGACTCGGTCTCGGTCGGCACCACCTACAAGGCCAAGCTCGCCGAGCAGGGGATCATCTTCTGCTCCTTCGGCGAGGCGGTGCAGGAGCACCCCGACCTGGTCCGGAAGTATCTCGGCTCCGTGGTCCCGGCGAGCGACAACTTCTTCGCCGCTCTCAACGCCGCCGTCTTCAGCGACGGGTCGTTCGTCTACGTCCCCAAGGGCGTGCGCTGCCCCCTGGAGCTGTCCACCTACTTCCGGATCAACTCGGCGTCCACCGGGCAGTTCGAGCGCACCCTCATCGTGGCCGACGAGGGCGCGTACGTGAGCTACCTCGAGGGGTGCACCGCGCCGAAACGGGACGAGAACCAGCTCCACGCCGCGGTGGTCGAGCTGGTGGCGCTCGAAGGGGCGACGATCAAGTACTCGACGGTCCAGAACTGGTATGCCGGCGACGAGGAGGGGAAGGGCGGGATCTACAACTTCGTCACCAAGCGCGGCAAGTGCGCCGGGGCCCGCTCCAAGATCTCCTGGACCCAGGTCGAGACCGGGTCGGCGATCACCTGGAAGTACCCCAGCGTCATCCTCCAGGGCGACGACTCGGTGGGCGAGTTCTACTCGGTGGCCGTGGTGAACCGCCATCAGCAGGCCGACACCGGCACCAAGATGATCCACATGGGCAGGAACAGCCGCAGCACGATCGTGTCGAAGGGGATCAGCGCGGGGCAGGGCCAGAACAGCTACCGGGGCCTGGTGAAGGTGCTGCCGAAGGCGGCCGGCGCCCGGAACTACACCCAGTGCGACTCGATGCTGATCGGGAACCGCTGCGGGGCGCACACCTTCCCCTACATCGACGTGCAGAACGCCACCAGCTCCACCGAGCACGAGGCGTCCACTTCGAAGATCGGCGAGGACCAGATCTTCTACCTGAAGCAGCGGGGCCTCAACACCGAGAACGCGATCTCGATGATCGTGAACGGCTTCTGCAAGGAAGTCTTTCAGGAGCTCCCGATGGAGTTCGCGGTGGAGGCGCAGAAGCTGCTCGGGATCAGTCTCGAGGGGAGCGTCGGGTAGGCTCGGGTAAGAAAGAAAAGTGTCACCCTGAGCGCAGCGAAGGGGGCCATGCCCGGGTTTCGGCTCCTTCGCTTCGCTCAGGATGACAGACAACGTTTCGGAGGAAGAAGACGTGCTGGAGATCAAGGACCTGCGGGCCTCGGCCGGCGACAAGGAAATCCTCAAGGGCATCAACCTCACCGTGAACTCCGGTGAAGTGCACGCGGTCATGGGGCCCAACGGCTCGGGAAAGAGTACGCTGGCGCAGGTGCTCGCCGGGCATCCGGCCTACAAGGTCACCGCGGGCTCGGTGCTCTACGAGGGACAGGATCTCCTCGACATGGAGCCCGAAGAGCGAGCCCAAGCGGGCCTCTTTATGGCCTTCCAGTACCCGGTCGAGATCCCCGGCGTCAGCAACGCCTACTTCCTCCGCGCGGCCTACAACGAGATCCGGAAGGCCAAAGGGCTGGAGGAGATCGACTCGATGGACTTCATCGGCCTGCTGGAGGAGAAGCTCAAGGTGGTCGAGTGGGGACCCGAGATCATGAGCCGGGCGGTCAACTCCGGGTTCTCGGGCGGCGAGAAGAAGCGTAACGAGATCCTCCAGCTCGCCGTGCTGGAGCCGAAGCTCGCGATCCTGGACGAGACCGATTCCGGGCTCGACATCGACGCACTCCGGATCGTGGCGGCGGGGGTGAACACGCTCCGGAGCCCCGACCGGTCGTTCGTCGTGGTCACCCACTACCAGCGGATGCTCAATTACATCGTGCCGGACTTCGTCCACGTCATGTCCAACGGCCGCATCGCCATGTCGGGCGGGAAGGAGCTGGCGCTGGAGCTCGAGGAGAAGGGCTACGAGTGGGTGGAAGCCGCCTCGGGCGCGCCGGCGGGAGCGGGGGCGTGAGCGAGGCCGTCCTGCAGGATCTCGAGATCCGGGCCGGCGCCACGATCGCGGACGGGCCGGATTGGCTGGAGCCGGTGCGCCGGGCCGCCGCCGACCGCTTCGCCGCGGTCGGGTTCCCCGCCAGCCGTGACGAGGAGTGGCGCTTCACCCCGATCGCCCCGATCGCCCAGACGACGTGGCGTCCGTCGCCGGGCGTGGCGGCAAGAGTCTCCGCCGACCGGCTGGCACCGTTCATCTTCGGCCATCCCGAGTGGAGCACCCTGGTCTTCGTGAATGGGGCCTACAGCAAGACGCTGTCGCGGGTCATGGAGCTGCCGCGCGGCGTTCGGGTCGGGAGCCTCGCCGAGGCGCTCCGCAGCGACGGCTCGGTGCTCCAGGCGCACCTGACGCGCCACGCGCCGAACGACGGGAGCCCCTTCACCGCGCTCAACACCGCCGGATTCCGCGACGGCGGGCTGGTGCACGTCCCCGCCGGCCTCGACCTCGACCGGCCGGTGCACTTCGTCCACGTGACGACGCCGGGCGCCGAAGGCACCGCGATTCACCCGCGCAACCTGATCGTGGTCGAGCGGGGAGCCCGCGCGTCGGTGATCGAGAGCTACGTCACGCTCGCCCCGGACGTCATCTACTGGACCAACCCGGTGACGGAGGTGGCCGTGGCGGCCGGCTCCTGGCTGGAGCACACCCGGATCCAGCGCGAGAGCGAGCGGGCCTATCACGTCGGCCTCACCCACGTGGACCAGCAGCGCGACAGCCACTATCGCTCGTTCACGATGGCGATGGGTGGCGCTCTCGCGCGGCACAACCTGCACGTCCGCCTCAACGACGAGAACATCGAGACCCTGATGTACGGTCTCTATCTCACCCGGGGCGAGCAGGTGGTGGACAACCACACCGCCATCCTCCACGAGCAGCCCAACTGCCGGAGCTGGGAGGTCTACAAGGGCGTGCTCGACGGCCGGTCGCGCGCGGTCTTCAACGGCAAGGTGTTCGTGCGGCCCGAGGCGCAGAAGACCGACGCCAAGCAGACCAACCGGAACCTGCTGCTCAGCGACCTGGCCAAAGTGAACACCAAGCCTCAGCTCGAGATCTTCGCCGACGACGTGAAGTGCACCCACGGTGCGACCGTGGGCCGACTGGACGACGTCGCGCTCTTCTACGCCCGAAGCCGCGGCGTTCCCCAGGAGGCGGCCGAGCGGCTCCTCACCTACGCCTTCGCGGCGGAGGTGATCGAGGAAGTGGCGCTCGAGCCGGTGCGGAACGAGCTGGATCGGCTGGTGCTGGAGAGGCTCGAGGGGCAGCGGGGCGGCGGGGCAGCGGGGAAGGGTTGAGGGACGAGATGGTCCCTTCCACCACGACTTCCGCCGCCCCTCTGCCCCACCGTCCGGCTGCCCCGCTGGACGTGGGGCGGATCCGCGCCGACTTCCCCATCCTATCACGGACCGTGCGGGACGGTCGCCCCCTCGTCTACCTCGACAACGCCGCCACCAGCCAGAAGCCCAGGCAAGTGATCGACGCGATCTCGCGCTTCTATACCAGCGAGAACGCCAACATCCATCGCGGCCTCCACTACCTGAGCGAGCGGGCCACCGCGGCGTACGACGCGGCGCGCGAGAAGGTGGCGCGCTTCCTTGGCGCCGGCTCCCCCTCGGAGATCGTCTTCACCAGAGGAACGACAGAGGCGATCAATCTCGTGACGCAGAGCTGGGGGCGGAGCAACCTCCGGCCGGGCGACGAGGTGCTGGTGACCGGGATGGAGCACCACGCCAACCTGGTGCCCTGGCAGGTCGTGTGTGAGCAGACCGGCGCCACGTTCCGCGCGGTGCCGATCACCGATCGAGGGGAGCTGGACCTCGACGCGTTCGACCGGCTCCTGACCGATCGCACCAGGCTGTTCGCGGTGGGTCACGTCTCCAACGCGCTCGGAACCGTGAACCCGGTTCGGGAGCTGGCGGCGCGGGCTCGCGCGCGCGGCGCGTTGGTGCTGGTGGACGGCGCCCAGTCGGTGCCCCACCTGGCGATCGATGTCTCCGAGCTCGGCTGCGACTTCTTCGCCTGCTCCGGACACAAGCTGTTCGGTCCGACCGGTATCGGCGTGCTCTACGGCCGGAAGGCGATCCTCGATGGAATGCCGCCGTGGCAGACCGGCGGAGACATGATCGAGCGGGTCACGCTCGAGCGCACGACCTGGGCCGCGCCGCCGGCGCGGTTCGAGGCGGGCACTCCCCCCATCGCCGAGGTGATCGGTCTGGCGTCCGCGATCGACTACGTGGAGTCGGTGGGTTTCGGAGCGATCGGGGAGTGGGAAAGCGAGCTCCTCGCGCGGGCGACCGAGTTGATCGGCGCGCTGCCGGGCGTCCGGCTGGTCGGCACCGCCCGGGAGAAGGCCGGCGTGCTCTCGTTCCTGCTCGAGGGGATTCACCCGCACGACGTGGGGACGGTGCTGGACGACGAGGGCGTGGCGGTTCGGGCGGGGCACCACTGCGCGCAGCCGGTGATGCAGCGGTTCGGGATCCCGGCCACCGTCCGGGCGTCGTTCGCCTTCTACAACACGCCGGACGAGATCGAGGTGCTGGTGCGCGGGGTCGAGCGGGCGCGGAAGGTGTTCGGCTGATGTCGAGCCTCACCGAGCTCTACCAGAACGTCATCCTGGAGCACAACCGCTCCCCCCGGAACTACCGGGTCATGGACGACGCCGACCGCCAGGCCGAGGGGAACAACCCGCTCTGCGGCGATCAACTCACCGTCTGGCTCAAGCTGGATGGCGACGTGATCAGTGACGTCACCTTTCAGGGGCTCGGCTGCGCGATCTCGCGGGCGTCGGCCTCGCTGATGACCGCGGCGGTGAAGGGCAAGTCGCGGCGAGAGGCGGAGGAGCTGTTCGAGCGGTTCCACCGCCTGGTCACCGGCAAGCCGGAATCGGACGAACCGGAAACCTTGGGCAAGCTCGCCGTGTTCTCGGGAGTATCGGAATATCCGACCCGGGTGAAGTGCGCGAGCCTGCCGTGGCACACGCTGAAGGCGGCGCTGGAAGACGGCGGAACGGCGGAAGGGCGGAAGGGCGGAAGGAGCTAGGCGTCCGCCCGTCCGCCCCATGTATGAAACACTACATATAGTGAGGTGACAGTAATGCCGTACAACCCCGCCCTCGTCGCGCCGATGCGCGAAGAGATGGTGCGCCTCGGAGCCAAGGAGCTCACGACCGTCACGGACGTGGACGCCGCGCTGGGCGACCAGAAGGGCACCATGCTGGTGTTCGTGAACTCGGTCTGCGGCTGCGCCGCCGGCAACGCCCGTCCCGCGCTGCGGCTCGCGCTGGAACACGCGGTGCTGCCGCAGCAGGTGGTGACGGTGTTCGCGGGCCAGGACCTCGACGCGACGTCGCGCGCCCGCCAGTACTTCGCCGACTACCAGCCGAGCAGCCCGTCCATGGCACTGCTGCGCGACGGCGAAGTGGTGCACTTCGTCCACCGGCACCAGATCGAGGGCCGGAGCCCCCAGGTGATCGCCGGCGAGCTGGTCAAGGCGTTCGACAAGCACTTCGGGGCGGCGGTCTGAGCGGGCACGTCTTTCACCCGGGGCACCACGACCTGCACGGCATCACCGTGGTGGTCGAGACCGAGGGCGCGCTGACCTATGTCGGCCGGTTCGACTCGGAGGACGAGGCGGGGGTGCACCTGCTCGACGTCGGAGTGCACGACGCGGCGGCCGGCGGGTCGAAGGACGACTACGTGCGGCGGAGCGCTAGATTCGGGATCCGCGCCGAGCGGAAGCATCTCGTGGTTCCGCGGCACGAGGTCGCGCGGATCACGAGGCTCGTGGAGATGGAGTCCTGACGCTCCACCTGCAATAGAGAGTCAAACGCCGCCGGCCATCAGCCGGCGGCGTTTTTCGTTGTCATCGGCCGAGGTCCGCTATGCCGGCCACATCTGCTCTTCGTATTCGTCTATGACGGTGATGGCGTCCGCCCTAGATTTCAGAGATGCAGGAACGCTACGACGTCATCGTGATCGGGGGCGGGCACGCCGGCGCCGAGGCGGCCGCGCTTGCCGCGCGCTCAGGGGCGCGGACACTGCTGCTCACGCAGAATCTCGAGACCATCGGCCAGATGTCCTGCAATCCCGCGATCGGCGGGATCGCCAAGGGCACCGTGGTTCGCGAGGTGGATGCGCTGGGCGGGATCATGGGCCGCGCGACGGACCTGGCGCGGATCCAGTTCCGGATGCTCAACCGATCGAAGGGGCCCGCGGTCTGGTCGCCTCGCGCGCAGTGCGACCGCGGACTCTATCGCCGCGCCGTGCGCTCGCTGCTGGAGCGGCGGCCGAATGTTCAGCTCGCGCAGGGCACCGTCGCCGGACTCGCAATCGAGCGGGGCGAGGTGCGCGGGGTGGAGACGCAGGACGGCCGGCGGTTCTCCGCGCGCGCCGTCGTGCTGACGGCTGGGACGTTTCTTCGGGGCGTGATTCATCTCGGGCTGGACACCAGGGTGCCCGCCGGCCGGGCGGGGGACAAGCCCGCGATCGAGCTAGCTCAAGTCATTGAACAACTTGGTGTTATCGTTCAACGCTTCAAGACTGGGACTCCGCCACGGATAGACGGGCGATCGGTGGACCTGGCGCGGCTCGGGCGGCAGGACGGCGATCCAAGTGATTACTGGTTCTCGTTTTACGAGCAGTCAGCCCATCCGGCTCAGCTCCCCTGCTATCTCACCTGGACCGGCGATCATCTTCGCGACATCATCGCGTCACATTTGAGCCAGTCGGCGCTCTACGGTGGGGCGATAGCGAGCCGAGGACCGAGGTATTGCCCGTCAATCGAGGACAAGATCGTCAAGTTCCCTGACGCGGCTAGGCACCAGGTATTTCTCGAGCCTGAGGGACTCGACACGTCGGAGATGTACGTCAACGGGCTCTCGACCTCGCTGCCGGCGGAGGTCCAGCTCGAGTTCCTTCGATCGGTGCCGGGTCTCGAGTCGGTCCGCATGACGCGTCCCGGCTACGCGATCGAGTATGACTACTTCCCGCCCACGCAGCTGAGTCCGACGCTTGAGCTCCGCGCTCTCCCCGGGCTCTTTCTCGCGGGCCAGGTGAACGGCACGACGGGATACGAGGAGGCCGCGGGCCAGGGCGCACTTGCGGGGATCAATGCGGCCGCCCGGGCGCTCGACAGCGAGCCGGTCATTCTGCGTCGAGATGCTGCGTTCATCGGCGTGCTGGTGGACGATCTGGTGAGTCGAGGAGTGGACGAACCGTACCGACTGTTCACGTCCCGGTCGGAGTACCGGCTTCTCCTGCGACAGGACAACGCCCTTCGCCGGCTTCTGCCGTTGGCGGAGCGGCTAGGTCTGTTGGAGGATGGTGAGCTGCGCACCGCCGAGCGGCGGCTCTCGAGGGAAGACGATCTGTTGGGCGAAGCGCAGCGGGTCTCTCTCGACGCGGCTTCGGCCAACCGTGTGCTCGCCGCGCATGGGTCCGCTCCCGTCGGCGGGACTCAGCGCGTCGCCGATCTCGCTCGCCGCCCTGGGGTCCCGGTTGACCGGCTGTTGCAGGCCGCGGGTCTGGAAAGCGCTGAGGAGGAGTGCAGGTGGGCTGACATCGAGCTCAAGTACGCCGGCTATCTCGCTCGGGAACGGGCAACCGCTCAGCGTCTGTCGGAGCTGAATGACTTCGCGTTGCCCCAGACCCTGGTGTACCGGAGCTTCCTGACTCTCTCCTACGAGGCTCGCGAGAAGCTCCACCATGCCCGTCCGGCCTCGCTCGGACATGCAAGCCGAATCCCGGGCGTCTCTCCGAGCGATCTTCAGAATCTTGTTGTCGAGGTGCTGCGCCTTCGGTGCGCACCGGAAGAGTCTGTCTGTTTCACGTGAAACATCCTTTGACTACTGCGTCGCTAGTCCTTCACCAAGATTCCGTTGCTGCCGACCGTACACTCGAAATCCCTTCCAAGACCGTAGAGCCAGCCTGTGCAACGTCGAGGCGTCACCACGTCCGTGTGGGTCGGACAGTGCCGATCTGTTTCGGGATCTGGGTGTGAGCGTCGAGCGGGAGAGCTTGCGGCGACGCGATCACGTTCGCCAAAGTAGGAGTGTTGGCCGGGCTTCCGCGGCTTTGGGTGGGCTCCTTGCGACGGGTGGTGGTGCGGGGGAGGTCCCTCCGGTCGCCACCACGCCGTGACCACGGGTATCGCCCTGACGAGCCGAGGGCGCTAACGCTCCCTCCGGGACCTCCCCCGCACCTCAGGGTTCGCCGCTGCGCGGCGAGTGGATGCCGGACTCCGCTCGGCGAGGAGCTTCCGCTCGCCACGCCGGCTGCCGATCCCCCACTCCCTCCATCCTGCATCGTGCCCGCCGTCCCCGACGCTTCAAGCGCAGCACCGGGGATGGCATGCCGGAGGGACCGTTAGCGCCCTCGGCTCATCAGCGCAATTCCGGCGTCGACGGCGCGGTGGCGACCGGAGGGCTTGTTACCCCCGGGGCTGCGCTAGAGCCCCCGACGCCCGCTAGCCGGAGCAACGATAGCCAGAGAGCACTCGAGCACTTGTCACTGGCCAGATCGCGCCTTGCCCAAGGCTCGACAAGGCGTGATTTCGCTACCAGTACCCGATGACTGCCAGTTGATGCTGAAATGCTAAGATGGCCTTCTACTATAATTTACCAATCTCCTATGAGATTCTGGCAGTGCCGCGAGCCGTTCCACGTGAAACTAAAGGGGTTGGCGGCAAAGACCTTGATTCCTATATTACCGACGCACTTCACTTCGCTGACCGGCCCAGTCTCGCGCAACGCTATACTTCAGCCATAACTCATTATCTAACAAGCACTTAGTGCTTGTCTACCCATGGCATATACGGTTGCGATCACCAATCAAAAGGGCGGCGTTGGCAAGACGACGACTGCCGTCAACCTCGCCGCAGCGCTCGCAATCACCGAGCGGCGGACGCTCCTGGTTGATGCCGATCCGCAAGGAAACACCACCAGCGGCGTCGGCATCGCGAAGCTCGAGCTCCAGCTCTCGCTCTACGACTCGCTGGTCGAAGGTCACCCGGTGCAGGACATCATTCTCCCGGTTCCTGGTCTTCCCCACCTCTGGCTGCTTCCCGCGACCCAGGACCTGGTGGGCGCCGAGCTCCAGCTCGTGGAGCGGCCGTTCAGAGAGTCGGCGTTGCGCCGCGTGCTCGAGCCGATCGAGGGCGACTACGACTATATCATCGTGGACTGTCCCCCATCGCTCGGCCTGCTCACCCTCAACGTGCTCGCTGCGGTACAGGCGGTCATCATCCCCATTCAGTGCGAGTACTACGGACTCGAGGGGATCTCGCAGCTGCTGAACACCGTCCGGCTGGTCCAACAGAACATCAATCCCGGGCTCGCGATCGGCGGTGTTCTGCTCACGATGTACGACTCGAGGCTCAATCTCTGCCGCCAGGTCGCTGAAGACGCGACCGAATATTTCGGCCCCAAGGTCTTCGGCACTCCGATTCCTCGGAACGTCCGTCTCGCCGAGGCGCCCAGCTTCGGAAAACCGATTCTCCTCTACGACATGCAATCCGTTGGAGCGAAGAGCTACCTCGCCGTCGGGCAGGAGCTGTTGCGCAGAATCGAAGGAGCCGATGCCACGGTAATGCCCGCATCGGCGGCCCGATCGGCGGGGCGATCCACCTCCGCTGACCCGCCACGGCCGGCTGACTCTCAATCGCCCGAAATCCCGGCTGCCGAAGCTCGAGTTCCTGAAAGTCAGGTTGCTGTGACTCGGATTCCCGAGACACAGGTGGCCGAGACTCAGGATGCCGAGCCCCGGCCTGCCGAACCACAGTTGATTGCGGCCCAGTCCACTGAATCCGAATCGGCTACGCCGTCCGAATCGATGCGGCGTGCTGAGTCATCCGAGCTCGACGAGCCGGCCCAGCCCTCCAGGCCGCCGTCCGAGCCGCTGCCGGGAGTGACCACATGACCGAGACCAAACGGTTAGGGCGGGGACTCGAGGTGCTCCTCGGCCCGGCCTCGCGCGAGCACGCCGAGGCGTCCGGCGCGTTGCGCGAGGTCCCGATGACGAGCGTGCGGCCGAATCGATTTCAGCCGCGCACCCGGATCGACGAAGCGGAGCTCGCCGATCTCGCCAACTCCATCGGGGCTGCTCCAGCCGGTCATCGTGCGCTCGCGCGACGGCGGTTACGAGCTGATTGCCGGCGAGCGCCGTTGGCGCGCCGCCGAGCGGCTCGGCTGGTTGCAGATCCCCGCAATCGTGAAGGAGGTGGACGACCGCACGCTGCTCACCCTCGCGCTGATCGAGAACCTGCAACGCGACGATCTCTCCCCGATCGACGCGGCGGCGGGCTATCGCCGCCTGGGGGACGAGTTCCAGCTGGGCCACGCGGAAATCGCCCGGGCCGTGGGGCGGGAGCGGTCTACCGTCGCCAACCTCCTCCGGCTGCTTCAGCTTCCCGGGGACGTGCAGGCCATGGTGCACGAAAAGCGGCTCTCCGCGGGACACGCGCGCGCCCTCCTCGGCCTCTCCGATGCCGACCGCCAGTCGGCGCTCGCTACCGAGGCGATCGAGCAGGGTTGGTCGGTGCGCGAGATCGAGGCCGCCGTCGCGGGTACGCGCACCGCGCGGCGACCGGCGAGGCGCGCCGCTGGCCAGCCGGCGGCCCGCGACGTCACCGCCGACGTGAAGCGGGTCGAAGATGCGCTTCGCAAGCGGCTCGGCACCGACGTGCGAGTCACCGCCCGGCGGCGGGGCCGCGGCTTCGTCACCATCAGCTACTACTCCAACGACGATCTTTCCCGCCTGCTCGAGCTGATACTCGGCGGACCCTTCGAGGGATGAAGGGCAGGTCCCGAGGCGTGACCGTCGTCATCCAGCGGGACGGAGCGACGCGGTCGCAGACGTTGCGGTTCTCGCTCTGGGCCATGCGGCTCGGCGCGCTGGCCGGCGCCGCGCTGCTCGCCGGACTCGGACTCCTGGCAGTGCTCTACTTTCCAGTGGTCCGCGCGGCGGCTCGAGTCCCGGGGCTCGAGCGCCAGGTCTCCCGCCTCGAGGCGGAGAACGCGATGGTGCGCCAGCTCTCCATGGCGCTCGACAGCGCCGAGCTGCGGTACGAGCAGCTCCGGGGGATGATCGGCGCCGACATCGTCCGCGATCCGCTCGCGATCAGCTCGACCCTGCCGCTCGCGCCCGCTGTGCGCGCGAGGGTGGGAAGCGAGCCCCGGCCGGCCGGGCCGGGCCCGACCGTCCCCCGGGAGTGGCCGCTCGGCGAACAGGGCTACGTCACCCGGGGTCAGGTGCAGGTCGACTCGGCGAGCCGGGACGAGGCCCACCCCGGGCTCGACATCGCCGTGCCGGTCGGTACCCTGGTCCGCGCCTCCGGCGGGGCGACGGTCAACCAGATCGGCGACGATCCCGAGTATGGTTTCTACGTCCTCCTAGATCATCCGGAGGAGTACCAGACCATGTACGGACACCTTTCGCGCATCATCGTGACAGACGGCCAAACGGTGCAGGCCGGAGAGGTCATCGGCCTCAGCGGCAATAGTGGGCGCTCGACCGCCCCGCACCTCCATTTCGAGATTCGGCAGCGCGGCACCTCGCTCGATCCCAGGACCATGGTCAAACAGGGGGGATGATGGGGATTTTCTCCAATCCGGCGCGCGACGAGCAGGGGCAGGAGCTGAAGCGGCGGCGCACCGACCAGATCCCGTTCTCGATCATCGCGAGCGACATGACCGTCATCGGCGACCTCGAGACGGAGGGAGTGGTGCGGATCGAGGGCAGGGTGAAGGGTTCGGTGCGGGTCGGGTCGCAGATCCTGGTTACCCAGGGGGCGGTCATCGAAGGGGACCTGCACACCCAGGAGGCGATCATCGCCGGCCAGGTGAGCGGGGCGATTCACGCCACCGACCGGGTGGAGCTCCAGGCATCGGCGGTGGTCACGGGGGACATCCTGACCGCCCGGATCGCCATCGTGGAGGGGGCGACGGTCAGCGGCGAAGTGAAGATGGATCCCGCCCGCGCGGCGGGGGAAGCCGGGGCCATATCGGGGCGGAAGCCCTAGGCGCCAAACCGCTGACATACATCACTGTCCACATTTTGTGTTGATGATGTCGTTATGGTGATATTATGGCCGTAACCACCCGGTCTCTCCGCTGGATGACTTCCCGCTGCGTGCGCCGACTGCTTGTTCTATGTGCTCATGGTGGCGCGATGCTGTCATTGACGGCATGCGTCAAGCTCGACGCGTCCAAAGGCATCCGGGTGGGACTCATCACCCCCGGCTCCATCGCGGACGCCGCCTGGAATTCCGGGGCGTACGAGGGACTCCAGCAGATCCGGGATTCGCTCGGACTGACGGTCAGCCACGTCGAAGCCAGGACTCCGTCCGAGCAGGACGAAGCGCTCAGGACCTACGCCGCCCAAGGGTACGACCTGGTCTTCGCCCATGGGTTCGAGTTCCAGGATCCGGCCGAGCGGGTGTCGGCGCAGTACCCGAAGACGGTCTTCATCATCACCTCGGGGCGGCGGGCGAAAGGGAACGTCGCCCCCCTGATCTTCCGGCTGGAGGAAGCCAGCTACCTGGCCGGCATGGTGGCGGGGGGACTGACCCGGAAGAACGTCCTGGGGTTCGTCGGCGGGATCGAGCTCCCCCCGATCGAGGCCGCCTACCAGGGGTGGGTGAACGGCGCGCGGGCGATCAACCCGAAGGTCGAGACCCGGAAGATCTATCTCAACAGCTTCGACGACGCGGCGGCCGGCCGGGAGGCGGCGCTGGCCCTGATCCGGGTCGGCGCCGACATGTTCCACCACAATGCCGACGCCGCCGCGCTCGGCGTCTTCCAGGCTGCCAAGGAGACCGAGGGGGTCTACGTCTTCGGCTCCAACGACGACCAGGCGCACCTCGCGCCGGAGCGGGTCATCGGGAGCGCGGTCATCGACCTGCCTCGGGCGTTCCTGATGGTCGCCAGTGAGGTGAAGGCGGGGACATTCCAGCCCAAGGTCAAGGCCTTCGGGCTGTCGAGCGGGGTGATCCGGTACGTGCCGAACCCCGCCCTGGAGACCCTGGTCCACGAGACCCTCCGCTCCCGGGTCCAGGCGGCTGCCGACTCGATCGCCGCCGGGACCCTCATCGCGGCGCCCCGACCGGCCTCCATGCAGGCATCAGTGCCTTCTTCGCGGACATCAGTGCCTTTTTTTCACAACCGCCTCACTCAGCTTGGCAGGGGCTAAACGATGCCCGCCGTGCCGCTAGCCGACGTAGTCGCATATGCCGATGAGTTCCTCCGGATCCGCGAGGTCGCCGACGAGCGCAACGCGGTCAACGGCCTCCAGGTGGAGAACAAGGGGTCGATCTCCGGGATCGTGGCCGCGGTGGACGCCTCCCAGACGACGATCGGCGGCGTCCCGCCGGGCTCGCTCCTCGTCGTCCACCACGGGCTCCTCTGGGACGGCAACGTCCCCGTCACCGGCCGGCGCTACCGCCGGGTCTCCACTCTCCTCGAGAACGACGTCGCCCTGTACGCGGCCCACATTCCCCTCGACCTCCATCCCGAAGTCGGCAACAACGTCGTGCTGGCCGACCGGCTGGGGATCGAGGTCGAGGGCTGGTTCGGCGACTACAAGGGGAGCGCGATCGGGGTCTGGGGGTTCGCCCCCGCCCGGCTGACCGCGCGCGAGACGCTGCTCAGCGAAGTGAACCACGCGCTCGGCACCTTCGCCCCGGGCGCGCGGCTCATCCCCGGCGGTCCCGAGCGTGTCTCCCGGGTCGGCATCATCACCGGCGGGGCGGGGAGCATGATCGGGGAGGCCCGGAACGCCGGCCTCGACACATACATCACCGGCGAGGGCCCCCACCACACCTACTTCGACGCCGTCGAGTGGGGTCTCAACGTCATCTACGCCGGCCACTACGCCACCGAGACACTCGGCGTACAGGCGCTCGCCTCCCACCTCGGCGAGCGGTTCGACCTCGAATGGGAGTTCCACGACCACCCGACCGGGCTGTGACACCCGCGCTCGAGCTGGCCGGGATCCACAGGAGGTTCGGCTCCGTGCACGCGTTGCGCGGGGCCGATTTCACGTTGCTCCCCGGCGAGCTCCACGCGCTGCTGGGTGAGAACGGCGCCGGGAAGACCACGCTCATGCAGATCGCCGCCGGCCTCCTCCGGCCCGACTCGGGCGAGGTGCGCGTCGGTGGAATCGCCCGGCCAGGGCTCTCTCCCCGCGCCGCCCGGCGGCTCGGAATCGGGATGGTGCATCAGCACTTCACGTCGGTGCCCGCTTTCACCGTGGCGGAAAACGTTGCGCTGGCGGCCGGTTGGCCGGTCGGGCCGGGGCCGCTCCGCGAGCGGGTGCGCGAGCTGGGCGACCGCGTGGGCCTTCCGCTCGACCCGGATGCCCGGGTCGAG
>Ga0210377_10002433_pt1 | contig 16328 bp, 11 predicted proteins | sample PLM4_65_b1redo_FD_155480 | JGI IMG/M metagenome (GOLD analysis project Ga0210377, IMG submission 155480) | Groundwater sediment microbial communities from an aquifer in East River, Colorado, USA - PLM4_65_b1 redo | ecosystem: Environmental > Terrestrial > Soil > Riparian zone | place: USA: East... | reverse complement strand
GGGCGAGGGAGCACTGTGATGGTGACCAGCGCCCTCCCCGGTGAAGGGAAGACCCTGACGGCCATCAATCTCGCCTTTACATTCGCCAAGGAGTTCAAGCAGACGGCGCTCCTGGTGGATTGCGACCTTAGAAGACAGCAGATCCATCAGGTGCTCGGCTTCCCCAGCGAAAAGGGGGTGGTCGATTATCTTCTTCATGACTGTCCGTGCCAGGAACTCTTTGTCTGGCCGGGGGTGGAGAAGCTGACCGTCATCTCCGGGGGAAAAACAGTGAAGGAGAGCAGCGAACTGCTCGGTTCTCCAGGGATGAAAAACCTCGTGGCGGATATGAAAAACCGCTATCACGACCGATATGTATTCTTCGATGTGCCGCCGCTTTTGACCAGCGCCGACGCAACTGCATTCGCGCCGTATGTCGACTATATCCTGGTGGCGGTGCAGGCGGGACAGACCTCTCTCCAGGATGTCAACAGGGCGCTGAGGCTTCTCCCCCACGAAAAGGTGCTGGGACTCGTCATGAACCGGCAGAAGAGCGCCATGAACGGCCACGGCAAGAAATGACAGTAGGCGGATATTGGAAAGAGCTTTGAAATATAAAGACGCCTAGTTCGTGCAGCTTGAATCATAAAAACCTCTAATTTTGATTGCAGCAGTTGTTATGGCCGTGGGGATGGTTGCAATAAAAAGCGCCGGCAATCATCATTGCATAAGGGCAACTGCAAGGGGATTTCACCTTGCAATCGTACCGATATCCATAAAAGAAGCGGTTGTTTTGTGTTAGAGGGTCTGAAAATGTGTAATGTGAAGACATGTTCAACCACATCTCATTTTAACATTATCTGATGATGGCATTTAAGCCGAAGACCTGTTCGTTCCGATCATGGTTCAATTCAATTCCCACTTCCCTCCCGGCAAGGCGCGTTCCGTCCGAAAATGTCAAGAAAGTAAAGAAATTGAACCTCCATTTGCATTGCTGCGCGGGGTCCACGCGGATAGCGATGCTCCCCCTGCGGAGATCGGCTTTTTCGCTTGCATTAATAACGTCCATGTCGAACGGGCCGCTCTCGCTGTGCTCATCAAACGGGCCGAAATCATCGCGGGCAAAAGCCGCGACCAACCCGTTCTCATCCCGGACAGTGATGGTGACGGGGGTTTCGGCGCCTTTCCCTGAGCCTTTTGTGTAAAACTTGATACTGCAATTCTTCAGAATCGACATCCATCTTTCTCCTTTTCTCGCGATTGGGGCACAGTAAAATCAATTTTTGTTGTTATCTTTCGCTTCCCCGATAATCTCCCATATCCAAACGCTGCCGCCATGAGGAAGCCTGCAGAGAAACCGAAGGGTGGCATTGCCGGCACGGCCGGGGCCGCGGCAATTGCAAAAGTTGCATTAACGGCATGGTTTGCCGTGACATTACTGATGCTGTAGGTGAAGGTGCCTGCCGGTTCTTCGACCGCTGAGACATCTACATCGTTGTCGGTCAGACTGGTCAGGGCGTAACCCTGGTCAGGGGTGATTGTGAAGGTGACACTCTCTCCGTAAAGAACCGTGGAGCCACTGGATGTGATTGTGCCGCCGACGCCGTTTACGACTGAATCCGAGATCGTGAAAGGAAGGGCATATACCGCCTGCGTCAGCTGAATCCTCGGTTTGGTAATGCCGTTGCGCGAATCCAATATCGGTTTGCCTGTGCTTGTCAGGGCAATCAGGATTTCGGTTACCGTCCCCGCCGGTTTGGCCGACTTGAGAACCGCCCAGGCTCCGGCCACATGGGGCGCGGCCATGGATGTGCCGCTTGCGGTTGCATAGCCTGTATCCGGATATGAAGAGGTGATGGATGACCCTGTCGCAAGCAGGCTCAGGAATGATGCGCTGTTCGAATAGGAGGCCACCACGTCCGGCTCGTCAGTGGCGCCGACGCTGACGGCGGTGGAGATACAGGCCGGGAAGCCGATGCTGTTCGTGTAACCGTCGTTGCCCGCCGAAATCACCGTGGCGATCCCGGCTGACCGGAGGTTGTCCACGGCTGCCTTCAGAGAGGGGAAGGAAGAGTCGCAGTTGGAAAAGTACTGACCCCCACCCAGGCTCATGTTGACGGAGGCGATGCTGCGGGTGCTCCCCAGGTCGTATACGTGTTCGAGAGCGCTGATCAGATCGGATTCGTAGGCCCGGGGACAGGTGGTGTCCGAACCGCAGTCGTCGGTCCCGGAAAAACGGGAGAAGACCTGGATGGCTATAATTTCCGCGTCCCTTGCCACCCCCGAGGGGGCGTAAGACGGGCCGTTATTGCCCGCCGCAATGCCTGCCACGTGGGTCCCGTGCCAGCAGCCGGTGGCCGTATCCGGGCATGGCAGGCCTGAACCGGGAGCTGTAGAGCCGGAGGTGCAATAAGCAGTGGATGACGCGCCGGAAGTTGAATAACATCCCTCGGCCGTCACCTTGCCGGACAGGAAGGGATGCGTCTTTTTCACCCCTGTGTCGAGTATGGCCACGGCCTGGCCGCTCCCGGCATAGCCATTGAAAGAGCCGTTAACGCCGCCGATCAGGGGGATGCTCTGTGCCAACAGCGGAGGCACGGCAATGTCCTCCTCGATAAAATCGATCTCGGGAGATGCGACAAGCGCCTGCAGGTCAACCTGATCCACCTCCAGGGCCATGAAGGGAATGAATCCATAGCGCTTGGCCGTTGCCGCCCGATTTATCATGACCCTGGAAAGGACGGTATTCTGAAGCCCACGAATCCTCGATCTCTGAGCGATTGCTTCGCTTTCTTTCAGGTCGGTCTCCGATATGAAACCACCCGGCAGCGGAGCAGGCGCGGCCAGGCGCACTATGACGCGTGCAACCCCCTTTGACTGAATCGTATTCCGGATTACTGCATGTGCGGGAATCTCCAATAAAGGAGCTCCGGGGGGGCGTGCTCTACGCATTTCATCGAGTTGCGGGATTGTTGATCCGGCAAATGATACTCCGCAGGACAGGGTCAGATATATGAATAGCAGAGTAATAGCGGAGTGAAACGAGGCTGGCCGTAAAGCGGATTTTTTGCTTTCATTATCTCTCATTTCAATGGGACCCTGCGCGGCCGTAATATAAAAGCCCGTAACTTGTCGGAATGCTTTCTTCCCGGGCTTTCTGGTCCTTATGAAACAGTCAGCAAAGTACCCTTTGAGCGGTTTGCAGCAACTGAAACCTGAATCAATTTACAGGTCCAAGTCTGTCACCCTTCCTTTCGTTTTACAAGCAACGTTTATGTAAACAGTACGTTACGGAAACAGCCGGGGCCGTCGTGGAAATTACTTTTTCGATACTTTTGCGAGATCGTAACTTAACTGCAACAACCCGATGGTATCGTTCAGGGAGTCGAAAGCAACGAAGGTGATGACCATTATGTACTGCCCCATATTCAGACAATACGTACATCACGGCAACTCTAAGTTATGCGGGAAATGCACCTCCGCAAGCGGAGAATTGTGCACGAATAAAACCACTGATTAAAGGAGATTGCACCAATGAAGAGATTGTTTTCCATGTTTGCCCTTGTTCTGCTCATTTCGGCAAGTCAGGCCATGGCAGCCGCGCCTGCCGTCAAGTTGGGCGCTGTGGATCTACAGCGCGCCGTCAAGGAGTGCAGGGAGGGGGTCGCGGCGAGGGCCGATCTGCAAAAGAAGATCGAGCAGTTCAATGCCGAGCTCAAGCTCCTGCAGGTTGACTATCAGAGACTGAGCACGGAACTGGAAAAGGATGGCGGCAAGTTTTCCGCCGACAGGCGCGCAGAAAAGGAGGCAACACTCCAGAAGAAGGGGCGTGAATTGCAGAACCGCCAGCGGGAAGCACAGGAGGATATCAAACAGTTGGAATCCGACTACCTGAAGAGAGTCGTCAACAGGCTAGGTGCCATCATGGCTAAGATCGGCGACGAAGGGAAATTCACCGCCATTCTGGATCGGAATAACGGCCTGTTATACGCCGGCAAGGAGATCGACATCACCTCATTGCTGATCCAGCGGGCGGACGATGAATTTACCAGGCTGCGCCGGAAAAATGAAGAGAGATGAGCCTGATTACCCTGCAGACCGTCCGGAAAGTTCCTGCGATGACGCGCCTATTTGACAAGCTTTGCAACAGCAGCAGCCTTATGTTCAAGGGACAAATGAGCATATCGCAGGGTCATTTTCAAGTCGGCGTGCCCCATTAGCTCGCGGACGGTATGGAGGTTTTCCCCGGCCATAACAAGTTTGCTTGCGAAATCATGGCGAAGATCATGCCAGCGGAAATTTGTTATCTGTGCGCCTTTTAATTGGTTGGCCCATGCGATCATCATCTGACGGGCCTGAATACGTTCCAGAAGATCAGGATAGTCGCCTCAGCTACTTTCCTGACAATCTTTGGACATTACGAAGATAATCCTGATGATAATCCGAATTGATCGATCTTTCAGGCAAAAATTGATCCTTCGTTGTTTTAGTCAAAAATACGCCCAGGGAAAAGAGGGAAAGCCGAATTTCGGGGGGCATCTAAATGGGGTATGTCGGTGTTTACCCTTTAGTAAAAGCATGTAATACGGCAGGTTAAAGGCTATGTTCGATGCCTATATAGCATAAAATTCGATTGGAACCAGCGTACTGTCAACAATAGCGATGGTACGGTATTTCCACGTGTGCTTACACCCGCGACAGTGCTGGTGTCATGTAATGGTTGTTTCGACTGATTTAGTTTTCAGGATCTTAAGGAGAAAATCTTCCCATTTCTGGAGCGCTTCCTGTTTCTCCTTATCATAGCGATACTTATTATAAACGCCTATGATCCCCGGTTTTGCATGGTTCAATACCTCTTCGGCATGTTCGTCAGAAACGCCTACTCGTGGCATGTTCGTCCTGGCGGTGCGGCGTAGATCGTGCGGGGACCAGGGAGTCATTCCGAAATATGGCTCTTTCCTGGCCTTGATTTTCTTTGTTCCTACCACCTTGACAACATCTTCGGCTAAGTAACCCCGGTTGATTGCCTGCGCAAGGGTATTTACAGCTACATGGTTTCTATTTCCCCTTCCCGATGGGAAAATATAACCTTTTCTATTGTCGATGAGCGACAGGGCTGTTTCCGTTAGGTAAACTCGATGTTCTCTTCCGTTCTTTGCCACCTCTGCGGGAATTGTCCACCATCTCTCCTTGATCTGCTCACTGTGCATCTGGGCTACTTCGCCGGAACGCTGCGCCGTAACGAGAATCATTTTGATAGCTCGCTTCACGGAATCAGAAGAGGGCGATCTGGATATTTCCGACCATGCCTGAAAAACCTCATCATCATCGAGAGTTCTCTCACATGTTTTTGGCCCCGCTTTCGGCACGGCTTTCGTGATTTTTAAGAAAGGCTGGCTTTCCACCCATTCCATATGTAGCGCGTACTCGAATATTTGCCTGCCTGCTTTGAGTACATTCCCTGCTTGCCCGGGGACGCGAGATGCGATACCTTGAATCAGCTCGATGGCATCTTTACGCCGAACCTCGGTAATGAGCCTCATTCCTATTGTTGCATTAATACCGCTCTTTATGTAGTAGAGTAAATTTTTCCCGGTATCAGGGCCATGATTTACCTTGGAGTATTTGATGTAATAGACTGCCGCAAGCTGCTCAACGGTTGAGGGAATATAGCTATCAGGGATACCCTTGTCCACGAGAGACTGGAACGTATACTCTTCAAGTACTGCTGTGGCATTGTCCTCTGCCTTTTTTCGCAACTCCTCTTTGGCGGCTTTTATCTGGACTCGAGGGTCGATCCCCTTTTTTACAAGGTTATAGGCTTCATTGTATGCTAATCTTGCGTCGGCTAGGGAAATTGTGGGATAACTGCCAAGTTGCAGATACCCTTTTTGTTTGCCAAGCTCGAAGATGTAAAGGAATGTTTTAGTTCCAGAAGGGAGAACCTGAATAGCAAATCCGCGGCCCTCTCTGATTACAAATTTCTTATCTTTGGGCTTGATTGAGGCGAGAAATCTATCTGTGAATTGCTTCATTTTTTGCATCCGTTTTACATCCGTTTTGTGTCCCGCTACCCCCCGTTGCATCCGTTTTGCATCCGTTTTGCAGCTGGCAAAGGGAGACCCACTCTGAAACACTGAGACACATTCATATAATAAATAACTTGCAATGTCAAGCAATTATAAGAATATGATGACACATGAGGATGCAACGTGACACACTATGGAGAGGAAATCATCAAATTTGCCAAGGTCGAAGTCGCGGGTTCGAATCCCGTTTCCCGCTCCATTAAAGCACACCGGCCAGGTCAAAAACCTGGCCTTTTTTATTGCGCTGATACAGATAGTTGCAATACTCCCCGGTATCAAATTCACTCCTCAGTAGCACTCCAGGAAAAGTTTCTTTACCATATCAGTCCGATTTGTGCCTTATCCGTGCCTTAACCGTGCCTTGAGATATTTAATGTATCTTAAACAATCTCAAGAAAAGTCGAAAATTGATTTCAACCTACGCTTTTTGTGGCCATTTGTGAAAGGTGGTAGTCATTGCCTTTAGTATGACTTCAACCTGAGTTTCGATAAAAAACTATACTATTTCCATATGTTGAACAGAGTTACGAAATGATAAAGATCTAATCGTGGCACGGGGTCAACCAGAATGCCGAAGAAGGGTCTAATTTAGACGCCGATTAACACTAATGTGGATATGAATGATTGTCACTAAAATATGATTCCAAAAGAGACTTTGCGTTTTTCATGTCGCTTATGGCTGTTGCGTTGTAAGCACTGACGCGGTACGCGGAGAATCGTGGGATGGCAATTGCGGCCAAAATACCGATGATAGCGACAACTATCAGCAACTCGATCAGAGTGAAACCTTTTCTATTTCTGAGTTTGTCAAGCACGTTCTTCTCCGCTTGCTTAGGTAATGCCTGATAGGAAAGCGTACAAATCTATAGAAATATAAGCATATTTCACACCATAGATTTAATACGCTGTATCTACTTGAAAGATCATGTATTTGTTACAATGACTTTTAAGAAAAACTCAACTAAAACTATAATTACGTCACTTGACTAACAATTTTCGTCATTCAACCCGCTATCCATTTTTAAAACAATTCGAATTTAGGGACATACTTAGCCACTTATTGTGTCGTTGAAACGTACGGGTCGAACTTGCCACTAGAACCGATTCACTGACACTCACGTCTCAACGGCGAAACCGTTACGCTTTCACCTTGTTTTCACCATACAGGGTAGATTTTGATTGATTTGGGTAGACTTTAGTGGACTTTAGCCGGTGGAATATACTTGGTAGCTATTTGAAATAATAGATGATTATTGCATTCGTCTGTTTTTACAGGAAGTTTTCGAATCCCGTTTCCCGCTCCATTAAAGCACACCGGCCAGGTCAAAAACCTGGCCTTTTTTATTGTGCGGATACGGATAGTTGCAAAACATGCATGTCTGCAAAACCCTTCCTGATCATTTCTCAAAAACAGATTCTTGACCAAATCAGTCCGATTTGTGCCTTATCCGTGCCTTAACCGTGCCTTAAATTCTAGGACCTCGGTTTCAAAACCTCGGGAAATGAGTGCAACTCCAGTTCTCTGGCTCCTGCCTTCTAACTCATACTTGCCTTGCCTTAGTGATGTATTTCATAGTTCATACTTCATCCTTTGGATGTCTTCCTTGATCCCTATCCACTGCTCTTCTCCCTTTATCTTTGACTTCAACCTGTAAATAGTGTATTAAAAATGCATAATTATGCAATGTTTTGGAGGGGATGAAAGATGGAATCCGGACTCCTGGTGAAGATTCGATGATACGCAAGCCGCCTTTGTCAGCCTGATGACGATTGGCGGTTTTTTGTTGCGCGGGAGTGTAAATACCATTATTGCAAGCCCTACATTTTATCAAATCATCTGTTGAGTTGGCAAAATATCCGGAACTCGAAACTGGCCCCAATATCCCACAGATAGAGTTCGATTTCCAAGATGTTGATTGAGTTCTAGGAGTCGCTATGCTGTTCAATAAGCTGCCCGACGAAATCTTTAAGCCGCTTGCAGGTGCCAACAGATATCTCTTTGAAGAAATCTTACTTTTCCTGTTCAGATATTTCTCCGACGAAGATATAACCAATGAGGCTGTTTTCCCTCGACGCGGCCATATCGTCCGTGAGATAGAAGAGTTGCTGGAACGCCAAGGCCGTCAGTTGCAGGTAGTTGATGAGGAGGGGGATGCAGAAGAGGATATCAGCAATGCGCCGGGTCCGGCCGCCCGATACATCTACAAGCGACTTGTAGTTACCGGCTGGCTTGAAGAGGAAGAAGACGGATATCATGTTAACGTCCTTATGCCTCCTCACGCAAGTCTACTGCTGGAGGCCCTTGAGGGGGTTGCCCATGCGGAAAAAAAGAATTATGGCAGCACCATAGCCTCAATCCACCTGCAGCTTGAGGCTATTGCCAATCATCCTGAAGACAATGCCCGTGCCTTCGTAGAAGTTGTCCATGCTGCACGGGACTTCACACGTCACCTGCAGAACATCTTCTCCGGCTTGCGCGGCTTTCAGGATCTGATCACCCGTCAACACAATCCGAAACTGGCCTTGTCCACTTTTTTCGATGATTTTGTTGAGAACCTGCTGATTTCCGATTACAAGTCCCTTCAGGCGGAAAACAACCCTTTCCGCCACCGCACTAATGTCTTGACACTCTTAACTCAGATTGAGCACATCGATTCAATCCTGGGGGCGCTGGTCAAGGTTTACCAGGAAGACAAAAATATGGCCCCTGCGCCAGCACGGGATAAGGTGATAAATGACCTCCATTTCATCGCCCGAGTTTTCCGGTCAGTGGATCGTAGGCTCGATGCAATAGATTTATACCGCATGCGTCTTGAATCACGGGTGGCGGAAATGGTTCGTTATATGGACCGTAACGTACCTGACTTAACCAATCGTGGCATCAAACTGCTTGAAGAGCTGGGACGGAAGTCGCAGGAACAAACCAGCGGCGAACTGCCTGACCTTCCACAGCCCTCCCGCTGGTTATCTATGGGGCTGTTTGGGCATCGCAGTATCCGGAAACCGCACAAGCGACGGCAACCTCAATTCATCGAACTGGCCAAGCAGCAGGAACTCGGCCCTGAAGTCAAAGAGCGTCTGCGGCTGATACAGGCTTACCTGCAGCGTCGTGCCATGTCACCGGCAAAGGTGGTGGCTTTCATCGACCAACAAATGGGCGAGCGCACATCATTCACAGCCAAGGATTTTAAGGTTGAATCGGTCGAGGATTTGGTGGCATTCGCTTTTGTCCCCTTCCTCAACCAAATGAAGGTAAAGCCGACGCCGAACATGCCACTTTTCACCATTCGGCGCACTGGGGAACGGCTTGTTACCCCGCTTTTGGAATGCAGCGATTTTATCATTGAAAGAAGGGGGTAGGGGATGCTTCACGAACTCCGCCGTATACTCGATAAGGACGAAACCCTGGTCGCAGAAGATTTGCGCCGGGCGGCATCCATCGCTCTGGACAGACAGTTCCTGTTCGGCGACAAGAACCGGGACCAGCGATCGTTTCACCAGATTCTCGATGCTGAGGATTATTACCGGAACCTGTTCGATGCTGTAAACCTTGACCTGGTTTGCGACCGCACGGCAGGGTATATAGGTGTGGTACCCCGTGAATTCCATTTAACCGTTGGACTGGATACGGAGCACTCCCTGTTTCTCCTGGTCCTGCGAGTGATCTATGAGCGGGCCGCCCAAGAGTGCCGGATAGGGGAATATTCACAGGCTTTTACTGATAGTGAAGTCATGCTGGACACTTTCGTTGCACACACCGGACGGAAACGACCGGGCTTGTTGCGGCTGCGTGATATTCTGAAAACCTTCTCCCGGCAAGGGCTGTTGGAGATCGACGAAGACGAGGACAAGGCACTTCGCTTCCGCATTCGCCCATCAATCCGGGATATTGTAACACATGGATATCTGCAGGCATTGGAAGAGTATGTAAAAATAGGAGAGAACGAAGAGAACGTCGCCGAAGACACGGGGGGGGACAATGAAGACACTGACTAAGGTTGTCCTCATTCAATGGTTCCGCCTGGAAGCCGTCGAAATTCCCATTATCGGCAATACTGCCTTCATAGGCGACAATGGGGCTGGCAAATCGGCCTTACTGGACGCCATCCAGACGGTACTGACCGGGGCAAACAAGCGGCTTTTGGTTCTCAATCGTGGCAGCAACGAACAATCCTCCCGAAAACTCTGGGAATACGTCCTTGGAGTAATGTCTGATCCAAGAAAACCGGAACTCGCCACCAAAATCAAGCCTCGTGATAAAGCGAATTGCTACATTGCCCTGAACTTCCATGATGCCGAAACCGGGGAAACCACCTGTGTCGGGCTGGGGATATATGCTTCCATGGCTGATATGGCAGAGAAGGTGGAAGGGTATTTCATCTGTCCCGGACTGGTCGGGCATAAGGATTTGTTCCTCGAACAGCGCGATGGCGACAATATGAGCGTTCTACCATGGCCTCGGGTCAAGGAACGTCTGGCAAAAAAATGCCCTGCTACACGGTTCCACCACGAGCCGGGGAAATTCACGCAGGATCTTTACGGCTGCCTGAGTGAACACCCAGGTTCCCCCAACAATGACAAGACCGTTCTCAAGGCTTTGCAAGCGGCCTTTCGCCTGGAGAAGATATCCGATCCTACCGAATTCATCCGCCGCTACATGCTCGACCGAGATGATCTCCAGATCAAGGAGCTGCAAAGCGCGTTGAAAAACTATCGGGACATGGCGGAGAAAACCGAATCGGTTAGTCGGCGCGTCACTGATTTAACCCGCCTCGAAGGCTACTGCGAGAAGGTGGAAAATGCTCGCGTCCAACATGTGATGGCTGAGTATATTTCGTTGAACGCCCGTATAGAAGAGATTGAAGGAAGTGCCGACCCCTTGCGGGAAGCCTTAGCCGAACTTGAAGAGACTCTTGAGCAGATGACCGTGCACAAGGCTGTTCTTGATGGACGGCAAGCGAGGTTGCAGGAAGACCTCGGAGAGAAGCGGGCAGAGTTAAAGAACTGTGACATTCAAGTAAAGCGTGACCGTTTGCAATTGGATTGTGATCAAGCTCGACTTCACGAAGGAGACGTTAAGGCAAGAATTAAGGAGATCCGTCTACTGTTGCAGCGATTTGAAAAACTAAAGGATGTGCCGGTCAACGACTCTCTGTCCAAAGATATTTCTACCCTGACCAAAATGTTGCCAAGTGACGATATGGTCAGTGTGGTGGTTTGGCCGACCAATCCAATTGAGGTTGATAACAGTCTCGACTCGTTGAGGGTATCTCTAGAGCAGTCATTGCCGATTCTGAATAGCCGCTACGATGGGCTCTGTGCGGAGCATAAAGACCTGGATAAGCGGCTTAAAAATCTTGTGGATGCACTCAAGCTGTTGCAGCATGGGAAGACCCCGCTCCAACAGAACACTCGGAACTTAATCCAATTTTTCAAGAAACATGGCATTGAATCAAAACCACTGTGCGATCTGGTGGATGTTGCCGATGAGACCTGGCGCGGCACAATTGAAAGCGTTCTCGGCAATATCCGTGAGGCTTTGCTGGTGATCCCTGAACAGGCGCGCAAGGCGGTTCATCTCTATCGACATGAGGGGCGGCAGGAGTTTCCCGGCTGTCATATCGTCAATACAACCCAGACTGACCGCTGGAAGGCCCCCAAGCAGCAGGGAACTCTGGCCGATTGCCTTGTTACCGATGATGTTCATGCAAGGGCGTTCATCAACCGCCGGTTGGGGAATATCGTCTGTGTTGAGACGGAAAAGGATCTGCTGCACCATGACCGAGCCGCAACCGCCGATGGGATGCTTAGTTCTGGAGGCACAGTATCCGAATTGAAGTATTTCCAGCCAATCCTGGGGAGAGGTTCCCGGGAGGGACTGCAGGTCGCCTACCAGCGTGAGTTGAACGAGTTGTCGGGAAAACAGGATGGAGTTATTCGGGAAAAGGAAAATCTCGGTGTCATGAAGCAACTCCTGGAGGATTATAATAGAAGATATGCGGGGGATGCTGCCTTCTCTTTAACCACGCTAGTTGAGCAGCGCGATGTCTTTGATAAAACCATACGGGAATTGCAGGAAAAACTTACTTCCATGGCTTTGGATACACGGGAACAGAAACTTCTGGATGAGATCAAAAGCCTGGATGCCGCTACGATAGATGTCAAAAAGAACATTGATGATTTGGCTGAAAACCGTCGTATAGCAGAGAAGGAATGCACCAAGTCGGAAGATAGTCTTAAAGGTCTTGAATCTCAGATGGACACTTTGCAAGTTGTATTGGAAGAAAAGCGAGGCAATCCGTTACTTGATCCTGCCAGGGCAGCCGATACTTTGAACCGCTGGCGCGATCAGTTTGCAGGTGATTTTGCGGCGATTTGTGAACGGGCTGGAAATGAGATACTGGCTGCGGAAAAAACCATCAAAGACAACAATGATCGAATAATCAAGGAATTCACCGAATATCTCTTCCATTACGCACTGGAAGAGGGCGATGAATCAAGTCCCGATCAGTTCGAAGAGTATGCTGCCACCATCCGTCGGAAGAAGAAGCACCTTGTTGATACCACCCTGGCCGAATACCGTATCAAATCGGCCAGAGCTCTCCAGGAAGCCGAGGATACCTTCCGTTCAAAGTTTGTAAGTCGTCTGATCGGCAAACTCGATGCTGTAAGGGGTTCGATCACCCAGCTCAACAAGACCCTTGAAAAGCATCCTTTCCATGGGGAGATCTACAAATTCCGTTCCAGCTCCAATCCTGAATTCAAGCATATCATCGATTTTGCCAAGGCCTGTAATAGCCCGGTGTCACGGGAGGTCGGCGGTTTGTTTGATCCGGTAACTGACCCGAACAGTCCGCACCGCAAGGCATTGGAAGATATTACCACAGCCCTGCAAGACCCCAAGGCCGCTGAGCAGTTGCAAGACTACCGGAACTTCCTTGTATTCGACGTGGAGATGTGCGACACGGAAGGGACGCCAACTTCTGACCTTGAACATCGTATACAAAAGGGCTCAGGGGGCGAAAACCAGACCCCGTTTTATGTTGCCATTGGTGCATCGCTGGCAGCAGCCTACCGACTCAAGGAAGAATACGGTAGACATCATGGGGGCATGAGCCTGGCGGTTTTCGATGAAGCATTCTCCAAGCTCAGTGTCGCGACCTGCCACAGCTGCATTGATTTCCTAAAGAACATCCAGTTACAGCTTATTGTTGCTGCGCCGGACGAAAAATTCGCAACAATGGCCGAGGTGATGGACACAATAGTCTGGGTCACGCGAGACGGGGGCACAGTCGAGACAGAGGTGATCTCCATCAAACCTGCTATGCGTAGCTTGTTGAGAGCCGACAACCCATACCGCCAGGCCTCGGGAACAGCGGAGTTCCTTCATGAACCAGTCTAGCTGCCAACTCCTCAAAAAGCTCCTCGATGTCTGGCAGAGGAATCCAGACCTGTCCCGCAAGGTGCGTCTGCCGATTACCCTAACCAGGGCTCCGCAATATTTTGAAGCAACTCTGCCGGATTCCAAAGAAGCCCTGCATGCGGGACTTCTTGAGGCTGCGTCTGCAGGGACGGTATCTCTTGAATGGGGAAAAGGGTATGAAAGCCACATTTTAAAGCGGGTCAACTTGGAAGATGGGCCTGGCTTAGCACATTATCTGGGTATTCCATTGGCAGCCAAGCAGGCGGATGATGCCCGCTTTGTGCTTGAAAGCGAACTCAGTGGAAGGGAGCCCTGGATAAATGACTGGGTTCAGGATCTTCTTGATAGATGGAGCCGGAACCAGTTGGCTGCTGGAATGTCACCAGGCGAAATCACTTCGGCCAGGTTGCTGGTCCGGGCGCTGGAGGCGATTGCCGCCGGTCGTCATCACAATCTCGACCTGCGGACGTTCAGCACCCGTGAGTTGGGTGATTCCAAGGCAATGGAGGGGATACTGACCCGCTTTGCATCGGTATGGAAAAAATATCACCCGTCAGAGTTGACGAATGAGGAACTACTAGAAACACTTGGTCTGGTCAGATTTCCTCCTCCATTACTGCTTCGGGGGCCGGTTGTCTTGAAACTTTCTGACCGCTACCTCGAATGCGAGGGCATCCAGCCGTTTGTGGGATTACCACCACAAGCTATCCGGGGTGTGTCCCACAAGAAGCTGCCAGATTACGTCCTGACCATTGAAAACCTTGCAAGCTTTAACCGTTATGCCGCCGAGATTAGGGACAATGGGCTTGTTCTTTATACAGCCGGCTTCCCTTCGCCTGGTGTTGCGGAGTTTCTGCAGATGGTTGACACCTCCGTGCCACTCTCTATCCCTTTCCTCCATTGGGGAGATATTGACGAGGGGGGCCTTAAAATCTTCATCTATATACAGAGCCTCTTGACACATATGCTAAAGCCACATTTGATGACGACAGAACTACTTGAGTTGTATGGGCAAACGAATCAGAATTTGCGGATAGATGAAGTCCGACGGACTGCGGGTAAAAATTCAGTAGTAAATATAATAGCAGAAGCCATGCTTGCCACGAATCCCCCGAAAACTTTAGAACAAGAGAGAATAAATCCTGTGGGAGTTTTGGTATGATCGAACACTACATCAAAAACTTCTCCAACCTCCACTCCGATACAAGCCGTTCACGCTGGACGGAAGCAACCAAATTCCGCGCTCCGCATAAACCGCTGTTGCTATTGTCAGTTATCGACCTCATCGCGCAGGGCATCATAAAGACCAACTTCATAGAGCTCACGCCCGACTTGGGCGAACTCTTCACCATCTACTGGACTCGCGTGATGCCGCCTGACCAGAGATCAAACATAGTTCTTCCTTTCTACCATCTCAATTTCGATAAATTCTGGCAGCACGTTCCGAAACCGGGCATGGAGGCGGTTCTAACGGCAACCCGACAGATAAGGGGCGTTTCCCAGTTGAAAGAAATAGTGATGGGAGTGAAACTGGATGACGATCTTTATGCTCTTCTGTGCCGGGAAGAATCGCGGAATCTGTTGCGGACCGTTCTTATCGAAAACTACTTCGCGCCGGAATTGCATGCCGGATTAGTCGAACAGGGGGTCATCAACAAAGAAGCCTTTCAGTACAGTCAGGAGTTGCTGGAGAAATCGAGACATCAATATGTACATGAGGATACCGACACGGAGATATACGCTCAGGTGGTTCGTGATCAAGCGTTCAGGCGCGTAATTGTCAGCGTGTATGATCACCGGTGCGCAGTGTGCGGCATACGCATGCGTACACCTGATTGCCATACGGTGGTTGACGCCGCCCATATTGTCCCATGGAGCCTGACGCGAAATGATACTGCCCAGAACGGAATGGCGCTGTGCCGGCTTTGCCATTGGACGTTTGATGAAGGTTTAATCAGTGTTTCTGGCACATACGCGGTGCTTGTTTCAAAACAATTGTCCTCGAATAATAATATCCCAAGCCATATGATGACACTCGCGGGCCGCGGAATAATCGGACCAGCCGAGCAAATCTTATGGCCGGACATGGAAGCTCTCCAATGGCATAACCAAAAAGTATTCAGGAAAAATTGATGGCGCTTATCTACCAGCAACTCAAACAATCTTTCTCGGATATAAAGTTGAACGGGCATCCTCAAAACCGGCTTTCCCACAACCTCAGCATCACAATCCCAGGAATCGAAGCAAAGGCATTGATTCACCTTTTGGAAAACAAACTTTCTTTCTCTGCCGGCTCAGTCTGTTCGACGACCAAAGTCGAGCCGTCCCATGTTCTGAAAGCTCTCGGCTTATCTGATGAAGAGACATTTCAGACGATACGGCTTGGGTTTGGACGGGCGACGAGCAACAGTCAGCAGATAGCCGATATTCTGAGGGATGGAATACAGCACTTGAGGCGATAAATGCCCCGCTTCGTCGTCCACGAACACCATGCCTCACACCTTCACTGGGACTTCCGACTTGAACATGACGGAGTCCTGAAATCATGGGCCATCCCCAAGGGGCCGTGCATGAATCCCGCAGTCAAGCGTCTTGCCATTCAGGTTGAAGACCACTCACTGGAATACGGAAGCTTCGAGGGAGTAATCCCGGAAGGGGAGTATGGAGCGGGAGAGGTGACCATCTGGGATGAAGGCACCTATGAAACGATTGGAGATATGGAGGCGGGGCTGCAAAAGGGCCACATAGCTTTTGATCTCCACGGATCGCGACTGATCGGTGAGTTTGCCCTTGTCAGGCTCAAGAAGGGGGCAAAGGGAAATGAGTGGATCATGATC
>Ga0210377_10002432_pt1 | contig 16331 bp, 14 predicted proteins | sample PLM4_65_b1redo_FD_155480 | JGI IMG/M metagenome (GOLD analysis project Ga0210377, IMG submission 155480) | Groundwater sediment microbial communities from an aquifer in East River, Colorado, USA - PLM4_65_b1 redo | ecosystem: Environmental > Terrestrial > Soil > Riparian zone | place: USA: East... | reverse complement strand
AGCCGCTCCGTGCCGCGCAGCACCGCGGGTCCCGGCACGCGCTGGTCGCGCTGCGTGCCGAACAGGTAGACGGCGACGATCCGATCCTCGCCGCGCAGCAGCGAGTCGAGCTCCTCCGTGCCGGGATCGATGGGAATGTCGCGATGGACGTCGAGGCCGACCACGCGCGCGCCGCCGTCGAGCAGATTGCGCAGCGCGGACGCGACCAGGTGGTCCGAGAGCGGATACTGGCCGAGCTCCGCGATGTCCTGCTCGGTGATCGCGAGGATCGCGACGTGCGGATCCTTCTGCGCCGGCACGGGCGCGAGTGCTAGGTACTGGTCGTAGAGGGCGAGGTCCGCGGGCTGAAGCAGGCCCTGGCCGCGAAGCGCGAGCACGAGTCCCGCGACCACGATCCCGATGGCGACGGCGGCGACGAGTGGCGAGCGCAGCACGGCTACAGCCAGTTCGAGATGAGCAGGTAGGGCGACCAGTAGCCCGGGTGACGCCAGCGGTGGACCGCCATCACCTTCACCTGCGCGCGTTGCAGCGCCTGAGCGCGCGAGACCTGCGCGTCGCCGAGCTGGCGGTAGAATTCGGCCAGGAGCTCGGCCGACGCCTCGTCGTTCACCGACCAGAGCGTTGCGACCGCGCTGCGTGCGCCCGAGCGCACCGCCACGCCCGCCAGGCCGAGCGCGGCGCGATCGTCCCCCGCGGCCGTCTCGCAGGCCGAGAGCGTGAGCAGCTCGAGCGGCTGGGCGCGGAACCGGGTCACACCGACCAGTGACGCCAGGTCGCCCATCGCGATCTTGCCGTCGTAGGCGAGCAGGAAGCTCTGCGAGGCGTCGGCCGCGAACTCGCCGTGCGAGGCGATGTGGACGATGCCGAAGGGCTTGGTCGCGAGCTCGTTCGTGAAGCGCGCGATCGCGAACTGGCCGTCGAGGAGCGTCTCGCCGGGAAAGATCTTGCCCACCGCGGCAAGCTCGTCCGGAACGTTCTCGAGCGGCGGGAAGCCCTGGACGGATTTGGAGACGCCGGCCGTCAGGAGCTCGACGTTGGCGCGGTCGATGCGGCGCGGGTCGGTGAGCGTGAGACCGGGCGTGATCGCGAGTGGAATGCGCTCGATCAGGTACTGGTTCGTCTCGCGATCGTGGAGCGCCGCCAGCGGAATCGTGCGCAGCGCTCCGCTCGGCACGAACACCAGCGCGGACAGGCTCGGCTCGGCGAGGCGCGCGCCGAGCGGGCGCACGAGCCAGTCGTAGAGCTGCTGCGCGTGGGGCAGGAACTGGCGCGTGGTGCGCTTCTCGAGCAGCGCGCGAAAGCTGCGGACCTCCGTCGCGAGACGCTCGCGCCCGACCGGAACCGAAATGCTCTCGAGTCCGCTCGCGCTGCCCACGACGAGCTCCATGCGGTCGGGGAGCAGGATCGGATAGACCACGAGCGCGCCGGGCACTGATTCCGGCGCGGCGCGCCGTTCGGCGTCGAGGCAGTCGTCCCGGAAGTAGTCGCGCAGCTCGGCGGCCTTCTGGTCCTCGATGGTGTTGCGCGCCTCCGACAGCAGCGCCTGCTTCGGCGCGGCGTCCTCGGTCGTGGCGGCGCGGTAGAGCAGGAGGTCGACGAGCTCGTCGTAGAGCGGCTCCACGTCGCGCGCGAAGGAGCGGTCGCTCGAGAGCGGCGCGCTGCCTTCGGCGCGCATGCGTCCGAGGGTCGCCGCCGCCGCGCGGTACTCGCGCAGCGCGCCGTCCGTGTCTCCTTCGGCGCGCCGCAGCCGGCCGAGCTGCCACTGCCAGCGGTAGAGCGCGTCCGCCGCGTCGGCGGTCTGCGCGGCAAAGAGCGCGCGCCGCGTCAGGTCGAGCGCCTCCGCGCGGCGCTTGCCGCGTTCGTAGAGCTCGCCCTGCCAGCCGAGCGCATAGGAGCGCAGGCGCTCATCACCGGCCGCGCTCGCCGCGGACTCGGCCGCGCGCAGGGTCGCGACCGCCTCGGGGCCGGCGCTCGGATCGCTGGCGGCGAGTCGCGTGAGACTCCGCCCGAGATGAAGCAGAAGCGCCGGATTCGGCGCCGGTCGGGCCTGGCTTTCGTCGCGCAACATGGCGATGCGAACGTGCAGGCCGTCGACCCTTCCGGAGTCGACCGAGTCCCGCGCCGCGTTCGCCCCTGCGCGCAGCGCGAGGTCCACTTCGCCCTTGGCGCGGGCGAGCCGCTCGGCCTCCGTGTGCGCGTCGAGCGCGCCTGCCGGGTCACCAGCGCGTGCGAGCTGATTGCCGCGGGCGTTCGCGGCTGCCGCCGGATCGTCCGCTGCGCCGGGAGGCGTGCCATCCGGCGGTGACTCGCAGCGCTCCGGCTCCGCGGCGGCGGCTTCGCGGACCAGCCCCGGAGCGAGAAGCGCGAGCGAGAGGAGCAAGAGAGCCCTCTGCCGCACGCGCCGATTGTACCGCAACGGTGTTCCGCGGCTTCGTCTATGCTCTCGCGCATGACGCTTCCGCGCCCGATCGATGGACGCGCGCTGCTCGAGCGCATTCCCGTCTTCGCGGGCCTGGGCCGGCGCGAGATCGACTCGCTGCTCGCCATCACCGGAACGCGCAAGCTGCGCGCACGCGAGGTGCTGTTCCGCAAGGGCGACGATGGCGCGACGCTCTACGGGATCATGCGCGGTCGCCTGCGGGTGGTGTCCGGGGGCGATTCCAAGGAGGTCATCCTGAACTTCCTCGACCCCGGCGAGGTGTTCGGCGAGATCGCGCTGCTCGACTCACAGCCGCGCTCCGCGACGATCGCGGCGGTGGACGCCACGGAGCTGCTGACCTTGCACCGGCGCGATTTCCTGCCGTTCGTCGAGCAGCACCCGAAGGTGGCGATCCAGCTCGCGGTGGTGCTCGCGCAGCGCCTGCGCGCGCTCTCGGACGCGGTCGAGGACGCGATGACCCTCAGCATCCCCGGCCGGCTCGCGAAGAAGCTGCTCGCGCTGGCGCAAGCCTACGGCAAGCCCGCGCCCGGCGGCACGCGCATCGACCTGAAGCTCCCGCAGCACGAGCTCGGCGAGCTCGTCGGCGCGACGCGCGAGAGCGTGAACAAGCAGATGCGCGCCTGGACCGCGGACGGGGTCATCCGGGTGGAGCGCGGCTACATCACGGTCCTGAAGGAAGAGGAGCTCGAGTCGACCGCCGGCTACGCGCTCTTCTGAACGCGCCCGCGGCGCACGAGCAGATAGATCGAGAACGCGTGCGCGTGTCGAGCGTCGGCCGGGTGCTCGGCGACCAGCGACTCGCCCCACTCGCCGGACTCGAGCTGCGGGAAGAAGACGTCGCCGGCAGGCCGCGCGTGGACCCGCGTCAGGTAGATCCGGTCCGCGCGGGGCAAGGCCTCGGCGTAGAGCGCCGCGCCGCCGATCACGATCTGCTCGGGCGCCGCAGCGTGCATGCCCAGCGCCTCGTCGAGGTCGCGCGCCACCATCGCGCCGTGCGTGGAGAAGTCGGGATTCCGCGAGAGCACCACGTTCGCGCGGCCCGGCAGCGGCCGGCCGATCGACACCCAGGTGTTCCGTCCCATCAGCACCGGCTTGCCGACCGTCGTCCGCTTGAAGTGCGCGAGCTCGTCCGGAAGCCGCCACGGAAGCGCTCCGCGCACCCCGATCACGCCGTTCTCGGCGACGGCCACGATCAGCGAGAGCACGGCCGCCCCCTAGACCGCGACGGGCGCGGCGATCGCCGGGTGCGCGCGGTAGTCGACGAGGCGGATGTCGTCGTAGGTGAAGTCGGCGATCGACTTCACGTCCGGTCGCAGCTCGAGTCTCGGCAGCTCGTAGGGCGTGCGTGAGAGCTGCAGGTCCGCCTGCTCGAGGTGATTCAGGTAGAGGTGCGCGTCGCCGAGCGTGTGCACGAACTCGCCGGGCTCGAGGCCCGTCACCTGCGCCATCATCTGGGTGAGCAGCGCGTAGGACGCGACGTTGAACGGCACGCCGAGGAAGATGTCGGCGCTGCGCTGGTAGAGCTGGCACGAGAGCCGTCCCTCGGCCACGTAGAACTGGAACAGCAGATGGCACGGCGGGAGCGCCATTCGCTCGAGCTCGCCGACGTTCCAGGCCGAGACGATCAGCCGGCGCGAATCCGGATCGCGGCGGATGTCCTCCTCGACGCGCGCGATCTGGTCGATCACGCGGCCGTCGGGGGCCCGCCATGCGCGCCACTGCGCGCCGTAGATCGGACCGAGCTCGCCGTCGGGCCCCGCCCACTCGTCCCAGATCGAGACGCCGTGCTCGCGCAGGTAGCGCACGTTCGTGTCACCGCGCAGGAACCAGAGCAGCTCGTGGAAGATCGAGCGCAGGTGCAGGCGCTTGGTGGTGAGCGCCGGAAAGCCCCGGCGCAGGTCGTAACGCGACTGCCAGCCGAACACGCTGAGCGTCCCGGTGCCGGTGCGGTCCTGTTTGCGCGCGCCGCGACTTCGGACGTGGCGGAGCAGCTCGAGGTAGGCCTCCATCGTCGATCAAGTTATCACCTCTGCTAGGCTCGTCGCGATGTCGATCCTGCTCGTCCGCCACGGTGAGACCGACAACAACGCCGCGCGCGTTGTGCAGATGCCGGACGCCCCGCTCTCCGAGCGGGGTCTCGCGCAGGCGGCGCGCCTCGCCGCGCGGCTCGCGGGACTTGGCGTGGAGGCGATCGTCGCGAGCGACTACGCGCGCGCGCTCGCGACCGCGGAGCGCGTGCGCATGGCGACCGGCGCGCCGCTCGAAATCTGGCCGGAGCTCCGGGAGCGACATCTCGGCGATCTGCGCGGGCGCGCCTACGCCGACATCGGCTTCGACATCTTCGCGCCCGACTATGCCCCGCCCGGAGGGGAGAGCTGGGCGCAGTTCCACGAGCGGGTGGCTCGAGCTTGGGAGCGGGTTCGGGCGCGTTCGTCGCAGATGCGGGGGAATCTGGCGGTGATCAGCCACGGGCTCGTGTGCCGGTCCGTCGTGCAGAGCCTGACCCCCGCCGACGCGAGCGCGAAGGTCCCCGAAGCCTGGGGGAACACCTCGCTCACCGTCCTCGGAGCGCGTCCCCCGCACGAGATCGCGCTGCTGAACTGCACGGCGCATCTCGAGGACCTCGAGGCGCCGGAACCGGCCGTTTCAGGCCGCGCCTGAGCGGCAGTTCCGGGCCCGAAACTCCGACTTCGACACGGATTTTCGCGCCTTCGTGGCCCGATCCCGCAGATGGCGAGAATCCGAAACAAACCGCTTGACTTCACACGTGCCGCGTGAGAGGATGCGCCTCAGTTTTCGACGACAAACCCGCTTCGGCGGGTTTTCTTTTGGCCCTTCATTTCGCTCTTTCTTCGCGTCTCGACCCGCTCGTGCTCCTCCATGCGCTCCGCGAGACTCCCGGCGAAGGCCGCGAACGAGTCGAGCGCGCGCGCATCGAGCCCGGACCAGACCCGGTCGAGCGCGCGCTGACGATCCTGCCGGACGATCTCCATCGTCTGCTTGCCCTTGGGGGACAGCGCATAGCGGCGCTGGCGCGCGTCCCCAGGCGAGATCGAGACCTCGACGAGCTTCATGTCGAGGAGCTGGCGGATCACCTTCGAGACCGCCGCGGGGGTCTGCTCCTGCCGGCGCGCGAACAGCGACGGCATGAAGTCCTCCGCCGCGATCTCCTCGAGCACGCGCCACTGTGCTTCGGTCAGACCCGCGCCGCGCGCGAGCTGGGAGCGCCGGCGCGCGAATGCGTCCGAGACGCGCTGCAGCGCCGCCAGGGCCGCGCGCAGGGATTCTTCGGGCTTGTGCTTCTTGGCCATCTCAGATATTAACCATAGTCAACTATCACTCGGAGGCAATTATGAGCCTGGATCTCGGCGAGTCTATCAGGCGGCAGTTCGGCGCGGCGGCGGCGAACTACGCGGCGAGCAGCGTGCACTCGGGCGGGCCGAACCTCGACGCGATGCTGGAGCGAGCGGCGTTGACGGGGCGCGAGCGCGTGCTCGACGTCGGCTGCGGCGCGGGACACACGGCGCTGGCGTTCGCGCCGCACGTGGCGGAGGTCGTCGCGCTCGACATGACCGAGGAGATGCTCGCGGAAGCGGCGCGGCTGGCGGCGAAGCGCGGCCTCGCGAACGTCGCGTTCAAGCGCGGCTTCGCCGAGGAGCTCCCCTTCCCGGACGACGCCTTCGACGTCGTCACCTCGCGCTTCTGCGCGCACCACTACGCCGACCCCGTGCGCGCGACGGCGGAGGTCGCGCGCGTGCTGCGCGCGGGCGGGCGGTACCTGCTGGTCGATTGCGTGGCGCTCGAGAATCCGGTCCAGGACACGTACCTGCAGGCGCTCGAAGTCCTGCGCGATCCGTCGCACGTGCGCGACTACAGCACCTCGCAGTGGCTCGCGATGTTCGGCGCGGCCGGGTTCGAGGCCACGCCGGTCGCGCAGTGGAAGCTGCGGCTCGAGTTCGAGCCGTGGCTGGCGCGTATCGGCACGCCGCGCTCGCTCGCGGAGGGCATCCGCTCGCTGATGGACGCCGCGCCGCGCGAGGTGCGTGAGGCGCTCGAGCTCTCCGACGCGACGGGCCACGACTTCACGATCCCGGTCGCACTCATCGAGGGCGTGCGCGGCTGAGCGGGGACGGGCGTATACTGCGCCGATGCTGGAGACCTTGAAGCGCGACGTCTGTGCCGCGATCGACGCGATTGCCTCGGAGCTCGTGGCCGTCTCGCACGAGATCCACGCGCATCCCGAGCTCGCCTTCGAGGAGGTTCGCGCGTCGCGGCTGCTGGCCGACACGGCGTCGAAGGCGGGCCTCCCGGCGAAGCTCGGCGTCTTCGGGCTCGACACCGCAATCGCGGCGGACTTCGGCACGGGGGCGGTGCCGACCGTCGCGCTGCTCTCCGAGTACGACGCGCTTCCGGGCATCGGCCACGCCTGCGGTCACAACATCATCGCGACGACGGCGCTCGGCGCCGCGCTCGGCCTCGCGGCGCTCGGCACGCGACTGCCGGGCCGCGTGCGCTGGCTCGGCACGCCGGCCGAAGAGCGCGGCGGCGGCAAGGAGATCATGGCGCGCAACGGGGCCTTCGAGGGCGTCGACGCCGCGCTCATGGTGCACCCGTCGGGTGTGAATCTCGCGAGCATGCCCTGCATCGCGATCGCCGAGGTCGAGTGCATCTATCGCGGCGTTGCCGCGCACGCGTCGGCCATGCCCGAGCGCGGCGTCAACGCGCTCGATGCGCTGGTGATCGCGTATCAGGCGATCGGCGCGCTGCGACAGCACATCCGGCCGACCGAACGGCTCCACGGCATCATCACCGACGGCGGCCAGGCGCCGAACATCGTGCCCGAGCGCGCAGCGGGTCGCTTCTACGTGCGCGCCGCGAACGCGGCGCAGCTCGCCGAGCTGAAGCCGCGCGTCGAGGGCTGCTTCCGCGCCGGCGCCGACGCGACGGGCGCAACGCTCGAGCTCGTCTGGGGCGACGTCGACTACCTCGACCTCAACACCTCCTGGCCGCTCGCGCGCCGCTATCAGGCGAACGCCGAGACCCTGGGGCTCACCTTCTTCCCCTACGACAAGCTCCCGCCGGGCATGCAGGGCAGCACCGACATGGGCAACGTCAGCCACCGCGTGCCGTCGATCCATCCGATGATCGCGACGTCGCCGCCGCACGTGACGATCCACAACGCGGAGTTCGCGAAGTGGGCCGGCTCCGAGACGGGCGACCGCGCGGTGCTCGACGGCGCGAAGGCGCTGGCCATGACCGCGCTCGACTTCTTCTGCGACGAGGCGCTGCGCGCCGAGGTCGCCCGCGCGTTCGCCGCGGGCGCATCGAGCTAGGCCGGGAACACTTCAGCCCGCGCGACCGAGCGCGCGCGTGATCTCGCGCGCGGCATTTCGGCCGGGCGCGCCCATCACGCCGCCGCCGGGGTGGGTCGCCGAGCCGCAGAGCCAAAGCCCGTCGACGTGCGTCCGGTACGGCGCGAGACGCGCGCTCGGGCGCAGGAAGAGCAGGCGGTCGGGCGTCATCGCGCCCTGGAAGATGTTCCCGCCGGTGAGCCCGAAGATGCGCTCGAGATCCGGCGCGGCGAGCACCTCGAGCTGCTCGATGGACGCGGTGAAGCCGGGCGCCAGCGCCTCGACCGCGGCAAGCGCGCGATCGCGCATCGCGTCGCGCACCGCGGGCCAGCGCGGGTCGTCCAGCGCGAGGACTGGCGCGTACTGCGCGAAGATCGACGCGACGTGCTTCCCGGGCGGCGCCAAGGTCGGGTCGAGAACCGACGGCAGGGTCAGCTCGACGACCGGAAGCTCCGAGACGCGTCCGCCGGCCGCGTCGCCGAAGGCGCGCTCGATGCCGTCGAGATCGATCGGACCGAGATGGATCGTCCCTCCGAGCGGAAGCGACTCGCGATCCCGCACGCGGAAGCGCGGCAGCGCGCCGAGCGCGAGGTTCAGCTTCACGACCGGGCTGCGGTAGTCGCCGCGCGGAAACTCGCGCGAGATCGAGGCGTCATCGACGAGCGCCGCCGTGCGCGCGAGGTCCATTCCCGAGACGACCAGGTCCGCATCGAGCGTCTCACCGCTCGCGAGCGCGACGCCGCGCGCCCGGCCGTCACGGCAGCGGATCGCGACGACGTCCGCGTTCGTGCGCAGCACCGCGCCTGCCGCGCGCGCCGCCGCGGCGAGCGCGTCGGAGAGCGCGCCCATACCGCCCGCGACGTAGGCCCACACCCCGCGGTGTCCGCCGAGCGTGCCCATCACGTGGTGGAAGAGCACGTAGCCGGTGCCCGGCGTCGAAGGCGCCGCGAACGCGCCGATGATCGCGTCGGTGGCGAGCGTCGCGCGCAGCGGCTCCGACTCGAAGTGCTCCTCGAGCAGCGCGCGCGCGGGGCCGACGAGCAGCCGCAAGGTTTCGGGCGCGTCCGAGCCGAGCCGCAACGCGGCGCCCGCCAGTCGGCCCCAGCGCGCGACGTTCCGCGCCGTGAGCCCCGAGAACGAAGGCGCCGCATCGTCGAGAAACGGCTCGGCAATCGCGGCCACGCGCTCGAGCCAGCGCTCGAACGCCGGCCAGCGCTCGGCGTCGCGGCTCGAGAAGCGCGCGATCTCCGCGACGTCGCTCGACGTGCCCGCACCGAGCACGAGCGAGCGGCCGTCGGGCAGCGGGGTGATCGACGCGGGCGAGCGCGGCAGGAGCCGGAGCCCGTGGCGCTCCAGCTCGAGCTCGCGCGCGATCGTGGGCCGGAACAGCGAGAGCACGTACGCGGCGCGCGAGATGCGGTAGCCGGGCCAGAGGGCTTCCGTCACGCACGCGCCGCCCAGGAGCTCGCGCCGTTCGAGCAAGGTGACCTCGAGCCCGGCGCGCGCCAGGTACGCGGCGCAGACCAGACCGTTGTGCCCGCCGCCGACGACGAGGACCCGGCGGCTCATTCAGCGCGCGGGCTTGTCGACACCATCGAGATCGGCGAGCGCCTCGCGGGCGGTGCGCGCGCACGCCAGGTAGAAGCTACGGGTCAGCGCGGAACGCTCGCCGCTCGCGAGCGCCTCGCAGAGCTCGGCCTCGGTCTGCCACGCGTCGCGATCTTCGGGGTCAGCTTGGCGGATCAACACGGCCAAGTGTAGCGCCCGGCGAGGCTCGCCGCCGATGAAGAGCTTGCCCACGCGGTCGAGGACCGCGTCGCGTCCGGCCAGCGCCACGAGCTCGCGCGCCACCGCGTCCCGCGGCGCGGGCATCAGCTCGGCGGGGTTGCCGCCCCACCAGCCCGCGTACGCGCGCAGCACGTCGCGCACGATGAACTGCACGCAGCCGCTGGTCTCGGCCAGGTAGGGCTTGCTCGCGAGGCCCGCGGGCAGGTGGATGTCCTCCTCGACGACCTGGTCGGGCCACATGCCCTCGTTCAGCCGCTCGACCACGGCGTCGTGCAGGAAGCGCAGCGCGCGCGCGGTCTCGGTGAGCACCTCGAGCGCGTAGTCGCCCTCGAGCACCTCCCCGTGGCCCGGCAGGACCCAGCGCGGGCGGTGAGCCGCGACGGTGTCGAGAGCCTGCGCCCAGCCGAGCGCGTAGCGCTGCGTGCGGTTCGGGTGGCCCGCATTGGGAAGCGACCCGATCAGGAGATCGCCCACGAACGCGACGTGACGGTCGGGAAGGAAGACCCAGGTCGCGTCGTCGGTCTCGGCGGTCGCGTGGTAGAGCTCGATGCGCTCGCCCGCGAGCTCGAAGTCGTCGCGGTCGCGATAGGTGCGATCCGGCGGCACGAGCCCGCGCGGGAAGGTGTGCATCCCGCGCGGCAGGCGGAGCTGGCGGCGGTTGACCTCGTTGTTCCAGCGCCACGTGCGCTGGTAGCGCAGCAGCCGCGCAAGCACGTTCTCGTGGCCCCAGACCGTCGGACGCGGCCGGCCGCGCGAGCGAGCTTCCTGCACGAACGTCGAAGCGCCGCCCACGTGATCGACGTGCCCGTGTGTATAGACGATGTGCTGGACGGGCTCGTCGGAGACGCGCCGCAGCGCCTCGATCATCTTCGTGCCGGACTGCGACGAGCCCGTGTCGACGGCCAGCGCCGCGCCGCCGCCCCAGACCAGGCCCACGTTCGCGGCGCCATACACGAGGCCGACGCCGTCGGTGACGGTCTCGAGCGTGCCGAATCGAGAAGGGTCGAGCACTTCGTCAGGCTTGTGCACGTCCGAGAAACCCCCGCGGCCGCCCCCGACGCGAAGGGCGCCCATACGCAACGGGTTTCTCTTCGGAAGCCGCCCGCCGCGGATTGACGGCGGAGGCCACCTTTCCCGAAAGTCGCGGGGACCGCTTCTAGTCGACGCGGAGCGGGCGCACGGTGCCGCCAGGGCCGTCGGCGGCCGGGCTCAGCTCGAGCGGCGCCATGCCCTCGCGGAACGGCAGGAACAGCGCGTTCTGGTCGGAAGGCTGCGCAAGCAGACCCGTCGCGCGATCGACGCGCGCGAAGACCACGCCGTCGGGTACCGGGAAATCCTGGACCGGGCGATCGCGCAACGCGTGCTTCATGTAGTCGAGGAAGATCGGCGCCGACGTCCGCCCGCCGGTCTCGTTCATGCCGAGATTGCGCGCGCTGTCGTAACCGACCCAGACGCCCGCGGCGATCTCGGGCGAGTAGCCGATGAACCACGCGTCGTGGAGGTCGTTCGTCGTGCCGGTCTTGCCCGCGACCGGCCGGCCGAGCTCCTTCACGCGCGCGCCCGTGCCTTCCTGCACCACCGCGCGCAGCATCTCGGTCATCAGGTATGCGTCGACGGGATCGAGCCGGTAGTCGCTCGGCAGCCCGTCGCCCTGCTTCGCCTCGGCCGCCTGTCGCAGCCTCTCCATCACGCGCTCGACGTCGCCGTCGTGGGCCGACTCACCCGCACTCTCCTCGCTGCCCTGGCCGACGGGCGGAGTCGTCTCGCCCGACTGGCTCGCGAGCAGCGGCACGTCCTCGGCGATCACGCGGCCGCTGCGGTCGCGGACCTCGAGGATGAAGATCGGGTCGATGCGCTTGCCCGCGTTCGCGAACGGCGTGTACGCGCGCACGAGCTCCGCGAGCGTGACCTCGCTGTTGCCGAGCGCGAGCCCGAGGTTCTGCTCCATCTTCGAGTAGATACCGAGCGCGCGCGCCATGTCGCGCACCGGCGCGATGCCGATGTCGGAGAGGATCCGGATGGTCGCGGCGTTGCGCGATTTGGCGAGAGCGGTCCGCAGCGTGATCGGGCCGAGGAAGTCCTCGGAGTAGTTCTCTGGCTTCCACGCGAACCCGCGCGAGTCGTCCTCGTAGACGATCGCCGTGTCCTGCACGATCGTCGCGGGCGTGTAGCCGCGCGCGAGCGCCGCGGCGTAGACGATCGGCTTGAACGCCGAGCCCGGCTGGCGGCGCGACTGCAGCGCGCGGTTGAACTCGCTCTGCGCGAAGCTGTAGCCGCCGACGACCGCCTGGAGCTGGCCCTTCTGGATGTCGACCGCGAGCAGCGACCCCTCGGCGAGCGGGCGCTGGTAGAGCGCGAAGCGCCGCGTCTCGGCGCCCTGCGTCACGTCTTCGAGCTGGACCAGATCGCCCACGTGCAGCGCCTGGCCGACCTTCGTCACGCGCGCGGCGATGCCGTCGCGCGCGGGGTTCGGCGGTCCGGCCCAGGCGACGTCGGCGAGTCCGAGCGCCGTGCGCTCCTCGGGGCCCAGCGCGAGCTCGATCTTCTGCGCATCGTCGTCGACGGAGAGCACGAGCCCGCGGTAGAGGGCGTCCTCGCCGGGAACCACCGCAGCGTTGCTCGCGGCGAACTCGGCGATCACCGCTTCGCGCTCGGCCGCCGGGACGTTGCGGATCGGGCCGCGGTAACCCATACGGCGGTCGTGGTCGCGCAGCCCTTTGCGCACGGCGTGCCACGCGTAGAGCTGGTCCTCGAGATCGAGCGTGGTGTGCACGCTGAGCCCGCCGGTCAGGACCTCCTCGCCGCCGAAGTGCTCCATCAGATACCGGCGCACCTCTTCGACGAAGAACGCGGTCGCGGCGTCCCGCTCCTGCCAGGTCGCCTGCGCGTACACCAGCGGCTGGGCGCTCCACGAGTCCGCCTGCTCGGCGCTCAGGAATCCCTGCTCCACCATGCGGTGTAGAACGAGCTGCTGCTTGCGGCGCGCCATCTCCGGGTTGACGTGCGGGTTCCACTCGGCGGGCCGCGGGACGACGCCCGCGATCACCGCGGCCTCGTGCACCTGCAGCTCGCGCGCGGACTTCCCGAAGTAGGTCTGTGCCGCGGCCTCGACGCCGTACGCACCGGCCCCGAAGTAGATCTGGTTCAGGTACAGGTACAGGATGTCGTTCTTCGAGAGCGACTGCTCGATGCGCCGCGCGAGCACCATGTCCTTGAGCTTGCGGCGGTAGCTGCGCTCGGAGCTCAAGAGGAACGTCTTCGCGACCTGCTGCGTGATCGTGCTCGCACCCTGCGCCTTGCGCCCCTGCACGAGGTTCGTGAAAGCCGCCCGCAGGATGCCGCCGTAGTCCAGGCCCTCGTGCTGGTAGAACGCGCCGTCCTCGGCCGCGACGAAGGCGTCGACGACGGGCTTGGGCACCTCTTCGATCGGGATGATGATCCGCCGCTCGGTGGCGAAGCTGGCGATCTCGTTCCCGTCGACGTCGAGCACGCGCGTGATCAGGTTGGGGCGGTAGTCGCGCAGGCTGTTGATCTCGGGCAGATCCCGCAGGATCACCGCCCAGAACAGCCCCGCGCCTGCGGCCAGCGCGAGGACGGCGAGTACGCCCAGAGCGAGAGCGAACTTTGCGAGGCGTCTCAAGCGCATTCCTCGAATCGAAGTGCCAGGCTTGCCGCGCGCGGCCGAGCCTACCGCACGGGTCCGGGCTTTGACAGTGCGCGACGGACGACCCTAGCATCCGGCGCATGCGGCACCTCTTTATCGTCGATCCGGTGCCCGGTTTGAACCCCGACGCGGACACCAGCGTCGTGTTCATGCGCGAGGCGGCGCGCCGGGGACAATACGTCGCGACCTGTGGCGTGGCGGATCTCTCCGTGGGGCCCGGCGGGCGCACGCAGGCGCGCTGGCTCGAGACACGTGTCGGCGAAGGCCGCGATTGGTTCGAGCTCGGGTCGCCCGGCGCCGGCGAGCTCGGCGAGTTCGACGTGGTCTGGATGCGCAAGGACCCGCCGTACGACCTGAACTACTTCTTCGTCACGCACCTGCTCGATCTCGTACCGCCGACGACCCTGGTCGTGAACGCGCCGCGGGGCCTTCGCGAGGTGACCGAGAAGCTCTTCATCCTGCAATTCCCCGATCTCTGCCCGGAGAGCCTGGTCAGCCGCAGCATCGGCGAGCTCCTCGAGTTCCGGCGCAAGCTCGGCGGCGAGATGGTGATCAAGCCGCTCGACGGCTGTGGTGGCGAGGGTGTCTTCCACCTGACGCCGGAGGACCGGAACGTCCAGACCATCCTCGAGCTCGGCACCCGACACGGAACCGCGTACCAGATCGCGCAGCGCTACATCCCGGAGGTCCGCGACGGCGACAAGCGGATCATCCTCGTCGAGGGCGAGCCGGTCGGCGCGGTCCTGCGCCGGCCGCTGCACTGGGAGACTCGCGCGAACTTCCACGTGGGCGGCACGGCGGTGAAGACCGAGCTCACGCCGCGCGAGCGCGAGATCTGCGCGCGCATCGGCCCCGCGCTGCGCGAGCTCGGGATCGTCTTCGCGGGCATCGACGTGATCGGGAACTGGCTCACGGAGGCGAACGTCACGAGCCCGACGGGGATCCAGGAGATCAATCGGCTCGACGGCGTGGTGCTCGAGCGCCTCGTCCTCGATGCGGTGGAGCGGCGCCTCGGCGCGCTGGGGGGGTGAAGCACATGGGTATCGATCCGATCCTGCTGCGAGACCAGTGCGGGCGCACGCTCGCGCGCACCGACTTCGAGGGGCTCGGCCGGCGTATCGAGGGGAAGGTGCGCGACTGCTACGTCGCGGGCGACCGTCGCACCCTCGTCGCCAGCGACCGCATCAGCTGCTTCGACGTGGTCGTCGGTACGATCCCGTTCAAGGGCCAGGTGCTGAACCAGATCGCCGCGTTCTGGTTCGAGAAGACGGCGGCGGTGGCGCCGAACCACGTCATCGCGGTGCCCGACCCGTGCGTCACCGTCGCGCGGGAGTGCCGGCCGCTGCCGGTCGAGTTCGTCTACCGCGGCTACCTGACGGGCGTCACGAGCACGTCGATCTGGCGCGCCTACGAGGCGGGTGAGCGCACCTACTGCGGCCATCGGCTGCCCGACGGCATGCGCAAGCACCAACGCCTCGCCGAGCCCCTGCTCACTCCGACGACGAAGGCCGAGCACGGCGAGCACGACGCGCTCACCTCGCGCGAGGAGCTCGTCGCGAGCGGGGTGATCACGGCCGCGCACTACGACGAGGCGGGGCGCATCGCGGCGCGGCTCTTCGCCGCCGGTCAGGCGTGGGCGGCCACGCGCGGCCTGATCCTCGTCGACACCAAGTACGAGATGGGCCTCGACGCCGACGGAAGGATCGTCGTGATCGACGAGATCCACACGCCCGACTCGTCGCGCTACTGGTACGCCGACGGCTACCCCGAGGCGTTCGCGCGCGGGGAGGATCCGAAGGCGCTCGACAAGGAGTACGTGCGACGCTGGCTCGTCGACCAGGGATACCGCGGCGAGGGCGCTCCACCGACGCTGCCGGACGATGTGCGCTGCGAAGCTGCGCGGCGCTACATCGAGACGTTCGAGCGCATCACTGGACGCGCGTTCGAGCCCGCCAGCGACGATCCGCTCGCTCGAATTCGCCGCAATCTCCGTCTGGTGTAGCCCTTCCACCGACGAGTGACCGACGAGAAAAAGTGCAGTTTCCGAGCTTCAGGCCTTTACAAGCTCGGATTTCGTTACATACCCTCCCGTCGTTCCGAACACGGAACATTGTGGGGGGACCGATGGCAGCAAGTAAGGTGGCAACGATCGGCGTCAAGCGTGAGGCCGGTTATCTCTACTATCTCGACAAGCAGGGCGACGTCTCGCGTGTCGTGATGGCGCGCGGCGGTGGACGCCAGGCGCGCACACGCCCGGAGAAAGTCGCGAAGGCCGGGGTGAAGCGAGAGGATGGATTCCTCTACTTCATCGACAAGAAGGGCGACGTCTGCCGCACCAAGATGGCGCGACGTGGCGGAGCCGGACGCCGCAAGAAGTCCGCGCGACGCGCGGCACCGCGGCGACGGAGCACCGCACGCAAGACGACCGCACGCGCGAAGAAGGCCACGCGACGCGGTGCGACCGCGCGCAGAAAGACGGGCCGCACGACGCGCCGCCGCGGGTAACATCTCGATTCTCGATTCTCGGTCCAGAGGTTGGACGTAAGAAGCTGGGGGGCGGCGCGAGCCGTCCCCCAGCCCTTTTCTCGGCGTTTACCGACGACGAAATCAGTTGCGCGAGCGTGTGTAGATGGTGCTAGGCTCGGCGTCGATGGGGGTGAAGCTCGCGACCGCCGTGGTCGAGACGCCGCTGGGCAACGTGCGTCTCGCGGTGACTGAAACCGGCGTCGCGCGCATCGGCCTGCCGCGCTCGAGCGGCTCGGGCTTCGCGGGCTGGCTGCGCATCGCCTTCGCAGATGCCGAGCGCGTGCCTTGGCTGCCGCTCATCGACAAGCTCTCGCAGGAGTTGGCCGAGTACTTCGCCGGCCGCCGGCGCGAGTTCTCGGTGCCCCTCGACCTGCGCGGAAGCGAGTTCCAACGAGCGGTCTGGCGGGAGATCGGGGCCATCCCGTACGGAGAGACCCGCACCTACAGCGAGGTCGCGCGCGGCGCCGATCGCCCGCGCGCGGTGCGCGCCGCCGGCACCGCGACGGGAAACAACCCCGTGCCGATCGTCGTCCCGTGTCACCGCGTGATTGCGGCCCACGGC
>Ga0210377_10002431_pt1 | contig 16336 bp, 13 predicted proteins | sample PLM4_65_b1redo_FD_155480 | JGI IMG/M metagenome (GOLD analysis project Ga0210377, IMG submission 155480) | Groundwater sediment microbial communities from an aquifer in East River, Colorado, USA - PLM4_65_b1 redo | ecosystem: Environmental > Terrestrial > Soil > Riparian zone | place: USA: East... | reverse complement strand
TGATCGAGGCGCGGGTCACCGCGTTCCTCCAGGCCCTGCCGCCCGATTCGTTCGCCATCCCGCGCCAGCCCTCGTGGGTGACCGAGATCGACGGGAAGAAGTGGGGCATGGACGGGTCGTGGATCTACCTGGGCGGGTTGAAGCTCCCCAGCGCCCTGCTGGCGCTGATCCCGTTCCCGCAGGGGAACTACGACGCGGCCAAACAGGCGGCGGATCTCCAGCGGATCCGGCAAGACATCATGCAGGCGGCCCGCCGGGCGGAGAGCCTCGAGCAGTTCAAGAAGAACGTGAAAGAGACGCGGGAGCGGCGGGACGCGGAGCGGGAAGCGAAGAGGAATCAGGCGGTCAAGCCGGACTCGATCAAGACTTGAAAAGGGGCGACGCGCGAGCCCCCAGAGTGGTCAGCGGAGTTGGCTGATTGCCAACGCCAGTCCCACCGACCCGACCCAGAACAGGAACATCCACTTGATCAGCTCGGTGCGCAGGCCGTCGAGCTTGGCGTCCACCCGGGCGGCGTGCTCGGCGAAGCCGTGCTCGACCCGGGCGGCCTGCTCGGCGAAGCCATGCTCGACTCGCGCGTCGAGTCGAGCAACCTCCTGGCGGAGCTCGGCCCGGACCTCGACGATGCGCCGGTCGAGCTTGGCCTCGAGCGCCGTGATCCGTTGGTCAATCTCGGCCTTGAGCGTCGCGACGCGTTGGTCCAACTTCGCGTCGAACCTCGCGAAATTGACCTCATTGAGATCGCGCAACTCGGTGCGATAGGTCAGGTCCACCCGATTGAACCACTCCACGAGCTCGTTGGCGACGGCGTCGCCGAGCGCGTCGTAGAACTTGCGAGACAGCTTCGCCGTAACCGGGACGGGGACTCCAGGCTGGATCGGTCCCCACCATACAGCATACGCTCGGCCGGCCGAGTATTGCAATGCCGCAAGAGGGGTGCAGATCGTCGCGGGGAGGGCGTGATGATGAGCAGCCCTTGCCCGCGGTCCCGCCCTGAGAGGGCGGGCTCGGCGGCGGAGCGCCCTTACAGGGCGCACGCGCGCAGCGCAAGCCGAGCCCGGGCTTCAGCCCGGGACCACGGTCACGCGGCGGGCGCCGCCGCCTGGGGCCGCAGCAGCCGGTCGTACGCGATCAGCAGCACCGTGGTGAGCACGCCCGCCGCCGACACCCAGTACCACATGGTCGCGGGGGTCTGGCGCACCTCGCCGAAGTAGTGCAGCAGCCAGCCCGCGGTCCGTCCCCCGATGAGATAGCCGATCCCGATGGGCAGGAACGCGTAGCCCATGAACAGGCCCTGCTGCCCCGGCGGCGCCAGGCGCGACATGTACTCGTAGTAACGGGGCGCCTGCACCACCTCGCCCAGGGCCAGCACGATCAGCGCGCCCACGATGAACGGCGTGCTCGAGCCCACCGTGAGAAAGAGCCACGCCAGGCTCGAGATCAGCACGCCCGCGATGATGGCGAGGAACGGGGGGACTTTCCGGGTGAGATAGTTCACCAGGAACGTGCCGGCGATGACCGTGGTGGCTTCGACCGCGAGCAGCGCGTCGATGTTGGCGTCCGGGTTCACGTACGTGCGCACGTAGATGGGGAGCGCAAGGTACATCTGCCAGAAGACCACCCAGAACCCGGAGAAGATGACCAGGAACGTCACGAACTTCACGTCGCCCAGCACCCGCACCAGGTTCTTGAACGTCTGGGCTACCGTCCTCACCTGCCCGCCGCCGGCCTCCTGCGCCGGCTCGCGATAGAAGAGCAGGGTCACGACCGCCATGGCGAGCGTGACGGCGGCACTCACCCGGAAGACGTTCTCGACTCCCACGCTCCGCCGTACCATGGACGCCATCAGGGGCCCGATGGCGGCGCCCACGTTCACCACGGTGTAATAGATGGAGTAGCCGATCGTCCGGACGTTCTCGTCCGCCGCCCGCGCCGTGGTGCCCACCACCACCGGCTTCACCACCGCCGGGCCCATGGCCGGGATGAGCATCAGGAGGTGCATCAGGGCGAAGAGCGGCAACGCGTTCCGGACGCCCGCCATCCAGGGCGCCGAGAGCGAGCCCAGTAGGAAGTTGCCGATCGCCAGAACGAAGAACGCGGCGGCCAGCGTGTTGCGGAACCCGAACCGGTCGGCCAGCGCCCCGCCCACGATCGGCATGAACCACACCACGAAGCCGTAGTAACCGATGAGCCAGGTGGACTGCTCGACCGTGAGCCCCAGGTGCTCGTGGAGATAGATGGCGAGCACGGCCTGGGGCCCGTAGTAGGCCAGCCGCTCGAACAGCTCGGTGAAGTTGGCGACCCAGAAGGACGGTCTGAAGCCGTCGCGGATTTCTTTCACGCTGAGAGCCACGCGGGACGTCCTCTCGGGCAACGGATTCGCAGTATCGGTAAAGACGAGGCGGAGAGAGGGTAGGGCGGCGGGCAAGCTACGTCAATATCCCGCGCTAAGAGCGCGGGCTCGGCGGCAGCGCGCCCTTAGAGGGCGCACGGCGAGTGCCAAGCCGAGCCCGGGCTATAAGCCCGGGAAACGCTACGGCGAAGTCCTTCGCTCCCGGGCCGCCTCGAGCCGCCGCAGAGTCTCGTCCCGCCCCACCGCGGCCAGCAGCTCGTTTACCGGCTCGGACACGGTCTCGCCGGTGAGCGCCACCCGCGCGGGCTGCATCACCGCGCCCACCGCCACGCCCAGGCGCTGGGCCAGCCCGCGCAACTCGGCCTCGAGCGGGGCGGGCTCCCAGGTGCTCGGCGGGAGCGCGGCCAGGCGGTCCTTGAGGGCGCCGAGCATGGCGCGGAACTCGGCCGGGTCCTTCTCGATGAGCTTGAGGGCCTTGGGGTCGTCCTTCACCACGTGGCGCGCGTCCAGCCGGACGGCCACGCGCTTGGCCAGCTCGAGCGTGGTGCGGCAGCGGCTCCGGATGGCGGCGATCGAGCGGTACACCCGGTCCGGTGAGAAGGCCGTGGGGTCCACCCCCAGGGCATTGAGCGGCTGGGCGATGAGCGGCAGCACCTGCGCTACCGGCAGGTGATTGAGGTACTGCCCGTTCATCCACTCGAGCTTGGTCAGGTCGAAGACCGCACTGGTCTTCAGGACCCGCCCGATCGAGAACGCCTGGATCAGCTCGTTCATCTCGAAGTACAGCTCGCGGTCGTCCCCGGGGTTCCAGCCGAGCAAGGCGAGGAAGTTCCTGAGTGCCTCGGGCAGGATGCCCAGCCCGGCGTAGTCGCCCACCGCGGTCGCCCCGTGGCGCTTGGAGAGCTTCTTGCCGTCGGGGCCGTGGATCATGGGGAGATGGGCGAACACCGGGATGGCGGCGCCCAGCGCGCGATAGACCGATATCTGCTTGGGCGTATTCGAGACGTGGTCGTCGCCCCGCATCACGTGGGTGATGGCCATGTCGATGTCGTCGCACACCACGCTGAAGTTGTAGGTGGGGGTGCGGTCAGATCGGAGGATCACCCAGTCCTTGATGTCCCGGCCCTGGAAGCTCACGCGCTCATACACGGCGTCGTCCCAGGCGATCTCCTCGTCCGGCATGCGGAACCGGACGGCGCCCTCCTCCTCGTAGGCCTTGCCGTCCCGGAGCAGGCGGTCGGCGAACTCGCGATGCCGCTCGACCCGGGCGCCCTGGAACACGACCTCCTCGTCCCAGTCGAGCCCCAGCCAGGTGAGGCCGTCGAGGATGACCTGGGTATGCGCGTCGGTCGAGCGCTGCTTGTCGGTGTCCTCGATGCGGAGCAGAAAGGCGCCGCCCAGGTTGCGCGCCAGGAGCCAGTTGAAGAGCGCGGTGCGGGCCCCGCCGACGTGGAGATAGCCGGTGGGCGATGGAGCGAAGCGAAGGCGGGGTGGGGTCAACGGAGAGGGGGGGATTCGAACCCCCGATAGGGCTTTAGACCCTATAACGGTTTAGCAAACCGGCGCCTTCAGCCACTCGGCCACCTCTCCCCGGGGTGGGGAATCTCGCCCGTCGCGGGCCCAAACTCAACCCACAGCGGGGACGGGTGCGGCGGCCGGGAGGCGGATGATGAAGGTCGTGCCTTTGCCCACCTCGCTCTCGACCGAGATGGTGCCGTGGTGGCGGGTGACGATCCCGTAGGCGATGGCCAGACCGAGTCCGGTGCCGGTGCCGCCCGGCTTGGTGGTGAAGAAGGGGTCGAAGATCCGGTCAATCAGGTCCGGCGGGATCCCGCACCCGCTGTCCGTGATGACCACCTCGGCCGCGGCGCCGTCGTCGGCCGGGCGGGTGGTGATGGTGATGGTGCCGTGCTCGCCCATGGCCTGCACCGCGTTCACCAGGAGGTTCAGGAACACCTGCTGCAGCTGCTGGCGGTCGGCGGTCACGTGCGGCAGGTCCGGGGCCCAGTGCTGCACCACCTCGACGTTCAGGAAGACCGCCTGCTTGCTCACCAGGGCGAGGGTCTGCGCCAGGATGTCGTTGACGTCTTCGTCTTCCATCGTGGCGGCGGACTGGCGGGAGAAGTCGAGCAGGCCCTTCACGATGTCCCGGCAGCGCTCGGTCTGCCGCACCACGACCTCGAGATTGTGGTGGTCGGGATGATCGGCCGGCAGGTCTTCCAGCGTGAGGGCCGTGAGGGAGAGGATGCCGCCCAGCGGGTTGTTGATCTCGTGGGCCACGCCGGCCGCCAGCATGCCCAGCGACGCCAGCCGCTCCGACTGGGCCACCCGCACCTGCATCCGCATGAGCTGCTCGGTGCGCTCGTGCACCTTCCGCTCCAGCGTGTTGCCCCATTCCTCGAGGTCGGCCTTCATCTGGCGCAGGCTCGCCAGCATGGTGTTGAACGACTCGGCCAGCAGGGTCACTTCGCCCTGCGCCGTGGACCGGACCTCCTGATCGAACCGGCCCGCCGTGATGCTGCGCGTCGCCGCCACCATCTCGCCGATGGGGCGCGTGATGTTGCTGATCATGGCGTACGTCAGGCCGATGATCATGATGAAGCCGACGGTGGCGAGCGCGAAGAACGACAGGATCACGCGGTCCCGGATCGAGGCGTAGGCCTGCTCGAGCACGCCGACGTACAGGATCCCGACCACGTGCCCGGCGAGGTCGCGCAGCGGGTCGTAGGCCGCGATATACCAGTCGTTCACCACGTAGGCCCGGTCGCGCCACGGCTCCCCGCGGTCCAGCACGGCCTCGGCCACCGCGGCCGACACCCGGGTGCCGACCGCGCGGTCGCCGCTGCCATTCCGCACGGTGGTGGCGATCCGGACGTCACGCTGGAAGATGGTGACCGATCCCACGTCCTCCCGCCGGTAGCGCTCGCCCCGGTAGAGCAGGCTCCAGACCCGGTCCACCATCTCGAAGCGCTGGTTGAGCAGCACGCCCCCGTACAGCACCCCGCGGACGGCTCCCGCCGCGTCGCGCAGCGGGGCGGCCGCGAGCAGCACCAGGCCGTCGACCTGCTCGGTGCGGTCGGTGGGCGTCGCCTTGGGCGTCGGGACGAGCCGCGTGCGCGCCCGCGCGGCCAGCGCCGCGTCTTCCCGCGCGAGCAGATGGGCGGGAACCAGCTCGACCGCCGCCGCCGGACGCCCCTCGAGCGCGGATCGGATGCTGAGGAGCGCACTCACGTCGTCGCCCACGGAGTCCGGGCTCACCACCCGGTACGTCACCCGTCCGCGGGCGTCCGCCAGGGCGAGGAAATCCAGCCCCAGGTCCGCCCGGACCCCGGCGAGCGCGGCGAGCGCCGTGCCCCGGGGCGGTGACTGGACGGCGCCGTTGGCGAGGCGGCCGGCCAGCAGCCACACCGCCTGGCGCAGCGTGCCGAGCTCCTGATCGAACACGGTCCGGGCGGTCGCCAGGTCGTGTTCCGCGGTCCGCTGCGCCTGCATCATGATCGTGGAGCTCACGATGTACGAGCCCACGATGGACGTGACCAATCCGCCGATCCCGAGGATGACCAGGTAGCTCAGGATCAGCTTGGCCTTGAGCGACCGGGTCCGGAACGGGAAGTCGAAGCGCATCCGTCAGTGCACGGAGCAGGACAGGCAGGGGTCGTACGCCCGCACCACCATTTCCAGGCGGTGGGTGAGCGACGCCTCGTCGCGCGCCGGGCTCTGTTCCACCGCCTTCCGCAGCCGGTGCTCGATCGAGGCCGCGTTGATGGCCGTCGGCGTGATGATGTCGGCCTGCTGCAGGCGTCCTTGCCGGTCGTAGGTGTAGCTGTGGATCAGGAGCCCGCGGGGCGCTTCCAGCGCCGCCGTGCCCTGGCCCTCGCGCGGCACGATCGGCACCGGCGGCGCCGGCGCGGCCGGGGCGTGAAGCAGCCGGTCCACCAGCTCGAGCGCGCGCTCGACGTCCACTACCAACTCCACCACCTGCGCGGCGTTGTTGGCCAGCGGGTCCTCGAACGGGGGGACGAGGCCCAGCCGGGCGGCCGCCGCGACCCCCGACGGCGGGAGCCGGCCGCCGTTTACCGCGAGCCGGGCCAGCGCGCCCACGGTAATGGGCGTGCCGTCCCACCGGCTGTGCTTGGCGTGTGAGTGCGCCACCGTGCGCTCGGCCAGGATGGTGCGGTACGCGGCCGCGGGCACCAGCTCGCGCTGGCCGCGCAACTCGATCGCGATCTGGTCGGCCGCCTCGTAGCCGTAGCCGGCGGGGAGCCAGGTGGCCGCGTACGCGCTGTCGCTCCGCCCCGCGTCCTGCGGGGGGAGCGCGGCGACGAAGTCGAGCGTGGTCTGGACGTCGGCCACGCCCTGTGCCAGCGCCGCGCGGAGCCGCACCAGCTTGTCCATGGACGGGCGCGACCCGAAGCCGCCCGGCACGGCGTTCACCGGGTGGATGGCCCGCCCGCCCACGATTTCCTGAATGGCGTTCCCCAGCCGCTTGAGCCGGAGGCCCAGGGCGACCACGTCCCGCCGCTCGGCGGCCAGCGCGATCGCGCTCGGCGCGTTCAAGTAGTCGGGCACGGCCAGCAGGAACACGTGGAGCGCGTGGCTCTCGATGCTCTCGCCCCGGAGCAGGAGGTCCCGGAGCAGCAGGGTCTCCGGGCTCGGGCTGACGCCGAAGGCCCGCTCGGTGGCGGCCAGCGACGCCAGCGTGTGGGCCGACGAGCAGATGGCGCAGATGCGCGACACCAGCGGCGCCACCTCGTCCCACCGGCGGCCGCGCACCAGGCCTTCGATCAGCCGGGCGCCCTCGAAGATCTCGAGACGCGCGGTGCGCACCTGGTCGCCGTCCAGTTCGACGGTCACGCCCCCGTGGCCCTCGACGCGGGCCAGATGGTTCAGCTCGATCCGGGTGGTCATCGGTCCTCCTCCGCGGCCGCGCCGGCCATGGCCGGCAGCGGTCCGAAGCTCTCCAGCCGCCGCCGCACGATCGCGGGCGGCGTCCCGCGCGCCTCGAGGGTCGCGAGCAGCGAATCCAGGTTGCGGTCGGCCGCCGGGCCGCGGCAGCCGATGCAGGGCACGCCCAGCCCGGGGCACCGGGCGTCGCACCCCGCCGCGGTGACGGACCCCAGGCAGGGGAGCCCGCGCTCCACCAGCAGGCAGTTGTGCTCGCGCATCCGGCACTCGGCGCAGACCGCGTAGGCGAGCGTCTGGGGCGGGTCGCCGTTCAGCAGGCACGCCACCGCGCCCAGGAACTCCTCGCGTTCGATGGGGCAGCCGGTGATCCGGTAGTCCACCGGCACCACCTCGTGCAGCGCCCGCACCGACAGCTGATCGAACGTGCGGCTCGCGGGCCCGTAGATCTCCTCGAGCAGGGCCGCCCGGTCGGCGAAGCGGTCCAGCGCCGCGATGCCGCCCCAGACGGCGCAGGTGCCGATGGCGATCAGCGTGCGGCTCCGCTCGCGGATCCGGCGCAGGCGCTCCTCGTCCCGGTGGCTGGCGACGGCGCCCTCGACGAACGCGATATCGAGCGACGCGCCGGTGTCGGGGTCGGACGACGCCATGAGAAAATCCCGGACGTCGAGCAGCTCCACCAGGTCGAGCAGTTCGTCCTCGCAGTTGAGAATGGCGAGCTGGTCGCCGGCGCAGCCCGTGAGGCCGAAGATGCCGACGGTGGGTTTCGTGGTCGCGGTTGCCATGATCACCTCAGCCTAGATCATCTCCGGCAGGTTGATCGCGTCCCAGTACGTGAAGATCGGCCCGTGCAGGCAGGTGTACTTGTAGCCCACGCTGCAGTGGCCGCATTTGCCGACCCCGCATTTCATGCGGCGCTCCAGCGACATGAGGATCCGGTCCTTGGAGAAGCCCAGCTTGAGCAGCCGCTCCAGCACGAACTGGTAGACGACCGGCGGCCCGCACACCGCGGCGAAGGTCGTCGCCGGCCGGATGGCCGCCACGTCGAACAGGGTCGGCAGCAGGCCGATGCGCTGGGACCAGCCGCCGTCCGGGTCCGCGTCCACCGTGAGCAGGCAGGTGAGGTCGGGCCGGTCGGCCAGCGAGACCAGCTCGTCCCGGAACAGCATGTGCGCGGGCGTGCGGGCGCCGTACATCAGCGTGATGCTCTTGAAGCGGTCGCGGTGATCCAGGGCGTACCACACCAGCGAGCGGAGCGGCGCCATGCCCAGCCCGCCCGCCACCAGCAGGAGGTCGTGGCCGGCGATCTGGGCCACCGGGAAGCCGTTCCCGTACGGCCCGCGGACGCCGACCACGTCGTTGGTGCGCAGCCGGTAGAGCGCGTTGGTGATGCGCCCCACCCGCCGCACGCACAGCTCCAGCACTTCGGGCCGCGTGGGCGAGGACGCGATGGAGATCGGGGCCTCGCCGGCCCCCGGGATGCTCACCATCACGAACTGGCCGGGCTCGTGGCGGAACCGCCGGGCCAGCCCGTCGTCCAGGAAGCGGAGCGTGAAGAGGTGGTTATTGGGCACCATCCGCTCGATCCGCACGATCCGGGCGGGATGGGGCTGATAGGGATTGTCCCGCAAGAGGAACGCGGGGGCGGGCGCCTCAGCCAGCAACGGCATGCTCGGCCTCCCTGAGCCGGTTGATCACCTCGACGATGTGGATGCCCACCGGGCAGGCGGTGATGCAGCGGCCGCAGCCGACGCAGCTGGGCCGGCCGTACTCCGCCACGAAGCCCCGCTGCTTGTGATAGAACCGGAACTTGATCCGGCTGGCGCGGCTGGCGCGGAAGTTCTCGCCGCCGGCCACCAGCGCGTGGCTGGTGAAGAGACACGAGTCCCAGGTCCGGACCCGGTTGCCCTCGGTGGTGCCCGGCGCCACGTCGTCGGCCACGTCGTAGCAGTAGCAGGTGGGGCACACCATGCTGCACGATCCGCAGGCCAGGCAGCGGTCGCCCAGCTCCTCCCAGAGCTCGTTCCCGTACTCCAGCTCGAAGATCTCGGGAAGGTCCCGGATCTCGACGTCGAGCTGGAAGGCGCCGCGCTTGGCCTCGGAGCGGCGCTTGTAGGCCTCGATGTCGGCCCGGGTGACCTCCGAGAACAGCGAGCCCGTGGCCAGCACCATGTCGTCGCCCAGCGCGGTGCCCACGAACGTCAGGTAGTCGTCCCCGATGTCGTTCAGGAACAGGTCGAAGCCCTTGTCCACGAAGTCGGCCCGCATGGAGCGGCAGAAGCAATGCTCGTCGGGCGTGCAGTCGATCCCGATGACCGCGATGTGGCGGCGCCGGGCCTGGTAATAGGGGTCCGGGAACTTTCCGGCGAACACCTGATCCAGGATGTTCAGCGCGTAGATGTCGCAGGCGTGGACGCCGAACAGCACCAGCCGGCGGTCGAGCCCCTCCGTGGCCGCCTCGTACCCCCGGTCCCGGCGGTAGCGGAACAGGCATTCGCGCGGGGGCAGGAAGTATTTCTTGGGCGGCAGGATGGTGCGGGTGTAGTCCAGCCGGGCCTCCGACCAGCGCTCCAGCCGCCGGAACACGAATTGGCCATTCTGCTCGACCGGCGCGTGGATTTCGCCGAACTGCTGGAGCACCGACGCGAAGAGGTCGAGCCGGTCCTTGGGCAGCTTGAGGGTTTTCACGGCTTTACCTCCTGGCCGGCGGCGCCGGCCGCGGCGCGCGCGTCCAAGGCCTGGCGCACGCAGGCAAGCAGGGCCTCCGGAACCACCGGTTTGGCGAGAAAGGCGTCGTGGGCCAGCCAGCGCGGGTCGGGCGGGATCTGGAACTCCGGCACGCGGTCGTACATGGCGCTGACCACCACGATCGGCGTCCCCGCCAGCTCGGGCGCGCGGCGCAGCTCCCGGACCGTGAAGAATCCCTCGGTCCGCTCGTCCATCATGATGTCCACCAGGATGAGGTCCGGGCGCGCCTCGCGCGCCCGCGCCACGCCCGACCGCCCGTCGTAGGCCGAGAGGACCTCGTAGCCCGCGTGGGTGAGCAGGGTGCGCACGGCCTCGACGAAATCCCGGTCGTCGTCCACCACGAGGATGCGACCGTTGCCGCTCATGGGTTCCTCCCGTCGTCCGGGGCGCCGTCGCCGTCCGCGCACGCGGGAAAGCGTACGCGGAACGTCGAGCCGACGCCTTCGGCGCTCTCGACCTCGATGGTGCCGCCCATCTCCGTCGCGACGCGGCGGCAGATGGGGAGCCCCAGGCCCGTGCCCTCGACGCGGCGGCCGGTCGGCTGCCGCGCCCGGTAGAACTCGTCGAACACGAAGGGCAGGGCGTCGGGCGGGATGCCGACCCCCGTGTCCGCCACCGTGACGATCACCTCGCCCGGCGCCAGCTCGCCCTTCACCCGGACGCAGCCGCCCGGCCGGTTGAACTTGATGGCGTTAGCGATGAGGTTGTCGAACAGCACGCCCAGGCAGATCGGGTCGCCCCGCACCGGATAGGCCGGCGCGGGTAGCTCGTGGGTCAGCGTCACCTGCTGCGTAGCGGCCAGCGGCTCGTGTCCGGCGAGCATCCGGGGCAGCGCCTCCTTCAGGTCCACCCGGACCCGCTGCCGCACTAGCGCGCCGCCCTCGAGCCGGGCCAGCGTGAGCCAGTCCTCGATCAGCCGCTGCAGCTCGTCGGTGCGGACCAGGCAGCGGTCCAGCCACTCGGCCCGGCGGGCGGCGGCCTCGGGCGCGTCGCCCAGCCGGCGCAGCACGTCCAGGTACTGGTGGACGGCCACCAGCGGGGTCTTCAGCTGGTGCGACACGAAGGTGACGAACCGCCGCCGCATCAGCTCGCGGTCCAGCTCGCCGCGGCGCGACTCGAGCTGGAGCCGCCGCCACTCGAACCCGCGGCGCACGATCACCCGCAGCTCCTCGGGCGAGAAGGGCTTGGGCAGGAAGTCGTAGGCGCCCGCCTTCATGGCGTCCACGGCGGTCCCGATGGTGGCGTAGCCGGTGATGACGATGATCGTGATCGACGGGTCGATGTCGTGCAGCCGGGCGATCACGTCCATGCCGGAGAGGCCCGGCATCTTGAGGTCGACCACGACGAGGCCCGGTTTCAGCGTGGCGACGCCGTCCAGGCCGCGCGCGCCGTCCTCGAACACCTCGACGCCGTAGCCCACCTTGGCCAGCGTCTGTTGGCACGAGAGGCGCATGGCGTAGTCGTCGTCGATGACGACTACCGTGTCTCGCTCCCCATCCATCGTGCCCGCCTCCTCACCGGCGTCACCGGTGCTGGCGCGCGGGCCGTCCGTCCGGGTTACCGCCCCAACGCCTTCCGCACGACCTCCAGGAACTTCGGAATGTCGAGCGGTTTGGTCAGATAGCGGTCGGGGCGGATCATGTCCGTCTCGGGGGCGCGGGGGAAGAGATCGTCGGGCGATTCCTGGATGGACGAGACCATGAGAATCGGCGTGGACTGGTACGCCCGGTATTCGTCCGAGTACTTGATCGCCTCGTTGACGCCGTAGCCCTCGGTCGTGGTTTCCATCATCACGTCGAGGAGAATCAGGTCGGGATGGCACGCGCGCAGCTGGCGCAGGCCCTCCCGGCCGGAATCGGCTACGACGACCGCGTATCCCTCGCGCTCCAGGACCGCGGTGACCGCGGTCGTGAAGTCCCGGTCGTCGTCGATGACGAGCACCGTTTTGGTGTCGGTGCGGGCCCCGGTGGCGGGCATGAGCGGCTCCTTCCCGTTCGGATGGTCGCCGTCAGCAGCCGGCGGTCGGCTCCCACCACACCGCCGCAGTGAGGTATCTAGCGCTACCGGCCTGAAGGGAGCTTGAAGTCCGCGCGAAAGGAGGGTGGACGGGGCCCGCATACCCGACGCCGCCCGTCGGGCATGCGGGGCACGACGGCGGTCAGCGCGGGGCGCCGCCGCCCAGCAGGGCGGGGAAGTTGGCGGCCACGCCCTTCTTGCCGTCGCCCGAGATGGGGTTCGGGCCCAGGTACACGTCGAACAGCGCCCAGCACAGCGCCGGCGACGAGATGGCGGCCTTGTCCTCGCCCTTCACCCGGGACGACAGGGTGCCGTCCGGCGCGCAGGAGAAGAGCAGCTCCGAGTCCTTGGTCATCTCGCTTACGCTGAAAAGCCCTCGGAACGTGGTCAGGGCGTCTTCGCCGCCCGGCATGCTCATTTCCGCCGCGGCGCGCTGGACCCGCGGCCGCAGCGCCCCGTCGAATGCCTCGGCCATGTCCTCGCCGCCCACGTTGCGGGTCATGACCAGCCGGAGCGTCATGGGGAACTGGAGCTTGAGGAGATCGTCATAGAAGGCCTGGTCCTTCTGCAGGGTCTTGAGGTCCTTCCCGGCGTGCGCCGCCAGCGCCGCCGCCGCCCCGGCGGAATCCACGTACAGGCCGAAGGCGTAGACCTTGACCTTGAGGAACGTCTTGGTGCGGATCCCGGTGCCCGTCAGCAGGTGCTCGCCGCCCGACGGCGCGGACACGCGGAGGGGGAAGGTGACGCCGGAGCTGGGCTCGACCGCGGTCTGCTGCGCCGCGCCGAGCGCGGGCAGGGCCAGGATCGCGACCGGAACCAGGGAGAACAGGGTGCGTCTCATGGGGCCGACCTCGCGAGGAGAAAACCGTGGAGAATCGCCGGACTCGAAACCTAACCCTGCGCCCGCTATCTTTCGAGCTTCATGAGCGGAACCAGCGACGCCGCGAACGCGAGGGGGATCCGGCCGCCGGGGGACGTCAATCCCCGCACCGATCCCCCGCTCGACTTTCCCGACCGCGACTTCGGCGCGCTGGGGCCCGACGACTACCGCGTCCTCGGCTTCCTGAGCGGGCTCGAGGTCCACCAGCAGCTCCTTACCCGCCGGAAGCTGTTCTGCCGCTGCCCGGCCGGCCGCTACGTGGACCATCAGGACGGCGAGGTGCTGCGCCACATGCGTCCCACCCTGAGCGAGCTGGGGGAGTACGACGGCACGGCGCTCATGGAGTTCAAGACCCGCAAGGAGATCGTGTACCTCCTGGAGCGCGGGTCGGTCTGCACCTACGAGATCGACGACACCCCGCCCTTTCCCATCGACGACGAGGCGGTGGAGATCGCCCTCGGGATCGCGCAGCTCTACGACCTGAACCTCGTGGCCGAGCTGCACGTGATGCGGAAGCAATACCTCGACGGCTCGATCCCCACCGGATTCCAGCGCACCGCCATGGTGGGCCTCACCGGGCGGATCCCGTTCCGCGTGCCGGAGCTGGGAGTGGATCGCGCCCTGTCCATCCGGCAGCTCTCGCTCGAGGAAGACTCCTGCCGCGAGGTCCGGGACGTGGGCCACCGGATCACCTTCCGCACCGACCGGCTGGGCATGCCGCTGACGGAGGCGGTGACCGAGCCCGAGCTGCTCACCCCGTTCGAGGTGCAGGCGGGCGGCCGGCTGCTGGCGCAGGTGGCCCGGGCGTCGGGCCGGGTGCGGCGCGGGCCCGGCGCCGCGCGGCAGGACGTGAACGTGTCGGTGGCGGGCGGCCGGCGGGTGGAGATCAAGGGGGTGGATAACCACCGCCAGCTCCCGCGCCTGGTGCACATCGAAGCGTTCCGCCAACTCGATCTCCTCCGGATCCGGGCCGAGCTCGTGCGGCGGGGCGTGCCGGCCGACCCGTTCCGCGTCCCCGCCAAGGGCAACCCCTGGGACCTCTCGCCGCTCGTGGCCGACGTGGGGTCGCTGCTCGACGGATCGCTGGGGGAGGAAGCGAACGGGATGCGGATCTGCGCGGTGCGGCTCCCGGGCTTCGCCGGACTGCTAGGGGCTCGCACCCAGCCGGGGCGCACCTTCGCGCACGAGCTGAGCGAGCGGGTCCGGGTCATCGCCTGCCCGGTCCACGCCCGGTTCCTCACCCATTCGGACGAGCCCGACTCGCCCATCGCCGCCGGCCGGTGGCGGGAGGTCCGGCGGGCGGCGCGGGCCGAGGCGGGCGACGCCGTGGTGCTGGTGTGGATGGAGCCCGAGGACGCCGCCACCGCCACCCGCGAAATCCTCATCCGCGCGGGCGAGGCGCTGGTCGGGGTACCGGCGGAAACCCGCCAGTCGTACCGCGACGGCACCACGGGCTTCGAGCGCATCCTGCCCGGTGCGGACCGGATGTATCCCGACACCGACACGCCGCCGATTCCCATCGACGACCGCGCGGTCGAGCGCATCCGCCTGGCGCTGCCCGAGCGCCCCTGGTCGCGGGCCGCGCGGTACCGTGCGCTGGGACTCTCCGCCACGGCGGCCGAGCGGCTGGTCCGCTCGCCGTGGCACGCGGCCTTCGACGGGGCGGCGGCTCCGGCGGGCGACCTCGCGCGCCGCCTGGCGGCCAGCCTGGCCAAGCGCGCGCCCTATCACCTCCGGCGGGGGCGGCCGATTCCCCCGGACCTGGGTGACGCGCTCGGCCGCGTGATCCGCGCCGTCAGCGGCGGCGAGGTGCGGGCCGAGGCGCTCGACCGGCTGGTGGATGCCGCCATCGGGCGGTCGGCCCCGGGGATCGAGAAGCTGATCGCGGCCTTCCACGCCCCGCCGCGCAGCCTGGAACCGGTGGTGGACGACGTGGTCGCGCGGGCCCAAGCCCTGCCCGACCGCTCGCCCGAGACCCGGCTCCGCTGGGCCATGGGCGAAGCGATGCGCCCCCTCCTCGGCCGCGCCGACCCGGCGGCGGTCCGCCGGCTGCTGGCCGAGCGGCTGGTACCGGCCGCGTCCCGGGTCTCCCCATGACCGCCGAATCCGCCGACCGCTACCGGGGCTACCGGGGCCCCTGCCGCGCGCTCATGGAGCGGCTGGGCTTCCGGGTGTGGAGCGAGGTGCGGGTGCGGACCACCCGGGGCGACTTCGAGGGGCTGGTGCTGCCGCGCTCGGAGACCAGCGACGAGCTGCACCTCGTGCTGAAACTGGGGACCGGGTACAACATCGGGCTCCGGCACGATACGGTGCTGGAGGTGAAGGAGCTGGGATACCGGGAAGCGGTCTACAAGATCCCGGAGAAGACGTTCCCCACCAATCCGGATCTGCCGCGGGTGAAGCTGCTCGGCACCGGCGGGACCATCGCCTCGCGGCTGGACTACCGCACCGGGGCCGTGATTCCGGCGTTCACGCCGGGCGAGCTGTACGGCTCGGTGCCCGAGCTGGCCGACATCTGCAACCTGGAAACCGAGAAGCTGTTCTCGATCTTCTCGGAGAACATGGGCCCGGAGCAGTACCTGGCGCTGGCGGCCAAGATCGGCGAGGCGGTGCGCGCGGGGTACGACGGCGTGGTCATCGGGCACGGCACCGACACCATGCACCACACCGCGGCCGCGTTGAGCTTCATGGTGCAGGACCCGCCCGTACCGGTGGTGATGGTGGGCAGCCAGCGCTCGTCCGACCGGCCGTCGTCGGACGCGGCGCGCAACCTGATCCACGCCACCTGGACCGCCGCCCGCGGGCCCATCGCCGAGGTGATGGTGTGCATGTTCGGCCCCACGTCGGACCGGTACAACCTGCTCCACCGGGGCACGCGGGTGCGGAAGATGCACAGCTCTTACCGCAGCACGTTCCGTACGGTGGGGGACGTTCCCCTCGCCATGGTGGAAGACGGCCAGCTCACCCCGCTCAAGGAAGACTGGCATCCCCGCCGCGCCGACCGCGAGGTCCGGATCCAGGCCGCCTACGACGACCGGGTGACGCTGCTCTACTACTATCCGGGCATGCAGCCGGACGTGCTGGACGCCATGGTGGAGAAGGGCTACCACGGCATCATCATCGCCGGCACCGGGCTGGGGCACGTGAACCGGAAGATCTATCCCGCGCTCGAGCGGGCCCACGCCGCGGGCGTCCACCTGTTCATGACGCTCCAGACGCTCTGGGGCTTCGTCCAGATGCAGGTGTACGAGACCGGCCGGGAGATCCTGCAGCTGGGCGTGGTGCCACTGGCCAACATGATGCCCGAGGTGGCGTTCGTGAAACTGGGCTGGGCGCTGGGCCTTCATCCCGGCGACCCGGCCGCCGTCCGCGCCCTCATGACCACGCCCATCGCGGGGGACATGACCGAGCGCGAGCCGCACGACGGATACTTGATC
>Ga0210377_10002430_pt1 | contig 16349 bp, 15 predicted proteins | sample PLM4_65_b1redo_FD_155480 | JGI IMG/M metagenome (GOLD analysis project Ga0210377, IMG submission 155480) | Groundwater sediment microbial communities from an aquifer in East River, Colorado, USA - PLM4_65_b1 redo | ecosystem: Environmental > Terrestrial > Soil > Riparian zone | place: USA: East... | reverse complement strand
TAGGTATAGATTTCCATCCACAGCTCCGACCCGTCCGGGGTCGTTACGAGCTTCTCTTTGGCGCAGGGGTCGGATGACCGGAAGGTCTTCTCGACCACGCACTCTTCACAAACGCCGGTCCTGCCGTGCAGCGCCTCATAGCATGTTTTGCCGAGAAGGTCGTTCGCCGGCCGGCCTTTTATGTGTGCATACGAATCATTCACCTTCATGATCGTGTAATCCCGGTCCATGATGCTGAAGGGATCGTGGATGCTGTTGAAAATGGTGCCCAGAAAATTTTCCGATCTTCGCAGTTCTTCTTCAGTCCGCATGCGGTCACGGATCTCTTTTCTCAGACGGTCATTAACGACCATGCTTTCCCTCAATATCTCAAGTGAGGGGTAGCGTTTAAAGACCGTTTTTGCGAGAAGAGCGCTGTACAAGAGGAAGCCCGCGATCATGAATAGCAGGGAATAGAGCTCATGGGATGATGCGCCGATAAGTAAAGCAACAGGGGAGGCGCCATGATGAAAGAGGTAGGCGCCGATCGTCGCGTTTGCTGCCCAGAGGACAAGAGCTGCAATAAGCGACAAGAGGACTATGTTTCGGGCATATTTCATGCTTCACCCATTATTTTACTGTCTTACCTAATTAAATGCAATTAGCGTGCTCGACATAGTATGCCGCCCTTATGGATATGCATATCCCCATAATGTTATGGTAATATTTATTAAACTCAATGAGTTATATATTTTCATGGCATTTCACCAGCCTTTCTCAGGCATATTTGCGTCTTAATGGTTTTGGGTAATATACTACTAAAGCATGAGCAAAATCACTCAATGGTGCGTATTTGCTCCTGTTGCTGTTATTTTGAACTCCTCCTGTAAAAGCACAGGCGTTAATTTTTTTCAAACTTCATAAAGGAGACTGGCTGAAAAGGGTCATTTGCATGCTGATTAAGAGATAGGGCCGGAATCCACGATCTTCGGGTGCGGCAATTGCGGTCGTAGAGTGGCCTGATGAAAGATAAATAATCGCAACAACGATTGTTTCAATGGTGATGAGATCGATAAAGAGAGAACGGGCAAGAGACAACACATCAGACTGCAAGCGCTATCAGCTCGTCGCGAGCAAGCCTCGCTTTATTGAGTGAGCTTCTACGGAATACAGAACCATCCTCCTTTGGGGAAAAGAGGGATAAGAAGAATTTAAAACTTGCAGCTCGTCCTAAACGGTCATGATCTCTTTTTCCTTGTGCGCCAGGAACTCGTCGATCTTCTTGATATAGCTATCAGTGGCCTTCTGGATATCGTCTTGCAGCTTCTTGATCTCATCCTCGGACACGTGGGCGTCCTTGTCCTTGCTCTTTTTCTTGATCTCGTCGTTGATGTCGCGGCGAATGTTGCGGACGACGATTCGCGCGTCCTCGGCAAGTTTCTTCGCGTGCTTCACGATCTGCTGCCGGCGCTCTTCCGTCAGCGGGGGAATGCTGAGGCGGATGATCTTGCCGTCGTTGCCGGGAGTGAGGCCCACGTCGGATTTCAAAATGGCCTTCTCGATCTCGCCGAGCATCTTCGGTTCCCAGGGCTGGATCGTGATCGTCCGCGGGTCAGGCACGGCCATGTTCGCCACCTGGTTGAGCGCCGTGGGGGTGCCGTAGTAGTCCACCATGACCCCGTCGAGCATGCCGAGCGACGCCCTTCCGGTGCGCAAGGTGGTGAACTCCTTCCTCAGCGCCTCGAGGGCCTTGTTCATTCTCTCTTCAGTCTTCTTTTTCTGCTCGTTAAGCATTGTTCCTCCCGGTTACGAGCGTTCCTACCGTTTCACCCAGAACGATCCGCTTGATGTTGCCGGAAACGTTTAAATTGAACACGATGATGGGAAGATTGTTGTCCATGCAGAGGGAGATGGCCGTTGCATCCATGACGCGGAGGTCTTTCCGGAGCACGTCGAGGTACGTCAGACTGTCGAATTTGGTCGCGGTCTTGTCCTTCATGGGGTCCGCGCTGTATACGCCGTCCACCTTCGTCGCCTTCATGATCACTTCCGCCCCGATCTCCATGGCGCGAAGGGCGGCCGCCGTATCAGTCGTAAAATAGGGATTGCCCGTCCCGGCCGCGAAAATCACAACCCGCCCTTTTTCGAGATGACGCACCGCGCGCCGCCTGATATAGGTCTCGGCGAGCTCCCGCATCTCGATGGCCGACTGTACCCGGGTGACGACGCCTTTGTTCTCAAGAATGTTCTGAAGCGCGAGGGCGTTCAACACGGTGGCGAGCATGCCCATGTAATCGGCGCTCGCCCGCTCCATCCCTTTTGCGGCAGCGGACAAACCGCGGAAGATATTGCCGCCGCCGATGACGATAGCGACCTCGACCCCGAGCTCGCAGATTTCCTTCACCTCGGAAGTGATCTTGTCGAGCACGCCGTGGTCGATGCCGTAGCCCTGATCGCCCATAAGGGCTTCGCCGGAAAGCTTCAGGAGAATGCGTTTGTATCGCGCCTGTGCCATGATTTACCCCGTTAGAGAAAACCGCCCGTCACACTCCCGGCAGAATACTTCATGAACCTTACTGATTCGCATTAGCAGGCCGCCAGCTGTTTCCGCTCGTTAATAGCGTATGCGTCTCTAACGCGGCTTATTTCAGCTGAGCGGCCACTTCCTCTGCAAAGTTTTCTTTCTTCTTTTCGATCCCCTCGCCAAGCTGGTACCGGACAAAACGGCTGACCGCGGCGTTCCCGCTTTTCGCAAGGAGGGCCTTGATCTTAAGCTTGCCGTCGGGATCCTTGATATACACCTGGTCTATGAGGCAGGTATCGCCGTAGTACTTCTCGATCTTGCCGTCCACTATCTTGCCGATGATGGCCGCAGGCTTTCCCGATTCCTTGGCCTGGGCCTCGTACACCGCCCGCTCGCGCGCCAGAGCGTCGGCGGGCACGGTCTCCCGCGAAAGAAAGAGCGGATTCGCCGCGGCGATGTGCATCGCAAGGTCCTTGCCGAGCTGTTCGTCGCCGCCCGTGTAGTCCACCATGACGCCGATGCGGGTGCCGTGCAAGTAAACAGCGAGTTTGCCGCTGGTCTGAAAACGCGTGTAACGGCGGATCGCGATGTTCTCGCCGATCTTCTGTACGAGCGCCTGGCGCCTGGCCTCGACGTTCTCTCCGCTTAAGGCAAGCTGGGAGAGCGCAGCAACGTCAGCGGGATTATGGGCGGCCACGAGTTCTGCAACCCCCCTGGCGAAGTTTTGGAACTCCTCGTTCTTTGCGACAAAATCCGTTTCGCTGTTCACCTCGGCCAGTACGCCTATATTGCCGCTCGTAGCAGAGATGATGATCCCTTCTGCCGCCACGCGGGTAGCCTTCTTTGCCGCGGTAGAGAGGCCCTTGGTCCTCAGAATATCAACGGCCTTTTCGAAATCACCGCCCGCTTCTTCAAGCGCCTTTTTTGCGTCCATCATGCCGGCGCCGGTTTTTTCGCGCAAATCTTTCACTGCAGATGCTGTTATCGCTGCCATTGGACAAAACTCCCTTCGCTCGTATTCTTTTCGCAGCCCGTTCCCTATTCCTCGGCCGCGTCAACGTCGGTTGCAGCTTCCTCGACTGCCTCAACAACCGGCAGTTCCGTTGCCTGAACCGCGCCTGCCGCCTTCGCAGCCTCAGCGGCCTCTCCGGCTTCCTTGGCGATGGACTGCCTCCCTTCGAGGACGGCATCGGCTATCTTGGAAGCCATCAAGCGGATGGCGCGGATCGCATCGTCGTTGCCGGGAATAACATAGTCAATGTTGTCGGGATCGCAGTTGGTATCCACGACGGCGACTACTTTAATGCCCAGCTTGTTCGCTTCATGCACGGCAATTGCCTCTTTGCGGGGATCAATGATGAAGATCACTGACGGCGGCTCAGCCATGGTCTTGATGCCTGAAAGGATCTTTTCCAGCTTCGTGCGTTCTTTTTCCAGACCGGCCACTTCCTTCTTGGTGAGCTTATCGTAGGTGCCGTCTTCCTTCATTTTTTCGATCTTCTTGAGACGGTCGATGCTCTTCTTGATGGTCGTGTAGTTCGTCAGCATGCCGCCAAGCCAGCGGCTGGACACGTAGTACATGTTGCAGCGCTTCGCTTCCTCGGTAATGGCGTCCTGGGCCTGCTTTTTGGTGCCGACGAAAAGGACGTCTTTTCCTTCGGAAGCTGCCGTGCGGACGAACTCGTAGGCTTCCTTGAACAACTTGAGCGTTTTCTGGAGATCGATGATGTAGATCCCGTTGCGCTCTCCGAAAATGTACTTCTTCATTTTGGGGTTCCATCGTTTTGCCTGGTGACCGAAATGAACCCCTGCTTCCAACAACTCCTTCATCGTGATTGTGGACATAGCGTCCCCCCTTTAGTTTACCCTCCGCGTCTATCTTCCCCCGGCAGATCCCGCGTTAAACGAGACACCCTGCCGTGAGTCCTGGCGCGTGTGGAATATGCCTTTTAAAAAGGCGATCCTTAAAATAACATATGTTTGGGCCTTTTTCAAGAAAAAATTCACAAATATTTTTTTAATATGCCGTGGACCTCCTCCCGGCGGTTTCTTTTGCATTCCTAAAAATTTTTCCTTGTAATTCTCACCTCTGCAAAAAAAGTGCTTATCTAATATTCATAAAATCAAGTAGTTACGTTCTGGCATGCTTGATGCAATTTATCAGGGCAAGAGCAGGACGAAAGGAGGAAACAACCATGAAGAACACACTCTCAAGAAAAACAGCATACATAGGGGCGGGCGCGGGACTGGTGCTTTTTGCGCTTTTCGGGCTGTTGCCGGGAAGCCTCCTGGGAGGCGCCGCGGGCATCAATATCGCCGGCTGGCTCTTCGGCCTTCCGCTTAATCCCGGGCTTCTCTCCAGGATCATCGTCCTGGTATTCATGCTCATCGGCGTGCTCGTTGCGGGCATCGTGATCGTGACGGCCTCGACCGCCGTGGGCTGGCTCGCGGGCAAGGTGCTTGAGCCGAGAGCGCATGCCGGGGAAGGCGCGGAAGAGGCAAAGGCGCACCGGTAACAATTCGGATAAAATCGGGTCAAAAAATATAATCTGCTGCTGAAAGGAGATTTATCATGAAGAACGAGACGGTAAAAGCGGGAATGAAGATCGGGGCGAGCATCGGCGGGCTGGTGTTTCTGGCACTGGGGATCGTGCCGGGGTTCTACTTCGGGAGCTACGGGACCTTGATCCTGCTCCAGAAGCTGACCGGCGGAGCGGTTGAGCCCACGCTCTTTGTGCGGGCGGCGGTCGTGATGGGCATCGCGGTGGGGATCGCCTGCGCGGCCGCGGTGAGCATCGTGGTGGGCGGCCTTCTGGGCACGGCCATGGGTTTCGCGGTCTCAGCCCCGGCTGCGATGCGCGAGAAGAAGGAAGCGGCGGCCAGGGCGTAAGACGAATGCGGAATTCGGATTGCGGAATTCGGAATTAAACCTGTAGAGCCCTGCAGGGGATTTCAGGATTCCACAAGCAAAGGCGGTGAGAAATCACCGCCTTTGCTGTTTTCATTACCGAAAGATGAAAGCAGTTACCTATCGCGCTATTCTGTTCTGCTGTATGTCGGGACAAAACTGCATAACCAATTGATACTTTTATATTTTTTATCTATTTTACCCGCTGCCGGCCCTCAAACCCTTAATTTTAGTCAGTCCTCTTTACAAAAACGCTTGACAAAAAAGATGAAATTGTTTATATTCGCCTTTCTTGTAAAAATTATTTAGACCAAGGCGGGCATCACTATGGGAACCTATTCGGCAAAGCAAGAGGATATAAAAAGGAGTTGGCATGTAGTCGACGCGAACGGCAAGACCCTCGGCAGGCTTGCTTCTGCTGTGGCGTCAGTGCTCAAAGGCAAAACCAAGCCCATCTATACCACCCATGTGGACACCGGCGATTTCGTGATTGTAGTGAACGCGGGCAAAATCCATTTGACGGGCAAAAAGCTCGATAACAAAATGTACTACAGTCATTCGGGATATCCCGGCGGCCTCAAAACCATCTCTGCGGGCAAGCTGATGAAGACCAACCCCGAAGAAGTGATCAAGATGGCGGTTGAGGGCATGCTGCCGAAGACCAGGCTGGGGAAACAGATGCTGAGCAAGCTCAAGGTGTACGCGGGAGATCAGCATCCGCACGCTGCGCAGCAGCCCGCGGAAATGAAAGTTAAATAACGAGGCGAGTGTAAGGGATACCTGAGGAGGATTTGATGGCAGCGGCGACAGTTTCCAGATATTACGCAACCGGGAAAAGAAAGAATTCCATTGCAAGGGTGTGGATGATGCCCGGCAGCGGCAAGGTCACCATTAACGACAAGCCCATGGATCAGTATTTCGGCAGGGATGTTCTTAAGATGATCATTCGTCAGCCCTTCGAGGTCACGGGTACGCAGGACAAGTTCGATGTCCTCGTGAGCGTGCTCGGCGGCGGCAACTCGGGCCAGGCCGGGGCCATCAGGCACGGCATATCAAAGGCGCTCCTTGCCGTGGATGCCGAATCCCGGGGCAAGCTGCGCAAGGAAGGACTCCTGACCCGCGATCCCAGGGCCAAAGAGCGGAAAAAGTACGGCCAGAAGGGCGCGCGGGCACGGTTCCAGTTCTCGAAGAGATAAGGGATCATATACCTATTATCTGTGCTCCATTGCGTTGCAGATCCTGTTACTAACAAGGGAAGGTAGAGATGCCTTCCCTTTTATTTTGCTCAATGCTCCCGAAGGCGAGAGGGACGTGTGAGTGCCGGGCATGAGTGATGTAAGATTGAAAATAGCAATTGTCGGATCCAGCGGCTATGCCGGCGGCGAGCTGTTCAGGCTGCTGCTGCACCATCCGCGGGCGAGGGTTACCGCCGTCACGTCGGAGAAGTCGGCGGGCAAGCCCATCACCGATATTTTCCCGCATCTGGCGGGGCTCACCGAGCTTATCTGCGAGCCGCTCGATCCGGAGACAATCGCAAAAAAAGCGGACTTCATCTTTCTGGCGCTTCCCCATGTGACCGCGCAGGAGGCGGCATTCCGGTTTCACCAGCTCGGCAAAAAAGTGGTGGACCTTTCGGCCGACTACCGGCTTGCTGATCCGGCCTCGTACGAGCTGTGGTATGAGCATTGTCACCAATACCCCGACCTTCTCAGGAACGCTGTGTACGGCTTGCCCGAGCTGCACCGGGAAAAGATAAAACGGGCGTCACTCGTCGCGAACCCCGGATGTTACCCCACGGGCGCGGTCCTCGGACTGGCGCCGCTCCTGAAAAAAGGCATCGTCGACCTCCCGAGCATTGTCATCGACTCCAAATCGGGAGTGTCAGGCGCAGGCCGGAGTCCCTCGCTGGCGCACCACTACCCGGAAGTGAACGAAGGTTTGGCGGCATACAAAATCGGAAGCCATCGGCATACGCCCGAGATCGAGCAGGAGCTGTCGGCCTTGGCGGGCAGACAGGTCATTGTTTCGTTCACGCCGCACCTCATCCCGATGAATCGCGGCATTCTGACTACGATATATGCCCGCTTTTCCCATGAAACGAACGCTGCGCAGCTCCACGCGCTCTACGAGGAATTCTACGGGCAGGAGCCCTTCGTGCGGCTGCTGCCGCCCGGCCGTTTCCCGAATGTCAGGAACGTGAGGGGTTCGAATTTCTGCGATATCGGCCTTTATGCCGACCCGCGCACAGGGCGCGCTGTCGTGGTTACGGCCATCGACAACCTTGTAAAAGGCGCCTCGGGCCAGGCAATCCAGAACATGAACCTGATGATGGGGTTTGGTGAAACCGAGGGGCTGAAATTCGCGGGACTGTTCCCGTGATGGCGTCCAAATTACTACTGACAGGGGTAGAATAATGAGGATTCTGGACACAAGAAATTTTTCCGTGACCGGGTTTAAGGTCTGGGGCATCCACTGCGGCATCAAGAAGACCGATAAGAAAGACCTTGCGATCATCTCGTCCGACCGCGAGGCCGCGGTGGCCGGTGTTTTTACGAAGAACAGGGTGAAGGCCGCCTGTGTGCTTCTCGACTCAATGCGGGCGAAGTCAGGCAAAGGGCAGGTGATCGTTGCCAACAGCGGCTGTGCCAATGCCTGCACCGGGAAGCGCGGTATGGCCGATGCGCGGGCAACGGCCGAGATCGCGGCCCGGGAGTTCGGCGTCAAGCCTGATGCGGTATACGTGGCATCGACGGGCGTGATCGGAGAGTTCTTGCCGATGCCGAAAGTCGAGACGGGCATCAAGACGGCCGCAGGGCTCTTGTCCGCCACCGGATGGGAGCAGGCGGCAGAGGCCATCATGACGACGGACATTTACCCGAAACTCTCCGTCGTGCAGGAGGAGCTCGGCGGCAAGACCGTCACGATCGCCGGAATAGCCAAGGGCTCGGGCATGATACACCCGAACCTTGCGACCATGCTTTGCTTTATCGCGACCGATGCAAACATCTCAACGCCCATGCTCAAGAAGGCCCTCTTCACGTCCACGGAGAGGTCTTTCAACAACATTACGGTGGACGGCGACACGAGCACGAACGACATGATCCTCTGCATGGCGAACGGCGCAGCAGGGAACAAAAGGCCCGCCGCGAGCGGCAAGGACCAGAAGAAGTTTCAGGCGTGCCTGGACGCGGTAGCGCGCTCCCTTGCCAGGCAGGTGGTTCGGGACGGCGAGGGCGCCACGAAGTTCGTTGAGATAGAGGTGCGGAACGCAAAGAACCCCGTCGAGGCGAAACGCGCGGCCATGGCCGTGGCCAAATCCAGCCTCGTCAAGACCGCGCTCTTCGGCGAAGACGCCAATTGGGGCAGGATCATGGCAACCCTCGGCTGCGCCGGCGTGGAGATGGACGAGTCAAGGACCGATATTTACTTCGGCAAGGCCAAGCTCGTCGAGAAGGGCCTTGGCCAGGGCAAGGCCGCGGAGCGCGAAGCCACGCTCGCTCTCAAACAGCGCGAGGTGCAGATCGCCATCGATCTCCATAAGGGCAAGGGCAACGCCACGGTCTGGACCTGCGATCTGTCTTGCGAATATATCAAGATCAACGCCGCCTACCGGAGCTGATGACCCCTCTTCTCCCTCCTGAGCATATCGGTTCCGGGAGCGAAAGGAATTGAAAGTTTAGCATAAATTTCTCTTGACATTCATCGGTTGAGTCGTTAATTTAAATGATTATGCCGCTTTTTGCCGCAGAGAAGCGGTTTTACTGTTTTTTCTTAACGACCGGCCATAGCCTCACGTGCTGTAATAATTAAAAAACATTAATTTACAATAAGATACAAGGGAGGGGGTGTCGCGGTTGCCCAGCATCAGGTTACGTGAGAACGAGCCTTTTGAGGCCGCTCTCCGGAGATTTAAAAAGAGCATAGAAAAAGAAGGCGTGCTTTCCGAGGTAAAAAAAAGAGAGCATTACGAAAAGCCGAGCATAAAGCGCAAGAAAAAGGCGCTGGCCGCAAGAAAAAAAGCCGCCAAAACAGCGCGCATTTTCAGGCAGAGCTAAGATGATTTTGTTTACAGCGGCATGAACGCGACAGGAGTCGCAAAGCTATCGCGAGGAGAGGGACGAAATGGGATTACGGGAGAAGATCGATACCGATACGAAAGAGGCCCTCAAGTCCGGCGCAAAAGATAAGCTCTCTACTCTGCGGATGCTGAATGCCGCTTTGAAGAACAAACAGATCGACAAGCGACGTTCGCTTACCGAAGAAGAGGTATTCGAGACCGTACGCTCGCTCATCAAGCAGCGAAAAGACTCGATCGAGCAGTTCGCCAAGGGGGGCCGACAGGATCTCGTAGACAAAGAGACCGCGGAAGTCGCGGTGCTCGAGGTCTATCTTCCTCAGCAGTTGTCCCGGGAAGAGCTCGAAGTCATGGTCCGGGACGCCGTTGCACAGACCGGCGCGCAAAGCGCCAGGGATATGGGCAAGGTCATGAAGGCGCTCATCCCGATGGTGGGTGGACGGGCGGACGGCAAGCTCGTAAGCGAGCTGGTGAAAAATGCGTTGGGGTAACGGCTTGTTTCAGGCGAAGGACGAGCGGTTTTTTCTACGAAGAGGCTGAACAGGGGGCCATGAAGTCCAAGGCCCCCTGATTTTTTTAGGAGTTGCTTCCGTGACAGACGGGCGTCGATCTCTCAGGTGATGCCGTATGAATGAACATACCCTGAGGGTCCTGGAATACGACAAGGTAAAGAGCATCATTGCCGCTTATGCCGCATCCGAAGCCGGCAGGGTCGTGGTGGCCAAGCTCTCTCCCGCAGAGGATGCGCGCGTGGTCGGGACGCTCCTCAGGGAAACCAGGGAGTGTACCCTGATCCTTCAAAGCGGCGAGGACCTGCCGCTCGACGGCATTCCGGACATCAGGCAGGCGGTCGGGAAACTCGGGGTCACCGGCGCCATGCTTTCCCCCGTGGATCTTCTGAATACGGCAACAACGCTCGGCGCCGGCCGGCGGGTCAAAGGTTTTTTCCGGCGCTTCGACGGCAAGGGAACGCCGGCAAGGCCGGCGGTTCCGCTCTTGGCCGCCTTGGCCGCGGGCATTGAGCCGCTGAACCATATCGAAGAAGCGGTCCTCGCCGCGATCGACGAGAGGGCCGAAGTGAAGGATTCGGCCAGTCCCGCGCTCCGAAAGCTCAGGAAGCAGGTCGTCAGGATGCGGGAAGACATCCTGGCCCGCATGTCCGGCATCCTTCAAGACAGCGGCTTTCAGAAGGTCATCCAGGAGCCGGTCGTTACGGTCCGCGACGACCGGTACGTGCTGCCGCTCAAGCCCAACTTTCGGGCGAGCATGAAAGGCGTAGTGCACGGGCAGTCGGGTTCGCGCGCAACGCTCTTTGTCGAGCCCCTCGAGGTGTTGGAGCAGAACAACCGCCTTGCGGAGCTCCGCATGGAGGAGCGGGAGGAAGTCGAGCGTATCCTGCGGGAGCTGACGGCCCTTCTGTCCCGGGAGGCGCGTGGGATCGAAGAAACGGTTTTCGCGCTCGCCAGGATCGACGCGATCCATGCGCGGGCGCGGTTCGGCATCGAGTACAACGGCACGGTCCCCGGGATATCACCGGGCCGGGACCTGCGGCTTCGGGCGGCACGGCATCCGCTGCTGGTCGGAAAAGCTAAAGCCGCGGCGAACCCCGCCGGCATAACGCCGAACGATATCATCCTCGAAGGCGACCTTCGGGCCCTGATCTTAAGCGGGCCGAACGCAGGCGGCAAGACGGTGATCCTGAAGACCATCGGGATCCTTTGTCTCATGGCGCAGTCAGGGATGCCGATCACCGCCGCCGAGGGGAGCGAACTCCCCTGCTTCGGGTCCGTATTCGCCGACATCGGCGACGAACAAAGCCTTGAACAGGATCTGAGCACCTTTTCGTCGCACGTGAGCCAGATCGCCGGGATCCTCCGGCAGGCGGACCGGAATTCTCTCGTGCTGCTCGATGAGCTGGGCTCGGGAACGGACCCGGGAGAGGGCGCCGGTCTGGGCGCCGCGGTGCTCGAGAGCCTGATCGGGCGCGGCTGTTTCAGCGTGGTCACGACACACCATAACGCTCTCAAGCTCTTCGGATCTCAAACGAGCGGCGCGGTGAACGCGGCCATGGAGTTCGATCTGCAGACGCTCAAGCCCACGTACCGGCTGATGCCGGGCAGGCCGGGCAGGAGCTACGGGCTGGACATGGCGGCGCGGCTCGGCGTTCCGGACGAGGTGGTCCGCAAGGCGCGGGCAAGGCTCGATGAGGACGACGCGAGGCTCGATCAATTGCTCCAGCAGGTGGAGGAGAACTCCCGCCTGCTTGCCTCGGAGAGACAGTCCCTCGATCGAGCGCTTGCCGCGGCCCTGACCGACCGGGGCGAAGCGAATGAAGCGCTTCGGGCCGCCAAGGAAGAAGCGCGGGTCGTACGGTCGAAGGCCAAAACGGATGCGAAAGAGGTCCTGGCAGCGCTCAAGCAGAAGCTCCGGGAGATTTCCCGCGCATCCTCGCTGGAGCAGGCTGAAATAAAAAGAATCAGCGCTGAAGTCGAGGCGCTCGCGGGGAAGCTGGAGCCGGACGTTTCCGGAGAGAAGCCGGCAGCTCCGGCATTCGCCGCGGATATTCACGCGGGAGATATTGTTCGGGTCGCAAGGCTGAATAAGACCGGCCTCGTGCTCGCCGCGCACCGGGGCATGCTTGAGCTTGAGGTGGGCGGCAAGAAGATCAAGCTTTCCGCTGCTGAAGTGACGCCGGCAGAGTCTGCATCGCGCCCCCGGGCGGCGGCAACGATATCCGGATGGGGCGCGGAGTTCCACGAAGAAGACGGCGCGCCGGACCGGTTGAACCTTATCGGTCTTCGCGTGGCCGAAGGTCTGGCCGAGGTCGACCGGTTCATCGACCGGGCGGGGCTCGGCGGTCTTTCGGTCGTAACCGTCATTCACGGCCTGGGGACCGGGGCGCTCAAGACCGCGGTGACGGACTTTTTGAAAAATCATCCGCTGATCGCGTCAATCCGGCCCGGTGAACCGGCCGAGGGCGGCGCGGGAGTGACCGTGGCGGAGTTGAAGAAATAACGTGTTTTCCGAAGATATCATAAGCCGGGTCAGGGACAGCGTTGATATTGTCGATCTCGTATCCGGGTATGTGTCCCTGAAAAAGACGGGGAAAAACCACACGGGGCTCTGTCCCTTTCATGCGGAGAAGACCCCTTCGTTCTCGGTAAGCCCCGACAAGCAGATCTTTCACTGTTTCGGATGCGGCGCCGGCGGCGACGTGTTCAAGTTCCTCGAGCTCCAGGAAGGGCTTAACTTTCCCGAGGCGGTCAGGAAGCTGGCGGGCAGCGCCGGGATCTCCCTGCCGACGGAAAGCGGGTCTCAGGGACAGGATAAAAAAGCCGAGGACGAGCGAAAGGTCCTGCTTACCATCGTCGCCGAGGCCGCGGAGTACTACCGGAAAGAGCTCGAAGGGGCGGCGGGAAGCCCGGCACGAGCGTACCTCAAGAAGCGGGGCGTGAACGATCAGATTGTGAAGGAATTCGCTCTCGGTTTTGCCAGGCCGGAGTGGGACGGCCTGCTTCGCTCCTTAAAGCAAAAGGGATACACCCCCGGCCAGATGGAGCGCGCGGGGCTCATCGTCAAGCGAAGCGAAGGCGAGGGGCACTACGACCGTTTCCGGGGCAGGCTCATGTTTCCCATTCGGGATATCGCGGGGAAGGCGATCGCCTTCGGCGGCAGGGTGATGGACGACTCGCTGCCGAAGTATTTGAACTCGTCGGAAACGCCGCTCTACAGCAAGAGCAACACGCTCTACGGTCTGGATATGGCCAAGGAACACGGCCGCAGGCAGGGATACTTCATCATCGTCGAGGGATACCTCGATGCGATCGCCTGCCATCAGTACGGGGTGCGAAACGCGGTCGCAACGCTCGGCACGGCGCTCACCGAAGGCCACCTCCGGCTGATGCGGCGGTTCGTCGACAAGCTCGTGCTGATCTTCGACCCCGATCCGGCAGGCGTAAGGGCATCGCTCCGCGGCTTTGATCTTTTTGTGGCGAGCGGGATGAAGGTGAACGTGGTCTCGCTTCCGGACAACGATGACCCCGATACGTTCCTGCAGAAGCACGGGCAGGACGCTTTTTCCGCGCGGCTGCGCCAGTCGGTCAAGTTCATGGACTTTGTGCTTGCCCAGGTGGCGAAGGGCGGGCCCTCGGCGTCGATCGACGACAAGGTCGAGAAAGCCGGAGAGATGCTCGGGTTCATCGCCAGGCTTCCCAGCGGGATCGAACGGAATTACTACGTGAAAAGAACGGCGGAAGCCCTCGATCTCGACGAAGCCGTGCTCAGGCAGGAGATGCCTCAGCAGGTCAAAGGCCCGGCGCACCAGCCGGCAGGGGAAAAGGCGCCGGCAGCGGGACGCGGGCACCGGCCCAAGGCGGAAGAGATCCTGATCCATCTCATGCTGAAGGACGTGGAACTTGCGCAGGGCCTGCGGGGTGAGATCGAGCCCCAGGATTTTACCGATCCGCTGTTCCGGCGCATAGCGCAGCGGATATTCGAGGCCCTGGGGGCGGGCGGCAGCTTCGACCCGCGGACGCTGTTTCTCGACGGCGAGGAGGAGCTGAACAATCTGATCTCTCATTATTCCGTGCTTGACGTGGAATATGAAGATCCGCAAAAGCATTGCCGCGACTGCGTGGATGTCATCAAACAGCAGGACCCGGAAAAGAAAATGAAGGCGCTCATTAAAGCAATCCAGGAAGCAGAGTCGCGGGGCGACACCGCGACGATTGCGCGGCTCATCGAGGAACAGAGCGGGCTCAGCAAACGGCCGGGCAGGAAGATCCCCGGCAGATAGAGCGGACCACAAATAACTTTTCGCGATTTAGAAAAGATACCCAGGTATCACGTAAAGGAGCACCACAGTATGTCAAAGCGGGGCAAGACAGGAGATCCGAAAAAACCGGCTGCAGCGGCAAAAGAGCGAAACTACGTGCCCTACGAGGAGACCAATGATGCGATCCCGCACGAGGACGTTTCCACGGAGCAGCTCGACAGCATAATTTCCCTCTTCGGCGACGGCGAGATGGACATCGACATCAACGATCCCCGGCACGACGGGAAGGTGCGCCAGCCCGCCGAAGACGAGGTGGAAGAAGGCGTCGAGACCGATGAGGCGAGCCTCGATGAAGCCGCGGAAGAGGAGGCCGAAGAGGAAGAGGTCGAGGTCGGCGTAGGAAAGACCGACGACCCGGTCCGCCTCTATCTGAAGGAAATGGGGACGGTGCCGCTCCTGTCCAAAGAGGGCGAAGTGGCGATCGCGAAGAGGATCGAGGAGGGCAAACGCGACGCCGCTCATATCCTCTACAACCTGCCCTTTTCTCTCCAGGACGTGCGCGAACTGGGCGATAAGCTGCGGAAGGGCAAGATCAGCATCCACGAGGTCGTGCATGCCGGCGACGACGACTTTGAGGATCTCCAGGTCCAGAACGAGGAGGAGCTCCATGCGCGGGTGATCAAGCTCATCACCGAGATCGACCGCCACAGCAAGGAACTCAAAACCCTCATCAACCACGTAACGAGCAATCGCTGCAGCGAGGCCCGCAAGAAAAGCCTGCGCGACAAGATCCAGACGACGCAGTACGCCCTCTTCGACAAGCTTGAGGCGCTCAATATCCACTGCCGCCAGACCGACCGTTTGGTCATGAAGCTGCGCGAGATGGTAAGCGAGGTGCTTCTGTCGGAGCGCGAGATCCACGGTCTCGAGCGGAAGTCCGGGCTGACCGTTGCCGAGCTCAAAGAGGTCTTCAAGAAGATGCGCCTGGGGGAGCGCGAGCTCAAGAACGCCGCCCGCAGGCTCGAGATGAAGCAGGAGGCGCTTCTCGGGATCGAGAAGACCTACCGGAACGCCATCAAGCGGGTCAAGAAGATAGAATCGGACTGCAGTGTCGCCGCAGACGATCTCAAAAAGGCCCTCCGGGCCTATGAACGTGCCGAAGAGCGCGCCAAGTACGCCAAAAGCGAGCTCGTGGAGGCGAACCTGCGGCTGGTGGTATCGATCGCGAAGAAGTACACCAACCGCGGACTCCAGTTCCTCGATCTCATTCAGGAGGGGAACATCGGCCTCATGAAGGCCGTCGATAAGTTCGAATGGCAGCGCGGCTACAAGTTCAGCACCTATGCGACGTGGTGGATCAGGCAGGCGATCACGCGGGCGATCGCGGACCAGGCGCGTACGATCCGCATTCCCGTGCACATGATCGAGACGATGAACAAGCTCATCCGCACGTCGCGCGGCCTGGTCCAGGACCTGGGCCGCGAACCGACGACCGAGGAGATCGCCGCATCGATGAAGCTGCCCGTCGAGAAGGTCCGCAAGATCATGAAGATCGCGAAGGAACCCATCTCCCTCGAGACGCCCATCGGCGAAGAGGAAGACAGCCACCTGGGAGATTTCATCGAGGACAAAAAGGTCGCGTCGCCGCTCGAGTCTGCGATCCGCAAGAACCTGCACAACCAGGTCCGGAAGGTCCTGAACACGCTGACCGACCGGGAAGAAAAGGTGCTGCGCTGGAGGTTCGGCATCGGCGAACAGACGGACCACACTCTCGAAGAGGTGGGACAGGAGTTCGACGTTACGCGCGAGCGCATCCGCCAGATCGAGGCCAAGGCGCTCAGGAAGCTGCGCCATCCGAGCAGAAGCAAGCAGCTCAAGAGTTTCATGGAATAAGGGCCGCGCACTTGACATTTTCGTCCGGTTCTGACAATATACAAACCAGTGCGCGGCAAATTCCAAGCGCCAAGTTCCAACAACCCAATTGGAATTTGATCATTCGATATTATTTGTGATTTGAAATTTGGAGTTTGATATTTCCCCAAAAGGGGCCCATAGCTCAGCTGGTAGAGCTACCGGCTCATAACCGGTT
>Ga0210377_10002428_pt1 | contig 16354 bp, 15 predicted proteins | sample PLM4_65_b1redo_FD_155480 | JGI IMG/M metagenome (GOLD analysis project Ga0210377, IMG submission 155480) | Groundwater sediment microbial communities from an aquifer in East River, Colorado, USA - PLM4_65_b1 redo | ecosystem: Environmental > Terrestrial > Soil > Riparian zone | place: USA: East... | reverse complement strand
GGGAAGTGATCGCCGATGTCGCCCAGGGCCGCGGCGCCGAGGATGGCGTCGGTGAGCGCGTGCCAGCCGACGTCGGCGTCGGAATGGCCTTCGAGCTTTTTCGAGTGGGGGATGCGCACGCCGCAGATGATGACGCCATCGCCCGCGATGAAGCCATGAACATCGAAGCCTGTTCCGACGCGAAGGGCGGGGCCGGCGATGAGTTTCTCTACGATGGCCATGTCCTCCGGAAGCGTGATCTTCATAAGCTCCTGCCTGCCACGCGTCAGCACCACGCGCGCGCCGGTGGCCTCGACCAGCGCGAGATCATCGACCGCGGCATCCTTGTTGCCGCGATAGGCGTCCCAGATCACGGGGTAGCGGAACGCCTGCGGGGTCTGTACGCGTACGAGCCAGTCGCGGGCGATCGAATGCACTTCGTCATCCCGCGTCTCCTTCACGGCATCCGTCATCGGCAGGGCGGGGGCGGCGGCATCTGCATGATCGAGGGCTGCAATCAGCTCCTGGATCACCTCCTGCGAGAGCCCGGGGCGGGCGGCGTCATGGATGAGCACTTTGGCCAGGCCGCGCCCTTCGAGCGCCTGGAGCCCATTTCTGACCGACTCGGTCCTCTGCGCGCCGCCATCGACCAGGACAACGCGGGGATCGTCGGGCAGCAGGGTTTTTGCCCGGGAACGCTCGCTGGAATTGACGACGACAGCGACGATTTCTGTGCACTGCAGCAAGACGTCCACGCTCCATCGGAGCACTGGCCGGCCGCCCAAGTCCTGAAACTGCTTGGGAATCCCAGCGCCTGTGCGGGAACTGGCCCCAGCAGCCACCACTACTGCGCCGGTGTTGCTCGCAAGAAACGCCTCTTGATTGAGCATTCTTGACCCCTTTGCGAGGCTGGGTTCTAAGTGTAGGGTCGATTATGCCTAAGAATTAGGCATATTGAGGCATGTGGTCGGAGACTGTTCGTGTTCAACGTCGGAGATGTCCAGATCGCCGCGCCAGTTTTTCTGGCCCCGATGTCTGGCGTAACCGACGCACCCTTCCGCAAACAGGCCGATAATTTCGGTGCGCCGGCAGTCGTCACCGAGATGGTGGCCGGCGCCGAGCTAGCCCGCGAGACTGAGGAATTCGTTCGCCGCGCTGCACCGCACAATGGATTTGGTCCCTTCATCGTCCAGCTCGCCGGGCGCGAGCCGCAGTGGATGCGTGCGGGCGCCGAGCTCGCTGACACCGCTGGCGCCGACATCATCGACATCAACATGGGCTGCCCGGCCAAGCGAGTCACGGGCGGGCAGTCGGGCTGTGCATTGATGCGCGAGCCTGGGCTGGCGCGCGAGCTGATCGCGGCGACGGTTTCAGGTACGCGCAAGCCGGTCACGGTGAAGATGCGGCTCGGATGGGACGACGGGTCTCTCAATGCTTCCGAGATCGCCCGCATCGCGGAGGGCGAGGGGGCGAGAATGATCACCGTCCACGGCCGCACGCGCATGCAGATGTATGACGGCGAGGCCAATTGGGCGCGTATCGCCGCGGTGGTTGGGGCGGTGAAGCTGCCGGTGATCGCCAATGGCGACATCGAGGACGAAGCAAGCGCGCGCGAGGCTCTGGCGAAGTCGGGGGCGGCAGGTGTGATGATCGGGCGCGGGGCGCTGGGACGTCCCTGGCGACCGGCGGAGATCGCTAGCGCCATCTTCGGTTCAGCCTACACCGCGCCAACGGCCGACCAGAAACTCCAGTCGATGCTCGACCAGATCGAAGGATCGGTTGAGCTCTATGGCGAACGTCTCGGGGTGCGAGTCATACGAAAGCATATCGCGGCGTTCGTCGATGCCTGGTGTGAGGACTACGGCCTGCCGCCGATGGCTGGGACGCGCACTGCGCTCTGCCGTCTCGAAAGTTCGGCATTGCTTGTCGACCAGCTCGCTACGGTTCTTACGGACAGGAGAGTGGCTGCATGATCACCGCAGTTCAGGATCCCTCTGCGATTGCCGGGCGCATCCTAGATGCGATGCCGTTTGCGGTGATCGGCCTTACGCGCCGCGACACGGTCAGCTTCGTAAACCCGGCGGCCGAAACGCTGCTTGCCCGGAGCGCGCCGCTGCTGCGGGGGCGTCCGCTCACGGACATTCTGCCCGAGGATGCTCCACTGCTCGACTTCATCGGCCGGGCGCGCCGCGAGGGCGGGGTGATGTCGGCTCGATCGGTGCGCATCGCCAGCCCATACATCACAGCGGTCGATCTCGACGTGTCGGCCTCGCCCGACGGAGAGGATGGCGGTCTCGTTCTAACGCTGGCCTCGACGCGGACAGGGCAGGAGGAGACCAACGCGGAAGTCACCGCCTTCGCCCAGGTTGCGCGCATGCTGGGGCATGAAGTGAAGAATCCGCTGGCGGGGATCGTTGGCGCCGCGCAGCTATTGGCGCGGCAGGCGCGTGACGAGCAGCAACCATTGCTGTCGCTGATCCGGGAAGAGGGCGCCCGCATCCAGCGCATCGTCGACCGGTTCGCTGCATTCGAGACATTCTTCTCGCCCCGTGCGCGCATGACCAACGTCCATATCGTGCTCGACAGCGTGATCGATCTGGCGAAGGCCAGCTTCGGCGCCAATGCGCGGTTCGACCTGCTTTATGATCCGTCGTTGCCGGAGATCGAGGTCGATCCCGATCACCTGCACGAGGCGGCGCTGAACCTGGTCAAGAATGCGGTCGAGGCGGCGGGCAGTGGCCCGCGTCATGCTCGCATCTCGGTCGCGACGAGATACCGGGCCGGCTTCCGGTTCGCGGGACGCGATGTACCGCGCGCCCGCGGCGCGCTGGAGATTTCGGTCACTGACAACGGGTCCGGCGTGCCTGAGACTTCGGTCGCCCGGGTGTTCGAACCTTTCTTCACGACCAAGGCGGGCGGGGCGGGCATCGGCCTCGCTGTCGTCGCCGAGATCATGCAGGCGCATGGCGGGTTCGTGGTTCTGGATAATAGCGCGACCGGCGCATCCCTGCGCCTTCTCTTCCCCATCGCGCGCAAAAAGGGAGCTGCCAAATGAGCGGACCCACGATCCTTGTCGCCGACGACGATGCGAGCGTGCGGCTGGTGATAAGCCAGACGCTAGCGCAGGAGGGCTATCATGTGCGCTCCACCAACACGATGTCGGCGCTGTGGCGCTGGATCCAGGCCGGCGAAGGCGACCTGCTGATCACCGACGTCTACATGCCGGACGAATCCATCTTCGACATGCTGCCGCAGATCCGCCGGGCGCGTCCGGAGCTGCCGGTCATTGTGATTTCGGCGCAATCGACAGTGTTGACCGCCGCGCTGGCGTCGGACCATGGCGCCTATGACTATCTGCCAAAGCCGTTCGATATCGACAAGCTTGCTGAGACTGTGCGCCGGGCGCTCCAGAAAAAACCCACGCGCGCAATGGAACACGGCGGCCGGCGCGCCGAGAAGGATGAGGCGCTACCATTGATCGGCCGATCGAAGCCGATGCAGTCGGTCTATCGTGTCATCGCCCGGGTGATGAACAATGATCTCACCGTGCTGATCGAGGGTGAATCCGGCACAGGCAAGGATCTGGCGGCGCGGGCCATCCACCAGCTCGGCAAGCGCAAGGCTGGACCGTTCGTGGCGGTGAGCCTTGCGGCGATCCAGCGTGAACAGGTGGAGGAAGAACTCTTCGGTGCAAAGGACGCGAATGGCCGCCGCAAGGGCCGGGTGAGCGAAGCCGATGGCGGCACGCTCTTCCTCGACGAAGTCGGTGACATGCCGCTGGAAGCCCAGACGCGTCTCGTGCGTTTCCTGCAGGATGGGCGCTTTGCATCGTCGGGCGACGATCTCGATGTGCGCATCATCGCATCGACCAAGCACGACCTGCGCGCGCTGGTCGACCAGGGGCTGTTCCGCGAAGACCTCTACTACCGGCTCAACGTGGTGGCGCTGCAACTGCCGCCGCTGCGCGACCGGAAAGAAGACATTCCCGATCTTGCCTCCGCTTTCCTGGTGCGAGCCAAGAAGGAAGGACTGCCCGAGAAACAGCTCGACAAGAGCGCGTACGATCTTCTCGTTGCCTACGACTGGCCCGGGAACGTGCGCGAGCTGGAGAATGTCATCCGCCGCCTCTCGGCGCTGAGCCCCGAGCCGATCATCTCGGCGCGCGAAGTGGAGCGCGAGCTGCGCTCCAACACCAGCACCAAGGCAGGCGAGCGCGAGTTCGAAGCGGAGATAGAGGCGCTGCTCTCACGTCACTTCATCTCGGCGCTGTCGGCGGATCCGGACAAGGATCCGGAAGCGGGCCAGATCTACCAGACCGTGATCGAGCAGGTGGAGCGTCCGCTGATCAAGCTCGCGCTCGCCGCCACCAGCGGCAACAAGGTGCGTGCGGCGGCCTTGCTCGGCCTGAATCGCAATACGCTGCGCTCGAAGATCAACGGGCTCGGAGTCGGACCAGCCGACTGATCTTCGCTCCACACACGAACCTCGTTTCGAAACCGCAGCGGAACCCTGTTGCATTCCTGCATCGGAGTGTGCTTTGCTTGTCACACAGTGTTGCACATCTGCCGCGCATTTACTCACAGGGCTGATGGCGACCGGGTGATGAGTCGCCCCAATCGGATGCCGCCCCCTGTTGGCCATGGGAGGGGAGGGAAGCACCGGTCGGGCTAACGGGTCGAGTGAATGGCTGAACCAGCCGACGACACGAGGACCAAGCTCGGAAGAGCGACCTCGAACGCGTTCAAGGTGCTGTTTGCGCTGGCGACCGTCATTGCGGCGGGCGCGACCTATCTTGCTGTCACTGACACCAGCCCGACACAGGCCGGCCAACCGGGCCTGTTTTGGCTGCTGATCGCCAACCTCATCATCATTGCCGGCGTCGGCGGCGTGCTCGGCGCGCGCGTGATGCGGCTGATCCGCGAGAACCGCGAGACCGACGGAGGCGCCCGGCTTCGTCTGCGGATCATTTTCCTGTTCTCGCTCGCTGCTGCGATCCCCACCGTGATTGTCGCGGGCTTTCTCGCCGTCACCATCAACCGCAGCGTCGAGAACTGGTTCAGCCGGCCGGTGATCGAGATCGTCGAAGGCGGATCGCGGGCTGCTCGGGCAGCGCTGGACGACCTCACCCTTGAAGCCAACTTGGAAGCAAAGAGCATCGTTGCAGACATCAATGCGGCGCCGCCGCCTACCGCCGGCAAAGCGTCGCTCGATCGTCTCATGGAATACCTGGGACAGCGGAGCGGTTTCCGCGGCATCTTCCGGCGCATCGAGGCGTTCGACCACGCGGGCGCCAGTCTCGCCAAGCCCCTCGTTGCCGAGGAGAAGGATAATCCGCCGCCGGCCATGCAGCCCACGACGAGTGACTGGGAAACGGCCAATGCCGGCGACATCTCGGTTCGCGAGGAAAAGGACGGCGCCATCCGGGCCTTCTTCAAGGCGCCCCACTTCGACGATGTCTATATCCAGCTCGCCCGGCCGATTCCGGCCCAGCTGAGCGCCCGCCTCATCGAAGCCAACGAGGCGTTGAACGAGTTCAAGCAGGCCGAAGCGCGGCGGGAAAACACCAGCATTGTCGTGATGCTCTCCTATATCGAGGCAGCCGCGCTGATGCTCCTCGGCACAGCGTGGCTCGGGATGACGGCGGCGGAGCGCATCGCCCTGCCCATCGGCGCACTGGCCGGCGCAGCTCGTGCAGTGCGCGACGGCGACCTTTCCGTGCGCATGCTGAAGCCGGGCGTCCGCGACGAGATCGCCGACCTCGCCGACGCTTTCAACCAGATGACCGACCGGCTGTCGCGCCAGACCCAGGCGCTGGATCGGGGGCGGATCGACGCCGAGACGCGCTCGGCCTTCATCGAGGCGGTGCTGGCGGGCGTCGAAGCTGGCGTAATCCGGGTCGACGAGAAGCTGAAGGTCACGATCGCGAACGCTTCGGCGCAGACGCTGCTGGGCTTTGTCCACCGTCCCGGCGCCGCAACCGACCTTGCCGAAGTCGCGCCCGAGTTCGTCGGCGCGGCGCGGCGCGCCATCGAAACCGATCAATCGGTCGACGCCAGCTACAAGCGGGCGACCGAAGAGGGCACGATGCATTTTCAGCTTCGTGTAGCGCCGGAGCTAGACGGGGCAGGGGCGGTCATCACCTTCCACGACACGACACGCCTCGTGCTCGGCCAGCGCCAGGCGGCCTGGCGCGACGTCGCCCGGCGCATCGCTCACGAGATCAGGAACCCGCTGACGCCAATCCAGCTGTCCGCCGAGCGCTTGCGCCGCCGGTTCTCGAGCCAGATCACGACCGACCGGGAAACATTCGAGCGCTGCACCGAGACGATCACACGGCAGGTCGCAGACATCGGGCGCATGGTCGAGGAGTTTTCGGGCTTCGCGCGCATGCCGAAGCCGACTTTTGGTTCGTTCAACCTTGTCGACATGGTGCAGTCGGTCGCGTTCGCGCAGCGGATGGCGACGCCCGCGATCAATGTTGCGGTCAACGCACCGGCGGCGCCGATTTCCATGCTTGGCGATGAACGCATGCTGGCTCAGGCGCTGACCAATGTCGTCAAAAACGCCTCTGAGGCGGTAGAGCGCCAGATCGAGGCGGGCGGCGCCAAGGCAGGCGCGGTCTCGATCGACATCTTTGAGGACGAAGACGAAGTGCAGGTGACGGTTCGCGACAACGGACCAGGGTTTCCGGTCGAAGACCGGGATCGCCTGCTCGAACCCTATGTCACGACACGCAAGAACGGCGTAGGCCTCGGCCTCGCTATCGTTACGCGCATCGTGGAAGACCATGGCGGCCGCATATGGCTCGGCGACAACGATCTCGCGCCCAACGGCGCGCGGGTCGATATCCGCATGCCGGTGCAGCCAAAACTCTCGGAAGACCTTGTGGCGTTTGCAGGTGAAGGAGCGGCGTGATGGCGGCTGAAATCCTGGTTGTCGATGACGAACTGGATATCCGTGAACTGGTAGGCGGGATCCTCCAGGACGAGGGGTACTCCGTCCGAATGGCGGGGAACTCCGCGGATGCGCTCGCAGCGATGCGCACGCGGGCGCCGCGCCTGGTGGTGCTCGATGTCTGGCTCAAGGGCTCGGATCTCGATGGGCTGGAGATCCTCTCCATCCTCAAGGAGATGGACCCGCTTCTGCCGGTGGTCGTCATTTCGGGCCATGGAACGGTCGAAACCGCGGTCACCGCCATCCGCCGCGGCGCGTACGACTATCTCGAGAAGCCTTTCCACACCGAGAAGCTGATCCTCACTGTCCAGCGTGCTTTGGAGAATGCAGCGCTCAAGCGCGAGAACTCCCACCTGCGGACGCGATCCGCCGCTTCGAGCGAACTGGTCGGCCGTTCCAGCGTCATGGCGCAGCTCACCGGTTCGATCGAAAAGGTCTCTCCGACTAACAGCCGCATCCTGATTTCCGGCCCGCCGGGTTCGGGCAAGGAGTTGGTCGCGCGCCTGATCCATGAGCGGTCGACCCGCGCAAAGGGTCCGTTCGTCGTCGTCAGCGCCGCGACGATGGATCCGGACCGGGTGGAGACAGAACTGTTCGGCGAGGAATCCACTGACGGGCGGGCGCCCAAGATCGGGCTGTTCGAGCAGGCCCACGCGGGCACGCTGCTGCTGGACGAAATCTCCGACATGCCGATGGCGGTGCAGAGCAGGATCCTGCGCGTGCTGGTCGATCAACGCTTCCGCCGCCGCAATGGGCGGGATGACGTAACGGTAGATGTGCGCGTGATTTCCACCAGCGCTCGCGACCTGCGCGCCGAAATTTCGTCGGGGCGGTTCCGCGAGGATCTCTACTACCGGCTCAACGTCGTGCCGGTGGACGTGCCCGCGCTCGACCGGAGGCGGGAAGACATTCCGGACCTGGTCAACTATTTCGTCCGGCGGGTAGCCGACGCTACCGGCCTTCAACCGCGTCCGTTCAGCGAGGATGCAGTTGCGGTTCTGCAGGCGAGCGAATGGCCGGGCAACGTCCGCCAGCTCCGCAATGTGGTGGAACGGCTGCTTATCCTCACCAATGGCGAGCCGCCGGGACCGATTACCGCCCAGCATCTGCCGGGCGATGAGAAGAGCGGAGGGGCCTCTGCCGCAGGGTCCATGCAGATGATCTCGATGTCGCTGCGGGATGCGCGTGAGCATTTCGAGCGCGAGTATCTGGCGATGCAGATCACGCGGTTCGGCGGAAACGTCTCGCGCACTGCCCAGTTTATCGGGATGGAGCGCTCGGCGCTGCACCGGAAGCTGAAGGCGCTGGGCGTCGACACCAGCCTCGGGCAAAAGGAACCCCAGAGCTAAGGCTCACTTATCAGGGATATCCATGAGGGCGCCGCAGCTTCGGGCGGCGCCTTCAGTCTTTGACGCCTAATGAAGCGGCGCCGTTTCCGCCCTAGAGGTGATCCGGCGGGCCATTGCTCCTTGCATGCTGGAAGCGTTAAACGTGAGGCAAGGCCCCAGCATGAAGAGAAGGCTAAAGAACAGACATGTCGTCGGATAAAAAACAGAACCTGCAAGACATTTTCCTCAACGCCGTACGTAAGGGCAAAACTCCCCTTACGGTGTTCCTTGTGAACGGCGTCAAACTCCAGGGCATCGTGACCTGGTTCGATAATTTCTGCGTGCTGCTGAAGGGCGAAGGACGTCCGCCCCAGCTCGTGTACAAGCATGCGATCTCGACGATCGCGCCGAATGCGCCGGTGAACCTGTTCGAGAACGAGGAAGACGAGGAATAATTGCCGAGAGACCTGATCGATCGCCGGCCACCTGAAGACACCGCCGCGGTCGTTCTTCCCATCATCGGCGCTTCCGAGGTCACCCGGTCACGGCTGGAAGAAAGTCAGGGGCTCGCTGAAGCCCTTGGAGTGAAGCTTGCCTTTGCCGAGCGTCTTCATGTGCGCGAGCCGCATCCGGCGCGGCTCTTCGGTTCGGGCCAGCTCGACACCTTGAACAGGCGGATGCACGAGGACGGCGTCACGCTGCTGATCGTCGATGGTGCACTCTCGCCGGTTCAGCAGCGCAATCTCGAGACCGAACTGAAGCTCAAGGTGGTCGACCGCACTGGCCTAATCCTGGAGATCTTCGGTCTGCGTGCACGAACGGCCGAAGGCCGGCTGCAGGTCGAGATGGCGCGCTCGCTCTATGAGCGCTCGCGGCTCGTGCGCACCTGGACCCACCTTGAACGCCAGCGCGGCGGCTTCGGCTTCCTCGGCGGCCCTGGCGAAACGCAGCTGGAGTCTGACAGGCGCCTCCTCGACAAGCGCATCGCCGGATTTCGCCGCGAGCTGGACGATGTGCGCCGCACGCGGAGGCTGCAGCGGGAAGGGCGCGCGCGGCGCGGCGCTCCGGTCGCGGCCATCGTCGGCTACACCAACGCCGGCAAATCGACGTTGTTCAATCGCCTGACCTCGTCGGATGTCCTGGCCGCCGACATGCCGTTTGCGACCCTTGATCCTACAGCCCGGGAGATCGTGGCGGCGTCCGGCCGGCGCATCGCCGTGATCGATACGGTCGGATTCATCACCGACCTGCCCACGCACCTCGTCGCCGCCTTCCGGGGCACGCTGGAAGAGGCGATGGAAGCCGATGTCCTGATCCATGTCCGCGACATCGCACATATCGACACCGAGCATCAGGCCGAGGATGTCTATCTCATCCTCGAACAGCTTTCGGAGCAGACCGGGCTGGACCGGCCACCCGTGCTCGAGGTCTGGAACAAGGCTGACGTGCTCGATGCGGCAACGCGATCGGTGCTGGTTTCGCGGGCCGCCGGACACAATCCCCCAGCATTGATGGTTTCGGCGCTGGCAGGGCAGGGGATCGACGAATTGCTGTTCGCTATCGAGGCGACTCTATTCCGCAACCGGCGGCCTCGCCACGTCACCATTCCGGCGGCGGATGGACGTCTCCATGCCTGGCTGCACCAGAACTGCGAGGTCGCTTCCGAGGTCCTGTCGGGCGAAAGCGAACTCAACCTCGAAGTTTTCATGACGGACGACGACGTAAGCCGGTTCAGGGCGATGTCGCCTGACGTTACAGTTACGGAATGAGGGACTAGCTGGTGCTGCCGGGGAGGATTGAACTCCCGACCTCAGCCTTACCAAGGATGCGCTCTACCACTGAGCTACGGCAGCGTTTCGCGAGGACGCGAAGGCGTCCGCATAACGGAAACCCCTCGCCATGGGAAGGGGAAGGCCAAGAGAGCGTCAGAGGAGGCCAGTATGTCGCGGAAGGGTCCGGAAAAGCCCTCAAAACCAGTCTCTGCAGCCGAAAAACGCCAACAGCGGCTGGCCGAGGCTCTGCGAGCCAACCTGAAGCGCCGCAAGGCCGCCAAGGCATTGCCTCCAGGAAGGCCCGAAGCATCCGAGGAATAGCCGGAACCGCGCCTTGCCGCCGCCGGAATCGAGCCGATAACGTCAGTCCATGGACAAGCTTTCGATTCTTGGGAACGGCCCGATGGAAGGCCGCATCCCGATCTCCGGGGCCAAGAACTCGGCGCTGAAGCTGATGGCGGCGTCGCTGCTGTGCGAGCAGCCGCTGGTGCTCACCAACATGCCGAACCTGGCCGATACGCGCTTCATGGCGAGGCTGCTTCAGAGCCTGGGCGTTGTCGTCGAGTGGCCGACCGGCGAGGCGCTTTGCCGGCTGCATGCAGAAAACATCACCTCTACGATCGCGCCCTACGACCTTGTCCGGAAGATGCGGGCGACGTTCAACGTGCTCGGGCCGCTGCTTGCCCGCGTGGGCCACGCCACCGTGTCGCTGCCCGGCGGATGCGCCATTGGCGCGCGCCCTGTCGATCTTCACCTCAAGGCGTTCGAGGCGATGGGCGCCGATATCGTCATCGAGCAGGGCTATGTTAAGGCGGCGGCGCTGCGCGGCCTCAAGGGCGCCCACATCAACTTCCCATTTGTTTCCGTCGGTGCAACTGAGCACGCGATGCTCGCGGCCGTCTTGGCCAGCGGCGAAACGGTTCTCGAGAATGCAGCCTGCGAGCCGGAAATCGGAGACTTGGCGCAATGCCTCAATGCCTGCGGCGCCCGGATCAAGGGGTATGGAACGCCGACCATCCATATCGAGGGCGTGCCTAAGCTCAGCGGCGCCCGGCACGACGTGATCGCCGACCGGATCGAGGCCGGCACTTTCGCTATCGCCGTGGCGGCGACCGGCGGCAACGTGTTCCTGGAAGGCGCCCGGGCCGACGACCTGGGCGCGCTGATCGATTGTCTGCGCCGTGCCGGGGTGACGGTCGAAATCGAGAACAAGGGCCTCCGCATCAAGCGCAACAGCGCCCGCCTCAAAGCGGTTGATGTCGAGACCCGCCCGCATCCGGGCTTCCCGACCGATCTGCAGGCGCAGTTCATGGCGTTGATGAGCATTGCGGATGGAACTAGCACCATCCGTGAGAACATCTTCGAGAACCGCTTCATGCATGCCCCGGAGCTCAACCGCCTGGGCGCCGACATCACGGTGCGCGGCAACGAGGCGATCGTCCGTGGGGTTCCAAAGCTCCACGGGGCGCCGGTGATGGCGACTGACCTTCGCGCTTCGGTGAGCCTGGTCATCGCGGCCCTGGTGGCGGAGGGGGAGACCACGGTGAACCGCATCTACCACCTCGACCGGGGTTTCGAACGGCTGGAAGAAAAGCTGGGGCGCTGCGGGGCCAAGATCACCCGCCAGGCCGGCTCTGACTGAAAACCAGGCAGGGTATTCGGCCCGCTGGAGCCTTTGGGCAATCTGGTCTAGTGAAATCCCGTTTCCCGGCGGCGTACGCGTTCCATTCGCGAGCGGCCTCCTTCTGGCGCATGGAGCGACAAGGCATATGGCGGCAAGCGTCCTCAAGCTGCTGGCCGAGGATTCCGAGGGACTCGGGATCATCGCTGCCGCCGTGCAGGATGCGCTGGTCAAGCCCCAGGACATGAAATTGGACAAGCGCTCGCGCGCCTTCGGGCTTGAGCTCAATCGCTTCCAGTGGGAGAGCGCCGGCAAGAGTTCGCCCTATTTCCGGTCACGGGCGGTGCTAGCGTTTTCCGGCGTGCTCGCGGTGAAATCACAGAAACTGACGCGCGGCGTCGATGACGTGCTTGGCATTCTGGATATCGTGTTCGCACCTGCCGCCGAACCGCCGGGGGGGACCGTCACATTGCTCTTCGCCAACGGGGCGCAGGTGCAGCTTGAGGTCGAGTGCCTCGAAGTGACGCTGATGGATACCGGAACGGCATGGCCGACGCGGCGCAGACCGGATCACGAGAAGCGGTCATGAGCTATCGCCGTTTCGACGCCATCGCGCCCGGGTTCGCGGAAGAGTTTGCGAAGTTCCTGGGCTTGCGCCGGGCACAGGCTTCCGAGGACGTGTTCAACGCCGCCAACGCCATTGTGCGGGACGTGCGAGAACGCGGCGGCGAGGCGGTCGCCGCGCATACTTTGCGCTTTGATGGCGTGACGGTGGATCCCGAGACGCTGATGGCAGTGGGGATCGATCTGTTCGAGGCCGCGGAACGGTGCAATCCGGACGTGCGCGAGGCGCTCGATTTCGCGGCCAAGCGGATCGAGGCCTACCATTCTCACCAGAAACCCGCGGACCATAACTTCAAGGACAAGGAAGGCCTCGAACTGGGTTGGCGCTGGAGCGCCATCGACGCCGTCGGTCTCTATGTCCCCGGCGGCCGGGCGAGCTATCCGAGCTCGGTGCTGATGAATGCCCTGCCGGCGAGAGCTGCGGGCGTTACGCGCCTTGCCATGACCGCGCCGGTTCCGGGCGGTGATCTCAATCCGGCCGTCGCCTATGCGGCGGTACGGGCAGGGGTGACGGAGTTCTATCCCATAGGCGGCGCGCAGGCGGTGGCGGCGCTGGCCTATGGCGCCGGGCGGCTCAAGCCGGTCGACAAGATCGTGGGGCCAGGCAACGCCTACGTGGCGGCGGCCAAGCGGATCGTCTTCGGCGATGTCGGCATCGATACCATCGCGGGCCCCTCCGAGATTACCGTGGTGGCTGACAACAAGAACAAGCCGGACTGGATTGCCGCTGACCTTCTCAGCCAGGCCGAACACGATCCGATGGCGCAGTCGATCCTGATCACTGACGACGAAGCGTTCGCCAAGAAGGTCTTCGATATTGCGCGCGAGATGATCGGCAAGCTCGGATCCCAAACGGTGCTGGACTCGTGGCGCTATCACGCCGCTGCCGTCATCGCGCCCCTGAGTGGAGCAGCGGCGATCGTGAACCAGATCGCGCCCGAGCATGTCGAGATAGCAACCGATGATCCCGACGCCATCGCGAAGGACATCCGGCACTCTGGCGCGATCTTTCTCGGGCGCTGGGCGCCTGAAGCGCTGGGCGACTATGTCACCGGATCGAACCACGTCCTGCCGACCTCAGGCGCCGCGCGGTTCGCGTCGGGGCTGTCGGTGCTCGACTTCATGAAGCGCACGTCGATCCAGCGCATTTCCGAGCAAGGGTTCAATTCGCTTGCTGGCGCCGCTGAGACGCTGGCTGAAGCCGAGGGCCTGCCGGCCCATAGACTATCCGTCTCCATACGGCGAGGCGGTTCATGACCGACCGCGCCCGCATCATCTCGATCGAGATCGACGAGAAGAGCCTGGCGCCCGCCGGGCCGGATGCGGACCACGAACGGAAGGTTGCGATCTTCGACCTTCTCGAAGGCAACAAGTTCAATCTCGTCGGGCACGACGGCGGGCCTTACAACGTCGTGCTGTCCCTGGCGGACAACCGGCTGGTGTTCGATGTCGCCGAGGCCGATGGAACGCCGGCGCGCAAGCTGATGCTGTCGCTCACCACGTTGCGGCGGGTGATCAAGGACTATTTCATGATCTGCGACAGCTATTACGACGCCATTCGAACCTCGACGCCCTCTCAGATCGAGGCGATCGACATGGGCCGGCGGGGTCTTCACAACGAGGGATCGCAGATTCTGACCGAAAAACTGGCCGACAAGGTGGAAGTCGATTTCGACACCGCCCGGCGATTGTTCACCCTGGTGTGCGCGCTGCATGCCAGGGGCTAAAAACCTATGGAATCGACGAATCCATCGGAATGCGTGTATAGGGACGCCCCGAGACCAACCGCCGCAAAGGGAGTTGCATGGCGAAGGAAGAACTTATCGAGTTTGAAGGCACTATCGTGGAGCTTCTGCCCAACGCCACGTTCAGGGTGAAGCTGTCTAACGACCACGAGATCATCGCGCACACGGCAGGAAAGATGCGGAAAAACCGCATCCGCGTTCTTACGGGCGACAAGGTGCTCGTCGAGATGACGCCGTACGACCTGACCAAGGGGCGCATCACCTATCGCTTCAAGTGACGGCGTTCGCCGTAGGCCGGTTCAAGTGACCTCGAAAGGCGAAGGCGAGGCGCGTCTGGTTCTAGCCAGCGCCAGTCCGCGTCGCGTCGAGCTGCTTGGCCGCGTAGGCGTCAAGCCGGACATCGTAGCGCCCGCCGACATCGACGAGACACCGCTCAGGGATGAACGGCCGCGCGCCCTTGCACTGCGTCTCGCAGAAGGTAAGGCGGCGGTGATGGCGCCAGCCTATCCGGGAGCATTCATCCTGGCGGCGGACACCGTGGTCGGCGTCGGGCGACGGATCCTTCCAAAGACCGAGACGGAGGCGGAGGAGCGCGAATGCCTGCGCCTGCTTTCCGGCCGCTCGCACGATGTGTTCACAGGTGTCGCAGTGATGGGCCCTGACGGACGCAAAGCCTCCCGCGTCGTCGCCTGTCGGGTGACGTTCAAGCGGCTGTCGCACGCGGAGGTCGAAGGCTATGTCGGCCACGGCGATTGGCGCGGCAAGGCGGGCGGCTACGCCGTGCAGACCCAGGCTGCGTCCTTCGTCACGGACATATCCGGCTCCTATACGTCGATCGTCGGCCTGCCGCTCTATGAGACGGTCGCGCTGCTGGAGGGGCTCGGCTTTCCGCCCACGCGCCGCTGGTCGGCGCAATGATCCGCGCGACGTTGGCCATCGACGATGCAGTTGGAGAGCATCGCCGGGCGCTGCTCGATCCGTTCGGCAAGCCGTTCCGCCTCGAGATCGAGCGCTGGAGCGAGCGCGGCAAGCGCGCACGGCTGGACGAGGTCTGGTGGGGCAGGGTGCGCGCCCGAATGCCCGGCAACCGCGGCTGGTTCGTCGATGTCGGTCTTGAGGACGAAGGCGTCGTTGAGCCGACCCGCGCTTCGGCGGTCACGGAAGGCGCGATGATACCCGTGCGGGTGAAGGCCGAAGCCTGGGCTGACAAAGGCGCGGTGCTGAGCCTTGCCGACATGGCGGCCAATGTTCCCCGGCCAGACCAGCCCGGCAAGCATTCGGCGCCAGCCAACGATCCCTTCCTGCGCGGTGTCGAAGTTGTCGCAACCATCAAGGACCAACCGGCGCGCAAGCAGGTCGAGGCGGCGATCGAGGAAGCGGGCGAGCGTATCGTGGCGATACCCGGCGGTGGCGATCTCGCTATCGAGTCTACTCGTGGACTGACGGCGATCGACGTCGACTCTGGAAACCGTGCGACGGTCAACGATCCAGTCGCATTCGCGCTCGACCTCAATCTCGCGGCAGCGGAGGAGGCTGCGCGGCAGATTGGACTGCGGGGGATTGGCGGGCTGGTTGCGATCGATTTCGTCACCATGACGCAGCGCCGCGATCACAGGTCAGTGGTCGAGGGGTTCCGCAAGTCGCTGGCCGGATGGCTTGGGAGGGCGAGCGAGGTGCTGGACCTGTCCACCCTTGGTGTATGCGAGGCGGCGATCGCCCGGCGCCAACGTCCGGTTCGCGACGCCCTCTCGGTCGCGCCGGCGGAACGCGAAGGGCTCGACGCGCTGCGCGGCATCGAAAGCGCTGGCTGGAGTGCTCGCGGCGCCAGGATCCGAGCGCGGGTGTCGGTGGAGGCTTCGAAATGGCTCGAGGCCGACTATATCGGCTGGAAGGAAGCTCTCGCGGCGCGTATCGGCGCGCGCTGGACGATCGAGACCGCTGAGCGCCCGCCGGGGCGGCCCGAAGTATGGAGCGCGTGATGACCGCAGCCCGCTGCCCGATCTGCTCGAAGCCTGCGGAGGCGAAGTTCACGCCGTTCTGCTCGCGCCGCTGCGCCGATGTCGACCTCTCGCGCTGGCTCAAAGGCGCCTACGCCATCCCCGGCCGTCCCGTGGTCGACGAGGATGAAGGAGAGGCGTCCGGTGGGGCAAATAACCAGCAAAACCGGCCCTCCGAGGATCAGGATTAGGCCAGTGGACAGTCTTTGGCGGTTTCCCTATACATCCCGCCTCATCGCCAAGGCGGGTATGCCCAGGTAGCTCAGTTGGTAGAGCAGCGGATTGAAAATCCGCGTGTCGCTGGTTCGATTCCGGCCCTGGGCACCACTGCTTT
>Ga0210377_10002427_pt1 | contig 16357 bp, 14 predicted proteins | sample PLM4_65_b1redo_FD_155480 | JGI IMG/M metagenome (GOLD analysis project Ga0210377, IMG submission 155480) | Groundwater sediment microbial communities from an aquifer in East River, Colorado, USA - PLM4_65_b1 redo | ecosystem: Environmental > Terrestrial > Soil > Riparian zone | place: USA: East... | reverse complement strand
AATACTAGGCGGTTGGGCGGCTGGGCGGTTGAGCGGCTAGATTCCCTCCTGACGAACCGTTTCGATGATCCCGGAGTGCCCAATGACGTCCATCCACAGCTGGGCCAGGTACTGACGTCGCGCCCCCTGGCGGGGCTAGATTCCGCGCACGATGATCCGGCCGGCGTACGACGAGCGGGGCTTCGCCCTCCCCGCGGTGATCTTCCTGGTGGCCCTGCTCACCCTGCTCCTCACCGGCGGGCTCTCCCGGGTCCAGGCCGACCGGCAGATCGCCGAGGCCGGCGAGGCCACGGCCGACGCCTTCGCCATCGCTCAGAGCGGGCTCCAGAACTACATCGGCTCGCAGACGGTCCGCCCGGCCGACGGTGACTCGGTCCGGATCAACCTCACCGGTGGCTACGCCAACGTGATCTCCCGCGTCGTCCGAAACCCGGCCGACACGACGGAAAACACGATGTATCTGGTGCGCTCCACCGGATTCGTGATCAATCCCCCGGCCGGCTCGGTCATTCAGGCCCAGCGCACGGTGGCGCAGTTCGCCGACTGGCAGACGGGTTCGATCGAGCAGAAGGCCGTGCTGACCGCCGCTAATGGCATCGACCGGGAATCGGGGAGCTCGGGGCTGTACCGCGTCATCTCCGGATCCGATCAATGCGGCGTCGCGGGGGCGATCGGGGGCGTACGGGTCGATACCCTGACCGGCGTCTCGGGAACGGTCTCGATCAGCGGCTCACCGGCCCAAACCGCTTTGGGGAACAGCGCGGGTCCCACCGTTGCCAGCCAGACCGAGATCGACTGGGCGAGGGCGATCTCGCCGGCGTTCGTGCCCGACTATACCACGTTTCAGAACGGCAACATGACGGGCTATCCGATCCAGCGCCTGCCGGACAACCTGAACACGGCGTTTCTGAGCGGCGGTTCCGGAATCCTCATCGTCCCCGGAAACCTGGACATCGAAGGAGCGGGGTTTGCATTCGACGGCATCATTCTGGTCGGAGGACAGATCGAATTCGATGCCGCGATCATCGTGATCCGCGGGCTGGTGTACTCCGGACTGAACGAGCATCCCGACGTCGCGCTCTCTCCGGCGTCGAGAACCGAGATCGACACGGACGGCAACATCATCCTCGATATCAGGTTCGACTCCTGCAAAGTGAACCAGGCCCTCGCCGCGCTCACTGGATTGGCCCCGGTCGCCAACGCCTGGCTGGACAGCTGGGCGAAATACTAGACGGTTGGGCGGCTGGGCGGTTGAGCGGCTAGATTCCCTCCTGACGAACCGTTCCGATGGATCCCGGGAGTGCCCCAATGACGTCCATCCACCCGTCCGCGGTGCCCCCGCTCACCCAGCTCACCGAGGACGAGCAGATGTTCCGGGAGGCGGTGCGGGACTTCGCCGAGCGGGAGATCAAGCCGCTGGTGAGCGCCATGGACCACGCGGCCGAGTTCGACAAGTCGCTCCTCCCCAAGCTGGGCGAGTTGGGACTCATGGGCATCGACATCCCCGAGCAGTACGGCGGCGCCGGCGGCTCCTTCTTCATGAGCGTGCTGGCCGTCGAGGAGCTGGCCCGGGTGGATGCCAGCACCGCGGTCCTGGTGGACGTCCACAACACGCTCATGAACGTGGCCTTGGGCCAGTTCGGGAGCGACGACCTCAAGGCCCGGTACTTCCCCCGGCTGGCCGGCGGTGAGGTCGGGGCCTACGCCCTGTCGGAGGCCGGCTCCGGGTCCGACGCGTTCGCCCTCGCCACCCGCGCCACCCGGCACGGAGACCGCTGGACGCTGACCGGCCAGAAGCTCTGGATCACCAACGGGGCGGAAGCCGAGCTGTTCGTGGTGTTCGCCACGGTGGATCCGTCACAGGGCTACAAGGGCATCACCGGCTTCATGGTGGAGCGGGCCTACCCCGGCTTCACCGTGGGCAAGAAGGAAGACAAGCTCGGCATCCGCGCGTCCAGCACCACGGAGCTGATCCTCGAGAACTGCGAGGTGCCGGCGGACAACGTGGTGGGCGAGGTCGGCAAGGGATACAAGGTCGCCATCGAGACCCTGAACGCGGGCCGGATCGGCATCGGGGCGCAGATGCTCGGCGTGGCGCAGGGCGCGCTGGACGTCACCCGGAAGTACGTGCTCGAGCGCCAGCAGTTCGGCCGTCCCATCGGCCAGTTCCAGGCGGTGCAGTTCCAGCTGGCCCAGGCCGCCACCGAGCTCGAGGCCAGCCGGCTCCTGGTCTACAACGCGGCGCGCCTGCGCGACGCCGGCCGGCCCCACATGGTCGAAGGCGCGATGGCCAAGCTCTACTCGTCGCAGGCGGCCGAGCGCATCACCAGCCTCTGCGTCGAGCTGTTCGGCGGGTACGGCTACACCAAGGAGTACCCGGTCGAGAAGTTCTACCGCGACGCCAAGATCGGCACCATCTACGAAGGCACCAGCAACATGCAGCTCCAGACCATCGCCAAGGCCCTGCTCGACTAGTTCGCGTTCTTCAGGATGGCGAGCAGGTAGTTGAAGAACCGCTCCACCGTGTCGATGTGGAGCCGCTCGTCGGGCGAGTGCACCCCCTCCATCGTGGGCCCGAACGAGAGCATGTCCATGCCATGCATCCGCTCGCCGATGATGCCGCACTCGAGCCCGGCGTGGATCGCCTTGACCTCGGGCTCCTTGCCGTACAGCTCCTGGTACGTGCGCTGGGCGAGCTTGAGAATGGGCGACTCCAGGTTGGGCTTCCAGCCGGGATAGCCGTCGCCCTGTTCCACCTTCGCGCCCGCCAGCTCGAAGATCGATTTCACCGTGTGGGCGACCTCGTCGATCTCGGAGGCCACCGAGCTCCGCTGGCTGGTGACCAGGCGGACCGCCCCCCGCTCCGTGGCCACCACCGCCACGTTGGTGGAGGTCTCCACCAGCCCCGGGATGTCGGCACTCATCTTGGTGACGCCGTGCGGCAGCGCGGAGATGGTCCGCAGCAGCCGGGAGAGCGCCGCCTTCTGGATCACCTTGCCCTTCTTGCCGTCGAGCTTGGTGAGGCCGACCGCGAGCCCCGGGTCCACCGTGGCCACCTCGGCCTTGGCGGCCTGGGCGAAGGCGGCGACCGCGTTCAGGGCCCCGTCCCAGGCCTTGGCCGGCACGAACACCGTGGCTTCGGCCTCACGCGGAATGGCGTTGTGCTTGTTGCCGCCTTCCAGCGACACCACCCGCACGCCCAGCTTCTCGAGCGCCAGCAGCGCGCGCGCGAGGATCTTGACCGCGTTGCCCCGGCCCTTGTCGATCTCGAGCCCCGAGTGCCCGCCCTTCAAGCCGGATACCGCGAGGCGCGCCGGGACGGCGCCCTTGGGCGCCGGGTCGAAGGCGACCTTCCAGGCGGCCTTGGTGTCCCGGCCGCCCGAGCAGCCGACGTAGAGCGCCCCCTCCTCCTCCGAATCCAGGTTGAGGAGCGTCTTGCTCTCGAGGAACCCCTCCGGCAGCCCCGCGGCGCCGGTGAGCCCGGTCTCCTCGTCGATGGTGAACAGGAACTCGAGTGGGCCGTGGACCAGCGACTTGTCTTCCATGATGGCCAGGTTGGTCGCGACGGCGATCCCGTTGTCGGCCCCGAGGGTCGTGCCGTCGGCCGTCATCATGTTGCCCTTCCGGACCAGCTCGATGGGGTCCTTGGTGAAGTCGTGCGTCTTGCCCTTGTTCTTCTCGCACACCATGTCCAGGTGTCCCTGGAGGCAGATGCGCTTCACTCGCTCCTTGCCGGCCGATGCGGGCTTTTTCACCACGACGTTCCCCACCGGGTCGGTCCGGGCGGGAAGTCCCAGGCGCTTGGCGACGTCCAGCACGTACTGGCGGATCTTCCCTTCCTGCTTGGAGCAGCGGGGAACGCGCGCAATCTCCGCGAAGTACTTCCAGACGAGGGCGGGCTTCAGGCCTTCGATCGCGTTGGGCATCGAACCATCTCCTTCAGGGTGAATCGGCGCCCGCGGCCGCAGGGCCGGCCGGCGCCAGGAACGTGACGGACGTCGTACGGGCCAGTTGCCGGACGAACGACGACACCCGCGCCAGGGCCTCGCCGGGCTCACCGCCGAATCGGCGCTGGACCCGCTCGGCCAGGTCGGCGACCGTGGTCCGGCCATCGCACTTCCGCCACACGAAGCTCCCGACCTCGTCGAGCCGCAGCCGGACGTCGGGTCGGGCGAGCAGGGGCATCAGCCAGCGCCGGGTGAACCGGCCGCTGAACTTGGGCACCAACACCGTGACGAGGCCACCATCCCCTTCATCCCAGCGATGGGCGCGGACGGGGACCAGCGACGGAAACGGCGGATCGGCGGTGGAGCGATTCACGACCGGTCTCCTGGGGCCGCGGCCTGCCCGGGAAGGGGAAGGCCGCGGCCCCAACCAACACTACATCACCGCACTGGGCGGCGCGGGCTCGTCGGGGCGCCCCGCGTTCTTGATCGGGATCCCGATGAGAATCCAGCCGATGAGCAGAAAGACGAGCAGGCTCACCCCGAACGGGAACGGCAGGAAGCCGAACATGCCGGGCAGCCAGGAGGGGAAGTCGAGGTCGGCCACGGCCAGACCCGCGAACAGGAGGCCGATCAGGGCCTCGCCCGCGATCAGCCCGGCGGCGAGCAGCACCCCGGTGTTCTCCACCCGCGCCTTCTGCGCGTCGTTGTGCCCCCGCGCGGCGTTGGCCCGCTCGACCAGCCCCTTGATGAGCCCGCCCACGAAGATGGCAAAGGTGGTCCCGAGCGGCAGGTACATCCCCACGCACACCAGCATCGGGCTCCGCACCTGCATGAGGATCAGGCCGAACGCCATCAGCATGCCGACGATGATCAGCGGCCAGGCCATCTCCCCGCCCACGATGCCCTGCGAGAGCAGCGCCATGAGGCTGGCCTGCGGGGCGGGATACGCGGCCCCGCCGAGGCCGGTCCCGCCCAGGTTGATGTCGCCCTGGTGCAGGATGACCAGCGGGAAGAACATCACCGCGGCCGCCGCCACGATGCCGATCAGGTCGCCCACTTCCATCTTCCACGGCGTCCCGCCCAGGATGTGTCCGACCTTGAGGTCCTGCAGCATCTCGCCCGCGACGGCCGCCGCCACGCAGACCACGCCCGCCACGCCCAGCACGGCGGCGACCCCCGCCGCGCCCCGCTGGCCCAACGCCACCATCAAGAGCGCCGCCACGAGCAGGGTGGACAAGGTGAGGCCGCTGATCGGGTTGTTACTCGATCCGATGATGCCCACGAGGTAACCGGACACCGCGGCAAAGAAGAACCCCGCGACGATCATCACCAGCGTCGCCACCAGCGCGGCCCCCACATCCTGCGCGAAGTAGTTGTAGATGAAGAACGTGAGCACGCCGGTGCCCAGGATTCCCAGGACGACCTGCGGGAACCGGAGGTCCTGCTCCGTGCGGATTTCCGCCGCGTGTCCGCCGGCCGCCTTCTTGACGTCCCCGATCGAGCGGCCGATGCCCGTCGCCAGGCTCTTCCGCATCCGGAACAGGGTGAAGCCCGCGCTCATGAGCATACCGCCGATGGCGATGGGGCGGACGATGTACTGCCACACGCGGGTCGAGAGCCCCACCCAGGTGGCGTCATCGGCCACCGCCCCGGCTTCCATCAGCGTCGGGCCGATGAAATAGGTGAGAATCGGCACGAACAGGCCCCAGGCGAGCAGCCCGCCCGAAAAGTTGAGCGACGCGAGCTTGGGCCCGATGATGTATCCCACGCCGATGTACGCCGGGCTCACGGCCGGGGAGCTGAGCAGCATGCCGCTCTCGCCCGCGGCCGTGCCGCTGGCGCGCAGGTTGATCGTGACGCGGGAGAAGTGGATGAACTTGGCCCAGGCGGCGGTGAAGAGCTGGAACTGGGCCAGCGCCTGAATGACCGCGCCCACGCCCATGGCGGCGAACAGGAACTTGGCGCCGGTCCCCCCCCGTTGCCCCGCCTTGTGGATCTCCGCGGCCGCCACCGATTCGGGGAACGGCAGCTCGGCGTCTTCCACCATCACGCGCCGGAGTAGGGCCACGAACATGATGCCGAGGACGCCGCCCGCGAGCATGATCAGGGACGACTGGATGTAGTGCCCGGTGGTGTAGAAGTCGGTCCAGATGCCGGCGATGAAAAAGGCCGGCAGGGTGAAGATCGCGCCGGCCGCCACGGATTCGCCGATAGAGCCCACGGTCCGGGCGAAGTTCTCCTCCAGGATCGTGCCCTTCATGATCCGGAGGAGCGCCATCCCGATGACCGCCGCCGGGTAGGTCGCGGCGATCGTCATGCCGGCCTTGAGGCCCAGATAGGCGTTGGCCGCCCCGAGCACCACGCACATGACCAGGCCGATCACGAGGGCGCGGGCGGTGAATTCAGGGACGTTGCGGTCGGCGGGGACGAAGGGTTGGTGCCGCGGAAGGTCAGCCATCAGAACCCCGGGTTGGAGGGAGACTCCACCAGAGACGGCGAAAAGCTGGGCCCCGGGCGGGGGGGTGTCAATCCCGCGCGGTGTTGACGCCGCGTCGACGGGACGCACCTTTCGTGCACTTATGAAACCCGCCTCGCTCAAGTTCCTGCATCGCCTGCTGGACGCCCCCGGCCCGTCCGGGTTCGAGACCGCGCCCGCCGCCGTGTGGCGCGCGGAAGCGGACACCCTGGCGGACCAGGTCCACGCCGACGTCTCGGGGAACTCGGTCGCCGTGCTCCATCCCGACGGCCGCCCCCGGGTCATGCTCGCCGGGCACATCGACGAGATCGGGTTGATGGTCGTCCACGTGGACGACGACGGCTTCCTCTACTTCCAGGCCATCGGCGGCTGGGACAGCCAGGTGCTGGTGGGGCAGCGGGTGACGATCGCGGCCCGGAGCGGTCCGGTCGCCGGGGTGATCGGGAAGAAGCCCATTCACCTCATCAAACAGGAAGATCGGGACAAGGTCACCAAGATCGCCGACTTGTGGATCGACATCGGCGCCCGGGACAAGAAGGACGCGCTCAAACGGGTGCGGGTGGGCGACCCGGCGGTGATCGCCTGCTCGGCCTTCGAGCTGCCCAACGGGCGGCTGGTCTCCCGCAGCATCGACGACCGGATCGGCGCCTTCGTGGTGCTGGAAGCGCTGCGGCTGCTGCGCACCCCGCGGCCCGGCCCCGCGGTGCACGCGGTGGCCACGGCGCAGGAGGAGATCGGCTGGTTCGGGGGCGGGGCGCGCACCAGCGCCACGCACATCGAGCCAGCGGTGGCCCTCGTCGTGGACGTGACTCACGCGACCGACAACCCCGCCATCGAAAAGAAGGAAATCGGCGATTTCCGCCTGGGCGGCGGCCCGGTCCTGGCCCGCGGGTCGGCGGTGAACCCGATGGTGTTCGAGATGCTGGTGGAAACCGCGGAGAAGGAGAAGATCCCCTACGCCATCCAGGCGGCCCCGCGGGACACCAGCACCGACGCCGACGCCATCGCCACCGCGCAGCGGGGGGTCGCCACCGGGCTGGTGTCCATCCCCAACCGCTACATGCACAGTCCCAACGAGATGGTGGACCTGGCGGACGTCGAACGGACCATCCGGCTCTTGGCCGCGTTCGCGCGGCGGGTGACGCCGAAGAGCGATTTTACCCCGCGATAGGAAAAGAGCGGTCATGGGCGGTCATGGGCGGTCAACCGCCTATGACCGCCTATGACCGCCTATGACCGCCTCAACAGCCGTGGGTCGAACGAAAACGGTCGTTGATCGGCGACGCGGAGGGCCGCCCCGGCGGGATGCGCAGGGTTTATCAGCACGTTCACTTCTTCGGGGACCAGGGCCGCCGGCAGCACGGCGGACGGCACGATGAGCAGGGGCGACCGCCCGGCCGCCAGCCAGCGGTCGCCGATCTCCCGGGTGGCGGCGACCCGTCGGCCCCAGCCGGCCGGCAGCTCGGCCTCGGCCAGGCGCTCGCCCACGTCATCGGGCAGATCGACCGCGAAGGCCGTGAGATCGTCCGGGGCGAGGGTGGGGTTCAGGTGCACGAGGTATTCGAGGGCCGCGAGCGAGAGCAGGCGGGAGCAGTACACCACGGGCCGGCCCGGTGAGTTCCAGCGGCCCCCCCACCGGCGCGCGCCTTGCCCGTCCAGCGCGCCATGCGCGCGGCGGGCCAGCCGCCAGACCCGCACCTAGCTGAAAACGCCGTGCGCGATCCGGCCGAGCACCGCTTCGATCGCCCGGGCGCCGGGCTCGGTCTCGGCCACCTGGAGCGGGCTGGACCCGCCCAGCGCCCGATTGGGCTCGCGCAGCCAGGCGTCGGCTTTCTCGGGAGTGCCCAGGGTTTCCCGGGCGGCGTAGAGGATGCGGACCACCCGGGCCAGCCGGGCTGATTCCTCGGGCGAGAGACGCTGCCGGCGCTCGCGCCGGTGCACCAGCGTGCGGCGGGGAATGACCAGCCGCTCCACCTCCCGCATGGTGAATCCCGGGCGATGCAGCAGCTCGTCCAGATAGGCGACCGGCAACCCGCCGCGCACCACCTCCGCCAACTCCAACTCCGGCAGGGCGGCCAGCGCGGCCAGGCGGTCTTCGCTCAGCTTGCGCGCGGCCCCGCGGGCGACCAGGGGATTCCGTCCTGTGGCATCTTGCTCAAAGATAGTGGCAAAACGCCCCGCGCGGGAGGCCGGTCAGTCGGCGGTGAGGCGGGCCCGGGCCAGGGCGGCCGCGGCGGCCACCCGGGTTTCGCCGCGGCCGCCGGCCAGCTCCTTCAAAGCGGCGAGGGCGGTCGCCGACCCGGCGGCGCCGAGGGCCTCGATGGCGGCCAGCCGGGGACCGACGGCCTTTCGGGCCAACAGCCGGCCCGTGTCGTTGGCCGCCTTGATCAGGGACTGCACCGCTTCCGGGGTGCCGATCCGGCCCAAGGCCCGGTAACACTCCGCCAGGACCTCGGGGTCCTCCTCCGCCTCGGCCGCGCTCACCAGCGGCATCGCGAGCCCGGACAGGGTCCGGCCCCCCAGCTCCTTCATCACCCCCAGCCGCACGTCGCGGTCGGGATCGCTGAGCACCTTGCGGAGGTGGATGGCCGTCTCCGACGTCCCCAGCCGGGCGAGGGCGATACCCACCGACCGGCGGACCCGCGGGTCTTCGTGCTGCACCACCCGGCCCAGGGCGGCGGTGGCCTCCGTCATCTTGAGCTCGCCGATCAGGTCGGCGGCGTTCCGGACCACGTACCACTGGTGGTGGGACAGCAGGCTGGCCACGACGTCCGAGCCGGTTTCGATCTGGCGTAGCGCCCGGAGGTACGCCCGCCGCTCGGCCTGGCTGGGCGCCTCGACCAGCTGGTCCAGCAGCATCTTGGTGCCCTGGGTACCGGCCCGGCGCATCACCAGCACGATGTCGTCGTGGTAGACCTCGTCGCACACGTAGGGAATGAACTTCTTGAGCGTGTCGTTCAGGAGGATGCGGCGGAGCGCGATGCCATACGCCCGCTGCGCTTCCGACGCGGTCTGCTCGGCCTCCTGCCGGATGAGCTTGAGAATAGCCTCGAACGCCTGGTTCAGCTCGTTCGTGGTCAGCGCCTTGGCGATGCCCGCCTGCACGGCGTCGAGCTTGCTCAGCAGGGAGAACGGATCGCTCTCGTCCTGGAGCCGGGCCACCGCGGCCACCAGGGTATTGCCCTGGGCCCGCTGCTGCCGGGCCATCTCCTCGAACGCGGCGCCGCGCGCGGCGGGCACGACGTCAGGCGCCGGGCTCGCGGCGGCCCGCTCCCGGGCCAGCCGCTCCGTCGTCATGATGGGGTCGCCCTGCTGCGCCGCCTGGAGCGCTTCGGTGACCCGGACCCCGCCGCGATCCTGCGTGACGGAGTCCATTTCCGAGGTCACCACGGAAACCGACGTGACGTTGCCGCCCCGCAGCGCTTCTTCGAGGTCCCGGCCAGGGTGCGGGCCTTCGGCCGGGGCGGACAGGAGCCGCAGGAGCTGGACCAGGTCCACCGGCGAGGCGCCGTGGCCCACCTGTACCCGCGCCACCCCGTGGGCCTGGAGCCGTTGCCGGAGCGGGGTCACGAACGGGGTGTCGTCGGGGATGTCCACGGTCTCGACCGAGAGCAGCCCGTCCCGGAACCGGACGGTAGCGCTCCGCTGGGCGGATAGCTCCACCAGCGCGTGCAGCGCCGACCGGTGATCCGGCGTGATCTCGCGGGTCGACTGCATCAGCTCGAGGAGACGGCCGAGCAGGACGGCGAACTTCAACTCATCGCGCATAGGAAATAGAAGGGGCAAGATACGGGCCGGAAGAGGGGCGGTCAAAGGCGGTCGTGGGCGGACCAGGGCGGTCGACCGCCCATGACTGCCTTTGACCGCCTATGACCGCCCTTTTCTAGAGCACGTCCAGGTCTTCCAGCGCTTCCCGCACCGCGCGCCGGATCTCGGGGTCGCGGTCGTCCAGCAGGCCTCGGAGCGTCCCGATGGCCGCGGGCCCTCCCGCGATCTTGAGCCCCTCGATCGCCGCCAGGCGACGGTCGGGGTGGCGATTCCACCAGCGCCAGCGCGGCGGCGCGGCGCCCCGGGCGAGGGCCTGGAGCGCCGCGGCCGAGCCCACGCGGCCCAGGGCACGGTATAACTCGAGCCGGACGCGGGGATCCTCTTCGCGCTCGACTGCCACGACCAGGGGCATGGCGAGCGTTTCCATCTCGTGCCCGCCGATGGCCGCGGCCACCGCCACCCGGATTTCGGCATCGCCGTCGCGGAGCAGGGCACCGAGATGTTCCAGGGTTCCCGGGGTACCGATGCGCGCCAGCGCCAGCGCGACCGCCCGCCGGACCCGCATGTCCGGGTGCCGCAGGGTGCGGGCCAGAGGGGCCACCGCCTCCGCGACCCGGAGCTCGCCTAGCAGCTCGACCACGTTCCGCACCACGAACCATTCCGGGTGCCCCAGCATCAGGATCACCTGGCGGACCCCGTCGCCGGCGCCCTTGAGGAGGTCGAAGTAGTGACGCCGCTCGCCGATGGTCTGTGCCTGGACCAGCCGCTCGAGCAGCACTTCCGTGGCTTCGCCGCCACCGCGGGCCAGCACCAGCCGCGCCGGCTGCCCCTGCTCCGGGTCGCGGGAATGCTCGGCGGCGGTATGCAGCAGGGAGCGCGTGAGCAACCGGTTGAGGACGATGGCGAAGCTCCGGCGGGCACTGCCTTCGGGGAGACGGCCTTCGAGCCGCACCAGCTCGGCGGCCGACGTGAGCCCGGCCGACACCCGACCGGCATCCAGCTCGCCCCGCACCAGCTCCGCCGCGGCGGTCGCCCGGTCGAGCACGTCGGCTCGGGAGGGGTCGAGCGCCAGGTCGGCGATCACCGCCGCCAGGGGCGCCGGCGCCGGGGCGGATGTGGCCTCGGCCAGCCGCGCGGCGATCTCCTCCGCGGCGAGGGCTTCCGTCACGTCGGGCGGGCGCTCTCCCGGGGCGGGCGCCGGCGGCACGGTCACCACGGTCACGCTGGTGACGTCGGCCGCGCGGAGGCGCTCGGCCAGCGTGAGACCGTCGGCGAAGGCGCCGAGCCCGCCGGCCATCGCCCGGAGCAGCTTGAGAAGATGCGCCGGGGCCGCCCGCTTGGCGATCCGGATTTCCCGCACGTCGTGCGCGTCCATCTGCGCCAGCAGCGTGCCGATTCCCGGCAGGGTGGCGGCGATGGGCTCTCCCTCGACCACGAGACCCGCGGCGTCACGCACCAGCGTCACGCCGCCCAGTCGCGTCAGCGCCACCAGGGCACGTAGGGCGATCTTGTGCTCGGCAATGGCGTCGGGCCGCGCCCGGAAGGTCTCGATGGCCCGGCCCAGGGTGATCGCGAAGTTGTCGTAGTTGAGCATCCTCTGGGCCGAAAATACCGGTTAAACCCGGGTGGAGGAACCCGGGGGCGCGGCATTAGGTTTCCCAGGCCTGGAGGACACACCCATGAATACCCGAACGCTCCTGCTGATTCCCGCCCTGCTGGCGACGACGGCGGTCCCGCTCGCCGGCCAGGCGGGGTCCACCCGACGCATCCGGGCCGACATCGCCTTCCTCGCGGCCGACGCCCGGGAAGGCCGCGGCGTGGGCACCTCGGGCCTCGACGCCGCCGCGGAATACCTGGCCCGGGAGTTCGCCCGCATCGGCCTCATCCAGCCCGGCCCCGAAGGGTTCTTTGAGCCCTTCACCGTGGATTCCACCGCGCCGGGCGCGGCCCACAGCGGCCTGGGCGGCGCGGCGGTCAAGAACGTGGTGGGCATTCTCCCGGGGCGAGGGCCGCTCGCCGGCCAGGTCCTGGTGGTGGGCGCGCACTACGACCACCTGGGGCGGGGCGGCGCCGGCAGTCTCGACCCCGACAGCACCGGCGTGATCCACAACGGGGCGGACGACAATGCGTCGGGCACCGCGGCCCTGCTGGAAACGGCTCGGCTGCTGCGCGGCCGCGTGGGCAGTGACCGCCGGACGGTGGTGTTCGTGGCGTTCACGGCCGAAGAGATCGGGACCATCGGCTCGCTCTACTACGTGCGGAACCCGGCGCAGCCCCTCGATTCCACCGTCGCCATGATCAACTTCGACATGGTGGGTCGGTTGCGGGACGGCCGGCTGCTCGTGTTGGGTGCCGAGACGGCACCGGAGTTCGTCCCGCTGCTGGATTCCCTGAACCGCGCCTACCGCTTCGATCTCAAGGCGTCGGGCGACGGCTGGGGGCCCAGCGATCACCAATCGTTCTACGCCGCCTCCATTCCGGTGCTGCATTTCTTCACGGACACGCACGAGCAGTACCACCGGGTGTCCGACGACGCCGAGACGATCAACGCCGACGGCGTCGCCAAGGTGGCGGCGTTCGCGGCCGACCTGGTGACCGCGCTCGCGACCCGGGCCGGGCGTCCCACCTACGTGAGCGTCCCGCGGCCGCCGCCCGTGTCCTACGGATCGGGCGCCTCCATGGGCACGATCCCCGACATGTCGGGATCGCCGGGCGGAGTCCGGCTCACGGGTGTCCGCGAGGGCGGCCCCGCGGCGACGGCCGGCATTCAGGGCGGCGACATCATCATCAAGATCGGCGATTACGAGGTGAAGGACCTGTACGCCATGACCAACGCCCTGGGGAAGTACCAGCCGGGCGACGTGGTGACGGTCACGGTGCGCCGCGGCACCGAAACCAAGGACTTCACGGTCACCTTGGGCGGGCGCCGTGCCCCATAAGCCGGTCCTCGACGCCGACGCCGTGGTGCGGGCATTGCAGGGCGCCTTTGCCCGCGACGCCGGCCGGCAGGAGCTGCTCGATCTCGCCGCGTCACGCCTGCGCGCCACCGGCGAGCCCTACACCGGGGTGTACCTGTACATGGTGCACGGGAACGACCTGGTGCTCGAGGCCTTCGACGGGCGCGTCACCGATCACACGCGGATTCCCGTGGGGGACGGGATCTGCGGTCGGGCGGTGGCCGAGCGGCGCGACATCAATGTGCCCGACGTGTCCCGGGCCGACGGGTACCTGGCGTGCAACCTGGAAACCCGGTCCGAGCTGGTGGTGCTCATTCGCCGGCACGACGAGATCCTGGGCCAGATCGACATCGACTGCGACGCGACCGGCGGCTTCGACGAGGTGGAGCACGCGGCGGTGAAGCAGGTGGCGGACGCGCTGGCGGTGTTTCTCTGATGAGGGCCGGGGGATGGAGGAGGGGCGACGCATGCGTCGCCCCTCCTGCCGCCCCTGCCCCCGCTGCCGTGAACGCATCCATTTCCGTCAACGACATCACCCTCTTCACCCGCACCGTCGGGGGCGGCCTGCTGGCGCCGCTCTACGCCGTCACGCACCCGGGACGCGCCGGCCGGCTGGCGTTGCTCTGTCCGGCCGCGATCACCCCGGCGGACCGGCGCCGGACGTTCGAGCTGGCGGTGGTGGCCTACTTCCGCGACCCTGAGCGGGCCCGGGACCTCACGCCGTTCCGGGTCACGGGCCGCACCCAGCAGGCAGTGTGGGACAGCCTGAGCGCATACGACCTCCGCGCCGACCTGGCCCGGGTGACGGTGCCGGCCCGGGTGCTCGAGCTGGGCGCCTGGCTGCCCCGCGCCTCGTGACCCGGCCCTCGCCGTTCGACCTCTCCCTGGGCCCGCTGGCCCACGAGTTCGCCGCCCTCCGCGAAGCGGCGGCCCGCGAGGGCCGCGACCTGCACCATCGCCAGGATTTCGCCGCCAGTCCCGAAGTGCAGCGCCTGCTCGAGCGGCTCCAGGCGCCCGACCTGGTGGCGCAGCGGGCCGAGGCGGCGGAGGCCTATCTGGCCCTGCTGTACGCCGCGTATCGGTACTGGGATGCGGGAGCCCGGGTCGTGACGCCGGCGCGCGCGCGGCTGGAACCGGCCCTCGCTGCTCCGCCCGAAAGCCGGCTCCCCGACATCCCGGGCGGCGCCTGCTATCTCCAGCTTCCCGCACCGTGGATCTGGGCCCGGGCCGGCGACGAGGGCCCCCACGAGCCTCTGGACGGCTGTTTCCTGGCCGCGGATCCGCGCGGGGACGAGATCACGGTCGTCGCAGTCCTCGGGCTGCGAGCCGAGCGGGGAGGATTCACCCAGGTGGCGCTCCACGTGGCGCCGGCGGACTTCCTGACGGCCCGGAGCGTCCGGCGGGAGCCCCCGTTCGCTCCGCTCATGGAAGGGGGCGCCGCCGCCGGGTTCCGGTCGGTCGCCACGGCCGGCGAGCTGCTGCAACTCGTGAGTCTCGCGCTCGCCGCGTCGGCCCAGTAGCTTGCGCTGACCGATGGACAAAGCCGACGTCGCCCGCGTGCTCGGGCAGATCGCGGCGTTGCTCGAGCTCAAGGGCGAGAACCCCTTTCGGGTGCGCGCGTACCAGGCCGCGGCCCGCGCCATCGCGACCTTCCCGGGCGACCTCCAGGCCGCGCGCGCCGCCGGGTCGCTGGGCGTGACCCAGGGCATCGGTCCCGCCACCCTTTCCATAGTCGAGGAGCTGCTCCAGACCGGCCGCAGCCGCATGCTGGATGAGCTCGAGGATCAGATCCCGCCGGGCCTGACCGACATGCTCCGGATCTCGGGGCTCGGCGTCGCCCGGGTCCGGCAGATCCACGAGAGCCTGCACGTCGAGTCCCTGGCCGAGCTGGAACAGGCGGTGCGGGACGGCAGTCTCGCGCGGCTCCCCCGGTTCGGCGCCAAGACGGCCGAGAAGATCCTCAAGGGCATCGCGTTCGTCCGGCAGGCGGGCGGAAAGCGGCTGGCGCACCACGCCCGCGCCGAGGCCAACGCGCTGGCGCGGGTGCTGGCCGGTTTGCCGGGCGTCCGGCAGGTGGCGATCGCCGGGAGCCTCAGGCGGGGCACCGAGCTGGTCCGGGATCTCGATATCGTGGTGGCGGCGGACGGCCCGCCGGAGGCGCTGCACGAGCGGCTGCGCGCGCTGCCCGGCACCATCGAGGTCACCCCGGGGGCCGACGGCGCGGTCACGCTCCAGCTCGAGGGCGGAACGGCGGCCGACGTGTATCCCTGTCCGCCGGAGCGGTTCGGGTGGGTACTCCTGCGGGCCACCGGCAACGAGGCGCACCTCGCGGCGCTGGCGGAGCGCGCCCGCGCCGGCGGCCTGCGCTGGGAGTCGCGCGGGCCCCTGCGCGGCGACGACCTGCTTCCCGCCCCGACCGAGGCGGCGGTGTACGCCGCCATGGGACTCCCCTGGATTCCGCCCGAGCTGCGCGAAGGGACGGACGAGCCGGCGGCGGCCGCCGCGGGCCGGCTCCCGCGCCTGGTCGAGCGCGGCGACCTGCGCGGATTCCTGCACTGCCACACGGGATATTCGGACGGCACCAATACCGTGGACGAATGGGCCGCCGCCGGTGTGGAGCAGGGCTACGGCTACCTGGGTATCACCGACCACAGCCCGGCCACCGCCTTCGCCGAATGCCTCCGGCCGGAAGACGTGCCCCGGCAGCACGGGGAGATCGACGCAGTCAATCGCGCGCGCCCGGAGATCCGGATGCTGAAGGGCGTCGAGGCCGACATTCTCGAGGACGGGTCGCTTGACTACCCGCCCGCAGTCCGGCGGAGCTTCGAGTTCGTCATCGCCTCGGTGCACACCCGCTACGCCATGGACGCCGAGCAGATGACGGCGCGGGTGCTCCGCGCGATGGACGATCCCACCATGACGATCCTGGGCCATCCGACCGGCCGCCTGCTCCTGTCGCGCGACCCGTTCCCGGTGGACCTGGACCGGGTGTTCGCCCGGGCGGCCGAGCGCGCGGTCGCCATCGAGATCAACGCCGACCCGCAGCGCCTCGACCTCGACTGGCGGGTGCTGCGCCGGGCGGCGGCGGCCGGGGTCTCCATCTCGATCGGAGCCGACGCCCACGGGACCACCCAGATGGACCACGTGGACTTAGGCTTGGGCATCGCGCGGAAGGGGTGGCTCACCGCGGACCGAATTCTCAATACGCG
>Ga0210377_10002426_pt1 | contig 16357 bp, 12 predicted proteins | sample PLM4_65_b1redo_FD_155480 | JGI IMG/M metagenome (GOLD analysis project Ga0210377, IMG submission 155480) | Groundwater sediment microbial communities from an aquifer in East River, Colorado, USA - PLM4_65_b1 redo | ecosystem: Environmental > Terrestrial > Soil > Riparian zone | place: USA: East... | reverse complement strand
ACTATCGCAAAGTGAGGACCCTCAAGCTCGCGGAAGAACTGGGCCTGCTGACCGATAAACACAAACGTTTTGTTGACGAGCTGGACCTGGAGGGCATAACGCGGACGTTCAGGAAACCCATGGCCAACCCGCTTGTTTCCTTTGTGCACAGCCCGAAGAGGCAGAAATACTTTCTCGCCGTCCGGAACACCCGGTTCTTCTCGTACCTTGCCTCCACGCGGGCCTTCGGCTACCTGTTGTTCCGGTCGGGTCTGCGTCAGGACAATTTCATCCCGAGCGAGATGCGCTTCGAGGGTTTTATCCTCCATGCTGAAAAATGCCGGGCCGGCTGCACCCGGTGCAAAGACTACTGCCCAATTGGACTGGCCCTGCCGGAGCAGCTCGAGAAGCTGGACAGCGGATGCATCGGGTGCCAGTACTGCTATCTGGTCTGTCCCACCCGGGCCATTGAATTCCGGGGAACGCTCGGATTCATGTCCGATCAATTAAAACAATACGACGCTATCACACGAAAGGTAACCGAATGAACGTATTGCTTCTGAATCCACCGTTCCTGAAAAATTTTTCCCGGTCCCAGAGAAGCCCTGCGGTGACCAAAAGCGGCACCCTCTATTTTCCCCTGTGGCTCGCCTCCGCAGCGGGTCTGCTTGAAAGCAGGGGTATCGGCGTGGACCTGATCGACGCCCCGGCCGACGGCCATGACATGGATTATGTGCTTCAGCGCGCGCGGGGATTCCAGCCGGACCTGATCGTGGTGGACACGAGCACGCCGAGCATCGCCAATGACGTGGGCATGGCCGCTCAGCTCAAGGATGCGTTCCCGAAGTCCTTCGTGGTCCTCGTCGGCACCCATGTTTCCGCGCTGCCGGAGGAGACGCTTGCCCTGAGCGAACGGGTGGACGCCGTTGCCCGGGGAGAATACGACAATACCCTTCTTGACCTTGCGGAGACGCTGGGCCGGAAGGGGGATGTTCGCACGGTGGCCGGGTTGACGCTCAGGGAGCACGGGCAGTTCGTCCAGACAGCGGCTCGGCCGTTTATCGAGGACCTCGACGCGATACCCTTTGTAAGCACGATGTACAGGAAGTTCCTGCGCATCGAGAACTACTTCAACCCCAATGCCCTCTTCCCCATGGTCACGATCACGACAAGCAGGGGATGTCCGTTCCAGTGCATTTTTTGCGTGTATCCCCAGACCATGATGGGGCATCGTGTGCGGCTGCGGAGTGTCACCAACGTGGTGAACGAAATGGACTACATCGTCAAGAATTTCCCCGATGTGAAGGCGATCTTTTTCGAAGACGACACGTTTGCGGCGATCAGGAAGCGGTGCATCGAGATCTCGCAGGAGATCATCCGGCGGGGGATCAAGATCTCCTGGTCCATAAACGCACGGGCGGACCTCGATTACGAGGCCGGCTGCAGGTGCATGTGCGTCGGATTTGAGAGCGGCAGCAAGCTGTTGCTGGAAAACATCAAGAAAAAGATGACGATCGAAAAAATGCATCAATTCGTGGCTGACGCGAGGAAAGCCGGAATTCTCGTCCATGGCTGTTTCATGGTCGGCCATCCCGGAGAAACGAAAGAAACGATGGAGCAGACCCTGGAGCTTGCGAAACAGCTTACTCCCGACACGGTCCAGTTCTACCCCATCATGGTCTATCCCGGCACCGAGGCCTTCCGATGGTACCAGGAGCGCGGCTTGATCACCACCGACGATTTTTCCAAGTGGATCACGCCAGCGGGGCTCCACAACACCGTGGTGCGGACCGAGGCGCTCTCGTCCGAAGACCTGGTACGGTTCTGCGACCACGCGCGACGGGAGTTCTATCTCCGGCCCCGCTATCTGTTCTATAAATTAAAACAGACCCTTATGGACCCCTCGGAGAGGAAGCGGAACCTGAAGTCGGCCAGGACGTTCCTGAAGTATCTCATTAAAGGTTCCGATGTCAAGGGCCCCGAGGGAGCATGCAAGAACTGCAAGTGAGGAAGTTGTCATGAGCGTCGTAAAATATTCCGTCATCGTTCCGGCCTACAATGCCGGGAAGACCATTGGCGACTGTCTCGGCGCGCTTACCCGACAGTCCCTGGTTTCCGCTGTTTATGAAGTCATTGTTGTTGACGACGGATCGAAGGACGGCACGGCGGAGGTTGTGAAAACATTTTCCGTGAGGTACCTTCGCCAGGCGAACAGGGGCCCTGCAACAGCGCGGAACCACGGTGCGCGGGAGGCCCGCGGCGAGATCATTCTCTTTACGGACTCGGACTGCGTCCCTTCGGCGGACTGGATCGCCGAGATGACAAAGCCCTTTGGCGACCCCGACGTGGTGGCGGTCAAGGGCGCTTACAGGACGAACCAGCGCTCGTTGACGGCCAGATTCGCCCAGGTGGAGTTCGAGGAGCGCTTCGAGCTGCTCAAACGCGCTGCATCAATAGACATGGTGGATACGTACTCCGCAGCGTATCGGTCGGACGTTTTCAGGCAGGCCGGAGGGTTCGATGAATCCTTTCCTGTTGCGAACAACGAGGACACGGAGCTATCCTACAAGCTTTCCCGCATGGGACGAAAAATGGTCTTTAACCCGAATGCCGTGGTATATCATCTCAATCATCCCGATTCCCTGAGGCGTTACGCGCGGCTCAAGTTCTGGCGGGGATATTGGAGGATGGTGGTCTACCGGAGATATCCCGATAAGATGATGAAGGACTCCTATACCCCGCAAACGCTGAAACTCCAGATCCTCTTTTTGTTTCTGGCAGTCGGCTGGCTGCCGGCGATGCTGCTCTGGCCAGAGGGCATTATATATCCGATGGCGGCCACGTTCTTCCTGTACGGTCTGAGCATGGCTCCCTTTGCGCTGCTGGCGATCAGAAGGGACCCGGTTGTCGGTATGCTCTCGCCTTTTTTTCTTTCAGTCAGGGCCGCCGCGCTGGGACTGGGATCCCTCTGGGGTGTCCTGAGACAGGCACAAGGGAGGACCGTGCAATGACGGAACAGCATGAGCAGGAACAGGTATTGAGGAGCGTATGCCGGATCTGCCACGGCGGTTGCGGGACGATCGTTACGATCAAGAACGGCAAGGTCACGGACATCAAAGGCGATACGGCTTCGCCCATGTCACAGGGATGGATGTGCGTCAAAGGTATGGCAACACCGGAAATCGCGAACCATCCTGATCGCCTGGAGTACCCCCTGCGCAGAAAGGGTCCACGGGGCGCGGGAGAATGGGAACGGATCTCCTGGGAAGAAGCAATCGACGAGATCTCCTCCCGCCTGGACGAGATCCGGAAAGAGACCGGCCCTGAATCCATCGCCCTGGGCCAGGGCACGGGACGGCACCACTATATGCACGTGGTGCGGTTTGCCAATGCCCTGGGCACGCCGAACTGGTACGAGCCCGGTCTGGCCAACTGCTTCATCCCGCGCATCACCGTGAGCAACTTCACCTACGGTGGTTTCGTGGTCGGTGATTATTACGGTTCTGTGAGTCCCAAGTGCATCCTTTTCTGGGGGCACAATCCCATCGTGTCCGGTCCTGACGGCGAGTTGTCCATTGCCATCAAGCGCGCGCTGGACTCCGGCAGCATCGGGATCGCCGTGGACCCCCGGAGGTCCGAGACCGGCAAGCGGTGCCAGCAGTGGCTGCCCGTACGGCCCGGCACGGACGCGGCACTGGCCCTGGCCATGATCCATGTCATTATTACCGAAACCATCTATGACCGGGAGTTTGTGGAGAAGTGGACCACGGGCTTTGATGAACTGAGGTCACACATTGCCGGCACCACGCCTGAGTGGGCCGAGAAGATCACCGGGGTCAGGTCTTCGGATATCGTCCTTGCTGCCCGCACGTACGCACTGAACAAGCCGGCGATCCTCGACTGGGGGCTTGCCATCGAGCAGAACGTCAACTCCCTCCAGACGGTGAGGGCGCTGGCAATCCTGCGGGCCATCACCGGCAACATCGATGTCCCCGGCGGCGACATCCTGGGCATGAACATCATCAGGGCCTATCCAACGCTGAAGGACAAGCTTCCGGAAGGCATGTTGAAAAAACGCCTCGGCGGCGAGACCTTCAAACTCCTCGGCGGGTGGCGCGCCTTCATGCCGTCAGCCCACATTCCCGCACTGTTCAGGGCCATGAGGACCGGCGATCCCTATCGAGTACGCGCCCTACTGCTCTTCGGCAACAACCCGTTGGCAACGGTGGCGAATGCCCGCGAGGTCTACGAAAGCCTGCAGAAGCTCGACCTCCTGGTGGCGACGGACCTGTTCATGACGCCCTCGGCGGAGCTTGCCGACTACGTTTTGCCTGCCGCGTTCGGAACCGAGGTGGAGCAGGTGATCGGCTATCCCCTCGTGGTGGAGAACATGGTCATGGCCCAGCGCAAGATGACCCAGCGCGCCGAGTGCAGACAGGATGAATGGATCATGGACATGCTGGCAAAACGGCTCGATCTGCCGGGCAGCGAGGAAAGCCTGCGGGACGTCATGAACTACCAGCTCGAGCCGCTCGGGATCACCTATGATGAGCTGAAGGAGAAGGTCTTCCACTACCCGCCGCACGAATACCGGAAATTCGAGAAGAAGGGGTTCAGGACGCCGTCGAAAAAGGTCGAGCTCACCAGCAAGTCGCTGGAGCGTATGGGATATGATCCGCTCCCGACCTTTAAGGAGCCGCCTGAAAGCCCGGTCTCGACGCCGAAGCTCGCTGAAGAGTATCCCTATGTGCTCACCACGGGCAGCAGACGGCGCGAGTTCTTTCACAGCGAACACCGGCAGATCCAGTCGCTCAGGAAGCAGCGCCCGCATCCCCAGGTGGAACTCCATCCTCAGACCGCCGCAAAGCACGGGATCAGCCAGGGTGATGATGTCCGGATAACATCGCCGCGCGGGAGCATAACCATGAAGGCCCTGGTTACCGAGGACATGACGCCGGGCGTCATTAATGTCGAGCACGGTTGGTGGTTCCCGGAAAAGCAGGGGCCGGAGCACGGGATCTGGGAATCGAATGCAAACGTGCTCACGAACAACGCGCCGCCGTACGATCCGGCCTTCGGCTCATACCAGCTCAGGGGCCTGCTGTGCAGGATAGAGAAGAGGGCGTAGTAAGTTAAGAATAGATTCTACTCAAAACGGCAAGAATATTTTGCCACAGAGGCCACAGAGCACACAGAGAAAGGCTGAAAGTAATTTCATAGCCAAAATATTTTTCCGTTCATTACCCCTCTGTGACCTCCGTGTACTCTGTGGCAAAAAGGTTTTGGTTCCGGTTTGTCCGGGTTAGGAGAACGAGATGAGTGTGCCGGTCAGCAACAACCAGAGATGCTGTGTCATCGGCCTTGACGGAGTGCCCTATTCATTGCTCAATGACTATCTGCGGGAAGGGATCCTGCCGAACGTGCAAAAGATCCTGTCAGCCGGATTTCGTCTGCACCAGATGGACGCTTCCATACCGGACGTCTCTTCCACGTCATGGACGTCCTTTATGACCGGCGTAAATCCGGGCGAACACGGGATCTACGGGTTCATGGACCTCCGTCCGGGGAGTTACCAGCTTATGTTCCCGAATTCAGGAAGTGTGCAGGCCCCGACGATCTGGGACATGATCGGGCAGACAGTGAACAACAAGACCTCGACGCTGTACGAACAGTTCCGGACAAGATTGCGCAAACCCCTGCGGTCCATTGTCCTGAACATCCCCCAGACCTATCCGGCGCGGCCCCTGAACGGGATCCTGACCGCGGGGTTCGTGTGCCCCGACTTCCGGAAGGGCACCTACCCCGAAACGGCATACACCTACCTGAGTTCCGTGGGCTATCTTCCCGACGTAGACTCCGCCAAGGCCGTGGACCAGCAGGACGCGTTCTTTCGGGAACTGTTCCTGGCGTTGGAAAAGCGGGCAGAGGCTTTTGAACACTTTCTGACGCATGAGCCCTGGGACCTCTTCATCGGCGTCATCACCGAGACGGACCGGCTGCATCATTTTTTCTATAACGCGGCACACGATGCGAAGCACCCCCGCTATGACGTGTTCCGCTCCTTTTATAAGCAGATGGACAGCATCATCGGGAAGCTCTATGAGCGGTTCATGGAGATCACTGACGGCAAGGGACTCTTCCTGACGCTGTCGGACCACGGCTTCACCGTGCTCAAGCAGGAAGTATATATCAATGCATGGCTCAGGCAGCAGGGGCTGCTCACGCTCGATCCCGCCCGCGAGTATTATGAGCAGATCGACATGGGAACGCAGGCCTTTGCCATGGACCCCGCGCGGATCTATGTGAACCTTGAGAACAAGTATCCCCGGGGGTCCGTGAAGACGGCAGCGAAGAGCGAGGTCGTCGCCCGGATACGAGCAGCGCTGGGATCGTTTACCGATGAACGGGGAAATCCCGTGATCAAGGCCGTCTATGATGGCGTCGACCTGTATCATGGACCGGCCAATGACCGCGCCCCTGATCTGGTCTGCCTGCCGCATGACGGATATGACCTGAAGGGGTCGCTCAAGAAGCAGGAGATCTTCGGCAAAGGCAATTTTGCGGGCATGCATACCCGTGCGGACGCGCACTGCATCCTGCCGGAGGCGCTTCAGCCCAGCGGACGGTTGCATATCGAGGGACTGGCGCGCATTCTGCTCGAGCATGTTACCGCTTCATAGCGCGGACAAGCTCAAAACCTTTGACACGGATAAAGACGGATTAAATCCTAATGCAAAAACGTTTTCGCGCAAAGACGCAAAGTCGCAAAGGAAATCAAGTCCTATTTTTGGTTTAATTCAAGATTCCAACGCTTCTGACGTTCTTTGCGCGCTTTGCGGCTTTGCGCGAGATGCCCCTTTTGTTGACCCGTGTAGTTACATGGTAAATTAGCACTAAAGAAAATGTCTTTTTCTACCCCTGTTGAGGAGAATCGGATTCTTTTGTAACTGAAGGGAAAGGATAAAGCATGGATCATTTAACCGATCTGGAGAACAGAAGCATCTATATCATCCGCGAGGCTTACTCCCGGTTCAAGAACATTGCAATACTCTGGTCCATCGGCAAGGACTCGACGACGCTCCTCTGGCTGTGCCGCAAGGCCTTTTTCGGGAAGGTCCCATTCCCGGTCATCCACATAGATACGTCTTATAAGTTCCCGGAGATCTATCGCTTTCGGGAGGAGTACGCAAAGAAATGGGGCCTGAACCTCATCGTGGGAAAGAACGAGGAGCAGATCGTCTGCGGCATGGGGCCCGACAAGGGCGCAAAGCTCGACTGCTGCAACGAGCTCAAAACGAACGCCCTCAAACGGGTCATCGCGCGGGAAGGCTTCCAGGCCGTTCTCGTCGGCATCCGCAGGGATGAGCACGGCATTAGGGCAAAGGAACGCGTGTTCTCGCCTCGGGACGAGAATTTTTCCTGGAACTACCAGGACCAGCCCGCTGAGCTCTGGGAGCAGTACCGCACAAGCACTGCCGAGGACAACCACGTCCGCGTGCATCCTATCCTGCACATGACCGAGCTGGACATCTGGAAGTACGTGCAGCGCGAGAACCTCCCCATCGTGGACCTCTATCTGAGCAAGGAGGGGAAACGGTTCCGCAGCATCGGCTGCCTGCCCTGCTGCAACCCCGTAGAATCCGAGGCCGTGAATGTGGAGGATATCATCGCCGAACTGGAGACAACGCACACTTCGGAGCGCGCGGGACGGGCGCAGGACAAGGAAGACGTATACACCATGCAGAAGCTCCGTTCCCTGGGATATATGTAAGGAGAACCAACGATGGAAGAACGATCAATGCACATTGTTATTGCCGGCCATGTGGACCACGGCAAGAGCACCCTCGTCGGGCGGCTCTTTTATGATACCGGCTGCCTGCCGCCTGACAGGATGGAGGTCCTCCGGCAGGCGTCGGAAGCCCAGGGCAAGGAAATGGAGTTTGCCTTTGTCATGGACCAGCTTGAAGAGGAGCGCGACAGGGGCATCACCATCGATATCGCCCATTCGTACTTCCGCACGGCCAAGCGGAGGTACGTTATCATCGACGCCCCGGGGCACAAGGAATTCCTCAAGAACATGATCACCGGCTCCTCCCAGGCCGAGGCCGCGCTGCTTCTCGTGGACATTACCGAGGGCATCAGGGAGCAGACGCGGCGGCACTGCTTCATCCTGGGGCTGCTCGGGTTCAAACAGATAGCCGTTCTTGTCAATAAAATGGATGCTGTTGCCTATTCCGAAGCCCGCTTCCGCGCCATCAAGGGCGAAATCGAGTCCGTGCTGGGGCAGCTGAAGATCACGCCCACCTATGTCCTTCCCATCTCGGCGCGGCGCGGGGAGAACGTGGCAACACGATCAGAAAACCTGTCCTGGTACGACGGCCCCACCGTTCTGGAGGCCCTGGATAATTTCGATCTCCTGACTGCCGAGGATAAGGGTCTTCGGTTCCCGGTGCAGGACGTCTATGACATCGATGGGCAAAACATCGTTGTAGGCCGCATTGAGGCGGGAACGCTTAAGAAAGGCCAGAAGGTGAATGTCCTGCCGCAGCAGGCTGCAGGCGTTGTAGAGGAGATCAAAAAATTCATGCAGGACGATATGCCCGAGGCCGGCGCCGGGCACTGCATCGGCATTCGCTTTCAAGGCCCTCCCGTGCAACGGGGTGATGTCCTTGTCGACGAACCAACGCCGACGGTGACCGACGCGGTCCGCGCCACCATCTTCTGGCTCATTGATAAAGACTATGAACTTGGCATTCCGCTCACCTTTCGGTGCGCCACGCAGGAGGCACAGGGCGTTATCGAGAGGATTTACCGGCGCTTTGACCCGGCTACCATTGAAGTGATCGAGCAGGACGCCCGCCAGATCAAGGCAGCGGAGATCGCTGATGTCCTGATCAAGCTTAACAGGCCGGTCCTCGTGGACGCCTTTGCGGAAATTCCCGAGATGGGCAGGTTCGTACTGGAGCATGCGGGACACCCGGTGGCAGGGGGGATTGTTATCTAAGTACGTCGGCTGGTAAATTCGGTAACGTATTCACACGAGGTTTTGCAAAAATCCAGATTCATACAGGTAGCCGCAAACGTTAGTTTGCGTGGTTTTCAATGCATTATAAACGCAGGCTAAAGTCTGCGACTACCAAGATAAATGCGTCTGGTCGATCGTATGACTATCAAAAAAGCATCCCCGGATATTCATTGACAGATGAGTATGCGCGGAGCAATTTCGCAGTCACAGAAATAAAAACATCCTTGACAATCGAGGGCTTTCACCTTATCATGTCACCCGTGCCGAAGTGGTGGAACTGGTAGACGCGCTGCGTTCAGGGCGCAGTGGGAGCAATCCTGTGGGGGTTCGAGTCCCCCCTTCGGCACCATACTTTTATTTTCCCTTCTCATGAAAAAAATCTTATTCATAGTGCTCCTTTCGCTCCTTGCCGGTTGCGCGTCGAAGCCGCCGCCCTATGACGCGGTCGTCGTGTTCAAAGAAGCCGAAGTGAACATGCGGAAAGAAGCATACGAAAAGGCGCGCAAGGGCTACCAGGAGATGCAGGAAAAGTCGCCGGACAAGAGCTATGACGCGGTCCTGATGCTTCGCATCGCCGACACGTACTACGGTGATGAGCAATACAGCGAGGCGCTGGTCGAGTATCAGGCCTTTTTGAACTACCATCCGGTGCACAAGGACGCTGCCTACGCCCAGTACCAGATCGCGATGTGCAGCTTCAAAGAGCTCTCGACCATCGACCGGGACCCCGCGCCGGCCCATGCCGTGATCAGAGAGATGCGGAAGCTCCTCGACAAGTATCCGAAGAGCGGCTATGAAGAACAGGCGAGGAAAAGTATTTCCATTTGCACGGACTGGATCGCGGAGTACGAGCTCTACGTTGCGCGTTTCTACCACAAGAAGGGGTCCTACAAGGCGGCCGCAGGAAGGTGCGAGAAGCTGTTGCGTGATTATCCCGGATCGCCCTCGGAAAAGGACGCGCTCTACTACGCGGGACTTTCCTATATGAAGCTCGGCGAGCGGGACCTGGCGCGTGCCAGGTTCGAAACGCTTGCGCAGAAATACCCGACCATGAAGCAATCGGCATTGTCCCACATACATAAACTGTAAAAGCCATGAAATATTACCCCGCGTATCTGGATCTGCGTGAGCGGCCCTGTCTGGTCATCGGCGGCGGTGCTGTGGCCGAGCGCAAGGCGCTCGCTCTCCTTGAAGCAGGGGCTGTGGTAACGATCATAAGCCCCATGCTCACTTCGAAACTGCACGAGCTCTCCGACTCCGGCAAGATCACCTATCTCCAAAAGCAGTACGAGGACCAAGACCTCTCCGGCGCGTTCCTCGTGATCGCCGCGACCGATTCCGCCGAGGTGAACACCCTGGTGGCGTCGGCATGCAGGAAAAAACAGGTGCTGGTGAACGTGGCCGTGCCTCCCGAGGTGAGCAGCTTCATAGTGCCCTCGGTGGTGGAGCGGGGAGATCTCCTGATCGCGATTTCCACAAGCGGCGCGAGCCCGGCGCTTTCGAGGAAGATCAGACAGGATATCGAACAGAGGTATGGCACGGAGTATGAGGTCTTACTCGAGAAGCTGTCGGCGATCCGCAAGCGGGTCCTTGAAGAGATCCCTGATAAGAGTAGACGGAGGCAAGTGTTTCAGGCGATCGTGGACTCCGACGTCATCGATCTCATCCGGCAGGGAAAGGCGCACGCGGCGGAGCTGCGGATGGCGGAGATCGCGGGATTGAAGCACCGGGTGTGGAAATAAAATGCAATGGGACCTGCGAGAGCTGTTGCTGGATCTTTTCCCTCTGTCAGGCATGGAGCAGGCCCGGTCAGGCATTTATGACAAGTAAGAAGCGTGTTTCATAATCTGCAATCATTATCCGTATTACCTGTCATTGAGCTTTTATCGGTGCAGAGCAATAAAAACCTCCGCAATAGCTCATCAAAAATCTTGCCTAATTTGTTCAGTTATAGTACGCTTTTCTCAACCGCAGGGACAGGTAGTACCCCCTCAGTACTCTGCATGTTGATCGCGATATTCTGCGCTTCTTTCACAAAGACGTTGAAACGGCAGCGTTCATTCGGAGGACCCCATGACGACCCATCTCACAACGCCGACGGAGATACGGGCTGTTGGCAACAAACCGAAAACGATCGAGGAGTTCATCGGCCGGGTGAATTCGAAGACCGAAGCGGTAAGCATTGCGCGGATGAAAAGCCCCGCAGGGTGGATCGAGCCGGGCCAGACGCCTGCATTCGATGAGTACACGCTTGTCTTGAAAGGCATGCTGCGAGTAACGACGAGGTCGGATGTTCATGAGGTGCATGCAGGTGAAGCCATCATCGCCAGCAGGGGCGAATGGGTGAAGTACAGCACTCCCGGCCCCGACGGTGCGGAGTATATTGCTGTTTGCATGCCTGCCTTTTCTCCGGAGAGCGTTCATCGGGATGTCGCGGAATAGTGTTTGCCTGCCATGGCCAAGCGGATGTGGTGAAGGACTAGGCATATTGCGCTGGAAAAGAACAACGACCCCCACGGGGTCCTGGAGAAAATGAATGAGTGCCCGGCCCGTCAATGTATCAGGAGTAAAGATCGTACGAGAAATTCGCATCAATCCGATCGTACCGAGCGAGTCGGTGCTCGTGGCCACGGCGCGCGGCATGCGCCCAAAAAAAGAGGAAGCACCGGCGCCGCACGACGCGCGGCCACATGTGGACACCTGCCCCTTCTGCCGCGGCAATGAGGCCATGACCCCCGCGCCGATCGCGCAGGTCCCCGCGGAGGGGGACTGGCAGCTTCGCATTGTGGAGAACCTCTATCCCGTGCTCGGGGACGACCGGGAGAACCCCAATTTCGTATTCGGTCTTCAGCAGACGATTGACGGATACGGACGGCACGAAGTGATCATCGACCACGCCTCGCACGGAATCAGGGTCCATGAAATGACGGAAGAACACCTTGCACTGCTCCTGTCCACCTATCGCGGCCGGATGGAGCAGCTCTATCATGCTGATGACAGGCTGCAATATGTGCTCGTGTTCAAGAACTTCGGTCCTGCCGCGGGCGCCAGCATCAGCCACACTCACAGCCAGATGATCGCCATGCCCGTGGTGCCCCGCAATGTGCAGGCGGAGGTCCGTCACAGCACGGCATTTTACCGGACCGCGCACCAATGCATCTTTTGCAGTCTCATCGATGAGGCGCTCACCTTTGAAGCGACCCTGTACGACCGGGAGTCGGGCGCACTCCGCCGGAAGATCAACGTGGGACAGTTCGTCATCGAGCGCAGCAGCCGCTTCATTGCCATAAAACCCTTTGCGAGCCGCTATGAGTGGGAGGTGCATATCCTGCCGCTTGCTCACCAGGCTGATTTTCTCGATGCGACCCCCGAGGACCTTGTCGATCTGGCGGGCCTCTTCAAGAGGACCATGGCGCGGCTCAATGCCGTGCTCGGCGGCGTGCAGTATAATTATTTTATCCACTCGCTGCCGCACGGCGCTGAGTACGCGGCGAGTGCGCCGGCGTTTCACTGGCATATCGAGATCTGCCCGCGCACGAGCATTCCCACGGGATTCGAACTGGGGTCCGGCCTCTTTGTGAATACGATCTGCCCCGAGGACGCGGCTGAGCAGCTGAGGAACGTGGTTTTGACGAGGTAATATAAAGATTCTTTAGCCACAGAGGTCACAGAGTACTCAGAGAAAGGCTTGTAGTATTTTATAACAGCACGATTTTGTTTTTAAGTATTAACTCTGTGATCTCTGTGTTCTCTGTGGCAAAAAGTTTTTATGGTTCCGGCTTATCCGGGTCAAGATCATACGAAAAGGAGAATTTGGGAGGGCGATGAAGTCAGCAGATAAAAAAAAGGGGTCATTGACCTGGCAGGACGAGGTCAGGCGAGTGGCAGCAGGCATCCGGCGGCGCGTGCTGGAGCATACGATCAAGAACAATGGCGGCTACCTCAGCCAGGCCTGTTCATCAGCGGAGATCCTGGCGACGCTCTATGTGAAGGTCATGGACCTCGGCTCGATCGAGACCCCGCTCGTGCCCCGGCCCTTCCCCGGTGTACCTGGCCCGGACAACCCGGATTATTTTACCGGTGCTTCATTTAACGGCCCGGGTCCGGACCGCGACCGCTTCTTCCTCTCGCCGGCCCAGTACGCATTGGTCCTGTACGCGACCCTGATCGAGACCGGCCGCATGGCCGAGGAAGGGCTTCTCCAGTTCAATAAGGACGGAAGCTCTGTCGAGATGATCGGCGCGGAGCACTCGCCGGGTATGGAGACCATGACCGGTTCCCTGGGACAGGGCATCAGCCAGGCAGCCGGCATTGCCATGGCAAGAAAGCGAAAAGGCGAGAAGGGGAGGGTGGTCATATTCATGTCCGACGGCGAGTTCCAGATCGGCCAGACCTGGGAGGCGCTCCAGACCCTTTCGCACCACATGCTCGACAACGTGATCATCTACGTTGATGTGAACGGGTTCCAGTGCGACGGCAAGATGTGCACGGTGATGGACATTGAACCGCTCGACAAGAGGCTTGAATCATTCGGCTGCCGGGTGCTGCGGGTGAATGGGCACGACATCAAACGCCTTGCAGATGCCGGCTCGCTTACTCCTGATGGACGGCCTGTTGTTGTGCTGTGCGATACCGATGCGGCACGGGGACTCGATGTCCTGAAAGCCCGCGCTCCGAAGATGCACTATGTTCGGTTCACGAGCGAAGAAGAAAAGGTCCGCTACATATCCGCCTACGCGGAGCTGTGCGGCAAAGAGTATCCGCCTAATGAGAAGAAGAAGGCCCCCTCGAAATCATCAGCAGGCCCCGAGATCGTTACCAGGGTCCATGCAAAGAACCTCGTACGCTGGGCAGCGGACAAACCAAAGGTGCTGGTGCTCTCCGCCGACCTCACGAGTTCAACGGAGATCGACCTGTTCCGCGATACCTACCCCGACCGCTTCCTGTCGATGGGCATTGCCGAGCAGAACATGCTGAGCTTTGCCGCGGGCCTTGCGCGGGAAGGGTTCATTCCCTTTGTGCATACCTTCGCGGTCTTTATCTACCGCCGCGCCTATGACCAGATCGCCATGTCGGTCGCATATCCAAATTTGCCGGTCAGGATGGTCGGCTTCCTTCCGGGCATTACCACGCCGGGCGGGGCGACCCATCAGGCCATCGAGGACATCGCGGTCATGCGCGCTTTGCCGAACATGACCATCCTCGAGTGCGGGGACGCCACCGAGGTGGAGTCCGTCCTTGAGGTGATCGAAAAGATCAAGGGGCCGGTGTATGTGAGGATGCTACGCGGCGAGATCCCGCGGCTCTTCGACAGTCCGATGAAATTCGGCACGGCACGGGTGTTATCCGAAGGGAACGACATTACTGTACTTTCAAGCGGCATCATGACCGAAGAGGCCATGAGGGCAATACAGGTGCTCAAGAAGCGCGGCCTGTCCGTCCAACATATGCATATTTCAACATTAAAACCATTCAATGACCGGACCGTTCTCGATGCAATATCCGGATCGCGCTCTGGCGTGATCACCATGGAGAACCACACCATTGTCGGAGGCCTGGGCTCCATCATTGCCGAGAAGATGGCGGAAGCCGGCATTGCCGGGAAGCTCGTGCGGATCGGTCTGCGTGACACCTTCAGCCACGGGGCGAGCAAACAGTATCTCATGAAGGAGCACAAGATGGATGCGCTTTCGTTGATCAAGGAAGTGGAGATGATGGTTGGTCAACGATTCAATATCTCCGAAGACGAGCTTGCCACGACCCATGTGGCGGCTGTCCATAGCAAGGCCAAAGCTGAGGCGCTTTAATGATCATCCAAAAAACCTGCACACCGGAGTCTTTGTTCTCATCAGAACGCATATCCGTCACCTACCGTTTGTCCGGCAGTGAAAAGGATGCGCGTGCCAGGGCAGAGGACATCTGTATCGAACAGACGGTGGAATTTCCCGCGGACGAAGTTCCGGAAGGGATCATCAGGGACCATGTCTTTGGCCGGATCGAACTATTTGAACGGCTTGATCGTGAACATTTCAGGGCAGTCATCAGCTATGCCGTGGAGATCGTTGCAGGCGAGCTGACCCAGTTCCTGAATGTCGTTTTCGGCAACAGCAGCATCAAGCCGGGTATTCGCGTGGAACATCTTGATCTGCCTGAATCGCTGTTGCGCTGCTTCAAAGGGTCACGCTTTGGGAGAGAGGGGCTGAGAAGCCTCCTGAACATACCGAAGCGGCCGCTGCTTTCCTCGGCGATCAAACCCATGGGTCTTTCGTCACAGGAGCTTGCGGACCTGGCATACCAGCTCGCCCGGGGAGGCATGGACATCATCAAGGACGACCACGGCCTGACCAATCAAGGCTGTTCGCCTTTTGAGGAGCGGGTAAAGCGATGTGCCGAGGCAGTACAGAGGGCGGGCAAAGAAACCGGCCATCGGACGATCTATGTCGCAAATATTACCGCTCCGCACAGCGAGGTCGTCAAGAGGGCCAGGACTGCAAAGGACGCGGGAGCAGGCGGCCTGATGGTTGCGCCGGGGTTGATCGGCTTTGATCTGATGCGGGAGCTGGCGGATGACGACTCGATCGCACTGCCGATCCTTACGCATCCGGCATTGCAAGGGAGTTTTGTGACGAGTGCCAATGGCATGTCCCACGGCGTTATTTTCGGCCAGCTTGCACGCCTGGCCGGCGCGGACGCGACCATCTTCCCGAACTTCGGCGGACGCTTCTCCTTCAGCCGCGAGGAGTGCCGGGAGATCGTAAAGGCAACGTCCGAGCCCATGGGGCATCTTAAATCCATCTTCCCCGCACCGGGGGGCGGCATGGGCCTTGACCGCATCCCTGAAATGCTCGAGACGTACGGTAGGGACCTGATATTCCTTATCGGCGGCGGGCTGTTCAAGCACGGCCCGGACCTGGTGGAGAACTGCCGGTACTTCAGAAAGATGGTAGAAGCGCTACAGTAGATAGAATAGTTCGGAGTTCTGGTTCAAAGTTCAGAGTGCTGAGTGATCGGCAATAGGATGCAAGGAAACTTCATATTGCTTTATCGTTCCTCATGATTTATAATCTGCAACCGTAAAGGCAATTAGGTTCGTAAGTCCCCCCTCACCCAGCCTCTCCCCAAAGGGGAGAGGAGCAAGATTTGTTTTACGTCCAACTTCATCTTCTCCCCATTGGGGAGAAGACCGAGATGAGGGGGCAAGGAGGTTTTTTTGGCAGCAACCTATACCGCAAAAGATATCACTGTTCTCGAAGGGCTGGAGCCGGTCCGCAAGCGGCCGGCCATGTATATTGGTTCAACCGATGTGCGTGGTCTGCACCACCTCGTCTGGGAGACGCTCGACAATGCCGTGGA
>Ga0210377_10002425_pt1 | contig 16363 bp, 10 predicted proteins | sample PLM4_65_b1redo_FD_155480 | JGI IMG/M metagenome (GOLD analysis project Ga0210377, IMG submission 155480) | Groundwater sediment microbial communities from an aquifer in East River, Colorado, USA - PLM4_65_b1 redo | ecosystem: Environmental > Terrestrial > Soil > Riparian zone | place: USA: East... | reverse complement strand
ATTTTTCTTTTGAATTTTATTTCAGCTTCGTGCAATGAAACGCAGATTGACATAAATTCTGCATCGCCAGATGAGCTTCAGGAAATAACTCAGATTGGACCGTCAAGAGCTCAACAAATAATTTCTCTTCGTCCATTTAGTTCTGTTGATGATTTAGCAAGAGTAAGCGGTATAGGAAATGGAACAAGATTAAATCAAATAAAAACCCAAGGACTTGCCTGCGTCGGCGATTATGAAAAAGAGGAAAAGAAAAATCAAACATTGGAAATTCAAGCAAATATTACCATTGTTGAAACTCTTGAAGAAAAAACCCAGGAAATTCCCGAACAAATTGAAACCAAGCCGCAGACAATCAGGCTGACTTCGGACGCTACAAAAGATATAAAAAGTAACACAAATTTTGGAAATTTATACAAAAACAAAATCTTTTGGCTTATAGTTTTCGGATTATTCGTCGGGGTTTTGCTTGCCGTAAAAAAATACAGGGAGAAAAGAAATGAGTTTTAAATCCGAGGAAACAAAGGGAATCGCCGCAATCATGATTCTTGAGGCAATTGGAAAACCGCCAGAACACATAACTGAAGCGCTTGAAAATCTCATTAAAGAAATAGAGAAGGAAAAGGGAGTAACCATATTGAACAAGAAAATTAATGAACCGATTGAAATGGAGAAACAAAAAGGATTTTACACGACATTTGCCGAGATTGAAGTTGAGGTTGAAGAGGTTTTGCACATCGCGATTTTAATGTTCAAATACATGCCCGCGCACATTGAAATAATCTCTCCGGAATTAATTGTTTTGACGAACAACGGATGGAATGACATATTGAACGAATTGACGAGAAGATTGCACGGATACGACGAAGTTGCCCGAGTGATTCAGGTTGAGAAAAGCATTCTTGAGAAAAAGTTGAGGGAGTTGCTGAAAGAGAAAGAGGGGGAAGTAAAGCTATAGAAAATCTTATAAAATACATTTTGTTTGAATTGAAATGGAAGAAAAATTTTTTGCAGACATTGTTATTAACAAAGAGAAATTAAGTGACGGAAATCCTGTTTTTGTTGCTCATTGCACAAATCTCGGAATAGCATCTCAAGGAGATACCACTGATGAAGCATTGAAAAACATCAAAGAGGCGATAGAACTTTATTTGGAAGAACAACCCAAAAAATATGATGAACTAAATACGGCGAAAGAACCTTCAATTTTTTCTTTTATATTTGGAAAGATTAATTGAATTATCTTGATTATTTCTTTTTTTTCGATGATCAATCTTTTTTTAACAGATTCAAAATTCAAAAACACCTAATTTTCTAGCCAATTCTGCAGTGCCTGAAACTCTCCCAGAATTAAAAAACACATTTTCTCCCCTTGCACCTAACTTAGTTTCAAGTCCTCTATTTTTACCTTCATAAATAAAATTTATCCCATAATTCCCTAATAGTCTTCTCCCCGTTCCTTGACCGGCATTATAATATGTATATGTCCACCAATCCAATTCTTCTTGTGTTAATGAAGTGGGATCAATTCCCCGTCTTCTTAAATCAGGAATTAAATAATTTTCTTGTCTTACTTTCAATTCAGCAGCCACTGCTCTTGCAGCATCTTTTAATTTAATATTTGCGGCTTCTACTACCAATCCTTTTTCATTAGTTCTTTTTCCAATCCCCTCATAAGAGAAATCTTCTAAGTAACCATTTCTTCTTATTTCTGGTAAATCCGATATAATTGCATCAATACCCAGTTTTGAATATGTATCCACAATTGAATCGCTTTTATACGGACTGTTCATCAAATATAAAACCAGACCCTCTTGTTCCATACTAGAATAAATTAAGTAAGGATTAATTTTCATTTCTTTTGAAGCATCCAAAATATCTCTCTGAAAATCGGGATACCTTGCCAAATCAGGTAAGGATTTTATTGGTTCAATACCATATTTATTACGAATATCATTGTAGTATCCATTATATTCATTGGAATAAAGTCCAGAATTATAGATTCTCGCTGCAATATTTTTTTCGTCAGTTTTTGGATTAGCATATCTTAGAAACTCTTTTTTTATCGGGGCTTCTTCTGAATTTAACTTAGAATCATCTGAAGCAATGATATCCAAAACTTCTTTTTCAGAATATCCATTCTCTTTTCCCATTTCAATAGAAGATGGCACTCCCCTATTAAAGGCACTCCAGATATCCCCTTTAGAAGATTGAGAGGATATTTTTTCTTTAAAAAAAATGGTCTCTTCTTCAGTTAAACCGATATTTTTACTTAAACTCAGATAGCTAGGAATTGATTCCCCCAAAACAAATGGGAGATCTCTACCAGATTTTTTACTTAAACTATCAATTAAACCTTCTGCTTTATCTGGGCTCAATCCCGATTGTAATATTGCAGGAAGAGTTTTCTCTAGTACAATTTGATAATTATCTCCAGAAACTTTTCTTACATCTTCCATTATTTCAATTGATTGGTCTGGACTCAACCCAGAGTCTAATCCATAGGGTAAAATCTCAAACGCTTTATCTTTGAGCCAAGAATCTCCATACGTTTTTTCTACACTGCTTATGAATTTATCTCTATCTTCTCGTCCCATCTCTAACAATAATTTAGGAAATCCTTGACGTTTTAAGAAAACTCTTCCTTCCCCTCTTGAGATAATTGAAAACTCACCATCAGAATCAACACTCAACATTTCCATTAAATTTTTGGAATCAGATTCAATATTAAGAGCAACACTTTGAAATTTCCCGGATTTAAAATCCTTAAACGTTAATTGCTTAGGATTTGGCATACTAATTTTATCTTTGTTAAAATCAAAATTTAAACCATCATTTGTTATGGAAGTACTTCCAGACTCTGAACTCTTATGTAAAATTCTTGGAAATTCTCCATTAATCACTTTATTTATAATCAAGCCATCTCCCTCTTTAATTTTCAGAGAAAGTTTATCATTATCATCTGTATTAAAAATATTGTTATTTTCAAGGATCTCTATACTCATCAAACACTCTTTTTTCTTAACATCAACGGGATTAACGGGCGCGATTTGGATTCCTCGACCGGTTGCTTGTATATTTAAATTTGGGTCACAGCTTTGGAACTCCAATTTATCTCCTGTTGACCAATAATAATTTTCATTCTTATGTTGAGAAGGGTTGAAATTTTCATCAAAATATAAGTTTTTTTTACCACCTTCAGGCAAAAACCTAATTTGATCCAAAATTACCTCATCTCCAGCAGAAACAAACGCTTGTCCGCTGTCAAATCCCAATCTCCCAGAAACAACCGCGCCATTTGGCAACTTGTAATCATTTCCTTCAATTGTCGTTAGATATTTTTCAAGTCCCGGCGTCCCGAGGTTGGTTGGGTTTTGTGAAAATTCAGCACCCTCTTCCGCCTTTATTCTAACTCCTGTAGTTTTATCAAAAAATACTCTTGAATTTGGCGGAGCTGTTATTTCAGTGTTTCCAAAAATATATTTTCCGCCTTTCTCATTGACTGTGAAATCTGCTTTTACAGGATTTCCGTCTTTGTCCAATTCAATAAATGAGGGATGTTTGGCAGTATCTTGAGGAATAATGTTTGCAAATTTATTTCCGTTAACATCAATTTCTGCATCAGTTTTTGAGAAAGTTAATTGTGTATTTTTGTTTGTTAATTGGCTGTATTCAACTCCTTGTCCGACGACTTGTCCCTCTTCCAACCCCATCAAGACGCCGATATCAGTCGATTGTTCCAACAATTGAGCTTCTTGAGAATTTGCAACTTGAGTGAAAAAAACAAACGCCAAAGCAAACAAAATAAAAATTTTTTTCATATTGCCTCGTATTTGTTTGCAAAAATCCAAACAAAGGTTTCATCTTTAATTTTTGAATTTTCGTCCCTGAAAATGAAAATAACTGTTTGCTCATCGTAATCCATCATGTCAACATGCAAATCACTTTTTTCCGAGATTTCAAGCATGCAGGATAAACAAATTCTATTTGTTTGGTCTGATTTCATAAATTCCGAAATAGAATTATAAATTATTCCAAGCCTTATCGGAGCTTCAAATTCAAAATCTTTAAGCAAAGTTTTGTCGCTATCTTTTATTATTGTTATCGGATAATTCACATTCAATAAAATTTTTTCATCTTGAATTGTAGTTTTGGTATTTATCTCACTTTGATTTATTTCCACACCAGGAAAGTCAACAAAATTTCTTGTGCAGAAAAAAAGCTTTTGGTTCATGAAAAAAGAAATTTCGTTTTCAATCTGCTCTTTTGAAGGCACGTAATTTTTCCCGTCTGAATAATAAATTGGAACGCCAGATTCTGTTGAAAGATTTGGCGGGAAAAAATAACCGCCATTCTGTCCAACTTGGTAAATTGTTTCAATTCCTTCCCGCTCTATGCAATCCTGAACAAAATTGTAAACTCGTTCAGCGTCGGGAGACAATGCTCCAAACTGGAAATTTTTTTGATACAAGAAGAAGATTAAAACAGAGCCAACGATAAAAATGGCGATTATTATAAAAATTGTCAATTGTCCTCTTTTTTGCATATACCAATATAATCTTATGCTATAAAAGATTAATTATCTTATTCCTTTTGCGATTTTAAGAAGATTGACGACATTGCGAACCCTTCTGTATCTTCTGAAGTAAAAATAAATTACTGCAAAAAATATCAGGGCGATTAATCCCCAGCCTATATATTTTCCATAGGAATTTGTTATTTTTTCAGAGCAAACTCCAAGACAGCAAACCCCGTCATTGGCATCTTGAGTTCCGCCTTCGCACGCTTGTCCCTGAGAACAAATCTCGCCGTTTAATTCCAAACAAGATGGAATCAATCCTCCGCTTTCATTTATTGAAACATACGATTTGACAAAATTCAAAAAAATGGCGATATAAGCATATTGATTATCTTGTGTTTTTGCGCGAATCTGCCCTTCTATTGTTCTCTCAACATTCGCCGAAGAAAATTCAAGCTCAATTCTTTCATTGGAATTTTTGGAAAGAAGGGAAACATTTTTTGTTGATGCAGAAATATACGGACTTAAGGAATCCGAAAATAGCAAAGTTATATTTTCTAAATCATTTTCCCCGCGATTGGAGAGATAAACTATTCTCGTAGTGCTTGAATTAAAAGACATCGTAACATTCAGTTCAGACGGCTCAAAATTTATTCCTTGAATTGCAGTTCCATTTGCGGTAAAATTAGAAGCTATGAAAACAGGAATTTCATATGCGGTATTTTCGGTGCTGAATTTGATTTTTTGAATTGTCAACGGCGTGAAATCCTCCGCATTGAAATTTATTTTTTTTGTTTCTCCTGATTTAACTTTTACCAAATTTGAACTTGTAGAACTTCCGGAAAAAAAGAAATCAAAAAATCCTCCGCCGGAAGATTTTTCAGATTCGTTGATAATTTTATAATCCACGGCAATCTCGGAATCTTTTAGATTTTCAACTTCAACAAAAAAATCCCCGTCGGAATAAATATATCCCTGATTTATTTTGAAATCCGAGGAATTTTCCGAAATCATAAAATTCTTTGACAAATCCTCTTCAATCAAAACTCCTGATTGATAATATTTCGCGTTTTCCACAAAAAGCGTGTAATTTCCAGAGGATTTTCCAAGAAGCTGGGCGTAAATGTAAAAATCATTGTCTATTTCCCTGGCGGAAAAAGCCACGGGGATTCTTGTTCCGCCTCGGTAAACAGTTATATCCTCGCCAGATATGGACTCAAAAAAATTTCCGGAAATTTTTGCCAAAAGAGTTTCGTCTTTGTCGAAACTTGATTTCATATCAAATTCAACCGCATAGACTGACGGAACAATCAAAAGTAAAAACAAAAAAACACCAATTTTCATAATCAAGAGATAAAACAGGAGTTAATAAATTTTATTTCTATTAGAATGCGCTCGCCTTTGGCTCGCTGATTGGTTGCTACAAATCGGCGTTCCGCACGATTTTTCGCCGAATATAAAATTGATAATAAAAAAATTTGACTATGTTAAACATAAATTTACGACAGGGGTTTTAAGATTATTACTCCGTTCCTATTGGGGCGGGCGGGTGGGAATAAAAATTAGAAAATTGTAAAATTATTTCCCCATATCTCTCAATTTTCTCAAGACCTCGTCGAGCTCTCCTCTCGGTCTGGAGCCAGTCGCTGGTCTGCTTCCCTGGTGAACCGGGGCAGGTCGTTGTTGGAATGGATTATTTCTTCCAAAGAATGGAGGTGAAGGCGGAGAAGGTCTTCCGCCGCCATGATACATTGAGGCAGAGCCGGAAAAGTATCTTGACTTTATTCTAAACCATAAATGCTTTAATTTTTCCCTGAAGATTATTCCAATAACTACCAATGTGATTAACACTAACAAGACTACTATCCAAGCCGCTGAAACTCCTGATTTTTGCTGGGCAACACAACATATGTCCGAGTTGAACTCGCACGCCTGGAAAGATTCCGTTTCACCGCTTGAACAACTTCCAACCCTGCATTCTCCGCCCGAGGAAACACACTCTGAAATTTGAGGGGTATCATCTCTTATTTCACATGTTCCTCCGACACAGCAAGTCTGAGAAGTAGATGAATCAGATGACTGAGCAAAGTCTCCGCCGGCACACCTTTGCGTTGATGAACAAAGCTCCCCTCCCTGAGCAACACATGCCAAAAGAACTTTTGCCTTGTCACAGCATACAAATGTTCCAGAGCAAATATAAGAACTCAGGACATTTCCACCGACTTGACTGCAGCTTATTCCAGACATGCAGTTAAATTTCGCCGATTCGCAATCAACATTACTTTCAATTGGGACTCCAGAAGATGTTCTTGGCTCTATCGCGTAAAGAAGAAAAGCCGTGTCTCTTATATCGCCGTTGTTCCAGCAACCGTTTGCACCCTGCGCTTCATCCAAAAGCCATCTTACTGAATTTTGCATCTGCAACGAATTGTCATTTTGTATTGAATACAAAGCAAGGGCGGTGTCGTAGAATTTATCATTGCTGGAACCTTCCTGCCACCATTTATCCCCAACCTGTTTTGACAAAATTTCATTTCCAAAATCTCCTGAAAGAGGATACAAAAATGCCTCGGGAAGAAATTTTTCATTGTCTTCCATGTTTGTTACGAGATAAGGCAAGTATGGCGATACGTCATAGTTCTTGGAATTCAAAACAAGAGCCGCCCACAAGCTTCCTTCATAATCGCATCCAGATGTTCCAAAACACAGCGATTGCACTTTTTCAACCGTCTTGCCTCCCGCGGAAGATTGATGAGTTTCATCGGAGACATAAATAGTGCTTAAGCTTGAACCTTGTTTTTGGTACAACAAATTTGTTGTAAAGGGTTTATCGCACGAGACTGAGATTTCCTGCCCAATGCAAGACGTCCCAAACTTGAGCCAGTAGCCGGAAAGATCTTTGGTTAAACATCCTCCAGTCACGGAAGTCACAATTTTATTTTCATTAATTATCGCATCCTGACTTGAGGTCCCGTAAGTAATTTTACATTTCAAGTCGCCCGTTTGAATAGTGTCAATTTGCAAAAACCAATCAAGGTTTGTAGTCGTCCTATTTTTTGAAATCAACCAATCCTGGACATTTTTTCCAGTCGCGCCTCCAAGAACAGCCAAAGAAGTATATCTTATATCGGACTTGTATTTTGAATCGCTCTCAACTTCCGCCTTGCATTTTCCCGCAGTAATCAATGAGAAAACTTTTTCATCAGGAGCCATTTTTGAACACGTCTTTGATGTTATTTGATCGTTCAAACAAGAATATGCATTGTCAATCTTGCAGTTGTCATCGCCTTCTTCGCACACTTTAACTTCGGCAAGAACGGAAACCGCAAAATAGGAAGCAAAAATTAGAAACAAAAATGAAATCAGCATCACCTTATTTTTCATTTGAAAAACAGGGAATACTAGTTTTTAAAATTATCCTTGCTTTCCCCTGACATTGGCCTTTTTCATCACGTAATTTATGGGATTTCTCAATTTTATCTCCTCATCCGTCGGAATAATTCCTATCGCGCGATAATAATCCTTGTCGAAATTCGGCGGAGGAACTGTTTTATTTCTTGACATCCATGCAAGCTGGGCTTTTATATAACCCGATTTCAAAGGAATTTTATTCTTCTTGTTCCACTCCAGAATTCTTTTTTCAATTTCGTCCTTTTCCATTCCGATTGAGTTAAACAAATTTAAAAGAATAAACAACGCCCTCTTTCTTCCATCGCCAATTCCCTGGAGAATTTTCTGTATGCTAGGCGGTAGAAATGAATCCGAGAATTTGTCAATTTTTATCGGCTTGAAATCCGTCTGCTTGCTTTCCTTCGGCTCGCGGAAATTTTCCTTGAACCAATCCAATGCCTGAATTACAAGCTCTGTCGCCTCGCCCTCTTTTGCATCGGGAAGAAAATTTCTTATCTTTATCGTCATCGGGTCGGCGTCCTTCGGCTGAAAGTCCTTCAATTCATCCTCAGTGATTACCGCGCTTGCAAGGGCAGTTTTTTCATGCAAAGAATAAGGCATCCTGAAAAGATGGCGGGGGGAAACAAGAATCAAATCCAGACCAATTAAATCAAAAATGTCAAGCTCAACTCCGCGGGAAAAATTCCTCGGATTTTTTTCCGATGACATCTCGCATTTTTTGCACTCATAAATTTTTTTTTCATCCTTTATATCAAAAACAATCATGCACTCCGGACAACGAAAATCTTTCCTCTGAGTGGTCGTCGTTTTTTTTACTTCCTCCCTTTTGCATTTTGGACAAAAATATTTTATCAAATCATATTCGTTCGCAATTTCCTTACAATTGTTGCATTTTATTCCCCTTCTTACATCGGAATCTTTGAATTGATTGTAAAAATCCTCAGGAAGAATTTCTTTCATTTCTTCCTCGGCTTGGAATCTTATGTAAGAAATTATTTTTCTGGGAAGTTCCGGGAAAAGATTTTTTGTATCTTGTCCAGCAAGATTTTTTGGAAACGCCTTCCAAGGAATTATCAGATGAAATCCCTTGCTTCCAGAATACTTGATTCCAAAATTCTTTATCCTGTGCTTCTTGAAAATGTTAATTATCGCCTCGGCGGTTTTCTTTCCATAGTCAAACCACTTGCAATCAATGTCGATAAGCAAATCCCATCCTTCTCTCAACTCGTCCGCCTGTTCCGGAGTCATTGACGTCGACAATTTCAAAGGGTCCTGCCAAAGTTCCTCTGAACAATGAAAAGATGTCGCGCCCTTTTTCACAAGTTCAAAAATGTCTCCAGGATACTGAAAGGAATCGGGGCGCTTTCCAAAACCCTCAAAATATCTCGGTGAAATTTCCCGGTTCTTGGAAAAATCATAAATCGCCTTTTGAACGTCCGGACGCGAATAATACATTGACGTTACTTTCCTTATCTTTTCCTCTTTCGCCTCCATAAGTGAGCAAAAAACAAGCCGTTTAAATAGTTTGGGCAGAACTAAAGTTCTGCCTACACTAACCTCTCCTTTTAAGAGTCAAATAAAGTTATTCCTTTCATTATAACAATCCTTAAAAAACTGCAAAGTCCTTGAAAATAAAGAAGATGCTAGTAAAATTACAAAACCCCGTTTTATTGACGAAAGTTGTCGATATAATTTCGGAACTTGTCACGGAAGTCAGAATAAGAATAAATGAATTCGGGATGAGCATAAATGCCATCGACCCTGCAAATGTTTCAATGATGGGATTAAGGATTCCAAAAAGCGCATTTTCAGAATTTGAAGTTGGAAACGAAGTGATTGGAATAAATCTTGGCAATCTGAAACAAATATTGAAACGTTGCGGAGCCGGAAGCGCATTAATCATCGACAGAAAAGAAAACATGCTGAACATACAGATACAGGACAAGATAAAAAGAAATTTCACGCTCAATTTGATTGAAATTGAAGGCGAAGAAATTGATTTCCACGAAAAAGAATCCCGAATGGAATTCTCGTCGAAAGTTGAAATAAATTCAACAGACTTGATTGCGTCAATCGAAGATTGCGCCATCGTCGCCGATGCATGTTCGTTTATTGTCAAGGATGGAAGATTTATCGTTGAAGCAAAATCCATTAACTCCGCAATGTCGGAATTTTCAGGGGAAGAGGCAAAAATTGAGGGAGAAAATTCAAAGGCAAAATACAGTCTGGAATATCTTGGAAAATTCATGAAGGGCGGGAAACTTTGCGACAAAACAATTTTGCATTTTGCGCAGGACCATCCCCTGAAAATTGAATTCAAAAATATCGGAATGGAATTAGATTTTATTCTTGCACCCCGCGTTGAGGAAATGGACAATTAATTTTATTTTAAGAAAATTATGAGAACGCTCGCCTTCGGCTCGCTTATTGATTGCTTCACGTCGGAATTCTTCACTGCTCGCGACCCCGCTCAGGTCATCGCTCGGCTCCGCTAAAAAGAAATTGATAATAAGAAAAATTCACGTCGGTTTATTATAACATCCAACGGCGGTTTTTACATTAACCCTTCGTTCTGCGGGGCGGGCGGGGACAAAAATACAAGCGAGAACGCGGACGGGATTGAAATAAAATCTAAATAAATTTATAAGTATTCAAATCATATCGCTGTTATGTTTCAAAAGAGGGGACAGCTGACAATTTTTATAGTAGTCGGCATTTTAATTGTCAGCGGAGTTGCGTTATTTTTTCTTTACAGCACAAACTTGATTCCGGAAATTGGAGGGAAATCCGAATCCAATCCAAACTTATTTTTAAGAGCATGCATTGAAGATAAAATCAAAGAAGGGCTTAGGATAATATCCTTAAGCGGCGGAACATTAAATAATTCTGCGAGCATAAGATTCAAATTTGAAGAGGACAACGAATATTATAATATTTCATACCTGTGCTATACTCCATTAAGCTATGTCCCATGCATAAATCAAAATCCCCTCTTAATGAATCATGTCGAGCAGGAGATAAAAAAATACATAAGTGAAGACTTTGAAGAATGTTTTGACGGGATGATTTTAAATTTTGACAAACAAGGATTTGACGCGACTACGGACGGACTAAAAAGTTTTGACGTCAACATCATTCCAAAAAAAATTGAAATACAAACCGATTCTGAAGTGACTTTGACAAAATCCGACGAGACGACGACGCAAAAAAATTTAGGCGTGGAAATGCCGAGCAGAATTTATGAAATATTGGAAGTGGTTCAGGAAATTTCAAACCAAGAGGCGGAATTCTGCAATTTTGATTACAACGGGTTCATGATTACATACAATGAATTTGACGTGGGAAAAACAAACGAAGGAAACAAGGGGAATATTTACGCGGTTAAACACTTGAAGACGGGCGAAAAATTCAGATTCGCGACGAGAAGCTGCATAATGCCCGCAGGAATTATACCCCAATGATAAAAAGAATAAAAAACAAAAATGTGAAAGCGATATTATTTTCATTCGTAATCATGCAAATTTTCCTTCTCGTGAACAGCATTACGGCGGAAAGCTATATGATTAACAAAAACAGCCCAACTGAAAATAATGTTGGCATTGGAAAATCCGACGGAAAAACATTCAAAAAATATTTTAATTTGCTTGTCGGATTTTTGGCGATAAAACAAATCGGAACGGTTTCCGCCGCCACGCCCGATATTTTCTGCTGCGAAAAAACAATTGATAATCCAATTTATGGAAATGGAAACACTTTGGGGAACATGTGGTGTTCTGAAACAGACGATTCAAATAACTGCAACAGCAATTATCAATTGACTCGCGCCTTCTGCGCGGACACTTCATTCTGCATCGCCGGAACATGCATTGTAAACGAGGGTGAAATTTGCACGGACAACGCCGTTAAAACACTTTGTGAAAGCCCGGAATTAGGGGGAAGATGGGATTCAAGAAATTCAAATGAGATTCAAGAGTGTCTAAGGGGGGCTTGCGTCATAAAGGACAGCGCGATTTTTGCAACCGAGAAATCATGCAGAATTAAATCACAAGCAGAGGGTGTTGATTTTGATTGGAGAGCCGAAGTTGACACCGAATTGGAAACTAGTTTTCTCTCCATAGCGCTTTCTTCAGGAGAAAATTACGGCGCGTGCGTCTTGGACAATGGAGACTGCAGATTCGTAACCGGAAATGAATGCGGAGATAGAAATTCTTTCCAGCAGTTTTTCCCCAGATATTTGTGCACGCATCCTGAATTGAAAGATTTTGGAGTAACCTATGAGCCAACTAATGAAGTAGATTGCAGAGACAATCATGATGAAATTTATTTCAAAGACAGTGGCGGAAATTACGCAAATATTTACGATGAGAATCAAGAATTTGATGGAGAATTCAACAGTTATAGTCAAATTGGAGATGAAGATTATTACTGGGCATATTTTGTTCCAAAATCTCAAAGTTGCGGTTTTAACGATGCAGATGGAAACGCGAATTCAAAAACTTGCGGGAATTGCGCCAGCAGTTTAAGCAGTTCCTGTTCTGCAACATCCGGAATAGAGACGCATGTTAACGATGGAGATTTCGTCTGCAAGGATTTAAGCTGTGAATATGATTTGAATAGAGATGGTACAAAAGATAAATTCAAAAACGGCGAAAGCTGGTGCGTTTATGACGGGGCAATAGGAGACGTTGATGGAATTTCCGCAGACACCGCCGGAAGCGAGCATGTCTTAATGAGTTGCAACCGCGGAATAATTGAGCCTGAAATTTGCGGAAGCAGAAGGTCGGAAGTTTGCGTTCCAAAAGTAATTGAGGAAACTGTCGGTGATAAAACATTTAGAATGAAAACAGCATCATGCCAGACAAATTTGGCGGGTTCATGCATATCGTACAATCCTTTAATGACAAAAGTTGGAGATGACATGCAAGACAATGTAGAAAACATAAACAAATGCAATCAAAATCCTCATTGCGTTTTAAGAAATATTGACATAGATGAAGAATTCAAATTCAAGATATGCGTTCCGAAATACACCACGGGAACTTCAGATTATTGTTCCCTCGCGTCGGTAAAATGTCCTGTTGTATATGAAAGAGATTATAGGGGGGAATGGGATGACATAACAAATGAGAACTGCGAGGAACCTGTATTTGCGCAAACAATGAGCGACCTTTGTGTTTCTTTGGGAGATTGCGGAAGTGATGTAAATTACGCAGGCGTCGGAACGGATAATGTTCAAATAATCCCTCACGATAATGATGATGTGCCTGTTATTTTCAGATGGCGAAATTATGCAAATTACGCGACTTTCCATTCGGGACAGGCAGCCGTTTCGGGAGTTACCATTGCAGGCAGTGGAGGAAATGTGAATATAGATTCTTTAGGAGAAATAGAATACGGCGTCGGTGATGAAATTGGCAATAATGTGCTGAATTTAAGAAATGCTTTTGGTGTTGTAGGAGTTCCAGTCTATCTTATTAATGGGCTTGTAGAGGGTGGGACTTGGGCGTTAACTGCTGGAGGAACACCCTCAACTTTAGTGGTGACACAAATAATAGAAGGAGAAGAAGTCATAGGTACATCAACCACTTTCACCCCAGGTGTTAGTGGCAGTTTAACTGCAGGAGGTTTCGTGGCTGTTGCAGCTGGAGCTTTCGTTGGAGCGGCGCTTGGAAATTGGATAGCGACTAAAATGGGGGTTGGAGGAGATGGAGCATTATTGCTTACAATTGCCGGAGCAGTATATGGAGCCACAGTGGCATATGCTTTATTACAGGAAGCTGGAGCCTCTGCCCTTTATGGTGGCGGGTATGGTTTAGCTATCTTCATAGGCGTTTATATTTTAGTGGAAAGCTTGGGTATAGGAGACCAAGAAACAAGAGACATTGAATTTACCTGCGGCGCATGGGAGGCGCCAATCGGCGGACAAAACTGCGGGAAATGCAACGAAGATCCTTTAATACCTTGCACGAGTTATAGATGTGGAAGCTTGGGGCAAGGCTGCACTTTAATACAAGGAGATTCAACTAACAAAATATGCACATATGACAATCCAAATGATGCGACGCCTCCGGTTTTAACTCTTGGAGAATTTGACGCGACGATTTACATCGTTACTGGAAATGAAACTATCGGGGGCAATAACACTTTTGGAACTGACAAGACAATTCAAGTCGGAGAAGTTGCAAGCAATTTAAATCCAAAAGGAGTTCAAGAATTGGAAACAGTTACAATTCAATTGTTAACTGACGAGTTTGCGCAATGCAAATTCAGCACAAACATAGATGAGATGACCGGAACATTTGATCAAATGGATGTTCAAACAGTCGACGGAACGGGCTGGAGAAGAGAGCACATGTTTAATTTTGACACGCCCAGCATTGAAAGTTTGAATCTTCCCGAGGACGAAACGAGCGGGGACATAAATATTTACATAATCTGCCAAGACTATTACAGCCAGCAAAACAGAGATTATGGAAATTTCAATTCGGATCCTTATGTAATAAAAATGCGCGTCGAATCAAGACCGGACATAACTCCTCCTGCAATAAAAAGCATAGAACCTTCAAAAAATTCTTACATAATTTATGGGGAAACTTCAAGAGAAATAAATGTGTGGTTGAGTGAGAGAGGAAGCTGCAGGTACAATCCTTCCGCAGGAATTCCATACAACCAAATGCCGGATGTCCCGGGATATGAATGCTCCGTCAACAGCGGTTCCCGACGAACTGCAAAAGGATATTTGTGCGAAGGAATAAACATAACGGGAATAACAACTCCAGAATTCAAATCCTACATCAAATGTCAAGACGATGAACCGTCTCCAAATCAAAACGTGCAAGATTATGAATATGTTTTAAAGAAAACGCCAAATGCGCTGCAAATTACGACGATGACATTAAGTTCGGTGATTTCATCTCAAAAAACAGCGACGATAAATTCGGGAGAGGAATTAAAAGTCGGAGGGGGAACAAGCACGCCGACAATTACGCTAAGGGCAACAACTTCCGGAGGAGCCAATGTCGGAAAAGCCAAATGCAGTTATAAGTGGCCGGAAAACAGCAACTTTGTTGAATTTAGAAGCGACGCTCTGCTGCCACAAACATCACACTGGCAGCAGTTGAATTTGCCGGCTGGAAGCTATGAAATCAAACTAAGCTGCACGGACACAATTCCAGGAAACGTTCAAACAGGAACTGCAACTTTCACGTTGAGCGTTGACTCAACTTCTCCAAAAGTCGTAAGGGCATCCAAGGAAGGAGGAATGTTAAAACTCATAACGGACGAAGAAGCAAAATGTTATTACTCCGTCGATACCGAGGAAAAATGCGGCTTTGATTTAAGCGATACGAATGTTTCAAAATTAATAACAACCGGATTATTTTCAAAACAGCATTCAACTTCATGGAACGGCGGACAAACATATTACATAAAATGCGTAGACTATTATGACAATGGAAAAGACGGATGTGCTAAAATAATTATTCCTACGCCGGATGTGAATTTTTAAATATTTCGTGCTCTGCACATTTGTTGCTCCAAAATCTACCCGCGCTCCGACTTTGCCATGAATTAAATTTGTCAAAGTCAAAACACTCGGCTTCGCCAGATTTTTCCGCTGATATAAAAAATATTAATGAAAAAAACTTGGCGATGTTTAATCAATATGTCGTGGCGAGTTCAAGTTAACACTTGTCTTATTCCGGGGCGCGGGTGAGCGGGATTAAGAATATTTTTAAACAATATTATCCTAAATTTTTAATGAATCGAGAGGTGAAAGGTTTACAGAATAAAAGGTGCTCGCAAATTTTCTCGCGCTGCAATTTTTTTCCAAAAAATAACAGAGGGCAGGTTACCATTTTTGTAATCATTGCGGTTCTTGTTGTCGCGGCGGTTTTACTGACCTATTTCTTCTTTCCGCAAGTTCTTGCAAACTTTGGAATCGGCGCGCAAAATCCAACCGCATTCATGCAAGGATGCATGGAAGAGCAATTGAGAAGCACGACGGAATTAATTTCAAAGCAGGGCGGAAGCCTTGAGCCAAAAAATTTCATTCTTCACAACGACGATAAAATAGAATATCTTTGCTACACTGCGGATTCATATTCAACGTGCGTCATGCAACAGCCATTGTTAAAACAACATGTCGAGAGTGAAATTGAAAGAGGAATAAAAAATCAAGCGGACACTTGCCTTGACTCGTTAAAGACAACTTTTGAAAGAAGAGGATACAACGCAGTTCTTGGCGACGGAGAATTGGTCGTCGAGCTTCTGCCTCAAAGAATCGGAATCACTTTTGAAAATGACTTGACGCTGACGAGAGATTCATCGCAAAGATATGAAAAAATAAATATTGTTCTGAACAATAATCTTTATGAATTAATCAGCATTGCAAACAGCATACTCAACTGGGAAGCGCGCTACGGGGACACCGAGACG
>Ga0210377_10002424_pt1 | contig 16368 bp, 13 predicted proteins | sample PLM4_65_b1redo_FD_155480 | JGI IMG/M metagenome (GOLD analysis project Ga0210377, IMG submission 155480) | Groundwater sediment microbial communities from an aquifer in East River, Colorado, USA - PLM4_65_b1 redo | ecosystem: Environmental > Terrestrial > Soil > Riparian zone | place: USA: East... | reverse complement strand
ACAGAAAGTCTCTCTCTTGAAAGCGTTGAGATCCCGCTTGAACACAAAGGATCCTTCCTGATTCCATTTCTCGGTCCACACGGAACATATCGCCACATCCCGGCTTCCGATATTCTGAACGGCACATCCGAAATTCGGGATATTGAAGGACACATCGTGATTATTGGAGCGGCAGCGCCCGGCCTGATGGATATCCGCACTACGCCAACCGACCCGACAATGGCTGGGGCAGAGGTGCATGCGAACATCATCGACGCCATTTTGCAAGGTGATTTTCTTGTGCGGCCGAAGGCTGCTGTTATGTATGAATTTATTGCCGTTGTTTTTTTCGGGTTGCTTTCAACAATTCTTTTTGTTCGCTACAAGGCAGTTGCAAATCTGACTTTTTTATTTCTCTTTGCGTTGGTCGCGGTAACCCTGCCTGTCTTCCTCTTCCGAAACGGGATTTATCTTTCTCCGCTCTACCCCGTACTGGCCACTACTTCAAATTTTTCCTTATTATCGTTTCTCGATTTCTGGCATGAAGAGCGGCTGCTGAAGGAAAAGACCAGGCTACAACTGACGACGCAGGAAGCAATGATTGAAACTATTGCCAACATCACCGAAACGCGAGATCCGGAAACAGGCGGCCACATCAAACGAACCCGCAGCTATGTAAGGACCCTTGCCGAGCATATCAGAAACAAACCGGCATATGCAGACACTTTGAATGACGCCTATATTGAGCACCTTATTCAGTCCGCACCACTTCATGACTTAGGTAAGGTAGGCGTACTAGATCACATTCTGCTTAAGCCGGGGCGACTGTCCACCGAAGAGTTCGAAGAGATAAAGAAGCACACGCAGTATGGCAAAAGAATCATCGACGCCGCACAGGTTAAACTTGGGGATACTTCTTTTTTAAGAGTCGCGGGAGAAATGGCGGTATCTCATCATGAACACTGGGATGGGAAAGGATACCCAAACGGACTCAAAGGTGAGGAGATTCCTTTGTCCGGGAGAATTATGGCGATAGCCGACGTGTATGATACTCTCATATCGGGCCGTCCATACGAAGAAGGCATTTCTCACGAAAAAGCCGTAGAAATCATTCTGGCCGGACGTGGTTCGAAATTCGATCCACAACTCATCGACGCTTTTGGGGAGATACACGCTACATTCCACGCAATTGCACGGCGATTTGCTGATGCAAGTGTTAATGAAATGCTTCATTCGACAACATAGAAAACGGTTCATCTATTATTCGTAATTAAGAATCTCTATTTCAAAGTTAAAGACACCCCCTTTCTTCCCTGCCGCCAATATTGGATCGGCGGGACGTCGCTGACTTGTTGAATTGAGGCGGATAATCCATCGTGTTCACAAGGCTAAAAGTGGGACAAGAACAATTTCCAACAAACGGGCAGAGATGGTCGGCGCGATGTGCACTGCGCCTACGTGAGCAGAAGTTTGCGCGAAAAAAAAGGTAAACAATATGGACCTTACCCCAATATTTCCTGACCCTAATATTTCGAATGCTCACCGATCGAGAACCTTCAAGACTGTTTTTATCAAAGTGCTTGATTGTGAAAAGCGCTTTGGGCAAAAGCCCGCAAAGAATTGACCCCTTGCCTCCAAATCGTCGTATTGACAGGTCCCTTTTCTTGTGTTAACGTCCAGTTATTATACTGAATAAGTAACTTCTTCTCATTAAAAGGAGGAAAGATTATGCACAAACCCATCTGGGAACTATTCATCGACGGAACAGACTCTTCGGTTGTTTGGATTGACCACAAGCTAAACAACCGTTTCGCCATCTACAACCCCGGTGGCACGAGCAATCCGGGAGACGATCTGGTGCTGGACAAGGAAACGGGCCTAATATGGCCAAGAAACGCCAACCTTAAGGGCAATGCATTGAACTGGCTCGATGCCAATACGACTTGCCGGGAGCTGCAAATTGTCAATCGAATAGGCTGGCGGCTACCAACTGTGGAGGAATTGTCGAGTTTGATTGACACACGCCGAACAAACCCCTCACTCCCGACTGGCCATCCATTCGTATCGGTCCAATTCGGACAGGGCGTGTGGGCATATTGGACCAGTACCAACCATGAAAACCCGTCCGCTGCTGCCTGGTTCGTCAATCTCGGTAGCGGCGGCGCCGGATTGGCCGCCAAAGGTGGCAACCCACAGGTGCTGGGGTTCTTATGGCCTGTGCGCGGCGGGCGTGGTGGCGTGAACTGGAATTGGTAAGACCTTCTTTCGCTTGACAAAAATAGTGACGCGCTAGAACGCAATAACCTCAAATTGGCACGATGGAAGGGGGTAGGTCAATCAAGGAGCCTTGAGGATCAGGAGCTTTGAGAGTCACCCATTTAAGAACATCATGGGGTCTCGTCTAAATTGCTTAACTTTCAACAAAACTTCTGTTAATCCCACTTCATGGCCCGTCCCCTACGCATAGAATATTCCGGCGCCGTTTACCCGTTAGAGAATAACAGGTCTTCTTCTGCTTGATTTGATATCCCCGTAGCATTCAAGCTATCGTTTTCCATCAATCTAATTACGGTAATTGTGATCTCTAACGGGGTGAATCACATCACTTCCCGCTCATCTTAATAGACACAAGGCTGTTCCGGAGATACCCAAGAGCCACCGGATTGCCAATGGTCCTTAGCTTGACAAAATATTCACCGAGGGTATACTCAGGATAAAAGCGAGCGGGATAGGAAGATAGCCGAGGCCATTGAGAAGTACGGATACACTCAACGATTGATCGCCGGTCATCTCGATGTGCACTGCGCCTAGGTGAGCAGAAGTTTGCGCGAAAAAAAGGTAAACAATATAGACATACACCCAATAATTCCGTCTACTAAAAAACAGGAGGGACAATGCGATCAATCTTGATTCTCGCTATGTTCGGGATACTGCTGCTTCTGCCTGCTATAAGCTTTGCAGAGTCCATTGCGGAGTGTCAAACGAGATGTACCAGCGAAACAGCATCAAGGGCAGCAAACTGCCCAACTGGTGACGATACTGATCAGGCGCGTGCTCAGTGCTTGCGGGAAGGCCAGGAGGTCAACAAGAGTTGTTTATCTAGTTGCCAGCAAGCTGCACCCTCAGATCTGCCTGCAGATACGCCCATAGATGCGCCCAAAGATGTACCTGCAGATAAGCCCGCTGAATACTAGCATGCACCGCTGCCGCGGATGCAACATTATTTCCCGGACTCTGCAGCAGTTAACGGGCTGCCCCGAAAAGCGGAAAGCCTAGAGTCCATTTGAGGAAAATTGTACCGGGAAGTCAGAATGGCTTAATAGAGAAAATCGTTGTATGACTACAACCTGTTCGACGGATCGTTCTCGTTAGAGCGGTCCTGTTGACGTTATCGATATGTTGGTCCCCTCCCCATTGCATGCTGTTTTTCCCTGAAAAGAGCATCACTCAGCAGGAAAAGACAGTTTGCTTCTTTCAGCACGTTTTCGGCTATGGTCCGTAAAAAATGATGACCACGTATAAGTGCGCGTCTTGCAAATATGCACACAGGTCAGCACATCAACCGTGCATCCCGATCGGTTGGCGGGCAAACGGGAACGGCAGATTTCACCCGAGTCACGCTTCTTACCGGAGGATACTATGAAGGCGGTCGTGTTCAATACATACGGCGGAAATGATGTGCTCGAAGTACAGGAAGTAATTAAGCCTGCTATCAAGCCCGATGAGGTTTTGATCCGTGTCCATGCGGCAGGGGTGAACCCCGTTGACTGGAAGGTCCGGGAAGGGCAGGCGAAGATACTCACCGGCAGCAGGTTCCCGAAGGTCCTCGGCATAGAATGCTCAGGCGAGATCGTGGAAATGGGAAGTCTCGTGGAGAAGTTTAGAGCAGGTGACGCTGTCATCGCCAATGCAGGTATGCGGATCGGCGCATATGCGGAATATGTCACGGTCAGGGGACAGGCCGTCTTTCTAAAACCAGAGTTGGTGGCTTTCGAGGACGCCGCAACTCTTCCCATTGCGGGTCTGACCGCGCTCCAGGCGATCCGGGACAAGGGAGGCATCGCTCCGGGCAAGCAAGTGCTGATCAATGGTGCATCAGGCGGAGTGGGGACCTTTGCGGTGCAGATCGCAAAGATTCTCGGCGCGGAAGTTACTGCTGTTTGCAGTGCGGCCAATGCCGGTCTGGTGAAAAGACTGGGTGCGGACCATGTCATTGATTATCATCAACAGGATTTCACTAAAACCACGGATAGATATGATTGTATCTTTGATGCCGTCTCATCGCGGTCCTTCGGGGAATGCAAAAGATCATTGACCGAACGCGGTGTCTATGTAAATACCTTGCCGACCCCTTCTATTTTTTGGAACATATTTATTACGACACTACTGCCGGGGAAAAAGGCCGCAACCATGATGGTGAGCCAGCGGGAGGCTGATATGGAGTGGATGTGCGAACAGCTCAAGACGGGGAGGCTCAAGGTCGTTATTGACAAGGTCTTCCCCCTGGACCAGATCAAAGACGCACTGGCGTACAGCCAGACAGGTAGGGCACGGGGGAAGATCGTTTTGAAGGTACTATGAACAAGGTGGAATTCTGCGACCTTGAATGCAAATACGCGAGGTTTCCAAAGTGCGATGCCGTTGACGGATCAAGCAGCTGCGGGACCTTTGTGGCGCCGCACTGCTTGCGCAGGAAAAAGCTGGTGCATCAGAACCTGCCGCAGGGACAAAGTTGGTAAAAAAATGACGGTTTGCATGATCGGGAACGAGCGTCCGATCATGACTTTTTATTCGTTTTGGCAAAAAATGCCGTAAATTTTTTTCCGACGTTGTCGCTCCCGCAATGGGGACAGGTGATCTTCGGCTTTGCCTCCCTCTCTTTGAGCGAGAGAAAAATCAGGAAATCCTTCCCGCAGTCCCTGCATGCATAATCATATGACGGCATGATCTCCTCCTCCGGTCCTTCTCCGGTACGACGCATTCCTCGTATCAATAATATCACAACTTACCGCTGCCTGGATTTGCTACAATAGATTATCAGGGCACAGTGACGAATTGCGTCCCCGCAGGTGTTCCATGCATATTGCCGTCATTGCAGATATCCACGCGAATCTCGAAGCGTTGCAGGCCGTGCTTGAGCGGATCCATGCGTTCAACGTCGATGGGATCGTCTGCCTCGGTGATATCGTGGGATACAATGCGAACCCGAACGAGTGTGTTGACATCTTGCGGAAAGAAAAGATTGTGAGCGTACTCGGCAATCACGATGCCTGCGCATCGGGGCTGGAAGAGCCTGACCGATTCAATGAGCTCGCACGGAGGGCGCTTTTCTGGACCCGTGAACAACTGACAGAAGAGAACAGGTCCTTTCTCCTGGATCTGCCGCGTGAAAAGAGGGTGCGTAACTATTTTTTATTTCACGGTTCCATCCACAATACCAACCGATATATTCTGTTCCGCGATGACGTTGAGGCCAACTTTCAGTCGCTTGCCGGGTTGCCCGGCGCCTTGAATCTCGGATTTTTCGGACATACACATGTAAGAACGGCGCTCTGCGATTCTCAGGGGAGCGTATCGATTAGAAAATCGCTCGAGCTGGCGCTGTCACCCGACAACCGGTATCTCATCAACCCCGGGAGCGTGGGCCAGCCCAGGGACGGCGACCCCCGAGCAGCGTTCCTGGTCTACGATTCGACTGATCACTTCATCATCTTCCACCGCGTAGAGTACGATATTCGAAAATGCCAGGACAAGGTCATTCGTGCAGGACTGCCGCCACAGCTCGCTGAACGGCTGGGCCAAGGATGGTGACGGTATGCAGTGAACAGAGATGCTGAAAAACCATAAGAAGGGGTCACGTTAAGAGCGGAGCCTCGTTATTCACGAGCCTGGACCAGCAGAAGGGGTTTGTCGGGGGGATTCACCGGGGGACATGCGTCACCCCCACCCGCTGCCCGGCGCCACGAGCGCCTCTGCTTCCCTGCTCGGAAACATGAATCAAGCAATTTCACATGCAGTAAAACTTACTTCGCTCTGATGTTTTTCCCGGTCCTTTTGTCTTTTTCCGTTCTCCGCTCAGGACCTTTATAGTTTGGGTCCTTGGGTTTTCTTCGCTCCGCAACTTTTCTTCGAGGACTCCTTAACCGGCGCTCTTTCTGCAGCACTTCGAAAATGTGGTTCAGATTTTCTTTTCTCTTTTCCAAGAGGATGTGTTCGTGAGCCGTCTCGGTGTGAGCCGGTTTCACGTTGAGCTCGAAGTGATAATCTGAGATAAGTGAGACCAGTACCTGCTCGATAAGCGCGAAGAATCCGTTGAAATCTTCGAAGTCCTTGTTCTTTTTGCCATCGATCCTCTCCAGCAGGGCATCGATTTCGAGGGCGCTCTTCTTTGTATGGTCGCGGATGGCTTCGTATAATTGAGCAAGGGCATAACTGTCTTCCCTGAGGAGGGCTGACACCTCACGGGAGAGCGCAGCGACGTCTTTTTTAGCGGTCTCAAGGTCCTGCTTGGTGATCGCACCCTGGTGCAGCGCATTCTTGAGCTGCTCTTTAAAGTAGGTTTTAATGTCATCGATCAGACGGCGCTCCTCTTGACCCTCCGTTTTGGGGTCCCTGAGAACAGAGATCGATACTTCGCAGAGTTTTGCGATCTCGGCCAGATTGTCTCTGATGTACCGCGCAAGGTAGTTCAACTCAACGGCTAACGTCGCCCCGCGTCGCGTAAGTGCTTCGAGCGTCCTTTCCCGTTCGTCGACCATATTCTGAAGCCTGGCCAGCTTGGCCGCGTCATCCTTTCTCTTCGGGTTTAACCGGCCGATCTCTTCTTTGGCGGTCTTGATGAACGTCGTCGGCTTCCTGAAATTGAGTGTCGTCAGCGCGTGCACGTAATATTTATATTGTTCCACTGCTGATTTGAGAGCGGTATTGGAAAAGCAGGAATGACTGAGCACTTCGTAGAACATTCTTTCCCAGAGGTCCTGGGGTCCCGCGTTCTGTCGCTGATAGAGTTTGAACGCCAATATGTCATCGAGCAACTCATTATACCTTGCCATGTCGAGGCCATGCAATTCCCGCCAGCCTTCCTTTTTCGGGCTTTCAAGAAAAACCCTGAGTTCCTCCGGTGTTGGCGAGAATTCGTCGCTTACTTCGAAGCGAAGGCCGAATATGGACTGGTTTCTCATCATTGGAATGTTAGTAGTCCGAACCCTGATTATTCAGCACGTCCAGTATTTAGTATATCATCTTATCCCCATTCGTATAAGCCAAAGAAAAGACCTCTGGTTAAGATGATTGTATCACTTATGCTCTTTCCCGATTACGGGGTGCACAGCTCCTTTATCCAAAGTATAGCACGGTTTGAATGCGCCAGAAAAAAGCGTTCCTTCGATACGGGCGCGAAAAAACCGTTCCTGCAGCTCCCTTGTCACGGTCTTATCCATCGACTCCCTGCCGTCTCTCATAACGGAAATGGATGCCGTGTCGCCGGCTTCTTCCCGGGGATGATGCCGATAGCATTTCTCATGGTTGCTTTTTTAACAGGATCCCCCCAATGTCCTCCCAGGACTGAAACCAGCTTTCCTCCTGATCATCGCGCGGCATTCTCAGGGCTCGACAGGAACCGGATGGTCTCCATCATACGGCCTATGGAAAACAGCCGTCAGAACGCTGCGAGCGGTTCCCGGGATGCAAGTTTGCCCAGAGGTGAGGCAATAACATTGCCTTCTTTGTTTGGAAGATACACGGTCATGGGAGAATTGAGCACCGGCCACCTGCCCTTGGCAATGTTCGCGGGCTCCTGCCCCTCAAAGGCGAGATAACTGTACTTATGGTAATGCGGCAGTTTCCGCCCCAGGCCGGGCAAGGCTTCCGGGAGGTCGGAAGCGATGAACAGCAGGGCAAGTTCCCTCTTCTTCGGCAACCGCGCAGTAAGCACGATTGAATGGTCTTTGCGGAACACCTCGGTCTGGTCGATCTGTACGGACTTTTTTGTAACAGCAACTCCATACAAGGAAGTCCTCGACACTATTTCCTCCAGGAAACGGTTCTCCCAGCCGAGGATCGCGATGGCGCGATCATCCGGCAGCTTACTGATCGCCGAATCAAGCTTCACCTCGACTTCATCAGGACCGGACGCTGCCAGAGACTTCGAGAATGCACGGTATGCCTGTAACAGTCCCTTGCCGGCACGCGAAGGGAGAATGACGAGCATTTTTTTTGCGCCGAGGGCCTGTGAGATGGCGGGGGGGATCTCCTCCCGATCGAGCCTGCGGAAGAGATCGAACTCGGGATCGATGTCGAGCCTGAGCGGTCGCGCGGGGACGGCGATCGTCATCTTCTGATCTTTTTCCGACATATCGAAGAATGTCTGGAGCGCCTGGTCCTGTCCTTCCTGGGTCACCGCCAACGGGATGTGAAGACGGTAGGCTGCTCCGGGCTGGACCTGCTTGATCATAACGGTCACGAGGTACTGGTCCCCGCGTTTTTCTGCAGTCACGTCACCCAGCCGGAGCACTGGCGCCCCGGTGCGGGCGACCCATTGCTCGAAATCAGGCTGCAAGTCCCTTCCGGAAACAGCTTCAAAGCTGGTGCGGATGCTGGTGAAGGTAGCGGAACGAAATTTATACTGTTTGTAGAATTCCCTGATCCCGCGCCGGAACGCATCATCACCGAGTTCGAGGCGCAGCATGTGAAAGAACATGAGTGACTTGCCATATCCGATGGCCTCGGTTGAAGAGCTGTGGCGCGAGCGGAAATTCGTGAGCGGGAAGTCCCTGCTGCCGAGCACGTAGTCCGCGTACTTCTGGAGCGTATCCAAGCGGTACTCGGCCCCGTTTCCCTCCAGCTCTTTCATCAAATGGTCCGAGAGGTAGGCGGTGAGCCCTTCGGACCAGTTCCCTTTTTCATAGTCCGGGAACACGCTGTTGCCCCACCAGTTATGCAGAATCTCATGGGGGTAGGACGAATTGAGGATGAAGGGAAGGCGGATGACCGTGGGCCCGAGCAGCGTGAACGAGGGCATGCCGAACCCCGTTTCCCAGAAGTTCTCGACAAGGGCAAATTTCCCGTAGGGATAGGGGCCGATCAGGCTGCTGTACATATCAAGATAACGCATCGTGGCATCGAGGTATCTGTTTGCCATGGCCTCATCGGGCGTGCGCAGGAAGGCCATTGCCTGCGGGTGGTTTGCCGGACCGGTGTATTCGGTAAAATTCCCGGCAATGATGTATATCTCACTCTGAGGCTCCGGCGATCTCCAGGCAACTACGGCAGCACTTCCGCCCTGAACATGGACCGTGCGTTCTCCCTGGCTGACCGCGTCCCAGGCCGGCGGCAGCGTCACTGCAAGGTCGAAGGTCACCAGTCCTGGTCCGAAATCAGGATACCATTCTGTGGCTCCGGACAGGACCACACCCTCAGCGGAGATGATGCCCGGAGTCTCCTGAAACCCGCGCGCCTGTTCCTTGCCGTATTGCTCGATGGGATGGTGAATGATTCCGTTGTACGCGATTGCGAACGTTCGCAGGCCGGGAGGAAGGATGATGTTAAACGATGACAGCGGGACGGCTCCGCGCCTCTCCGCCAGTTTCATGATGCGCACACCGGGAGTGGGGGAAGTCGGTGTTAACCCGGAGTGGAGTGAGAAGGTGATCATGTTCGGAAATTCATTCGGCAGCGTGATCGAGTCGAGAACCTCAAGGCGATGTTCCGCCGGTGACACGATCAGCTTGAGGTCATGATGGAGGAAGGCGTCCTGGGCCTCCGAAAAGAGCGCGTATCCCGTGATTACGAAAAACAACGCGGAACTCAGCAGTATCCGCCCGGTGTCATTCCCGCCCCTCCTTTCATCGTCGCGGGGCAGGCCCCGGCAGGCCTGTATCAGTCCTTGTATATGGGCAAAGAATTTCCTGAAAAGACAACGATGTACCATCAAGCCCTCGGTAAATGCTTTCATATAGATCACTCCCGCACTGAACGACATGTCCTCTTGTTCCTGAACGGTTATAGTATAATCTTCTGTCCGCAGGATGTAAAGCACGGCAAAAAAAGGGCTTGGTGCGACGGCAACTGCTTTCATTTGAAGAGGATTTTCTCCAACGCTCCTCACCGTGTTGAGGAGGAAAGCCTATGCGGATGAAACCGTCAGGATGCAATTCATGGACGATCACTGCCGGATGATAAAATAGTTTTGATAAAATAGTTTTTGCGTCGTGAAATCAACTATGGTACACTAGTGCCACGAATCCCGCTGTTTGAGGCAAGACAAATACAGCCAAGAAAAGGGAATAATCATGAAAAAGATACTGGTCACCGACGACGTCGCTCGGATCATTTCGAAGGAAAAAAGCTTTCTGGACCGGGAGGGCGTCAACCTGTTAATGGTAGCAACAAACGACGATGTGCTGCCTGTCCACCGGGCTGAAAAGACCAATGTTATTATCACCACCCTCAAATCGCCCGGCATGAAGAGCGAAGAGCTTTGCTCCGCAATAAGGTCGGACGACGCGTTGCGCAAGGTATCGATAATCATGATCTGTCAGGACAATGCCGCGGACATCGAGAGATGCGCGCAGTGTAAGGCGAACGTGGTCCTTACGATGCCGGTGGATCCCGCTGTGCTCCTTGAGAAAGTGCGGCAGCTCCTGGAGATCTCCTGGCGGGAGTCGTACCGCGTTCTCGTGAGTGTGATGATCGAGGGGAGCAACAAGGACAGGCCATTCTTCGGCCGCTCGGGAAATATCAGCACAACGGGGATCCTTGTCGAAAGCGAAAAGGTCCTCGAGAAAGGCGACCATCTGATGTGCTCGTTCTTTCTCCCCGGATCTGCGCAGATAAAAGCGAACGGAGAGATCGTCAGGGTCATGAAGCAGGCTGGAGGAGCGAAGATCTACGAGTATGGCGTCAGATTCTCACAGCTTGCCACTGAGGCAAGGTCCGCTATCGAAGAGTTCGTCGAAAGGAAGTCCCACGTCAGTACATCCAAGAAGTGATTTCCTGCACGTGTCCGTGGCATGCTGTGGTGATCGCGCCGCATTCAGGGTCCTCCAGTTACTCGATGGTGATGGCACGATAGGGGCAGACAGTCGGCAGGTCTTTATGCTCTTCGGGATGGAACTGCGTATAATCGATGATCCACGCCTTCTCATCCCTGATCTCGAAGAGCAGAGGATACACTTCAGCACATGCCCCGCACCCGGCGCACAGGCCGTAATCGATATTCAAGGTCACGATGGAGCCTCCATTTCATCAATGAAACAATACCGGGGGACGGCTCACCTTCCCTGGCTGTCCGGCGTCAGTTCTTTGAGATCTTTACCTTCCAGGTTTCCGGCCCCTCTTCCAGATACTCCCACCCGAAAAGCCCTTCCCGCTCGTGCAGGAACGAATAGTAGAGCGGCTTGGGATCATGGTCGTTGGTGAGAATAAACGCCGCGCCCTTCTCGAGTTCGTCAAAGGTCCTGAAGATCAGCGGATGCCGGTCCCGAGGAATTATTTTCGTAACATCCAGATCTTTTAACACCATAACACACCTCCCCTTGTTATCTCAATTACGATTGGTATGATAGTAATCTATGACATACGCCGGCGGTTTGCTATGACCCATATCATAACCCTGACGCTCACGAAAAAGCCTTTTCTCCAGCTGACCATTCCATTCCACCATCCACAGCTGTTATGTTATCTGTAACAAGAAGGAGATCGCCGGGGCGGCGGTCCGCTATTCCAATGACTACCCGAACTGTTGCGCGTTTTTCTCCATACAAGATATAATACAATAAAAGTGCAATGCTGTAAATCGGAGAAAAGAATATGACCATCGGGAAACCGGAAACCACGATACCACAAACGCACCAGAAAAAGTATCATCAGACAGCCCTAACGCATTGATTTGTCATACTGTAGCGATTTCCTTGTAATAAATAATTCTGCGTTTGAAATAGCATGCTACAATATGCATAGGTCCATTACTTCTAATACTCGAAGCGGTCCCATGAGGCTCGCGCATCCATGTCTGGCGTCCCCAATTTACGTTTCCGGGTCAGCTTCGCTTCATTGGGCAGCCCAGGGCATTTTCGGATCAGGGGCGCGGCGGACCGCTCCTTCAGGCAGAGCTCCGTACCCTCTGGAGGTATATGCAGTTGCCGGCAAAGTAACAGGCCTTTCTACCAAGACGAACAGATGACGCTCTCTGGATCGTGATGGTGGTGGAACAATAACAATCATGATGAATGATGAACAGGCGTGAATTCCTGATATCCATTGCGGCAGGGGCAGTCTCGGTCATGAGCGGGGAAGCCGGAGAGGGGGGCGGAGTGACAAAACCGGTTTACGCGGGAAGGCAGGGCAATAAGGCAAGAGTGTCTCTCATCAAGACCCGCGACAGGGCAGCGGGCATCGGGAGGGCCGTCGACCTTCTGAAGATCAATCCGATCATGGGCAAGGATGTGCTGCTTAAGCCGAACTTCAACACGGCGGACCCATTTCCGGGCTCGACGCACAATGACACCCTGTCCAGCCTGGTGCTCCATCTTCAATCGATGGGCGCAACGAGCATCACACTCGGCGAACGAAGCGGGCCGCCTGACACCGCAGACGTGATGAAACAGAAAGGGGTATACGAGCTGTGCAGAAAACTCAACGTTTCGATCATTAATTTCGAGGACCTGCCGCGAACGGAATGGGTAAGGATCCAGCCGGAGGGGAGTCACTGGCGGAACGGTGTTCTCGTTGCCAGGCCGGTGGCCGAAGCGCCCTGCGTGGTAACGACCTGCTGTCTCAAGACCCACGGCTACGGAGGGGTCTTTACCATGTCGCTCAAGCTCTCCGTGGGCGTTACGCATAAGGATAACATGACCGAGCTCCATTCATCCTTCCTTTCGATGCGCAAGATGATCGCGGAGATCAATACTGCCTACCATCCGTCCCTCATCGTTCTCGACGGCATTGATGCCTTCGTGGACAAGGGCCCTTCGCACGGTCCCGTAAAACAGGGGAATGTAATCCTCGCCGGTACGGACCGGATCGCCATCGACGCGGTCGGGATCGCGGTCCTGAAAGAACTCGGCAGCAACAAGGCCGTCATGGACAAAAAAATATTCGAGCAGGAACAGATCAGCCGTGCGGTCGAACTCGGCCTTGGCGTATCCCGGCCCGAGGACATCGAGATCGTGACGGATGACGAATCAGGCGGACAGTATGCGGAAAGGTTGAGGGGCATACTATTGAAGGGATGACTTTTGGTATGATCGATACATGTACAGTTTTCAGAAGCACAGCCCGGGCAACGAGCCTGAACGCATCCATCCGGTGATGACGGTTCATTCCCACGGATGAACGTGAACATCCATACGGTTGTTCAGGTCAGGCAGTGCGACAGAAAAGGGATAGTCACACATTATAGCTCCGACCCGGCGATTTTCAGGAGAATATCCGGTCATGAAGAACCGAAACAACCAATCAGCTAACGTCCCTGAACGGCGCCGGACGAGCAGTCCGTTGCAGAAAAGGCTTCACGAGACGAATGCCAGACTCGCTGCAATCGTCGAGGGTTCCGACGATGCGATCATCGGCGAGGATTTGAACGGCATCATCACCTCCTGGAACAAAGGCGCTGAACGGATCTACGGCTATACCGAAGCCGAGGCAATCGGCCACCCCATGTCCATCCTCGCTCCCGATGTACTCGCCGACGACAGTCAGCACATTCTGGGAAAAATACGGCAGGGCGAGACCATCGAAGATTTCGAAACGGTGCGGGTGCGGAAGGACGGCCGGCAGATCAACATGTCGCTTACCATATCCCCTATCAGGAACGCAACCGGAAAAATAGTCGGTTCATCGATAATCGGCCGGGATATTACACAATGGATCCAGGATACGGCGCTGATACGGATGCAGGCGTTCATTTTGAACCAGATCCGCGATGCTGTCATCACAACGGATATGGAGGGCACGATCACCAGCTGGAACAAAGGTGCTGCAAGGATGTTTTCCTATACCGATGAAGAAATGCTGGGCAAACATCTGTCCCTCATTTTTCCTGTGCAGCAGGTGCCATTCCTTGAGCGCGAGGTTATCGGACCTCTCAAGGAAAAGGGGGAGCACGAATGCGAGGCGCTGCTGAAAAGAAAATCCGGAGAAGAGTTCCATGCCCTCCTGCTCCTCACCTTGCTGAGGAGCGAAAATGACGCCGTAATCGGGATGGTATGCTCTTCCGTTGACATAAGCGCGAGTAAAAAGGCGGCGGAACGCGTCAAGCTTGCCAAGGATGAATGGGAGCGGACGTTCGACGCCATTCCGGATATCGTTGCAGTGATCGACAACCAGCATGTCATCAGAAGGGTAAACAAAGCGTTGGCGGCCCGGCTGGGGATCAACCGGGATGATCTTATCGGAAGGCGGTGCCATGACACCATCTGCGGCCTGGGAGAACCGCTTTCTACCTGCCCCGGCGCCCTGGCCATCGCCAAGGGGAAAGAACAGGTCGAAGAGAGATTCGTTGAGCGACTGAAGGGGCACTATCTCACAACTTGCACGCCCATCTTTGCATCCGACGGAAGTGTCGCGTCCTTAGCCGAAGTCTACCGGGACGTTTCCGTACGGAGGAAGCTGGAGAGTAAACTGCGGGAAGCGGCAACTACGGATGAGCTTACGGGGCTGCTCAACAGACGAGGGTTTTTCACGACGGCGGAGCACCAGTTGCGCGTGGCATATCGCGAAAAAAGACACATGGCACTTCTCTATCTGGACTTGAACAACATGAAGGAAATCAATGACAGGTTCAGCCATCAACAGGGCGATCTTGCTCTGAAAGACATGGCATACCTGTTGAAGAAAACCTTTCGTGAATCCGACATCATCACGAGGCTGGGAGGCGATGAATTCGCCGTTCTGTTCGATAACCCGCCGGGAACCGCCACTGAGCAGGTGGTCTCCTCGCACCTTCAACAGAACGTGGCTGCTTATTCTGCGAGCGGCGAACGCCCGTATCAGCTTTCATTCAGCACCGGTGTTGCCTATTACGATCCGGTGGAGCGTGGTTCAGTCCAAGACCTCATGGCGAAAGCGGACGCCCTCATGTACCGGCACAAGCAGCAGTTCAAGTATGGCCGGGAAGTCGATTCGTGGATAACCGGCGAACAGCGCAAGAAACGCTCGTACAATCGACTCGTGAGCGACGAGCGGTGGTGGGCCGAACTAGCGCATATCGGAAAATGCAGGATCATAAACATGAGCGCGAAGGGGGTCTGTGTGGAAACAGCCCGGAGCGTTGATGTCGGCAGCAGACACCGCATCACCATCCATTCTCCGCATTGGGACATCTGCCATGAAGTCGTGGTAATCTGGTGTCGTCCCGTTGAACCGGCGAAAAAGAGCGGCGCCCTTCATTATGCAGTTGGGATGCGCATTGTAAGTGCAGAGGAAGACAGGCCGCATCCGGCGAGCGCTTGAAGACCCGGAATAGCGCAGTCCGTCATGCAGCTCACTCGTGATACTAGTGGATTGGCCATCTGTTCACGGGCAGGCACAAAGCGATCACGATCCAGTAAGAATGCCGGTTGCTTGAGGTCTGCCGGCATGGGGTATTACTTCAAACGAAATAGTAATTGTTACATTCCTGCGGAATCCCCCTCACCCCGCCCTCTCCCCCGCTGGGAAAAGTGAAGGTTCGTCTAGGAAGGGACAAAAGGCGAGGGGCAAAGCCGTATCAATAGATAAGCGCGTTGGTATTAATTCCATTTTCTAGAACGAATTCAGGATGCCCGTCCACGTGGCGAAAAAATCCTCTATGCCGTGGACCGTCTGTTTCGCGTGTATCTGCTGCTCATCATTCAATTGTCAGATCACAGTCTTCTCTGCCTCGCTATAAAAGACAACAAAAAGATATGCGCACAAACACGTGAATCAGGTTAGAAGAAATAGAAGGATTTTTTGTTTCACATAATCTCCCGTCACATTGGGCCGAAGAAAATTGCAACGCAAATGAACCATACTGCAGTGCGCTTTCAGGGCGTATCATTTGTTTTAGATTTCCGATCAAGCACCTCTCTCACCTTTTTCAATAAACTCTGCGGTGATATGGGTTTGTAGACCAGAGGGGCTTCCTCATCGACCAACGCCTTGACACGAAGCATGTCCGGTGAATATCCGCTTGCAAAGAGGACCGGCATGTCGGGCTTCATCTTTTTGATCTCTTCATAAGCCTCTTTGCCGTTCCTTTTCGGCATGATAATGTCGAACAGAAGCAGCTGTATCCTGTCTTTATTTTCCATGAATTTCGTTACCGCCTCTTCACCGTCGTTCGCAACGATGACCGTATAGCCCATTTGCTCAAGAACGAGCAGAGTGAGTTTCCTCACAGCCGGATCATCCTCGGCTAAAAGGATTGTT
>Ga0210377_10002423_pt1 | contig 16375 bp, 16 predicted proteins | sample PLM4_65_b1redo_FD_155480 | JGI IMG/M metagenome (GOLD analysis project Ga0210377, IMG submission 155480) | Groundwater sediment microbial communities from an aquifer in East River, Colorado, USA - PLM4_65_b1 redo | ecosystem: Environmental > Terrestrial > Soil > Riparian zone | place: USA: East... | reverse complement strand
ATCACGCTTCATATCGACCCTGGGTCTGCTCATCCAACGATATGCCGATGTCTCAACCGCTGAAGGACGACCCGGCAAAGAGAAAAAAGCAATACAGCAGGCGCGCCGTTATATTGACGAACGTTTTGCAGAGGGTGTCAGTCTACATGAATTAGCGCAACACGTCGCGCTCAGTCCTTATTATCTTCTGCGTGTTTTTCGCGCCGAAGTCGGCATGCCTCCCTACGCTTACCTGGAAAGTGTGCGGGTTCGTCACGCACAGCGGCTCATCGAAGCCGGGAAACCGCTGGCGGAGGTGGCTATTGAAGTTGGGTTTAGCAGTCAAAGCCACCTGACACGTCATTTCAAGAAAATTATCGGCGCAACGCCGGGTCAATACGCTCAACACAAACGTCCCGAAGGTTTGCTTGAAAAGCCTGTTGAGCCGTTCAACCTTCGGGACGGTACATAACTTGAGGGCGGCATTACAATGACTACCGGTTTATTTCTCATTATATCATACGTCCTCATTACAACTTTTACACCAGGTCCCAGTAATATTTCCAGCGCTTCGATGGCTGTACTGCATGGCTACAAAAACACGCTGAAATACCAGGCGGGTCTGGCCGTCGGGGTTTTCCTCCTTATGTTATTAAGTGGGTGGCTTTCCACGACACTTTTAAATATCTTTCCCGCCCTTGAACCCATCATGCGTTATGCCGGTGCAGGATATATTCTTTATCTTGCCTTTGGGATTTTAAAAGCCAGTTATGCTTTCACTGAAGAAAATATGAAACCATTAGGGTTTGCACATGGACTGATGTTGAATATATTAAACCCCAAATTAATTGTTTACGCATTCACCTTGTTTTCTGCCTTCCTGGCGTCAATTACCAGTAACATTGCACTCCTGATCCCGGTGTGCGTGCTATTAGCGGCGACATCGTTTTGCGCCACCTCGGTGTGGGCCTTATTTGGAACAGCCATTAAGGCTTACCTTCATCATCCTTGCTTGAAAACAGCTGTCAATATTATCCTGTCGCTTTTGCTGGTTTATTCGGCATTGACATTTGCCGGCACTACGTAATTATCCCCGTCAATTCCATCCACTTTCTGGCGGCGTCCCCGCCGCCGAGACGGCGGCTTGAGCAAGGCTCTGCGGTTACGAGAGGTGTCTCATTATGCTTATAGGGTCACGGCTTCAATTACTTCGCAAACGTCTCAAGTGCCCGAACTACAAACCCAGCCTTTGCAGATGTGTATTCGATTGGGTCAGTGGTGCCATTCGTGATAAGCGCTTGCTTGTGCGCCATATATGCAGCCAGTAATGCTGGGTCGGATCTCAGGCGGTCTCGAAAGATGCGTTTCTCAGCGACACCTGGATGATCGCTGGGCTGAACGTGAATATGCAGACGGAAAAGATTTCCCTGGAACTGAACGGCTCCCGCCCCCTTGGGCCACTCGTCTGGCAAGGCATTGGTGCGCTGTACCCACTGGAAGCCGAGCGCATCCAGCATTGTGAGGATTGGCTCCACCGGTTCATTCTTGTACAGGACCATCAAGTCAATGACACCTCGACCCGCGCAGCCTGGCACAGCAGTACTTCCAATATGTTCAACGGTCACACTTGGAATCTGTGTCTGGATCAGGTCAATGACGTATTGTGCTGCCATGGGCGCGCGCGGATCATATTCCTGAAATTCGACGGGTTGTCTCTCGTAGCGAAGAATTGGTGTCGAGTTCGGATCAGGCATGAGTCCGTTTCCTGTTTCAAACGTTCTGCTGAGGATAAAAAAATCGAATGTATCAGCGTCGGGAAATTGTCGTTGTCGATTCCAATCACTTTATTCTCAAGCGCCTGGCCTTCAACCTTTGGGCTTGCGCGCCAGGAAGATGTCACGCTCATACTCGTCGCGGATGATCTCTGGCTGAAAACCAATCTCATCCAAAAGACGTAACCACTCGGCGCGTGGAAATAATCCACAAAGATGCTGTTCGTGCTCAACCCGTGCCGGTCCGTTGCCTTCGCGTAAGAGATAAACAAATTCCACGGTGTAGATGGAGTCGTTCTCGTCCGGATCATAAGACCACTCCAGGTAACGTAAAGCGCGGCCATTACCATCTCCACCGTCATGTTCGGTGGACGGCTGAAACGTCTCGCGCACATGGTCGGGAACGAACAGTGCGATGCCACCCGGTTTGCAATGGATGAAGGCTGTTGAGATCGCCTGCTCCAGGTCGTGCAGCGTGGTCATATAATCAATTGCATCGTGAATGAATACCACGTCAAATAATCGCCCCAGGCGGACACTCCGCATATCAGCTTCCAGATGTTCACATTCCGGGTTCAAGTCACGGCTGATCGCCAGAATATGAGGGGAAATGTCCGTGAGCGTTACCTGGGCAAACATCTTTTTGAAATGGAATGCATTGCTGCCTCCACCACACCCCAACTCCAGGAGTGAAGGCGATGAAGGCAGAGCGGTGTTTGCAAATACTTTTCCAAAGAATGCGGCTTCGTCTGTGTAGTCTTCGGGAGGCGAGAGCAGGGGCCACCAGGCTGCCAGTTCACTGTAAAGTTTTTGCATGAACTTTTCCAATTTGTGCGCATGCTATTTTGATTCTGTTCATATTATTTTTCAATAGCGTCAACTGAGCTTGCACGATCACGCTGTCAATTGGATGGGCTTGTCAGACGTATCTTCCCTGCCCGGGCCTATGGCGTTGGATGCCATTTCAAGAAATTCCACTTCATATCCAAGCTGATAATTGACCAGTCTCGGTAATAAAGCGTCGTTAAGCCTGTTCTCGATCCGTTTTTCAGCATCGTCCAACATGTCTAGTTTCGATGCTTTATCCAATGCCAGGTCCGCAAGTTGCCTGGTTGCCATCTCTATATCCTTATTCGTGACCCAGTTGATCACGCCGGAAGAGTGGGATTTCTGAATATCCAGCGGCTCCACAGACAGGATCTCCGCGTGGGGCAGCTGGAGGGTAATTCGACTTGGTTTAAGTAATCTTCCACGATGGACTTCGATGTTAAAACCCTTGAGCAGGTTGAACCCGATCTTTGCCCGATAGTACCCGCGCAGGGTGATCCGTTTTTCGCTTCCCATCCACTTTTGGCTGTTCTCGTACTCGACGTCAAAATCCTGTTCGATCATTGCCAGTTCCAGAATTTCATTCGTCCGTTTATAAATGATCCTTTGATTGATCGTCACTTGCGGCGTCAGCCCGAGGGTGGTCCTCACTGTTTCAGCCAGCTCCCTGGCGATGGATAACGTCAATTTGGGAAAATGGAAGAAAAACAGCCAGACTATCCCTGCGGCTAGCAGTGTCAAAAAAAGGAGAACGGCAATAACGACAATTGTAGTGTCGCTCATACAATGATTGTACTGCCATTCCCCTCAAAAACTCAACCTTTCAAGAAGCGCCTAATTGACAATTGGCTCCAGTTTGATTTTGAAACCAAGTTGTCTGAGCACAGGTATACCATTTTCTTCACCCCAATGCTCGACGATCCTGCCGTCCGCAATGCGCACGATGTATATCGCCGTCAGATTTACCTGTCGGCCCGTAGGCGCTATCCCATAAAAGTTTCCGGTATGCGTGCCAGTCATTGTCACGCGCGCCACCACCTTGTCGCCTTCGGCGATCAAGTCTTCGATGGTGGTGTGATAATCCGGCATGCCAAGAAGCGTTTTTTGATGCACCGCTATCGCGCCCTCCAGCCCGGGCGGCATTCCCGATATGATATTAGGCGTGAGCACATCGGCGGCTACAATTTCAGCCAGAACGTCGAAGTTGCAATTGTTATAAGCTTCCTGATACCTGCGGACGATGTTTTTGTTTTCTTCGGTGAACATGGTTGCTCCTGACGTAATTTTAAGATTTCAGCTTTTCAACGCCGCGTCCGCCTCATCCAAATGTTCGTCGCGGTGCAAGGCGCGGATGACCCAGCGTTTGTTGTAGTTGTAGATTTCCTCAAGCAATTCTGGTGAATATTCCTCCAGCCGCTTATCCAATGTCTCTGATGTTTCGATGGCGATACGAGCCGCTTCGCGCGGCGGGACAACTGCCCACAGCGGCAGAGACAGGTCATTTACGAAGATGTCAATTTCAGGGACGAACAACTTGCTGTCTTTTTCAGTCATATCCAGCACGTATATCACGCGCCGGTCCCACCAGGCGATGTGAGCGAAGACGATTCCCACAGTCCAGTGTTCACCGACCCTTGTTTGCATCTCCTCGTCGGTCAATCGCTCAGCCAATCCACGGATGCGTTCCCTCGATGCACGGTTCAATTCGATAAAAGACTGGTCCATGTGAAAGCCTCCTGTAATTGATTTTGTGTAAGATGTGCCGAATTATATTCTTTTTCCAAGCCGCGCACGTTGAAGGAATCAGTTCCATGATGATCTTGAGACTTGAGCAGCGACATCGTGGACATACGCGAATAATCCTTTGCGATCCATACTTACCGCTTGTCTCATTAATAAGTGACCTTGCACCCTACGCAGTAGATATACAGCGGTTTCGGCTAAATTCTCGTGTCTTGGCCAGATATGGCGGTAAAAATCGGCTCATTTTACGGTTACTGCGTAAGGTGACTTAATAAGTTAACTTTTCTCATGGATTTGTAGGTTGAAATTCAAATATCAAGTTAAGTAAATTATGCGGCACTCTGTAAGTGTTGTGTGATTGCCAGATATGCGCGGGCAAAAACCATGAAGACGCCATAGCCAAGCAGGACGCCGATTGTATTCAATAGCAAGTCATTGATGTCGATCACGCGGAAGGGGCTTCTGAAAATAAGAGAAATGGCAAGCTGGATGGCTTCGAACACGAGTCCAACCGCGAGAGCCAGCCAGGGAATATTCCTTGCTTTGATTTGCGCGATGAAACTGACCCCGAACCCGAAGGGCATCGTGAGAAGGATGCTATCGACGATATTTCGGACACACAGATTCGGCATATGGATAAATTATCTTTTCATTTTTGATTTCGTCAGACTATTTTATCTCCCTTTTTGCAATTGGTTTCCATTTCCAATAGGTACACATAGGACTGTAGTCCTAACCGTAAATATAGGCACTTTTACCTTTGAAGCGAAATCCATCCCCCATATATGGATTAGTGTTTCTTTAGAGGTGCAATTTAAACTATATGCAGGGTTGAGAAAACCGTATAATGATTTAGAGTGATAAGCGTCGATTGATAGCTTATTACTTGTCTGCAATGTCGCTCAGGTCGAATGAAGGACAGTTTTGCATTCGATCGAATGGCACCCGACGGTGATACCCGTCCGCGACATATTGCTACTTCCCAATCGAATGCAAAGAAAAGCCCTGTAAGCCGGGCCATCAGCGAGCAGTAACTGTTCGTGTGAGTCACATGAAAGGAGATCGATCATGAACGTAACTTTCAACCGGGATGTTTTGATTGGTAAATGGAAACAGGTTAGGGGTCAGGTCAAACAGTTTTGGGGTAAACTGACTGACAATGATCTGGACCGAATCAGCGGTCGCTTCGATGAACTGGTCGGCCTGTTGCAGGAGCGTTATGGTCACACCAGGGAACAGGCTCAGAAAGAAGTTGAGCGGTTCATTGAAAAGTTGAACCTGAAATAGCCTTTAGATGCCAGGATGCCTCACACCGGGAATGTGGTGTGAGGCATCCGAATTATTGTCAGCAAATCTTACCGTAAAGAAAAGGAGTTGAAATGAGCATACTTGATTTTCTACTCTTACTGTTAGTGGCTTCCATTTGTGGAGCAATTGGCCAGGCCCTGGTTGGCTATTCGGTTGGAGGTTGTCTTGTCTCTGCCGTGGTAGGCTTTGTAGGCGCATTCATCGGAGGATGGTTGGGGCGCCAGCTTGGCCTGCCTGAGATTCTTGTAGTAAATATCGGCGGAGAGGGATTTCCCATTTTGTGGTCCATCATCGGCTCGGCACTGCTTGTAGGTGGCTTATCCTTGTTGCGGCGTTCGACTTCATTTAGATATTAAACATGCTGCCAAGCCTGGCAAGGATCAAAGGCAAGCTTCGAGAATACCCCGAGTCTTCCGCTGAGACATCCAACCTGAGGATTTGATCGACAGGCAAGGTGACAAGCCATTCCTCCAAAAATGAATTGAAGGAGGCCGCATCCGCCGCAGACGCGATGTTGATACGGTTTCGAGAGGCTAATCGCTGGCTGATAATTTCTGCCGACGCGCTCAAGGCGACGACGAGATCAGGGAGTGGAAGCAGGCCGCGGGTGTGGAGATAAAAGCGTCGGCAGAGATCAAATTCCTGGTCTGTGAGCAAGCCCCGGCTGTGAAAGAGGCGGGTAAAGCCGTGGAAGTCGAGATCGAGTCCGCCATCGATTAATCCGATTTGTGAGGAGGCGCGTAATTCCCTTTCCTGTTCGGCGCGCAGGAGCAGGTAATCGATCTGGTTCGGAAGCGCGTATTTTTTATCCTGTTTGAAAAGCACCTGAAACGGATGCTCCGCGTGTCCTTCGTATGCAGTTGCAAAAGTATGTGCTTTGGAGAGCGCCTGGACGAGTGAAGTTTTCCCCGCTCCGCTTTCGCCGATGACCGTGATGAGTTTGCCCATGCGCGTATTATAAGGTAGGACGAGATATTATCTCGTCCTACAGAATTTACGGCGCAGCCTGACCCGAATCCATGTTTATGATCATGCCCGATGTATCCACTGCTTCAAAGTCACTACCTCTGAGAGCATCCAGCAAATGGAGCATATCATTGTCCCAACTCTCGCTGGGTGCGCCGCTGATGTACCAATCCGATCCGTTATCTGCAAGGATGATCCCATATTCCTTCATGGCTCGCAGAATCACCTGCATCTCCGCGGGATAGGTCGAAATATCGAAAGAGGCTTTCAAGCGGAAGCGCGCACCCATTGGCGGAGTCGACGTGAGCACCCCCTCTGTTCCACTCGTGAGGTGACGCGCAGGCCAGATATAACTGTTGGTGGAATTTGCAGTAAAACGGATGGCATGATCGATATGCCCTGCCGCAACTTCTTCATATCGCACAAGACCTGGCAGGATCGGCAACCCCGCCGCATCCGCGGAGGTCCACGTGTTGGGACGCAGCACGTTCGAATTCAAGCTCCAGATCGCGCCCGAACCGCCGCTCCATCCCCCGCCGTTGAAGCTCGCATCGAAGATCTCATATAGCGTACAGTCTTCCATATCCACCGTGAGGATATGATGATCGGAGCCATATTCGATATTTGGATCCGCTGGGATGGGATACGGCCCGTCATCTGACTGGGTTGGATAATAATAATTAACCGTATAGTTTGTGACACTTGAACCCTGCACGATGTTATATGGGATCCCGATCGGACCTCCGTCCCAGGTGCCTGAACCGAAATCCATGTGGAACGCATCAGTACCACCGATCGAGCTGATCCACTCCGAGGAGCGTGCGTGAACGGGGAGCGAATCCACACGCGCGTTCCAGACGTTGTTCACCGGGAACATGGGGCATCCCGCGATCGTGGGAGCTGACGCCGTGTTGACAGGTGTTTCAATCCTGTAAATGGTGCCGTTGCTCAAATTGGCGAGGTAGATATTCCCTGCTTCATCTTCGCCAAATGTCGAGATGTTATGTGTGGTATCGAGCAACACCTGGTTGTACCAGTTCCCATTTTCCTTTTTCAGACCCCAGATAAAGCCCGAACAATAATCGCCATAGAAATAGATGCCTTGCATGTCAATGAATTCGCTGCCGCGATAGACATATCCGCCGGTGACCGAGCAGTGTGGTTGCGGCGAAGCGCTTGAATATTCCACAACCGGCGCGACGTAACCCGCAGGTGTGCCGCATCCCGTTGAAGGATTGTAACAATGATTTCCTTCCCGAAGGCGCCAGCCATAGTTCTCTCCACCATCACTGGATGCGGGCTGGAAGCTCACTTCCTCCCATGAACTTTGTCCAACGTCCGCGACAAAAAGGTCATGTGTTAAACGGTCGAATGATAAACGCCAGGGATTGCGGAGTCCCAATGCCCATATTTCATTGAGGTAGCCACTTGTGGAAACGAAAGGATTGGTTGCTGGAACCGCATAAGGTATTGTAGGACCCTCCACGTCAATGCGCAGGATCTTGCCAAGGTATGAGAGTCCGTTCTGTGCATTGTTGCTTGTATCTCCCGCGCCGCCGCCGTCGCCAGTGGAAATGTATAAATAACCATCATTTCCAAAGGCTAATTGTCCGCCGTTGTGATTCGTGTTCGTCGGATGCAGAATCGTAAGAATGATATCCGGGTTGCTTGATGTCGCTTGGTTTGGAGTGCCAACGGGTACATGAAAACGGGAAATTCTCAAGGATCCATTTGCGATGGTATAAGCCGCATAGAAATAATTCTTGCTGGCGTAATTTGGTGGGAAGGCAATGCTCAATAATCCCTGCTCTCCACCGGAACAAGTGATGAGGCCTGAAATACTGAGAAATGGCGTGGAGAGTAAATTACCACTCCCATCAATAATCTTCACTGCGCCGCATCTCTCAACGACGAAGATACGATTAGTCCCATCGTTGGCGTTTGTAATATAGACCGGGCTTGAAAACCCAGATTTGAATGTGACCAGGTTGATCTGTGGCCAGGTCCCAGGCAGTGGGGTTTGGGTGACCGTCGGTGTGCGAGTGATTGTATTCGTTGGGCTTGGTGTGATCGTAGGACTGGGTGTGATAGTGGGGGTGTTGGTCGGGGAAGGGGTGACGGTGGTGGGTAGAACAAGCACCGGCTTGGTTGGGATGGAGGTTGCAATGCTGCGCGTGGGGGTGAGTGCCACCGGCAGGTAGGTGAAATGCAAAGCCTGATAATCGAGTTTGGCATCTCCGTTGGCATTGTTCGAATTGAGTTGGATCCTGACCTGCCGGGTGGAGGAAATGTACGGGGAGAAATTGCGAACGCGGAAATTGAGTTCGTTCCAGATACCCGGCTGAGTGCCGATGGTGTCACCGACCTTGATCCACATCCGGGAGGTCCAATTGAAGATGGACCACGACCAGACCTGGGCAGAGTCCGCCGGACCCTTGAAGTTGACCTGTAGGAGGAAGGTGGAGATCAGGTTTGGGATGATATTGGTGGGGATTTGGTAGGAAGTGTAACCGGAATAGAGGGAGGAGGGGGTGGAGAAGGTCAGGTAAGTGGAGGGGGTATCGTCGGAGTTGGACTGTTGGAGCAAGCCGAGGGTGGGGAGGGAACCAGATGTTGAACCGTCCTGGGTGAGAAGGGAGGACGGTGCGACGACCTGGGAGGAGGTGGTGGCAGAGAGAGCAGGAGTGACGACCAAAGCAACAAGCAGGATGATGATGAAAATACTAATAAACCGATAATTATGCATAGGATGCTCCGAAAGAACTATGGAGCGCCGAAGTCTGTTGTCCAATAATGATCATAATCGCTGGCGCTGCTGTACACGTATCCGATTCCGATCTCAGTAAAGTTCGGATTAAGTATATTGGCGCGGTGACCGGTGCTGTCCATCCACGCGTCCACCACGCTTGACGGTGAAGTATAACCTGCGGCTACATTTTCGCCCCAAGTACTATAGTCATACCCGGCAGCGGTTATCCTATCCCCGGGGTCGGAATTATCCGAACCAGTGTGGCTAACAAAATTGTTGCAGGCCATATCCTGGCTATGCCGTATGGCCGCGTTGTGTAGCTGATTATTGTTGACGAGAGCCGGGATCCCCCGGCTGGTTCGTTCCTGGTTGAGCAGGGTAAACACCTGTGCTTCGAATGAGCTGTTATTGGTCGCGCAGACGGGCGTGTTTGTAGCAGATGGTGTGTTTGTAGGCGAGGAGGTAATGGTCGGACTGGGTGTGATGGTGGGAGTATTCGTGGGGGAAGGCGTTACGGTTGTAGGAAGGACGAATACTGCCTTGGTCGGGATGGATGTTGGAATACTGCGCGTGGGTGTGGGAACGACAGGAATATAGGTGATATGAAAAGATTCATAGTCCAGTTTTAGATCCTCACTGGCGTTATTCGATCTGAGTTGGACTCGTATCTCTCGCGTTGGCGAAATGTATCTCAAAAAATACCGGATATTAAAAGTTAGAGTGGTCCATTCTCCTTCATTCGTTCCGATTGAGTCGCCGAATTGGTGCCACATCTTTGTGTTCCAGTCAAAGATCGACCAGGACCAGGTTTGTGTCGCGTTGGATGGACCCTTCAGGTTGACCTGAAATAGAAAGGAGGAGATCTTTTCGGGTCTGATGGTATTGGGCAGGCGAAAGACAATATAGCCGTTGTAATTCCCTCCCGGCGTTGTAAATTCAACATACTTGCTGGATGTATCGGCGCTTCCAGATTGATCCAGTGTATTGAGCGCAGATAATGAGCCATTACTTGAACCACTTTGGGTGACAAGCGCATCAGCAGAAATGACCAGGGAAGCCGCCTCTGATGCGGATCGGGCGGTTGTTGCAAACGCAAGGATTGGAAAAAAGGCCAGCAGGAATATGATAACCAACTTATGAACGCGCATGATGACTCCGTACAAAGAATAAATTTATCCTAACAGGAATATTAACAGGTCGGGGTGGCTAATTTGTACCCCGCTCCATTACAAAATTGTCGATACCGCTAAAATGCGCGATTATTTATAGCGTGGGATCAGGCTCCGGCTGGGATGGGCGCGTTCGTTCCATCTGCAGAAGACAGGCGCGACACAATCGTTCACAGCTTTAATGAATGGCCTGATAAAGGCTTTTTACGGCATAAGCGATATTGCATCACAGGCCATCCATGATCAACGCGTGATGTGAATTTGCAAGATTATGACATTTCTGCCTGTGGTAGAATGCCTAAATTCATATGAGTGATCCGATTGTCTTAACACAGAATGATTCAATTTTGGAATCGTTGAAATTCAGGCCTTATCGGAGCAAGGTGGAAAGACGCGTTATACCTTTTGTTCCAGACCCTGGCGAACCTCAAACCATGGAAGTGAATACGCCCTGGGGCGCGCAGTTGACAGCGAACAGAGGGGATTTTCTTGTCAGCGAGGTGGAAACCCCAAATGATTTTTGGCCCATCGATCCGGTTATTTTTGAAGAGAGTTATGTTATTACAAAACCCGGTTATTGTGTAAAAAAGGCAGTCACACTCCTGGTTCCGCTTACCGATATTACCGGTGGCGATCCTGAACGATTGGTAACCGTCATATCATTGGAAGGACCGCAGACCGTGCACGCAGGGGATTTTTATCTGGCCAAGGGGATCAAGGGTGAGATCTGGCCTTATCCAAAAGAGAAGATCAAAGATGTGATGATGCCTGCGGATTGATCCGCAGGCATCATTTTTCTCAAGGACAACCTGATACCATTGAATTACATTAACTGAATCACTTTTTCTTTCGTGAGGCAGGCCTTTTAGGCTTTTCTTTTACCTGCGCTGCTGGAACAGGGTTCGCAATCATTGGGGTGTCCAATGTGATGGAGCGGGACAACTTGGTTGGGTTGATATGTTCAACCATGCCGCCTGTATCACGCATGAGGTCGACCATGTGTTTCACAAGTCGGGCATCCAAGTCCTGGGGAGTCTCACCTTTTCCATCCCATAACGCAATGAGGCGGACCTTGTCGATGCCGCGCGTCAACGCGGAATATAACGCCCAGCGGTTGTTGCGTTCGTGGACGTTGTCACCTTCTTTTGGGGGACCAACGCTGTCTGCCTGGTAGAACTCATCCACCAATGGATGGTTACGCATCTTGTAAAAGCGTTCGACCCATTGTTCGCCGCCGGGGCTGACGAAATCCCGAACATAGGGAGCCTCCTGGGTGGGGAAGTATGCGCGCACCGGGATGCCGCGCTCCACACAACATTCCACAAACAAAATTTCACTCCCTGCATCCATTCCGGTTGTAACAGCCCGATCGTCCGGACCCGCATTATATTTTTTGAGAACCGAGCGTATGGCATCCCTGAACTCATGTTCTTTTTCAGGAGGAAACTGGCTTTCCTTTTTCATGGAATTGTTGATCATATAGCCGGTGAATAGAAAGACGTGTCCATTATGTCTTTTCTGTTCATCGATCTTTTTGCGTTCACTCTTGTCAGTTGGTTCAATCCCTTCATCCTTGTTCATGCGGCGTATTTCTTCCTGAATTACGTCGATGCCTGCCTGCACAAACTCGGTACGCATTTCGAGCGATTTCATCATTTCCAATTGTGAAAGCGAAGACTGAAGGAAGAATGTGTTGCGGCGCGAGGCGGTCAGTGCCTTGCGGTAAGCGCGCACGACATCCTGAACGGATTCGGCTGTAAGCACTTTCAATTCAGCCAGTGAGACGAGTGGCCAATAATCGGCTCTGTCGTTGTCAATGTAGGATTCCAATGCAAAGACCAGTGAGCCACGTAGTTCATCAAGATTATTGCGTATCAATGCGATTTCCGGGTCCGGGCTCTTCGGGTCCTCAAATTTATTGGCTATTTCCACAAGCATGGTCGATAGTGTGAGCGCGTTCACTCCGGGGTAAAACTGGTTCAGGTCGGAGCGATATCCCTTCAGGTAAATGTCGACAGCCTTCAACAACCAGTGATATGAATCATAGGCGGTTTTCAGTCTTTTGTCCTTTTGCTCCACCCATTTCCATGAATCCACCCACATCTCTTTGTAAATTCTGCCAAGATAGGATATTGCTTCGTGGTCGTTGGGAGAATCTGCGATCAGGCTTTCGATCTTAACGATCGCATCGTCCACGCGCCCAAGACGGTTCAAATGGAAAACTTCCTTCCGGCGAAATTCAGGATTTCGCGAATTGACTTCCAGCCCCTTGCGGTATTGGTCCAATGCCAATTCATTTCGCCCCATATCTCCCAATGCTCTTCCTGCTTCCCCAATTGCCTCTTCTTTAATGAATGGGTTTTTGATCTCCTCCGTCAGCAATAGGATATCACCAATGCGTCTTTGTCGTTGTGCAACGGTCACGCGCTGTTTCCATTCGTTGTATTCGCGCCAAAATCCAGTTGCGAGCGGGGTGCGTAAGGTTTCTCTATCCGGTTCGACCAAACCGGTCAGAATATTGAAGACCGGGCTGTGGATCGCGTCAACATCCGATGCCCAGGTGTCGCGTGTCACGCGTGAGATCGCCGCTTTATCCTTTTCCAAAAAGGCCGGGTCAGGCACGCCTTCGGCCGTTATATGATAGGGGATCGTACGCACATTAAAGACATCGAAAGGCATATACGCCCGGCCTGCCTGTATATGGACGATGCCGCGCTTGCGGAAGGCATGGCGAATGCCAAGTTCGTAGAACACATTGGCATTATCAATGCTCATGTCCGCGATACAAAGATCGGCCAGCAACAGCTCCTGGAACATATCGGTCAGGATGTCTCCGCTGGTGGTTTCCTCGTCAGCACGGAAAGCTTCAAAGCCCGCCATCTCAAGCGTCGGCTTGATGAGATACGTGTAAATCGCATTGAAGTCATAAAGGGATCCGTCTCCGCCTTTCTTCTTTCCGAAGGGCATGATCACAAAAGCATGTGGACGCATCTCCGGGCGGATCGAACCGGACCTTTTGCCTGACTCTTCTAAAATTTCGAGAGTCTTCGCCTGGGGAGTTATCTGCTTCGGTTCCTCAACCGGCTTTGTAACCGATTGCTGCTCTTGCTGAGTTTCCTGCGTTGTTGCCGTGGTGGGTTGCATGACTTGTTCTTCTTTCTTCTTTTTACCAAATAAACTTTGCAGGCCCATGAGACCTCGCCTATCCCTTCACATCATTTGATTTTGGGAAGCGCGCCAGGATGGCGTTAAGTTCTTCCTTGGTAGTGTCCCTGCCAATGTCGATGTGGGCGAACTCTTTCGCAATATCCGCAAGGGACGATTTGAAGGATGAGGCCTTCTCGACAACATTTTCCACCATCTCGGTGGCTGCCTTGCTCATTGCCTCAAGTTCCTTTTGGACCACATCAGAAGAAGCCTCTTCTGCCAGTGCACCCAAAACTGACTCGAAGGTTTCTGCAACATTCATTTCAGTCTCATGGAGGGTTTCTTTTGTGAAATCCACGATGCTGTCAGCCATGGCCTGCTTTGCCTGCTCGGCAGATTCGACAGACTCCTTGACAACGCGGTTGATCAGGCCGGCTTCCTCTTCAAGATCGGAATCCTTGAGTGCCTCCTGCATGGACCTGATGTATTCTGTATTCTGAGCCCACAAAATTTCCTCACAACTGCGCACCATTTTGTAGAACTCGGCGGTTGTGCGTTCTTCCAGTTCAAGGTTGTGCCAGTGATCGTAAAGGATGGTAAGTTCCATCACAACTTTGCTATAGTTCTTGATGATTGTGTCAACATTGCGAAGTTCCTGCCAGGCGAGAAACGCAGCAGTGATCGATGCGGTCAACGCAACCCATAGGCTCACCAATCCTTCCCCCCAGGCAGCGATGACGGCACCCAGCGCGCCTGCTGCATATATATAGATATTCATTCTGCGACGTTGGGCTTTGAATTGATTGATTTTTTTGTTGTGCCAGTCAAGCTGATGTTCCAGCCGGAATTTAAAATATTCCTCACCTGTCAGGTCGCTATAGCCTGCATCGGTATCCGGATCATCCGGATTGTAATGAGGAGGGATGGGTCCATCATAATCCTCAAAAGAGAATTCCCCGCCCAGGCTGCGAAACAACTGCCTTTGGATCTCTGCAAGTCGTTTTTCCATATGAGCACGACGGTCTTTATTTTTTTGAAGAATGGTGCGGTAAAAGTATATTTCCTTCTTGATCTCCTCTGATCCCGCCCGCATGATCAGCCATGCTCCATTGGAATAGAACTTGGTGGAAAAGGCGGCGAAGACCGAAGCCAGGATCGGTGTTGCAATCAAAAGAATTTTTACCACCAGCTTCAAAAGTACTGAGTCAACCGGTGCAATCATTTGCGTCAAAATGGCGAAAAAAGTTGCCAGCACACCCAGAAGGATGATCCACCGGCGAATATTAAGGAAGGCTTTTGTGCGACGCCCTGCGGCTGCATCCAGGTGCGCATGGCGCGTCCAGGCAATGTTTAGAATAGGTGGGGTTTTCGGTGTTTCGGTTTCCATGACAGGTTCCTCCGTGACTGAATCAGAAGTGCTTTTACAGAGTGCCGCATAATTTACTTAACTTGATATTTGAATTTTAACCTACAAATCCATGAGAAAAGTCAACTTATTAATGAGACAAGCGGTAATTGTTTTCATCATTATTTTTCTTCCAGCAGACCTGGACAGAGCAGGCGGTATTCTTCATTTCCAAATATTGCGGTCCAGTTATCATTGCTTAGATTGAAAGTCAGGTGAGAGCAGGCAGAGGGGATGAGTTTATCTTTTGGCACAAGGGGAAGAGATGCCATGTCCCAGATTCTCACCACCTTCCTTGATACGGTAAGCAGCAGGGTTCCATCTGGTGAAAAAGATACACTTGTAACAGGGTCGTTATGAGGGATGCGATTCATTTCCTGAACAGTAGCGGTATCCCAAAGAAAGGAAAATCCTGAGGAACCTCCACCGGCCAGCCAGTGATTGTCCGGGCTGAATGCCAGTATTTGCGGTTCACCATTAAGTTGTAAAGGCTCGCCTGGTGAAGTAAATGTATTGCCTTCAACTTTCCATAAGATCACATTGCCTTCTGAACTGCCAGTGGCAAACCATGTGCCATCCTGACTGAAGACAATTGTTGTAATATCACCCTGTTGTACAAGTTCGGCGACTTGTTCCTGTGTCGCGCTATCCCAGATTTTTATCTTGTCGTGCAATCCGGCAGCGAACAGTGTGCTGACCGGGCTGGAAGCCAGAGAGTAGATTTTCTCTGAATTATTCAGGTCGAATTTTTTCTCACCCGAGTTCACATCCCAAAATGAAATAAGACTGTTGACCCCTGAGGTGGCAACAAATTGACTATCCTTATCGAATGCGATACCCGTTACTTCGCCTCCATGCTTGAGTTCGAATTTCCTTTTCCCATCCAGGCTGACGAGTATGCCGCGGTTGTTTTGGGGATTGGCACTGTCATATTCCACCGCGGCAACCCAGTTGGAGTCAGGGCTGGTCGCAGTGTTGTATGTTAAATTTTTTGCAGAAAAAATAACCCTGCCTTTTGTCCCATCCTTGATTTGGGTGATATCCTCTGCCGGAATGCTCCAGATTTTGTAGTCATCTGAATTGACGATCAAAGACTCGCCTGAAGGGGTAAATCTGGCTTCATGTAAGAATTCCGGGAATTTAATATTGGCGATGAGGTTGGAAAGGGACGAAATATCCCAAATGCTGATATTTCCATCTTCGTCGGCGGCAATGATGTGGGATGCGTCGCGATTAAAGGCGATCGCCGATCCATTTGAATCCATCGGAAATTCCAGCATTTGATTCCCGGAGGCAGAATCCCAAATGC
>Ga0210377_10002422_pt1 | contig 16385 bp, 15 predicted proteins | sample PLM4_65_b1redo_FD_155480 | JGI IMG/M metagenome (GOLD analysis project Ga0210377, IMG submission 155480) | Groundwater sediment microbial communities from an aquifer in East River, Colorado, USA - PLM4_65_b1 redo | ecosystem: Environmental > Terrestrial > Soil > Riparian zone | place: USA: East... | reverse complement strand
CGTCCAGATGTGGAACGAACGCGGTCTGCTCGCTCAGGTTTTGGGCCGCCACGGCGGCCAGGACGTGGATGCCATCGGCGACGTCCACGTCTTCATCGTCACGCGACCCCGGGCCCAAAAGCTCGACACCGTACACTGCAGAAGCTTCTAGCGAAGCTCCCGCGGAAGGAAGAGGCGAATCATATGAGCCGACCGCTCGAAGGGATCCGGATTCTCGAGGTCGCGCAGTGGTGGTTCGTGCCGAGCGCCGGAGCCCTGCTCGCGGACTGGGGCGCCGAGGTGATCAAGGTCGAGCATCCCGAGCAGGGCGATCCCCAGCGCGGGCTCGTGACCTCCGGGCTGCTCCCGAAGGGCGGCTTCAACTTCATGTGGGAGCAGCCGAACCACGGCAAGAAGAGCGTCGGCATCGACATCAAGACGCCGGGCGGACGCGAGCTCGTCTACCAGCTCGCCGCGAAGTCGGACGTGTTCCTGACGAGCTTCCTGCCCGACGCGCGCCGGAACCTCCGGATCGACGTGGACGACATCCGCCGCGTGAATCCGAAGATCATCTACGCCCGCGGCAGCGGTCAGGGCGTGCGCGGTCCCGACGCGCGCCGCGGCGGCTACGACGGCGCCTCCTACTGGGCGCGCGGCGGCATCGCCTCCGCGATCAGCGGCGCGAACCACGAGGGGCCCCCGGTCGGACAGCGGCCCGCCTTCGGAGACAGCATCGGCGGCATGACGATCGCGGGCGGCATCGCGAGCGCGCTCTTCAAGCGCGAGCGCACGGGCGAGCCGTCGGTGATCGACATCTCGCTGCTGGCCGTCGCGCTGTGGAACATCTCGGCGGACATCACGATGGCGAAGGCTCTGGCGGCGCTCGGCCTCAAGGGCGGCATGCCGAAGATGGACCGGACCCGCGTCCCGAACCCGATCGTGAACGCCTACCCGACGAAGGACGGCCGCTGGATCATGCTGATCATGCTGCAGTCGGACCGGAATTGGCCGGACCTGTGCCGTCACCTCGGACGCGAAGACCTGATCGCCGACCCGCGCTTCGAGAACGCCGCGAAGCGCGCGCAGAACGGCACCGCCTGCGTGGCCGTGCTCGACGAGATCTTCCTCACCCGCACCCTCGACGAGTGGAAGCAGATCCTCGCCACCACGGACGGCGTGTGGGCGCCGGTCCAGCACCCCGGCGAGCTCTACGACGATCCGCAGGTGATCGCGAACGGCTACCTGCCCGAGGCGACGCTCAACGACGGCAGCCGCGCGCAGCTAGTCGCGAATCCCGTCCAGTTCGACGAGCAGCCGTTCGCGATCTCGGGCGCGCCGGAGTGCGGGCAGAACACCGAGGAGGTATTGCTCGAGCTCGGGCTCGGCTGGGACGATCTCGCTCGCCTGAAGTCCGAGAAAGCGATCCTCTAGTCGTTCAACGAGTCGTTCAAATTGCCGTTCAAATCCCGGTAGGGCCGCTGGGGGGGCGCTTCGTGGCCTGCAGCGAGCGGACGGGCCACTTCGCGATCTCGCGCGCCTTCGCGCGGATGCGGATAGTCCGTTCAAGCGGGCATCTTACGTCCGAGTCGGAGCCTTCCGTCGACTTTCTCGGGTGGAGATCGCCCAGATCGGCGCGAAAAGGGGCCCGGTGCGCGGCCGAGGCTCGTCTCGATCACGCGCCGGGCGGCCTCGAACGCAAACGGCGGCACCTGATCGCGCAGCGTGGCCACCTCCTCCACCAGCTCGGGGGGCAATAGATCCCCGCGCGTCGACGCGATCTGCCCGACCTTGATGAAGGTGGCGCCGAGGCGATGGCAGAGCGCTACGTTGCGCGCGGCCGAAGGCGCGCACGAGCCCGCGGCGGCCCTCGGCGCGCAGGCGCCACGCCTCGCGCACTCACACGGAGAGGGCGATCGCGCTGGCCAGCAGCAGCTGGCCCATGCGGATCGCGACGTGCAGGGCGTGGCGCGCGCGGCCGGGTATCGGCGGCGCAAGCTAGCAGGCGAGGGCGGTTGCAGGGCCCGCGGGCGCGCGCACACTGGCTCCCGCTCGGGCGCGCCGGGCCGCGCGAACAGTGCAGGGCTCGCGGCCGGCGCGGATTCGTTCTATCTCGGCTTCGAAGCGCCGGACGCTCCGGACCTCGAACGGGTGCCGCTGCTCGCAGCGGAGCCGCTCGTCCAGCTCGGGATCGACGAGAGAAGGAGATCGCAATGAGTGCCGCTGCGTTGTTCCAGATCGCCAATGTCCTGCCCCTGCCGATCTGGGCGCTGTGGATCCTGGCGCCGCGCTCGGCGCCGTCGCGCGCGCTCGCGGGCGCGCTCTGGCCGTGGCAGATCCTCGCGGCGCTGTATCTCGCCTGCCTCGCCGCCACGCTCGGCGGCGCGGGTCAGAGCCAGGGCTCGCTCGATTTCTCAAGCCTGGCGGGCGTGATACGCCTCTTCGACGACCCGTGGGGCGCGCTCACCGGCTGGGTGCACTACCTGTGCTTCGACCTGTTCGTCGCGCGCTGGATCATGAACGACGCGCCGGACGGCGGCTACCGGCTCGCGCCGGTGCTCTTCCTCACGCTGATGTTCGGTCCCGTCGGGCTCCTGCTCTACACCATTAGGCGTCGATTCTTCCGCGGCGGCGCCGGCTGATGCGCATCAGCCGGCGCGCGCGGAATCGGAAGAGGCGTGCCGCGCATCAGACGGCGGGCCCTCGCGTCGCGCCTGCTGGCGCGCGTCGCTAGGCCTTGGCGCTGGCCCTCGCCTTCGTGCTCGCGAGCCACTTCGCGAGGTTGCGGTTCGCGGGATCGAGCGGCTGCCCCACGCTCGCGCCGAAGTCGAGGAACGCGAAGAGCACGACGTCGGCGAGCGTGAAGCGCTTGGGCACGATCGTCTCGCGGCCCGCGATCTGCTGGTCGAGCCAGGCGAGGCCGTCCTTCGCGATGCTCGCGCCGAAGTCGAGGAACGCGAAGAGCACGACGTCGGCGAGCGTGAAGCGCTTGGGCACGATCGTCTCGCGGCCCGCGATCTGCTGGTCGAGCCAGGCGAGGCCGTCCTTCGCGATCGCCTTGAGGCCGGCCGACGCTTCCGGGAGCGTTCGGATGCGGTTCTTGAAGAACTGGAGCCCCTCCCCGAAGCGGAAGCCGTCGGCGAGCGGCTGCGTCACCTTCCACTCGACGCGCCGCACCCACATGCGCGTCTCGGCGCGCTGCGCCGGATCGGCACCGATCAGCGGCGGATTCGCCTTCAGCTCCTCGAGGTACTCGCAGATCGCCACGGTCTCCGAGATCACGAGCCCGTCGTCGAGCTCGAGCGCGGGCACCTGGCCGGCGGGATTCTTCGACAGGAAGGCCTCCAGGCGGTTCGCGCCGGTCATGATGTCGACCTTGACGATCTCGGGGAACGTGAAGCCCTTCTCGGCTGCGAACATGCGCACGAGCTTCGGATTCGGACCCAGCGAGTCGTAGAACTTCATGGTCTCTCCTCGAGGTGGATGGGAAAGGCACACTAGCAATCCGGGCAGTCCCCATCGAGGATCGCCCGGCCCCACGGCGGGGATACAAGCGCACGATGGTGCGTGTTAGCGTCGCGCGACGATGGGTGGGCTACGACCCCGACGAATACGATCCGCCGGTGCCAGCGCGAAGCAAGATCTCACCAGAGTTCGCGGGGTACGCGATCGCGTCGATCATCTTCGCGGCGAGCCTCGCGGTGCTCTGGCCTACCTTCCAGGCGGAGCCACGCCGCGGCGAGCTGCGGACGGTCGCGGGCGTCCTCTCGGCGCCGGTGCACCTGAGCTCACCGGGATGCCAAGACTTCTTCGACACTTCCGCCACCTTGAACATCCAGGAGAACGGAATCCCGTACAGCGCGAGCAAGGCAGGCGTGATCAGCTTGGTGCAGACGACCGCGAACTTCCTGCGCGGCACCGGCGTGCGCGTGAACGCGATCTGTCCCGGCCTGATCGAAACCGGCATGACCAAGTCGATTTTCGAGATGGCGCGCGCGCGCGGCAGCGAAGATCGGCTCGGGCAGTTGTGCGCACTCGCGCGCCACGGCCGCCCCGAGGAGATCGCCGCGATGGCGTCGTTTCTCGCGAGCGACGAGGGCAGCTACGTGAATGGTCAGGCCATGATCGTCGACGGCGGCTCGAGCAGCTCGCATCCGTTCACGCTGCCGCGGCGTTAGCCGCGGGCAAACGCGCCGCGATTGACAGTGCTGGTCGCGCGCGCAATGAACGCGAGGGACCGGATCGCCGGTCATGCGCGCGCGCTGATCGTAGGCGCTTCGAGCGGGGATCCCGGACCGATACGAGCCGTCATGGCAACGCGGGCCGGCGGGAGGGTCACACTCGGACGGGTAGCCGCTCCCAGCCGCGCACGGTGCTGGTGCGGGCCATCACGGCCCGGTCGTGGTCGACCTGCCAATCCGGCCATCGCTTGACGACCTCTTCCAGCGCGACGCGTCCCTCGATACGCGCAAGCGCGGCACCCAGACAGAAATGGATGCCGTAGCCGAAGCTCAGGTGGTGGTCGATCTTGCGGCGCACGTCGAGCTGGTCGGGATTCTCGAACTGGCGCTCGTCGCGGTTGGCGGAGCCGTTGAGGAACAGGAGCACCGAGCCCTGCGGCACCCGGGTGTCGTGGTGCACCACGTCGTGCATGACGCTGCGCGCCTGCACGGGGCTCGGCGCCTCGAAGCGGAGGATCTCCTCGATCGCGTTCGGGACGAGGCTGCGATCGGCGACCACCAGGCGGCGCTGATCGGGGAAGCGGTCGAGCAGGAAGCCGGTCCAGCCGATCAGGCGGGTGGTGGTCTCGTTGCCCGCCCCCGCCAACAGACCGATCATGCTCAGGAGCTCGTCGTCGCGGAGTCGCCGCTCCACGCCAGTGTCGTCGACGAAACTGGCGCCGAGCAGCTCCGTCATCAGGTCGTCGGTCGGATGCTTGCGACGCCATGCGATGTATTCGGGGAAGTTGCCGGCACCGAAGGCGTCCGCGATGCTGATCTGGGCCGCTCGACGCGAATCTGCGTCGGTGAGCTGCCCCTCCTCAAGCCGCAGGCTCTCGTCGATGTTGTCGCGGATGGCTTCCTGGTCTGCCTCGGGGATGCCGAGCAGCATGCCGATCACGCGCATCGGCATCTGCGATCCCAGATCCGCGATGAAGTCGAAGCCCCCGCTTCCGACCAGCGGATCGAGGCTGCTCGCGCAGAACGCACGCACCTGCGGCTCGATCGCCGCCATTCGCCGCGGAGTGAACGCGCGGGCGAGCACACCGCGATGGACGTCGTGGATCGGCGGGTCTTCGAACAGCATCACGCCGGGCGGAATCGTGATGCCGGCCTTGATGATCTCGAGCACCGACCCGCGCGCCGAGCTGTAGCTGTGCCAGTCGAGCAGTCCGGCCTCGACGTCGTCGAAGCGGGAAAGGGCCCAGAAGTCGTGCTTGTCGTTGCGGTAGAGCGGCGCTTCGTCCCGCATGCGCCGCCACACGGGGTGCGGATCGGCGTCGATCTCGAAGTCGTAGGGGTCGTAGTAGATCTCGCTCACGTCGCTCCTCCTGCCGCCCGGCGCCCGTCCGTGGGAGAGTCTCGCAAACCAGACCGAGCGCCGGCGCGCCCGGCCCCCGGCGCGCGCGGGAGCCTCGCGGCGAGCGCCACCACGGCGGCCTCGAGGGCGGGACGGCGCGCTACGAGATCCCGTAGACGCGCGCCGCGTTGTCGCAAATCACCTTGCGAAGCACGTCGTCGCCGAGGGCCGAGAGCGGCGAGTCCGCCAGCGCCTTGCGCGAGTTCGGCCAGGTGCTGTCGCCGTGCGGGTAGTCCGAGGCCCACATCACGTTGTCGGCGCCGATCTCGGGGATCAGCCGGACGCCGAGGTTCTCGTCCTCGTAGGTCGCGTTAGGTCGCGTAGACCTGGCGCCGGAAGATCTCGCTCGGGAGCATCGAGAGGCGGTGGTCCTTGGTCTTGTCGTAGTACTTGTGGTGCTCGTGGTCCATACGCTCGATCACGTAGGGCACCCAGCCGAGGCCCCCCTCGCCGAGCACGAACTTCACGCGGGGACGCAGCTCGAGCATGCCCGACATGACCATGCCGACCAGCGCCTCGTCGAGCTGCATCGGGATGATGGCCACCGTGGCCGGCATGCGCCAGGAGCCGAGGCGCATCTGGAGGCTGCGCGGCGCAGGGCCAAGGTGGGCGTGGATGGGGATGCCGATCTCGTTCGCGGCGTCCCAGAATTCCCGCCAGGACTCGTCGAAGATCGGCTCCGGGGCCTCCTGCTGGCCCAGGATCGCACCGCGGTGTCCGAGGCGCGTCACGCGCTCGAGCTCGTCCCGGGCCGCCTTCGGCTCGTGCGACGGCAGGTGCGAGAGGAGCAGCAGGCGGCTCGGCGCCACCCGGTTGAACTCCGCCGCCCAGTCGTTGTAGGCGCGCAGGCAGGCGGCGCGCAGCTCCGGGTCCTTGATCTGGAGCGGATCTGGAGCGGGGTCGTCATCGGGCTGTAGATGATCTGTGCGTAGACGCCGTCCCGGTCCATGTCCTCGAGGCGTGTCGCCGGCTGACCCGGCCGGAAGCCGTGGTCCTCGGAGCGGATGTAGCCGGCGGCCTTACGGCCGCTCGGGGAGATGAGCCGGCCCTCCGCCTGCCAGAAGGGGCCGTCGGCCGTCTCGATCACCCGGGGCCCGGCCTCGCGATGCTCCTTCGGCAACCGCTCCTCAAAGAGGCCGGGCGGGAGCACGTGCACGTCCATGTGATCGTCGGCCGAGATGATGCGCTGGTTCGGGTTCAGGGCCATTGCTCGCTACCTCCTGCGTCTCGCTTAGCCACTTGATTACCTTACTTGCGGGCCAGTAGAATAGCAACCGTCATGTCCAGCAATTACACCGCGACCAAGCCCGTGCGCCGGCGCAGCAGTGGCCACCAGACCCGCGCCGAGATTCTGGCCGCCGCGGAGCGCCACTTCGCCGAGCGCGGCTTCGAGGCCGCGCGGCTCGAGGACATCGCCGCCGATGTGGGCATCCGGCGCGCCGCGATCTTCTACTACTTCGGCGACAAGCACGAACTCTACGCCGCGGTGCTCGACGAGGTTTTCGCCGGCGCGATGGCCGCCGTGCCGAGCCGCGGCAGCGCGGCCGAGCGGCTCGAGGCATCGCTGACCGGCTGGATCGACTACGTCGCGCGACGTCCCAGCGTCGCGCGCCTGATCCTGCGCGAGGCCGCGAGCGCCCAGCCCGACGTGGTGTCGCCGTTTGTGCGCGCGGGCAGGGCCCCCGTCGAGTGGGTCCGGGCGGTGATCGACGAGGGGGTGGCTTCGGGCGAGCTGAAGCCGCTGACCGACCCGCATCGGTTCATCAGCCTGATGGGCGCGACCACGGTGTTCCACTTCGCGGCGATGCCCTGGCTCACACTCGGCGTGCCCTTCGATCCCTGGAGCCAGGCCGAGCTCGAGAAGCACAAGCGCGAGATCCTGCTCGTGGCGCGAGCCATGCTGGGAATCGAATCGCGGCCGCCAACCCGCTGAGTCTGAGTGGGGAGATGGACTTCGAGATCACGCCGGAACAGCAGGAGCTGATCGACTCGGTCCGGTCCGTGCTCGCGCACGAGTGCCCGACCGCGCTGGTGCGCGACATCGTCGAGAACGGCAGCGCGCCCGAGCAGCCCTGGAAGAGCGCCCGCGAACTCGGCTGGACTTCGATCGACTTGCCCGAGACCCTGGGCGGCCTCGAGCTGGGCTTCACTGCGCTTGGCCTGGTGATCGAGCAGCACGGCTGCCGTATCGCGCCCGGCCCGTTCTTCGCCACCGTTACGCAGTTCCTGCCGCTCGTGTGCGAGGCCGGCGCTCCCGACCAGCTCGAGCGCTTTGCCGCGCCAGCGGGGGCCGGCGAGCTGAGCGGCGCGCTCGCGATCGACCACGGACGGACCGCGGAGCACGCGCCCGGAGAGGGTCTGCGCGCGCGCCGCGACGGCGCCGCCTGGATCCTGGAGGGGGAGCGCCGGTACGTGCTCGACGGCGACGTCGCGGACGAGATTGCGGTGGCGGCCCGCGTCGATGCGGGCGACGGCGTGGGGCTCTTCGTGGTCCCACAGGGAGCCGCCAAGGCACGGCGGGTGGTCGCGCTCGACGCGAGCCGTCCCCTCGCCCACCTGCGCTTCGACGGCGTGCGCGTCGAACCCGAGCGCGTGCTCGGCCCCCCCGGTGCCAGCGCCCGCGCGCTGGGCAGAGCGCTCGAGCGCGCCACGGTCGCCGCCGCGCTCGAGTGCGTGGGCACCTGCCAGAGCCTGATGGAGATCACGGTCGAGCACGCCAAGAACCGGCGCCAGTTCGACCAGCCGATCGGCGCGTTCCAGGCCATCCAGCACAAGTGCGCCGACATGTTCGTACAGGTCGAGAAGGCCCGCGCCACCGGCTACTTCGCGATGATGGCACTGGCCGAGGACGATCCGCGCCGCAGTCTCGCCGCATCGATGGCGAAGGCGGCGGCGAGCGACTGCCAGCGGCTGGTCTGCAAGGAGGGCATCCAGATCCACGGCGGCATGGGGTACACGTGGGAGAGTGACGTGCAGCTCTTCGTCAAGCGCGCCAAGACGCTCGAGGCGCTGTTCGGCACGGGCGCTCAGCACCGCCAGCGCATCGCCGATCTCCTGGAGGTCTGAAGTGCAGCTCCACTACGACGCCGACACCGAGAAGTTCCGCGCAGAGCTGCGCGGCTGGATCACAGCCCATCGCCCGAGCGTGGAGGAGATGCGCGCCGAGCCCACGACCAGCTCCGCGCACCTCACGGGCTGGTCGCGGCGCTGGCAGCGCAAGCTCTTCGACGCCGGCCTGCTGGTGCCGGGCTGGCCGCCCGAGCTCGGCGGCCGGAACCTGCCGCCGGTGCAGCAGCTCGTCTACCACGAGGAGATGGCGAAGTTCGCGGTGTGGCGCAGCAACAATCCCCAGGGACTGGATATCATCGCCCCCTCGATCCACGACTACGGCAGCGAGTTCCTGAAGCAGAAATACCTGGTGCCGACGCTGCGCGCCGAGATCGCCTGGTGCCTGGGCATGAGCGAGCCCGGCGCCGGCAGCGACCTCGCGGCTCTCTCGACGCGCGCCGAGGTGCACGACGACCACTTCGTGGTGAGCGGCCAGAAGATCTGGACCTCGGGCGCGCACCACGCCGATTACTGTTTCTGCTTCGTGCGCACCGATCCCGATGTCCCCAAGCACCGCGGCATCAGCGTGTTGATCGTCGACATGAAGGCAAAGGGCGTCACCACGCGCCCGCTGCCCGATCTGATCGACCGCGATCGCGCCGACTTCAACGAGGTCTTCTTCGACGGCGTGGTGGTGCCGCGCGACCACCTCATCGGCCAGCTCAACCAGGGCTGGTCGATCTCGGCGGGCTCGCTGGCGCACGAGCGCGGCATGATGTGGCTCTCGAGCGCCTCGCGGCTCGACGGCATGCTCGAGCGCATCTTCCGCATGGCGCGTGAGCTGGGGCCCGACGGGCGTCGCATCGGCGGGCCCGACGGGCGTCGCATCGGCGAGAACGCGACCTTCCGCGACGAGCTGGCGTCCCTCTACGTCGACGCGCAGGCGATCTGGTTCATGGGCTACCAGGGCTTCGCGAAGTTCGCCAAGGGCCAGATCTCGCCCGAGCACTCGGTGCTCAAGCTCTTCGGCTCGGAGGTCGCCCAGCGCGCCGCGCGCGTCGCGACCGAAGCACAGGGGGTCGACGGGCTCGAAGTCGAGTTCCACGGCTCGGTCGAGGACGAAAGCGGCGGCGAGATGCCCTGGATGAAGCGCTACCTGCAGAGCTACGGCGGAACGATCTCGGCGGGCGCCTCCGAGATCCAGCGCAACATCATCGCTCAGCGCGTCCTGGGACTGCCCCGGCGCTGATGGAATCGAACCGCCCCTCGCGGGGCCTCGAGGAGCCAGCCATGAAGATGAACGAAATGATCCTGGTGAGCGTCGACGACCACGTCTGCGAGCCCCCCGACATGTGGAGCCGGCACCTCGACGCGAAGTGGAAGGATCGCGCGCCGCGGCTGGTCCACAAGCCGGACGGCAGCGACGTCTGGGTGTTCGAGGGCGGTCAGATCCCCAACGTCGGGCTGAACGCCGTGGCGGGCCGGCGGCCCGAGGAGTACGGGATGGAGCCGACGGCGCTCTCGCAGCTGCGGCCCGGCTGCTACGACGTCGACGCGCGGATCGGCGACATGAACGCCAATGGCGTGCTCGGCTCGCTGTGCTTTCCCACGGTGCCGGGGTTCGTAGGCGAGCTGTTCGGCCGCCAGGCCGCAGCCGGCAATTCCGAGCTCGCCATCACCATGCTGCGCGCCTACAACGACTGGCACATCGACGACTGGTGCGGCAGGTACCCCGGCCGCTTCATCCCGCTGGCGATCCCGCCCATCTGGGACCCCGAGGAGATGGCCCGCGAGGTGCGGCGCGTCGCCCGGAAGGGCTGCCACGCCATCACCTTCGCCGACAACCCCGGCGCGCTCGGCTATCCGAGCCTGCACAGTGAGCATTGGGATCCGTTCTGGAGGGCATGCTCCGACGAGGGAACCATCGTCTGCATCCACATCGGCTCGGGCACGCGCCTGAACCTGCAAGACGTCACCGCGCCGATCGAGATCATGATTGCGGGCACGCCCATCACGCTGTTCAACTGCGCCACGGAGCTCGTCTTCTCGGAGATCTTCGCGAAGTTCCCCGGGGTCAAGGTCGCGCTGTCCGAGGGCGGGATCGGCTGGATCCCGTACTTCCTCGAGCGCCTCGACTACGTGCACCGCCACCACCACCGCTGGACCTTGCACGGCTTCCCGAACGGCAAGTTGCCGAGCGACGTCTTCCGCGAGCACGTCATCACCTGCTTCATCGACGATGCGGCGGGCGTGCGCAACCGCGACCTCATCGGGATCGACAACATCACCTGGGAGTGCGACTACCCGCACTCCGACTCGACCTGGCCGAAGGCGCCCGAGACCCTGTGGGCCTCGCTTGCCGGCGTGCCCGACGACGAGATCCACAAGATCACCTGGCGCAACACCACCCGGCACTTCCAGTACGACCCCTTCAAGCACATCCCGAAGGAGCAGTGCACCGTCGGCGCTCTGCGCGCCCAGGCGAAGGACGTGGACCTCACCTTACGCGCCGGCGCGGGCGGCAAGAAACCCTCTGACTACGCGCGCGGCTATTGCACCATCGGCGACATCATGAAGCAGATGGCCTTCGCGTTGTCGACGCCCTTCGACAGCGGGGGTGCCGGGCCGAGCAAATCTTGAGTTTCCGCCGCGGACGGAGGAAGCGAAGATGTCGGATAGGTCTACGAACGAGAGCCCGGTGAAGCTCGACCTGAGCGACGTCGATCCCCGGGTCGGTCAGCTCGTCGGCGGCGGCCAGCTCTGGGAGCCCTGCTCCGCCACGGACATCCGCCGCTGGGTCCACGCGATGGATTATCCCAACCCGATCCACTGGGACCAGGAGTTTGCCAGGAGGTCGAAATTCGGCGGTATCGTCGCGCCGCAATCCTTCGTCGTATGCATGGACTACGGCCACGGCGTCCATCCGGCCTGCGTCGGGCGCATCCCCGGCTCTCACCTCATTTTCGGCGGTGAGGAATGGTGGTTCTACGGCCCTCGCATCAAGCCGGGCGACCGGCTGTCTCAGGAGCGGCGCTTCCACGGCTACAAGGTGACCGACACCAAGTTCGCCGGCCCGACCATGTTCTCGTCGGGCGACACCGTCCATACCAACCAGCACGGCGTGCCCGTGGCCAAAGAGCGCTCGACCTCCATCCGATATCTCGCGGCGGAGGCCGAAAAGCGCGGCTTCTATGCAAATCAACTCGAGCCGATTCGTCACTGGACGCGGGATGAGCTGAAGCAGATCGCCAAGCTGCGGCATGAGTGGCTGATGTCCAACCGGCTCGGTGTCTCGCCGCATTTCGAGGAGGTCGAGGTCGGAGACAAGCTGCCACGCCGCGTGATCGGCCCACACTCGATCGCGACCTTCACCTGCGAATACCGCGCCTTCATGTTCGATGCCTGGGGCACATGGCACTGGGTGATCCCGGAGGGCGTGAAGGATCCGTGGACCACACAGGATTCGGGATGGATCGACGGGTTCGGCTTCGACGAGGAAGGCGCCAAGATCGACCCGCGCATGCGCGACGGGCTGTTCGAGGGACCCTCCCGCGGTCATGTCGATACGGAACGGGCCGGCGAGATCGGCATGTTCCGGGCTTATGGCTATGGCGCGACGATGGGCGCCTGGACCAACGACTACGTGGGCTTCTGGGCTGGCAACGACGGCTACATCCGTCACTCCAAGGCCCAGTTCCGCGCGCCCGCGTTCGAGGGCGACGTCACCTATTTCGAGGCTGAAGTTTCCGCGAAGACCGAGCAATCGGCCTTCGGGATGCCGACGGTCACGGTGCAGGCGAAGCTGACCAACCAGGATGGCGCTGCCCTGGTCGATGCGACCGTCGAGGTGGAGCTGCCGTACTGAGCGCGCGCGAACCCGATCGAAGAGGCGTGGAGTCATGGACGCGAACGCAAGCTCGCAGAGGTCCGACGCGGCGTCGAGCGTTCGCGGCATACCGCTGGGCGCGGAGCCCGGGCTCGGAGCCCTGAGCATCCCGGGCTATTTCCGGGAGGTCACGGCCCGTTTCGCCGAGCGCGAAGCCTTGGTCTGGCGCACGGGGAGCGGCGTCGAGCGCTGGACCTACGCGAGCTTGTGGGAGCGCTCGCTCGAGGTGGCGCGCGCGCTGATCGCCTGCGGCGTTGGCAAGGACAGCCGCGTCGGCATCCTGATGACGAACCGGCCCGAGCATCTGGCTGCCGCGTTCGGAACGGCGCTCGCGGGCGGCGTGATCGTGCCGCTCAACACGTTCTCGACGCCGCCGGAGCTGGAGCATCTGCTCGACGCGTCCAGCGTCTCGATCCTTCTCTTCGAGCGGCGCATCGTGAAGAAGGACTTCTCCGCCATCCTGAGCGAGCTCGAACCTGCGATCCAGACCGCCGAGCCCGGGCGGCTCCTGTCGACCCGCTTCCCGTTCCTGCGCCGCCTCGTGATGATCGATACGACGAAGGCATCCGCTGAACAACGAGCGATCGAGCCCTGGCCCGACTTCCTTCGCGGTGGCAGCGCGACGCCGTCTGCGCTGGTCGCGGCCCGGGCGGCGACGGTGACGCCCGCGGATGTCGGCGCGCTGTTCTTCTCGTCCGGAACGACCAGCAAGCCCAAAGCCATCCTCCATTCCCAGCGGGCGGTCGCGATCCAATGGTGGCGCTGGCCTCGCCTGATGGGCGTGGGGAACGATGTCCGCTGCTGGACGGCCAACGGCTTCTTCTGGTCGGGCAACTTCTCCATGGTGATCGGCAGCAGCCTCACGTGCGGCGGAACGATCGTGTTGCAGCCCACGTTTCAGGCCGAAGAGGCGCTCGCGCTGATGCAGGCAGAGCGGGTGACCATGCCCTTCGCGTGGCCGCATCAATGGGCGGCGCTGGAGGAGGCGCCCAATTGGAGCACGGTAGACCTGAGCAGCTTGCGCCAGGTCGACGACAGCACGCCGCTCGCGCGGCATCCAACGGTCAAGACGGCGTGGCAGCTGCCGCCCTCTTATGGCACGACCGAGACGCTGACGATCAATACCTCGTTTCCGAACTCCACGCCGTCAGACGTGAGAGGCAGCAGCCATGGCGAGCCCCTGCCGGGAAACACCCTGAAGATCGTCGATCCCATGACCGGCGCCGTGCTGCCGCGCGGGGTGCGCGGCGAGATCGCCGTCAAAGGCCCGACCTTGATGCTGGGCTATGTCGGCGTGCCGCGCGACGAGACGCTCGACGCGGACGGCTTCTTCCACACCGGCGACGGCGGCTATCTCGACGCGGCCGGGCGGCTGTTCTGGGAGGGTCGCCTGACGGACGTCATCAAGACCGGCGGCGCCAACGTGTCGCCGCTCGAGATCGACGAGTTGCTCGCGGCGCATCCAGGGGTCAAGCGGATCCAGACGGTGGGCGTGCCGCATGAGACGCTGGGCGAGATGGTGGTGTCTTGCATCGTCCTGCACGATGGCACCGTCATCGAGGAGTCGGCGATTCGCGATTTCGCGAAGCAGCGGCTGGCCAGCTACAAGGTACCGCGTCGGGTTCTGTTCCTACGCGAGGACGAGCTCACGATGACCGGCAGCGACAAAGTGAAAACCAGCGCCCTTCGCCAGCTTGTCGTCGAACGACTGGGCGGAACACAATCGCCCTGATCATCTGAGCATCTGCCCTGAGTGACGTCCGAGCTCCCTGTCTTCCTCGATCGTGACCTCGCCATTGACCAGGATGAAGCGGTAGCCCTTTGCGCGCTGCACCCGCCGCCACTCGCCGCCGGGCTGGTCTTCGAGCTTCTCGACGGGAAGAATCTCGAGGTTCTCGAAGTCGTACACCACGATGTCGGCTGCCTTGCCCACCTCGATCGTGCCGCGGTCCCGGAATCCCGCTACGTACGCGGGTAGGGCCGAGAGCTTTGCATGCACGTCTTCGAGCGAGATCACGTCGCCTTCACGAGCCGCTCGGATGATCGTCTCCGTCGGGTAGCGCCCTGCCGTGAGGAAGCGCACGTGAGCACCGCCATCGGACACCCCGGGGAGGACCGATGGATCGTTCATGACTTCTCGGTAGCCATCGAGGGTATTCGTCGGCGATACACTGAAGAAGACGGTCTTGAGCTCGTCTGCGCAAGCGATGTCGAGAAGCGCGTCGACTGGATGCTTGCCCTGCTGCTCCGCGATGTCTCGGATCTGCCAGTCCTTCCACTTCTGCGTCGCGGGGCTGAAGCCCTCCGCCACGACGATGTCCTCGAACGCTCCAGAGAGGTAGGGCTTCGAATCGCGCAGCGCCGGTCGGCGTTCTGGATCCGAGAGCTTCGCGAGCCGCTCAGCGACGCTTCCGGTCGTGGCCTCGCGCCACGCCGGCATCTCGTCGTAAAGGTTCCAATCCTCGAACGAGTAGGTGCGAAGTTGTCGGATCGATCCACGAACGAGAGCCCGGTGACGCTCGATCTGAGCGACGTCGATCCCCGGGTGGGTCAGCTCGTCGGCGGCGGCCAGCTGTGGGAGCCCTGCTCGGCCACGGACATCCGCCGCTGGGTCCACGCGATGGATCATCCGAACCCGATTCCACTGGGACCAGGAGTTTGCCCCGAGGTCGAAATTCGGCGCCCCTCGACGAGGATCCCCCCGAGAATGGCAGTGTCGAAGAGCGCCACGGCGTTTCCTCCATGCGCCTCGGGAGCCAGACGAAAAATGCCAAAGCTGATTCTAAGGAGCCGTGGGGCGAGTCACTTGTCTGCTGTAAAGCCCGATCGGCCGAGCGGCCCTCGGGACGATGGGCTGGGTGCGGTCTCGCCTGCGCGCCCTCAAATCGCCGCCTGGATCCCGTCGAAGAACTGCCACCAGGCGTCGAGCGAGTGCTGAAGCGCGTCGCGCACGCGTGCCTGGATCGCGGCGTCGGTGGCATGGCGGACGACGATGTTGTCCCCCACCGCGCTGTGCTCCGCGTCGGCCATCTCGTGGATGTCCCAGAACTCGACCGCCTCGCGGCTCAGCCCGTAGTTCTCCTGGAGCCGGCGCGCCATCGGCCCGAACGCGCCCGGGACCTGGCCCTCCGCCGCCAGGTTGATCGCGGCCGCCGCCTCGATGAACGAGCGCTGCTTGGTCGACAGCTCGAACCAGTCGATCAGCGCGCGGGTCGCCGGAAGGGGGCGGCCCTCGACCAGCTCCGCTCGCTTCAAGCCGACGGCCTCGCCGAAGCGGATGAAGAGCTCCGGGTGGGGCTGGTTGCAGCCGGACAGCCGCCCGGTCTCTTCCTCGTAGACGCTCTCCGCGAGCTCCATGCGCTCCTTGGGGAAGGGACAGTTGGCATGCATAGCGCTCACGGCGCGCGGGAATTCGCGCACCTGCAGGAAGAACTGGATGGCGAAGAGCTTCAGCTGCTCGCCGCTGAGCTTGCCGTCGGCGATGGCGAGCCAGAGCGGGTGACTGCCGAAGGTCCGCCGCGCCTGGATGCGCGCGACGAGATCCTGAATGAAGGCCTCGGGTGCGAGAATCTTGCTCATCTGCCCCTCCTCACGATCCGCTCTGAGAACATGATTTCCGATAATATATAATGTAGTTGTATGAATTGGGAGAGGCTGTGTGCCTTTCCCTCTCTGCGGGTGGCGCTTCCTCCGACGCTGCCTCCGAGGCTGGGATGCAGGCTTCTCCGTCAGCGAACGAGCTCGCCGACTTCCGCGCGGAGCTCCATCGCTGGCTCGACGCACACCACGCGGAGCTCGCACCCCGCTACTGCGCACCCGGCACGCTCGACGATCACGTCGCGCAGATGCAACGCGTGAAGGCGATCCTGTTCGAGGCGGGCTGGATGCAATTCGG
>Ga0210377_10002421_pt1 | contig 16387 bp, 13 predicted proteins | sample PLM4_65_b1redo_FD_155480 | JGI IMG/M metagenome (GOLD analysis project Ga0210377, IMG submission 155480) | Groundwater sediment microbial communities from an aquifer in East River, Colorado, USA - PLM4_65_b1 redo | ecosystem: Environmental > Terrestrial > Soil > Riparian zone | place: USA: East... | reverse complement strand
AACAATCCATCCGATAAAGCCATCCACGATAAACTCGTCTCTTTCGTTGATCGGATGCTCGACCTTCACAAAAAGAAAGCCGCGCTTCCTCCATCTGCCCAACGCGAAAAGACCGAACGAGAGATCGCGGTTACGGATGAAACGATTGATGAGATTGTGTATGGGCTGTATGGGATGACGGATGAGGAGAGGAAGATTGTCGAAGCGGAAGGATAATACTAATGGAAGAAACTGATAAAAATCAAGACGGCTATCAAAGATATTTAGAGGAAAGAAAACTTTTAGTATCAGCTGAACGAGAAAGTGCTCAACAATTTGACAAATCTATATTAACGCTATCTGCTGGGGCGCTTGCATTGTCGATTACTTTCATAGATAAGGTTGTCCCACATCCAAAGGAAAGTAGCATATTCTTTCTTGTGAGTGCTTGGGCACTTTTTTGTTTGAGCTTACTTATTACCTTGGTGTCATTTCTTACCAGCCAAGCCGCATGTAGAACACAACGCGATATTTTGGATGATGATATGTCAGGAAAGGAAAATGGTAAGGTTAACAAGCCGGCCTTATGGACGAACAGGCTGAATTACCTTTCGATTGGTTCTTTCATTTTTGGCATAACCGCGCTCGTTATTTTTTGTGCGTCTAATCTACTGTAAGGAGGCAATCAATGGTTAGAAAAATAGATGGCGGATACGTTCCTCCCAGGAAACCAGTAAAACCAGCAGAAGGTGGTCAACGGGGATTTGTTCCACCAAGAGTGCCGGTAAAGCCCCCGCAGAATCCAGGGACGGGGAAAAAGTAGGTAGTGTGGATGCAACCGGGTTCCCTTCTATAATTTGCCCTAAACAGTTGGCGGAGTATGTCTATATGGGAACTTGGGGCCAGGTCTATAATGTTTGACTTTTGTAAAAGAGCGTGGTTGCAGGTAATTATATGCGACAAAGGGGCAAATACTATTCATGAAGATCGACTGCTATATATCACAAGGATGCGGATCCGAGGAAGCGTTAAAAGAGAACATCGCCCGCGCTCTTGAAGCCGAAGGGATTCAAGCCAAAGCAGGCTTTCATCGGATCAGCGACGAACAAGCGGCAGAATTGAAGCTCAGCGGATCGCCATCGGTTTTTATTGATGGAAAGGAATTGCAGCCGCAGGGCATCGCCGGGTTTTCCTGAAGGCTGTTCACGGACGAGTCGGGCAGGCTCGCGAACGTCCCATCGGTGGATACGCTGCGGAAGGCGCTTAGGGAACGGAACTGTGGGACGGGGGACGCATCCAATAATGTAAACTCCGATATGAAGAGTCTTATGGACCAGATCGGAGAAACGGTAAAAGGAAGAGTGGCGGAAGCGCGTCTGAGTCCATCGGAAGACGAGACGCGAAAATATATTCTGAAAGAGTTCGCAAAGACCGGCAAGCCACCATCCGAAAAATCGATCGCCGGGGCGATGAGGCTGCCCAGCCTTGAAGCAGTTCACGGCCTCATCGAAAAACTGTATAAAGGGGACATCCTGACAATGGAAGGTAGCGAAATAATTTCAGCATATCCCTTTTCCGCAAGAGCGACTCGCCATAAAGTTATTTTTCAGGACGGGCACGAGGTATACGCACTATGCGCTACAGACGCACTGGGCATCCACTTTATGCTTCACGAGGACATTACCGTTCGGTCCCGCTGCCCTGAGTGCGAAAACGAAATGAAGATCGAAGTGAAGGACGGCAAGGTCGTCTCCTGTGTTCCGGAAGGCGTGGTTGAATTCGTCAGCAGCCGGGAACAATGCGGATGTACTGCAAAGACCTTTTGCCCGTTCATGAACTTCTTTTGCTCTCATAAGCATCTGGAGAAATGGCGGGAGAAAAACCCCACCGCCGGAAAGGGAGAAATGTATCAGCTTTATCAGGTGCTGGAACATGGGAAAAATATTTTCGGAGATTTCCTGAAATAAACAGACTGGGATACGTAGAGGGCAAGCGATGAATAAAACAATAAAGACGATTATATTAATTGTAGTATGCGCCGTGATGATGATCTCGGTCTATCAGGTTGCATCGGCGTGTCAGGTGGACGAGTTTTACAACACGAAGGGAGGCGCATTGGCCGCTTCTACCTCGGAGACATTGATTGCGGCGATCAAGCTTGAAGAGGAGGGCAGCAGGGAAAAGCTTGCAGACCTCATGAAGAGCGGGACAGTTCTGCGGCTCACGGACAACGTCAAGGTTCAGGTTCTGGAGAGATCAGTTGAATTCAAGACGCTAAAAATAAAGCTGCCCGAGGAAAACGCGGCCTACTGGGTAAAGGACGGGTCGCTGAAACAGATCGATTGTAAATAGACTTTTCAATTTTATCAGGCTCATTAGGCCTGAGATAATCATGAAGGAACTTGCTGCAGGGAAAGAAAACAGGGGAAAAGGGGGCATTGCCGAACAATGACAGACAGCAATAAGAGTGCCGGGGGTTTTGTCAAAGCCTTGGACAAGTTTGGTTTTCGACTGATGATTTATTTTTCTGTCGTTCTTCTTGTCGGGTTTATTGCGTTTATCGCGGAACTGATCGTGGAGCCTCATTCTCACGCTCTCCTGAAACACGCTATGGCAGAAGGTTTTGTAACCGGGCTCGTGATTATCGCCGGGTTGTGCCTGGTTGAGCTTTTTTTGTACTGGAGCCGCAGCTACACAAGGCAGCTCGAAGCTGAAGCGCGGAAGGCCGATACCATGCTGACAACGATTTGTCATTCTATTCCTGACCTGGTGTATGTCAAGGATGCCGAGGGAAGGCATCTCATGGTCAATAAGGCGGTCGAAGAGTTCACCGGTCAGACCGCGCAACAGCTTCTGGGAAAGAGCATGGCGGATCTATTACCGCCCGATCTTGCCGCGCGCTACATGCAATCGGACCGGGAGCCGATCGTCACGGGAAAACCTTGCCGAGTCGAGGAGCGCTTCGCAAACGCCCGCGGACTTCGTATTCTTGATACGATAAAAACGCCCTTGTGTGATGATCTGGGCAATATTATCGGCATTGTGGGAGTAAGCCGCGATATTACGGAAAAACTGAAAGCAGAAGAGGAGCGGCGGCTGATACAGGGACAGCTGCTCCAGGCGCAAAAAATGGAGGCATTGGGTCATCTCGCCGGGGGGATCGCCCACGATTTCAACAATATCTTAACCGCGATAATAGGGTTTACCGAGATTTTGCAAATGGAACTCGCCAACGACGAGTCTCTGGTACAACAGACGGACCAGATACTTGGGGCGGCCCAACGGGCGAAAAAGCTGATCAAAGGTCTGTTTGCGTTCAGCAGCAAACAAGAGATCGAGATGAAACCGATCGATTTAAATGGCATCATCAGCGGGGGCAGGAGACTGCTCCAGCAAATGATCGATGAGAGCGTATCCGTCAGGATGAACTGTTGTACGGTCCCGTTAACCATCATGGGGGACCGGTTTCAACTGGAGCGCGTTCTCATGAACCTTGCGACTAATGCGCAGGATGCGATGCCGGATGGCGGTGACCTCGCTTTCAGTACGGATTCTTTTCAAATGGGGGATGATTTTATCAAAAAATATGGTTACGGCGTTCCCGGCAACTATGCCCACCTCGCGGTATCCGATACAGGCAAGGGAATTTCCGAAGAACATATAAGGAAGATCTTTGAGCCGTTATTTACGACAAAAGAAGAGGGGAAAGGAACCGGCCTCGGGCTCGCGATCGTCTACGGGATCATCAAGCAGCATAACGGTTTCATTAATGTCTCGAGCGAACCGGGGCGGGGGACGACATTTCATGTTTACCTGCCGCTCGCCAAGAGTAATCCCGTTATGACCAATGCCATGCATGCCATGGGGCCGGGTCTATAATGTTTGACTTTTTGGTGGTGATCGCTGTTGCCAGCAGTCTTCTTGACAGGCAACTATCTGCGCAGACCGCGGCGTTCGAGCAGGCAGGCGGCTTTACTGAACGTTTATATAAGAGGCGACGAGAGGTTAAAGGTTCCAAATAAGAAAATCATTGCTATACTTGGATCATGCAACGGCACGGACCGCTTCTAACGCCATCAGTGAACCAAAAGGAGAAGCCATGAATTTCTTTACCTGGAAAGACAGCTTTGCCATCGGCATTGAAAAGATCGACCAGCAGCACAAGGTATTCCTCGAGTACCTGAACGAGGGCTATGGGCAGGCTTCCCGCAACAGCAGCGCAGGGATTGATCCTCATCTCCTTGAAAAACTCAAGGAATATGCATCCACGCACTTTCGTTTTGAAGAGTCTTTGCTCCAGGCCGCGCGCTATCCCAATTTGGAATTCCATATTGAGCAGCACAAGTACTTTGAATCGCAAATGGCGGAATCAGATGCCAAGCAACCCGGAGGGCGGACGAGGACTACCGAAAGCCTTTTTGTGTTTCTCAGGGACTGGTTCTTGGGTCACATTTTGGAGGATGACAAGAAATTCGTACCCTTTATAAAGCAGGGACAAAGTCCGTCGGAGAAGGCTATGAGTTGATCGCATGCCCGGCGGAACAACCGCCACAGAAACCGGTGGACAGATCGATCCCCGCCGGGAACTACATGGGACCAGGTCTATACTGTTTGACTTTTTGAATATGTCACGGGGACGGATAATGCAAGGTGGTGGAGTAACTAATGTTTAATCACGGACTTTGTAAATAGAATCAAATCGTATCTTCGAAAAACAGAGCAGCGACGTTCTTTTTGTTCCTCCATTCGTTGTGCAGAGAGCAGCAGTCAGCGATCGGAGTTTTCGGGCAGTATTCCGCAGACCTCAGTTCTTGCCAAGCCCCGCTTTTTGTGCTACTGTACGCCCTCCTATGGAAATCGTTCTCGCCACGCGGAATAAAAAGAAGATCGAAGAGATCAGGCGGATCACCGCCGATCTTCCGATAAGCATTCTTTCCCTCGACAATTTCCCTGACTGCCCCGAAACCGTGGAGGACAGGGACACCTTTGAAGGGAACGCAATCAAGAAAGCGATCGAGGTCTGCAAATGCACTGGCAAGCCTGCCCTTGCTGATGACTCAGGGCTCGAGGTAGACGCCCTTAGCGGCGCACCCGGAGTATATTCAGCCCGGTATGCCGGCAATGCCGGCGGTAATGATGTCAGGAATTACGAAAAGCTTCTCTTTGAACTCAAAAATGTCCCGGACGAGAAACGGGGCGCCCGATTCGTCTGTTGCATGGCACTTGCCTTCCCGGACGGATCGGTCAAGACTTTTTTCGGGTATGTCGAAGGTCGTATAGGACATGAGCCTCAGGGTGAAACGGGATTCGGCTACGACCCTGTATTTATTCCAAAGAATTACAAAAAAACATTTGCCGAGATGTCAGGTGACGAGAAGGACCGACTCAGTCACCGCGGCAGAGCACTAATGAAACTGGCCGCTTCCTTTCACTCTCTCCTCGATTTATAAACAAAACTAATATTGAAATTATTATTATTAACTTGAAAAAAAAAACGAATTCAACGATTATATGTCTCTGTTTAAATCGTGTGGAGGGCTTATCACGCCTTCTGTCCTGTTCTGACCGACCACAAACACAAATCTGTAATCACGGAGGTCCCATCTGCTATGGCCAAGAGAGTCGTGCTGCTCGGTGCTCCCGGCGCCGGTAAAGGTACACAAGCGAAAATGCTGATCGAGAAATACAAGATCCCGCAGATCTCCACGGGTGATATTCTTCGCAAGGCTGTTGCGGACGGCACGCCGCTCGGCAAAGAGGCCAAGGTGATCATGGATTCAGGCGGGCTCGTGTCAGACAAGATCGTTCTCGGTCTCGTTGAAGAGCGCATCAAACAGCCTGACTGCAAGGCCGGTTTCATCCTCGACGGGTTCCCACGCAACACGGCGCAGGCCGAGGCCCTCGACACAATCCTTTCCGGCATGGGCATGCCGCTCACCGCGGCCCTCAACATCGACGTGGACATGAACGACCTCCTCAAGCGCCTCACCGGCCGGCGGACCTGCAAATCCTGCCAGCAGATGTACAATATCTATTTCTCTCCTCCGAAAAAAGAAGGCGTCTGCGACAAATGCGGCGGCGCGTTGTTTCAGCGCGACGACGACAAGGAAGAGACCATCAAGAAGCGGCTCGATGTGTATACGAAACAGACCGCCCCGCTTATCGATTACTACTCAAAGAAAAATATCATGAAGACCATAATGGGCACGGGCAGCATTAACGATATATTCACCAAGGTGGTTGCAACGCTGGGATAAGCATCATCGGTCGGATAAGACCGATCGGACGGATCGGACCTATTTTTTTTAAAAATTCTTACAAGGAGGTAACACTATGGCACTGGTAAAGCCGCACGGAAAAAAGAAAAAGCTCATGCCGCTTCTTCTGGAAGGGGCGGCCCTTCAGAAAGAACTGAAGAAGGCCAAGACCCTGAAGCAGCTCAAGATCTCATCCCGCGAGACCGCAGACCTCGTGATGATGGGCATCGGCGCATTCACCCCGCTTACGGGTTTCATGACCAAGAAGGACTGGAAGGGTGTCTGCGACAAGTACAAGATGGCGGACGGCACGTTCTGGCCGGTCCCCGTGACGCTCTCGGCGTCCACGGATTTCGCCAATTCGCTCAAGAAGAACGAAGAGATCACCCTCGTGGATGAGGAGTCCGGCACGATCATGGCCACCATGAAGGTGGCCGAGAAGTATGCCATGAGCAAGTCCGACAAGGAACATGAGTGCAAGCAGATCTTCCGGACTGTCGATGTCGCAGGACACCCGGGTGTCCAGAAGGTCATGGGACAGCCCGACGTGAACCTGGCAGGTACGGTGAAGGTCCTTTCCGAGGCCCATTTCCCCGTGACCTTCAAGGGCATTTACATGACGCCGAAGCAGACGCGCAAGCTGTTCGAGGAGAAGGGTTGGAGCAAGATCGCTGCGTTCCAGACCCGGAACCCCATGCACCGCTCGCATGAGTACCTTGCCAAGATCGCCATCGAAACCATGGACGGCGTGTTGATCCACCAGATCCTGGGCAAGCTCAAAGAAGGCGACATCCCGGCGGATGTGCGTGCCGAAGCCATCAACACCCTCACGGAGAAGTACTTCGTGAAGGACTCCGCAATTCAGTGCGGCTATCCCATGGAAATGCGCTATGCCGGTCCGCGTGAGGCGCTGCTCCATGCGCTCTTCCGCCAGAACTTCGGCTGCAGCCATCTGATCGTCGGCCGCGACCACGCCGGCGTGGGCGACTATTACGGACCGTTCGATGCGCAGAAGATCTTCGACGATATCCCGGCGAACGCGCTCGAGACCCAGCCGCTCAAGATCGACCATACGTTCTATTGCTTCAAGTGCGACGGCATGGCCTCCATGAGGACCTGCCCCCACGGCAAAGACGACCGGCTTATGCTGTCCGGCACCAAGCTCCGGAAGATGCTCTCCGAAGGCGAGAACGTTCCGGACCATTTCAGCCGCCCCGAAGTGCTCGAGATCCTCAAGAAGTACTACGCGGGTCTTACCACGAAGGTGGAGATCAAACTGCACAGCCACGCCGAGGGCACGCATACAAACAAGTAACGGTTTCGTGATTCTTCGAAACCGTTACCCTGAGCGCAGCGAAGGGTCTGGAACGAGGAAGCAAGATTCCTCGCTTCGCTCGGAAAGACAAACGGAACAACGACTGCAGATGCAGTTTAACTTAACATTCTATAGATAGGAGGTTCAGAAACATGCCAAGTTATGTGATAACAGAGAAGTGTGACGGCTGCAAGGCGCAGGATAAGACTGCTTGCCAGTATATCTGCCCGAACGACCTCATGGCCCTGGACAGGACTCTCATGAAGGCCTTCAACCAGGAGCCCGAGCAGTGCTGGGAGTGCTACAACTGCGTCAATATCTGCCCCCAGCAGGCGATCGAGATCCGGGCCTACCAGGACTTTGCTCCCCTGGGGGCGAACGTTATCCCGATGAGGGGTACGGATTCCATCATGTGGACCATCAAGTTCCGGAACGGGCTCCTGAAACGGTTCAAGTTCCCGATCAGGACCACGGTCGAAGGTTCGGTCGATCCCTTCAAGGGCAAACCCGAGGTCGATTATGCAAAACTCAAACAACCGGGCCTCTTCACCAGCACGAAGGCCATGCCGGTAATCAAGAAATAAGGAGGATATGAAAATGGAAAAAGAAACCTGTAATTTTTCGTTCTGCGCTAAGCCGGCGATCGAAGAGATCGAGACCGATCTCCTCCTCATCGGCGGCGGTATGGCGTGCTGCGGCGCGGCGTTCGAAGGCGCCCGCTGGGCAAACCCGAAGAAGATCAAAATGATCATGGTGGACAAGGCCGCGACCGACAGGTCCGGCGCCGTTGCCATGGGTCTGTCGGCGATCAACACCTACATGGGTGATAATGATCCGGCGGACTACGTCAAGATGGTAAGAAACGACCTCATGGGCATCATCCGCGAAGACCTGGTCTATGACCTAGGCCGCGTCGTTGATGACTCCGTGCAGCTGTTCGAGGAGTGGGGCCTCCCGATCTGGAAGATGGGCGACGACGGATTCTCCCTCGACGGTTTCCAGGCAAAGGAAGCAGGAAAGACCATGCTGAAGGACGGCGGCAAGCCGGTCCGCTCAGGCAAGTGGCAGATCATGATCAACGGCGAGTCCTACAAGGTCATCGTGGCCGAAGCCGCGAAGAAGGCCCTTGAGACCAACCGCGCAGCCACCGGCGAGAAGACGAACCATTACGAGCGCGTATTCATCGTGAAGCTTTACGATGATGCGAAGGAGCCTAACAGGGTTGCCGCGGCAGCGGGCTTCAGCGTTCGTGAGAACAAGATCTACATATTCAAGGCAAAGGCAATGGTGCTGGCAGCCGGCGGCGCGGTGAACGTGTTCCGTCCCCGGTCGACCATGGAAGGCCAGGGCCGCGCCTGGTATCCGGTGTGGAATTCCGGCTCCGGCTATGCACTCGGCCTGCAGGCCGGCGCAGAGCTCACCATGATGGAGAACCGTTTCGTGCCCGCCCGCTTCAAGGACGGCTACGGCCCGGTGGGCGCATGGTTCCTGTTCTTCAAAGCCAAGGCGACCAACAGCCTCGGCGAGGACTATTGCGTCAACCCGGAGGCTCTGGCAGAGGCCAAGGCAAAATACGGCAAGTATGTCGATAACCTCGGCACGGCCATCCGCAACCACCTCATGATGCGTGACATGAAACTGGGCAAGGGCCCGATCCTCATGAGAACGGACGAGGCAATGGCAGCCATCAGCAAGAACTTCAAGGAAAAGCTGGGCGATAAAGAGGGCGCAAAGAAGGTGAAGCACCTCGAGGCTGAGGCATGGGAAGACTTCCTCGACATGGCCATCGGCCAGGCCGGTCTTTGGGCTGCGCAGAACGTTGAGCCGGACAAGGTTCCGTCCGAGATCATGCCGACCGAGCCTTATCTCCTCGGCTCGCATGCCGGCTGTGCCGGATTCTGGTGCTGCGGTCCCGATGACCTCGGCGCGCCGGAAGAATGGAACAAGAAGTGGCCTGCGGGCAACTACAACCGCATGTCCACGGTAAAGGGTCTCTTTATGTGCGGCGACATCTGCGGCGCCTCGGGCCACAAGTTCTCCTCGGGCTCGCATGCCGAGGGCCGTATCGCGGCAAAGAGCGCGATCGCGTTCATCCTCGATAATCCGGACTACAAGCCGACCATCAAAGAGACGGCTGACCACCTGGCGGCAGAGCTCTATCTGCCCTTCGAGGTCTACGAGAAGTACAAGACCCTGACCACGGACCCCTTCATCAACCCGAATTACATCAGGCCGAAGATGCTCCAGACCCGTCTGCAGAAGATCGCCGACGAGTACTTTGGCGGCATCTCGACCTGGTACATGACCTCCAAGACGATGCTCGATGCAGGCCTCAGTAAGCTCCAGGTGCTGAAGGAAGACACCTCCAAGATGGCGGCAAGCAACCTGCACGAACTGATGCGCTGCTGGGAGAACTATCACCGCATCCTTTCTGTGGAGGCCCATGCCCGCCACATCCTGTTCCGGGAAGAGTCCCGGTATCCCGGATACTACTATCGCGGCGACTTCGACAAGATCGACGACACCAACTGGAAGTGCTTCGTGAACTCCAAGTACAATTTGGAGAAGGACTCCTGGGAAGTCAAGAAGGTCCCCTACGTACAGATCATTGAAGATGCAGCTCCTGTAAAGCATTAAGAACATTCGCAACTCCGGGGAGGGCATGCGCCTTCCCCGGATTTTATTGCCACGTGCAAATTGCAAAATGCAAATTGCAAAATGATTCGGGCGTTCTCGTTTCTCGGCCATTTTACAATGTTCATTTTTCATTTTGCATTGATTTTTCGGTTTCACTGCCTTTAAGGAGGAATTAGATACCATGGCGGAAAACAGGTTATTGGTTGTCGGCGGGGGCTTCAGCGGCCTCACGGCAGCAGTAGAAGCCGCGGAAGCGGGCTCCGATGTCATCATCGTGGAAAAGAACCCCTATCTCGGCGGCCGGGTGACGCAGCTGAACAAGTATTTCTGGAAGATGTGCCCTCCGAACTGCGGCCTCGAGATCCAGTACAAGCGCATCAAGAACAACGGCCAGGTGAAGATATATACCTTGGCTGAAGTGGAAAAGATCTCCGGCACGGAAGGCAACTTCGACGTCACCATCAAGGTGCAGCCCCGGTTCGTGAACGACAAGTGCACGGGCTGCAACAAGTGCGCAGAGGCCTGCGAGACCGATCGGAAGAACGATTTTGATTTTGGCATGAGCACGACCAAGTCGGCCTATCTTCCCCATAACCAGGCCTTTCCGCTCCAGTACGTGATCGACGAGAAGACCTGCAAGGGCGCCTCCTGCGCCAAGTGTGTCGAGGCATGCAAATATGACGCGATCCATCTCGACATGAAGCCCGAGTCGGTGACCGTTAAGGTCGGCGCCGTGGTCATGGCCACGGGCTGGAACCCCTACGATGCCACGAAGATGGACAATCTCGGCTTCGGTTCGGTCCAGAATGTTGTTACGAATATGATGATGGAGCGTCTCGCAGCACCCAATGGTCCCACGGCCGGCAAGATCGTTCGTCCCTCGGACGGCAAAGAGGTGAAGAACATCGCTTTTGTGCAATGCGCGGGCTCTCGCGACGAGAACCATCTGGCCCATTGCTCTTATATCTGCTGCCTGGCATCGATCAAGCAGGCGATGTACGTTCGCGAGCTCTATCCTGATTCAAAGGCGAAGATATTCTATATCGATATGCGGACCCCCGGCCTCTTTGAGAACCGGTTCTATACCAAGATCAAGGAAGACCAGAATGTATCCTTCCTCAAGGGCAAAGTCGCCAAGGTGGAGCAGGCAGAGAACGGCGATGTGAAGGTGACCGCAGAGGACATCCACGGCGGCAACAAAGTGACCGAGACCTTCGATATGGTCGTGCTTGCCACGGGTATGCAGCCCTCGACAGAGTCCCTCAAGAGCGTGGGAATTGCACCGACCGACGACGGGTTTGTGGACCAGGCAACGCTCCCGAAGGGCATCTATGCGACCGGCACGCTCAAGACCCCCGTTGACGTGGCGCGGTCTGCGCAGGATGCGACGGGTGTGGTGATGAAGAGCATCCAGAGCTTGAGGAGGAATTAAGGATGGAGAAGAAATACGGCGTATATATCTGCAAGGGATGCGGCATCAAGGATGCGATGGACGTCGAGAAGGTCGCCGGCGCGGTCAAGAAGTTCCAGAACACGAAGTTCCATGATGTCCTGTGCAGCCCCGAGGGCGTTCAGCTGATAAAAGATGATATGACGAAGGAAGGCGTGAACACGATCATCATCGCCGCCTGCTCCCCCCGCGTCAAATATGAAGAGTTCGATTTGCCCGGTGCACTGGTCGAGCGCGTCAATATCCGGGAGTTCGTGGCGTGGACCATGGAGCCGAACACTGACGCGACCAATGATGCCGCGTATGATTACCTCGCCATGGGCTCTGTCAAGGTCCAGAAAAGCGAGCTGCCGGAGCCGAACATCCTGCCGGACCTGAGCAAGACGATCCTGGTGATCGGTGGTGGCATCGCCGGCATGGCCGCGGCCCTCTCCGCTGCGGGCGCGGGCGAGAAGGTCGTTCTTGTTGAAAAAGAGGCCCAGCTCGGCGGCTTCGTGAATAAACTGTATAAGAAAATCCCGACAGGTTCCTACATCAATAAGCCGCTTATCGTGGACACGGACATCGCAACAACGGTGAACGAGGTCGAGAAGAATCCCAACATAAAGGTCTACAAGTCAACGACCGTATCCAAGACCGATGGCCAACCCGGTCTCTATGATATTACGCTCTCGAACGGCGAGACCATGAAGATCGGGGCCATTGTCATGGCATCGGGCTGGAAGCCCTATGATGCGAACAAGCTCGGCTACCTCGGCTACGGAAAGATGAAGAACGTGGTCACGAACTTGGAGCTCGAAGAGATCGCGAAGAAGAACAATGGAAAGCTGCTGCGGCCGTCCGATGGTAAACCAGCCCTGAAGGTGGCCTTTATCCAGTGCGCCGGACAGCGTGATCCGAACCATCTTCCCTATTGTTCGTCCATGTGCTGCGCCACGTCGCTCAAACAGGCGCAGTATGTGCGACAGAATGAAGACGCCCTTGCCATGATCTTCTATAAGGACATCAGGACACCGGGCAGGACCGAGCTCTATTATAAAGAAGCCCAGAACAATCCCGGTGTGATGCTGACCAAGGCCGACGTGCTTGGCGTGACCGATGCCGGGAACGGCAACATGTTCGTGGAGATGGAAAACACCCTCTTCGGTGAAAAGACCGGCGAAAAGGTAAAGGTCGAGGCGGACCTCGTGGTTCTCGCCACGGGCATGGTCCCGACCTCGCGCGGTCCCCAGGAATATGCCGACGGCCTGACCGCTGCTGCAACAGGCGGCGATGAGTCAAAGAAGAACTACCTCGAGCAGACCCCCAAGCCGGAGTATATCCTGAACCTTGGGTACCGCCAGGGGCCGGAAATCCCGACCCTCGAAGGGGCCTCGGGTTTTGCGGACTCGAACTTCATCTGCTTTCAGTATGAGACCCGCCGGACCGGGATATACGCAGCAGGCGGCGTGCATCAGCCGATGAACATGGCCGAGGCGCAGGAGGACGGGGCCGGCGCGGCATTCAAGGCCATTCAGGCGATGGACCATGTAGCACGCGGTGTTGCGGTCCATCCCCGGTCCTGGGACGTCACGTTCCCCGATCCGATGCTCATCAAATGCACGGCTTGCAAACGGTGCACGGAAGAGTGCCCCTTCGGCGCCATTGACGAGGATGAGAAGGGGATCCCCAAGTATAATCTCAACCGCTGCCGCCGATGCGGCACGTGTATGGGCGCTTGTCCGGAACGCATCGTATCCTTCAAGGACTACAGCGTCGATATCGTCGGATCCATGCTCAAGGCGATCGATGTGCCTGATGACGAGGACACATTCCGCATCGCCTGCCTCATTTGCGAGAACGATTCCTATCCCGCCCTCGACACGGCGGCTATTGCCGGAAAGAAGATCGACCCTTCAGTACGGTTCGTTTCCATGCGCTGCCTTGGCGGCATGAACCTCGTATGGGTGGCGGACGCGCTCTCCAAGGGCATTGACGGCATGCTGCTCCTCGGATGCAAATACGGAGAGAATTACCAGTGCCATTTTGTGAAAGGCAGTGAGCTTGCGAACACCCGCTTCAGCAAGGTCAGCGAGACCCTGAACAGGCTTCAGCTTGAGTCCGAACGCGTTCAGCTGATGCAGATCGCCATCAACGAGTACGACAAACTCCCGGATATGATCAACACGTTTGCCGAGAGGATCAAGGAGATCGGGCCGAACCCGTTCAAGAGCATGTAAGATGTCGCAAAGGGCATAGCGCAAAGAGCAGAGCGCCGAGCGTAAAATCTATACACTATGCTCTATGCACTATGCGAAGTGGGCGAAAGAAAATATAACTCCTAACACAGTAATTGGAGGAAAATATACATGTCAGACGCAACAGTCATCAAACCGGATTTAGCGTTCGTGAACGAGATCATCAAAGGCGGCGGCGAGTCCCTCAAAAAGTGCTACCAGTGCGCCACGTGCTCGGTGGTCTGCAATGTCACGCCGGAGGGGAATCCCTTCCCGCGCAAGGAGATGGTGCTGGCCCAGTGGGGCCAGAAGGACAAGCTCATCACGAGCGCGGATGTGTGGCTTTGCCACCAGTGCAGCGACTGCACGGCCTACTGCCCGCGCGGCGCAAAGCCCGGCGAGGTCTTGAATGCGATCCGCAAACAGAGCATCAAGCACGTGGCGATGGTCCCCTTTTTCGCCAAGCTGGCAACAGAGGCGAAGCTTCTGCCGGTCATGTTTGCCATCCCCATGGTGCTTTTCTATCTCATCATGCCTTATAAGAGTTTCAGCGGAGTACCGCGGAACGCCGAAGGGGCAATGGCATATCACTTATTTATGCCGGTATTCCCCCAAATTGACGTGACATTCACGCTCACGGCGATCTTTGCGGCAATATCAGCCTTCGTGGGCATTACACGCCTCTGGGCAGGGATGAAGGCGCAGGCAGGGGAGATGCAGTCCAGCGGCAGCCTCACGGGCGACATCATCTCCTCCGTCACTACCATACTGGCACACTCAAAGTTCGCCGACTGCAACGTGAACCGTCTCCGGCAATGGGGCCACCTGCTCCTGTTCTATGCATTCGCAGGGCTTACGCTCGTCACGATGTGGGCCGTTGGCTATCTCTATGGCCATGAATTGTTCGGTATTCAGGCATTCGGGCCCTTCCATTTTGGAGAATCACCGTATCCGATGAGCGATCCCGTGAAGATCCTCGCTCTTGTCAGCTCGCTTGCGTTCGCGGCAGGCTTCGTCATCATCCTGCTCAATCGGTTTGCAAAGGCCGGCAAGGCGGGCCTCGGCTCGTATTTCGACTGGATCTTCCTGCTGATCGTGTTCGGCGTCGGCGCAACCGGGATGCTCTCCTGGGCGCTCCGATTGGCTGATATGGATGCCGGGTATGTTGTCTATTATTTCCACCTCGTGTTTATCTGGTCATTGTTCGCCTACGCGCCCTATTCTAAGTTCGCGCACCTCTTCTATCGCACGACCGCGATGGTCTTTGTGAAAAACAGCGGCCGCGACAAGAAGCTGGGTTAATCTGTTAGAGAAGGGATTCAGCAGGTCATTCCCGCAGTGATTCTGGGTGGGATACCGGTTTTCATCATTACCAGAGGCCTCGACAGCGGCATGCGGGGACGATAAAAGAGTTTTTTAGAGATCACAGCGTTTTTTCTATTGAGGAGTATCGATGAAAGTCAAAGAACTATTAAGTATCAAGGGACTGGAGTGCTTCAGCATCATGAGCGACCGGTCGCTGCTCGATGCGGCAAAACAGATGGCGGATTGCAACATCGGGGCGCTTCTGGTCATGGACCGGGGGGCACTCGCCGGCATCGTCACGGAGCGCGATATCGTCAAGAACGCGGCGGACGAGTCGCACCAGTGCAAGGACGTGATCATCAAAAGCGTCATGAGCACGAACCTTCTCGTGGTCAAGCCCGGCGACGATCTGGACTATGTCATGGCGATCATGATCCAGAACAATATCCGTCATACCCCGGTCGTGGAAGAGAGCGGCCTGATCGGGCTCCTTTCCATGCGGGACGTGGTCCGGGTGCTGGTCAAGAATCTGAAAGCGGAGAATCATTATCTCAAAGATATGATCGGCGGCAAGTTCGAGGTGTAGGTATAACTGAAGGGTAAGGGCGCGGCGCGCGTGCCCCTTCTTCATGAGCTTTGAAAGGGAGGGATGCGGAAGGAGCAAAAAGATTAAACTTGGTACAACAAACAAGGCTGATCGCGGATGCGGCGGCCTGGAATTATTGAAACTGATATTATTGTACAATAAATCAAATTAAAGGAGGATATCTAATGAGCAACACAGTTCTTTTCGCCCTGGTATGCGGCGTCGCCGGCGTTATCTACGGCATCATAACCGCGATCTGGGTGAACAAGCAGGATGCAGGCAATCAGAAAATGATCGACATTTCCAATGCAGTGAAGGAAGGCGCTAATGCGTTCCTGGCGCGCGAATACAAGACAGTAGCAATGGTCGCAGCGGTTCTGGTGCTTGTCCTGGCCTTCGTTCCCGCACTCGGTATGTGGGCAGCCGCCGGATTTATCATCGGTACCGTGGGTTCCGCCCTTGCCGGCTTCATCGGCATGTGGGTGTCGCTCCGTGCCAACGTTCGTACGGCAGCGGCAGCGAGCAAAGGCCTCCAGGCCGCGCTCAGCCTTGCGTTCAAGGGCGGCTCCGTGACCGGCATCATGGTCGTGGGCCTCGGCATCATCGGTTTAGCAGGCTTTTACTTTATCGCGAAATCCATGG
>Ga0210377_10002420_pt1 | contig 16392 bp, 12 predicted proteins | sample PLM4_65_b1redo_FD_155480 | JGI IMG/M metagenome (GOLD analysis project Ga0210377, IMG submission 155480) | Groundwater sediment microbial communities from an aquifer in East River, Colorado, USA - PLM4_65_b1 redo | ecosystem: Environmental > Terrestrial > Soil > Riparian zone | place: USA: East... | reverse complement strand
TCACTCCGTCCGCGACTGAGCCGCAATCGATCATCGCGGTCACACCATCGCCAACAGCCACAGCGGTCACAGCCACGATCACACCGACATTTTCCATACCCATGCTGATTGTGAAAGAGCAAACCAATTGCCGCAAAGGTCCCGGCGAAGCATATGAGATCGTATTCACATACCTGCCCAATAAAAAGTTGACGATCCTTGGGCGCTACGATCCGGGCAATTTCTGGCTGGTGAAATCGGATGAGAGTCCCACGGGTCAGTGTTGGCTGTGGGGTGAGTATGTGGAAGTCATCGGAAGCTACTGGGTAGTGTCATCCGTCACGCCTCCGCCGACCTCAACCAAGGCACCGCCTCAAGCGCCGTCCATTCAGGAATGGAACTATTCCTGCAGCGGCGGAATATTGACCTTCACAGTGAAATGGACCGATCAGGCAAATGGCGAATCCGGATACAGGATATATCGAAACGGAGAAGCCATTGCTGAATTGCCAGCCAATTCCACATCTTACGTGGATTCAAGTAGTCCATCTGTGGGCGAGAGCGTGGAATACTACATTAATGTCTATGGTCCGTATGGGACAGCAAACAGTTCTACGTTGAAGATGACTTGCTGACCGAAATAAAAAGTCTCGGATAAAAATCCGAGACTTTTTCGTTAACCCTGTTCTTCCAGCAACTCTTTCGCTTTCTTCGTCTGCTTGCCGCGATCTTCGGTGTTGAGGATGCGCTTGCGGATGCGATACGATTCGGGCGTGACTTCGAGCAGTTCGTCGTCAGAGAGATACTCCACCGCCTCGTCCAGAGACATGCGTCGGGGCGGCGTGAGGCGGATTTCCATATCCCCACCTGCTGAACGGATATTGGTCAGATGTTTCTTTTTACAAACGTTGATGGGCATATCCTGTCCGCGGGCGTTCTCACCGACAACCATGCCTTCGTAGACCGCGACGCCGGGTCCCACAAACAACATGCCGCGTTCTTCAGCATTCTTCAGAGCATATGCTGTGGTGTCGCCCGCCTCCCAAGCCACGAGCGAACCTGTCTGCCGCGTGGACATCGGTCCCGACATTTCATCGTACCCGTGAAAGATGGTATGCATGACACCTGCACCACGCGTGGATGTGAGGAACTGATAACGGAAGCCGAGTAAGCCGCGTGTGGGTGCGACATAGACCATGCGCGTCATGCCCTGACCCGCGTCATGCATCTCGGTCATCAGACCGCGTCTCACCCCGAGCATTTCCACCACCACACCGACCGTTTCGTTGCTGGTCTCGATATGGACCTCTTCATACGGTTCGAGCACCGCACCATCGTCCGCCTTGTGGAAGATGACTTCGGGGCGCGAGACCTGGAATTCATAACCTTCGCGTCTCATCGTTTCGATGAGGATGCCAAGATGCAACTCACCGCGACCCGAGACGAGGAAGTTTTCAGCCGATTCGGTTTCCTCCACACGCAAAGCGACGTTCGTGCGTAGTTCATCGAATAGACGTTCACGCAATTTACGAGAGGTACCCCATTTCCCTTCCAAACCCGCAAACGGCGATGTATTCACACCAAACGTCATGCGGACAGTAGGTTCCTCCACTTTGATGGTTGGCAGCGCAACAGGATTGTTGGGGTCGGCAAGTGTTTCGCCGATGCCAATGCCGTCAAGCCCTGCAAATGAAACAATGTCACCAGCGTTGGCTTCTTCGATCTCGATCTTGTTCAAACCCTGGAAGGTATAAAGATACTTGGCTGATTCAGGCAGGTTACGTCCATCCCTTGTCAGGCGTGCAAGACGTTGACCTGCTTTGATCCTGCCAGCAAAGATGCGTCCAATGGCGGTCACACCGCGATAATCGTCATATCCCAGCATGGTGACGAGCACCTGCAGAGGCGCATCGAGGTCCACTTTCGGAGCGGGAATCTTTTGGAGGATGACATCGAACAAAGGTTGCAGGTCGGGTCCGAGTTCAGGGGAAAGACCCGCCTTACCGGCAGTCGCCTGGGCATAGACTACGGGGAAATCCGCCTGCTCTTCGCTGGCGCCCAGTTCGATAAAGAGGTCAAAGGTTTCGTTGAGGACGCGGGAGGGTTCGGCATCCTTGCGGTCCACTTTGTTGATGACCACAACAGCCTTGTGTCCCATTTCGAGCGCTTTCTTGAGCACGAAGCGGGTCTGCGGCATGGGACCTTCCGCTGCGTCCACCAGGAGCAAAACGCCATCCACCATGTTCATGACGCGCTCCACTTCCCCACCGAAGTCGGCGTGACCGGGGGTATCCACGATGTTGATCTTGATGGGTTTTCCAGTCTTGGGGTCATTTAAGGTAATAGCAGTGTTCTTGGCAAGGATGGTAATGCCGCGTTCGCGTTCGAGGTCGTTCGAGTCCATGACGCGTTCGGCGACTTGCTGGTTCTCGCGGAAGGTATGGGACTGGCGCAGGAGACCATCCACGAGGGTGGTCTTGCCATGGTCAACGTGCGCGATGATGGCGATATTTCGGAGGTCGGTTCGTTCGATTTGCATTTCTAGATCTCAGCTTTCAGTAAACAGCTATTAGCAGTCGGCTTTTAGCGATTAGCAATGGGTTACAGGCGATAAAAAAGCCCCAGCCAAAAGGGCCGAGGACTTTTTGGTTCGGCGTGCGGGTAGTATTCTATCAGATGGATGGGGTTTGAGGAAGGGCAGGGTAACTTTTCGTAAATTTATAGTATATATAGCCAATTATGGCGCCGTATACTCAAAAAACATCGAGGCAAGAATTGCTTTGTCGAGTGTCAAGTCTTTGCCATAGTGCTCTAATAATAGAGTTTCATCAGACGTGTTTATTGGATATGCCCAAGGGTCCAGTATAAGGTAATCAGCATCTTTGCGAGCATAAACTAATACATATTGAGTCTGAACACCTGCTGAAGGAGAAGCATCAATTTGCACAATTACCGGTTGCCCTAAGGCAAGGGACGCATCAATTTGCCCCAGTGGCGCAGATGTTGTTTCGCTTATAACCAAATTCAAGTACTTAATGTTTGGATAAATCGTTGAAAGCATTGATGGAATGATGGATGGCCCTTGAAAACCGCCAATTTCCTTCATTTTTTCATTTAGGGTCTGAGGGTTAACATCAATATCGTGACCATTAAGAAGCATCGCTATGCTTGTTAATAATGATCCATAGTCCCCAATTTTTTCAGGTCCAAAACCTAGAATATCGTTCTTCCAACGGGGATCTCGCTGGGAAAATCGGATAAGATGAAAACTTGACGGAATCTGCGGTGGTGTCGAAGGTTCGACAATAAATTGACTTGGAGTCGCTATTTCTACAGTCATTGTGCCCGTAGGAATCACAGACTTGGTCTTAACAATCAATGTACTAGTCAAAGTATTCCCTGGATTTGTTGGTGTCGTATTATCAGAAGGGGCTTGACGTAATAAATTAATACCAAATACGCCAAGTAATACAACCATCAGAATTCCTACAACGATTACGTATCGCCATATATGGCGATACGTAATCCTAAAAGGTTTTTCTTCAGAAGGTTTTATTAGTTCTTTGACATCTTCTCTCTCTCCCAATGCCTTATATACAGCAACCTGCTCTTCTTTAACTACTTTCCCTACCTCAGTCGAGACAGGACGCAAAACCGCATTCAACTGCACATTTAGAAATCTGTCGCATAATCGCTTCATTGCCTCCATGAAATATCCTAGTGGTATTTCCAGACCGTTATAACGATTCAGTGTTGATAGTTTGCCAGTTAATTTTTCGGTTACAGAAGATGAACCAAAGTCAAACCCGTCAAAACATAATGGAATTATGTTGCGTTTTTCATCAATAGCAGTTTCGATCTCGCGTCGCAGCCAATCTCCTGAATTACTACAACGGTCTAATGCTGTTGGCGTCAAAATCAAAACAAAATGAGCGCGAGCCTTAATATTACTGACAATGTTTTGCTCAAAATCTCCGCTCGGAATACTTGTGTAGTCAAAGAACACATCGTAATTCTGATTGGTCAGATATTGATAGACTGCCAGAGCCCAAGCGCTATCAGTACGCCGGTAACTAATGAAAACGGTCTTCTCAATACGAGCCATATTGGTTTCCCTACTTGACTAAATTATACGCCCAAAACCTGTGCTATAATCTCACTACTATGAGATACGAACGTTCCAGCAACATGTTCCTGTGCATTGGTATGCGTGGCTTTATCTACGAGGGGTTCCTCGAATCGCGCCTGTTGCCTGGATGAGATAAACCATTTTGTCGTCACCTCACGCCGCAGTCGCCTGCGGCGTTTTTATTTTAATTTCAGTCCTGTCATTCTGAGCCGCGAAGCGGCGACACTTGCACCGCACGTGATTTGCTCAGCAAATCATGCAGGTGAGAATCTCTACCAACGTGTAAGAGACTCTTCGCTCCGCTCAGAGTGACAAAGTACAATGGAGTAGACATGATCTCGATCACAGTTTCAAATGCCACCTTAATCCTTGGTGCCCACGCCATTTTCCGCGATCTGAGCTGGGAAGTTCAGCACGACCAGAAGGTCGGGTTGATCGGTCCGAACGGCGCGGGGAAGTCGTCGCTGTTCAAGTTGATGACCGGCGAACATGCCCCAGAAAAAGGTGGGACGGTCATCCGCGCCAAGGGTGTGACAGTGGGATATTTGCCCCAGCATCCCGAATTCGACCCCGAAAGAACCGCTATTTCGCTGGCGCTGGAGGGCAATCCACGCGTCATGGAAATTGACGAGGAAATGAAACTCATCGAGAAAAAACTGGGGGACCCGGCTGTGTACAACAACGCCAAAGCATTGGAACGTACTTTGGATACACAACACAAACTTCTCGAAGAATTCGAGTCACTGGGCGGATTGAACTATGAGTCACGCGTCCGTGAGTTGTTGCACGGGCTGGGACTACCCGAATCGGATTTCGAGAAACCGATCCGTGCTTTGAGCGGCGGGCAGAAGAAACTGATCGGATTGGCTCAATTGCTGTTGGCGCGTCCGTCCGTGTTGCTGTTGGATGAACCAGACAATCACCTCGATATGCCGGGAAAAGCCTATCTCGAAAAACTCATTATTGAGTATCCCGGCGCGGTGGTCATCATTTCGCACGACCGCTACATTCTGGATGCGGTCGCCACGCACATCGCCGAGATTGAAGATGGCAAAATCACGACTTTCATCGGCAATTACACCGAATACATCATCGACAAGGAAGAGCGACTCGCGCGGCAGGAAGAGTTATTCCAGATCCAGCAACGCGAGATCGGACGTCTTGAGATGGCGTTGAAACGTTACAAGCAATGGGTTGTGTTCAATGATAAATTTGCCACTCGTATTCACAACATGGAAGCGCGAATCGAGAGAATTGAAAAGATCGACCGTCCCGTTTTGGAACGCCGCAAGATGGACCTTGAGTTGAATGGCTGGCGCGGGTCGAATCAGGTGTTGGAATTTGTTGATGTGTGCAAAGCATTTGAGAGGACTCCAAAATCTCAAGATTTTGGAATATCAATCCAAAGTCAGGAGGCTTCGGACTCCAAGACTGTTCTCGACAATATCAACTTTATGATCCGGCATGGGGAGCGTGTAGGGTTGATCGGCGCGAACGGTGCGGGGAAGTCCGTGCTATTGCGGTTGATCCTCGGTAAGGAACAGCCCACGCTAGGCGAGATCAAGATCGGACCGAGTGTGAAGGTTGGTTACTACGCACAGGAACACGACACACTCGATTTCAATCAATCCGTGATCGACGCGGTGCGACTGGCTGGCAACATGAGCGAGGGACGCGCTGTCTCGCTACTCACCCGCTACCTGTTCACGTATCAACAGGCGACTCAAAAGATCGGATCGCTTTCGGGCGGTGAACGGAGTCGGCTCCAATTGGCGTTGCTTGTTCTATCGGGAGCGAATTTTCTGTTGCTCGATGAACCAACAAACAATCTCGACATTGCCTCCGCAGAAGTGTTGGAAAATGCGCTGAACGATTTCAACGGGACTGTGCTCGTCATTTCACACGATCGTTATTTCCTTGATCGAACGGTGAATCGTATCTTCGCACTGGAGAACGGGTCCATCACGGAATACATTGGTGGATATAGTGATTACGCGGCAAAGGCTGGAGTCAACTTGTTCGGAATGAAACAGGTCAAGGCGTAGAAAGCCCCGGTGGCGCGGTCGAAGATGGGAGTCCTTGGTTAAGTGGAACGGGATTCGTAGGGCAACCGTCTATTAAACGACCGCGCCACCTTCAAAAGTCCAAAATGTGTTCAATGGTATAATTCCGCCCCGTATGCTTCAAGAACCTTCTTCACAACCAAAATCAAAAGTCTGCCCAACCTGTGGCACCCGCTTGAGCGAAAACGCGACGCGTTGCCTCGTGTGTGGCACAGAACTGACGGCAAAAGCCGCGACAAAATCGAAAAAAGTGGAAACCGGTATGCAAGCCAGCCGCATGCCCGAGATCACGCTCAGCCTCCCTGCAGCATTGGGTGCGCTTGTCTTGATTCTCGTCATCGGTGCGGCTGTGGTGTATTTCGGCTTGAGCGCGGGGCTGGGTGGGTCACAACTCATCACGCCAACGGTTGCGGGGAGCCCCACAGCCACCGTCACTGTCACCTCGACACCCACAGACACTCCCATCCCCACTTTGATCCCAACTGAAACAGCGTTGCCGCCTCTCGATTACACAGTACGAAGCGGCGATACATGCGGCGGCATCGCGGTTTTCTTCGGCGTCTCCGTGCAAAGTATTGTGATTCAAAACAATCTGCCATCCAGTTGTATCATCGGTGAGGGACAAAAGTTGAAGATCCCTTATCCGACGGCAACCCCCGCGCCACCGCCAACCGATATCCCCAACGAAGCGACACAAACCGCGAACGCCTGTGAAAAAGCCCCATACACGGTTCAGGCGAACGACACTCTTTCGGGCATCTCTGCAAGCTACAACGTACCGCAGGATGCGATCAAATTCTATAATGGATTGCCATCGGACAACGTGTTGATCGGGACAACCATCCTCATCCCGTTGTGTGAGCGATTTGCCACACCAGGACCGACTCCCACTGCAACGCTGCCGCCTCCCTATCCGGCTCCGAACCTGCTCCTGCCTGCGAGTGGCGCTTCCTTCACCCTCGCGAATGACGTGGTCACCCTGCAATGGGCATCGATCGGAACCTTGCGCGATAACGAGGCATTTCAAGTTACAGTGGAGGACCAGACCGCTGCCAACCTCGGACAGTCGGTACGCATCACGGAATATGTGACGGATACCAAATACATCGTCCCAAGTTCGTTCCGACCGAACGACAATCTGGCGCATGTGATCGTCTGGTGGGTTACCACAGTCCGCCAAAACGGCGTGGATGACCAGGGACAGGCTATTTACGTCTCTGCCGGCGCAATCAGCGAAAAGCGAAGTTTTGCCTGGACAGGTGTTGCAGTCCAGAGCACACAAGCTCCATGATTTTCTAAGAATCACCCATTAAATCCCCGTCAACTCGTTTTGGCGGGGATTTTTATTTCTCGGAATTACCTGCTAACCTTCTTTTTGCCACGGACCAGCACGGATTTTTACTTATATTGAGTTTACTTTCCTTGGGAATTCGTAAAATTGTGCCCGAAGAGTAAATCCATCGATAAGATGTTTTTCAATTTTCTGTGAATCTCCCTGAATCCCTTGACAAAAATTCGATTCTGATTAAAATATTTGCATTATTCAATTTTGCGAATAATTCAATAACTTGGAGAAAACAATGTCCCCATTTGCTATCAATCTCGAGAAATCACGAACTACAAATTCCATCGTCAATCTTGAACCTGCCCTCAACGCTTTTGGGAGCATGATCCTGGTATCCAAAGACGATGATAATCCTGGCATCCATGAATGGGTCACAAAAACCCGGGCACAAATGTCCAGTGAGGAGCTATTCCGCCACAAACTGGTGACCATCGGCTTTCACTACTCGATCAACCCCGTTAGGATCGGCACAAACTTTGAAACGTACCTAGCCGATCTCGATGCCACTCCCCCTTCCGAGTTGCGCGAACGCCTGTTGCGAGCTTACGAAGGGATGTGTCTTACCGCAGAGTCGCGCGAGGTGCCGACCAACCCCGTGGATTGGAATGAAGTGCTCTCCTCTGCAAAAAATTACGTGGACTTCCTGAAATTCCGCTTTGGACCCGAATTGACCGACGATGAAATGGAGGCGCGCGCCTACGAATACGTGGTCGACCCAGCCGCCCTTAAGCAACTCGTCACCGGGCACATCCGCTGGTTCTGGAAGAACCACCTGCAAGCCGAGTGGACACGTGTCCGCCCGATGTTGGAAGAATCGGCGAGGGCGTTCAATCAGATCGATTTCAGTGAAATGACCCGCCTCGAGATGGTCCAATTTGTAACAGGCAAGGAATATAACGAAACAAAATGGAGCGGTGAGCTCGATAACCCAAAGGAATTGATCTTTATTCCAAATGCGCATATCGGACCGTATATCCGGGCGACAAAAATCGAGGACACATTCTACATCTACTTCGGCGCCCATCTACCCGAAGGTTCCGATGTCCACGTTCCTGAACTGGACCGCGCCGAGATCGTCTCAAGATTATCCGCGCTGGCAGATGACACCCGCCTGCACATCCTGCAAATGATCGCAGAGCAGGGCGAAATGCGCTCGCAGGAGATCATGGAAGCCATCAACCTGAGCCAACCCAGCGTTTCCCGCTACCTGTCGCAGTTGACCGCGACAGGATACCTACAGGAAAGGAGAGAAAGTGGATCAAAAGTGTACATCCTAAACAAGGACCGCATCGAAAAAACACTCAAGGCGATCAATGCCTTTTTACTGAACCGTACTTAAGACCTGGCTTCGCCAGAGGAGAGACAAATGAACCATTATCAGGATGAACTTACAGCTGAATACAACCGACAAAGAATATTGGATGAATTCGAACAGATCCGTCTCGAGAAAATTGCCCGCAGATCCCGCGTATATCGACCCAGCATGTTCGAGCGGACCATGTTCAACTTCGCAAACTGGATGATCTCCACCGGTAAACAACTCCGCCGCAGATACGAGATCCCCGCAGTCAATTGCAACAAGACCCCTACCGGTAGTTTCGCCCGCTAACTTTATTTTGGAGAAAAATGAACAATTTACTGGCAAGAACAAGAAAAGTCTATAACGAATACCCGCGCGCATTCTGGACCTACAACATCATCGTTTTCATCGACCGCCTTGGCGGGTTCATGCTCTATCCGTTCTTCGCGCTATATCTCACACAAAAGTTCGACATCGGCATGTCCACGGTGGGCATCATCTTTGCCGTGTTTTCAGTGACAGGGATGGTCGGAAGCGCCCTCGGCGGTGCCCTCGCAGACCGCATGGGACGCAAGACTGTCATCATCGCCAGCCTGGTCCTTTCCTCGCTCAGCGCGCTCGGCATGGGCTTCGCTCCCACCATTGGGATCTTCCTCGGTGTTGTGGTGATCGTTGGCACACTCTCCAGCATCGGGCATCCCGCTCATGAAGCGGTCGTAGCCGACCTGCTCCCGCCAGATAAACGCGCCGAAGGCTATGGCATCATCCGCGTGGTGTTCAACATTGCGGTCATCATCGCGCCGCCCATTGCTGGTCTGCTGATCGCGAATTCCTACCTCACCCTCTTCGTTGTCGATGCTGTTATCAGTATCATCTCCGCCACGATCGTGATCTTCTTCCTGCCTGAGACCAAGCCACAAGCTCACGCACACGCCAAACCGGAAAGCATGAAACAGACCTTCGCGGGCTACGGACGTGTCTTCAGGGATACTCCCTTCGTGGCGTTCATTGGCGTGACCGTAATGATGACACTGGTCTACATGAACATGAACTCAACCCTCGGCGTGTTCCTGCGCGACCAACACGGACTGCCCGGATTGAATTACGGCTTATTGCTCAGCATCAACGCCATCATGGTCGTTTTCATGCAATTCTGGGTCACACGCCGGCTTGAAAAGTTCAAACCCATGTTGATGATGGCAGCAGGCTCCCTCCTATACGCGATCGGCTTTACGATGTACGGCTTTGTCCAAGGTTTTGTACTCTTTGTGGCTGCAATGGTCGTCATCACCATCGGTGAAATGGTTGTCTCGCCGTTCCAACAATCGGTCGTGGCAAGCTTTGCACCTGAAGATATGCGTGGACGCTATATGGCGGTCTCCGGTCTCTCATGGAGCATCTCATTCACGGTCGGTCCATATTTCGCCGGACTGATCCTTGAAAGCGCCAATCCAAATCTGTTGTGGATGACCTGCGGGTTCATCGGATTGCTGGCAACGCTTGGATTCGTCGCCCTCAACAAAACACATCGGTCTGTTGTCCCTGTCGTTGAGCCCGCTGCAACGGATTAGTACACTGCAAACAGGGATTTTCCTCACAACGGGACAGGTCTAACGCATGGACCTGTCCCAATCTTTTTTTAACGCCTCCTTCTAAGCCGATAATGGATTCCGTCTCGACAAGCGTTCTCTCCCCTCTTACAATATCCGAGAGGAGGGTGCGTTGCACCTTACTCGATGAGACAAATAAACCGTGTTAGTGCAGCGCACTCGCGTAAAGGAGAATCAACATGGACGTTCACGCCTACAACAAAGATGCATGGAATAAACAGGTGGATGGCGGCGAAAACCGCTGGACTCAGCCTGTCAATCACGAGATCATAGAAAAAGCAAAACTGGGAGAATTCAGCATCGTACTGACGGAGAACATCCCTGTCCCCCATCGTTGGTATCCTCCGCTCAATGGCGCGGATGTGTTATGCCTGGCCAGTGGCGGAGGTCAACAAGGACCGGTGCTCGCGGCGGTTGGCGCAAACGTGACCGTCTTCGACAATTCCCCCAGCCAATTGAAACAGGATCAACTCGTAGCGGAGAGAGAATCGCTCGTCCTCCACACGGTGGAAGGCGATGCCGCGGATCTATCCATGTTGGCGGACGAATCCTTCGACTTAGTGTTCAATCCATGCTCAACGGTTTTCATGCCGGATGTGCGCGCTGTATGGAAGGAATGTTCCCGCGTGCTTCGTCATGGCGGGGTTTTGATGACGGGTTCGATGAATCCAGTCCACTACATTTTCGATCTATATAAAGCGGATGAAGGCGTGCTCGAAATTGCGCACTCGATCCCCTACTCCGACCTGACGAGCATTCCCAAAGAAGACCTGGATGAGTTGATCGAAAAAGGACTGCCCGTTGAATTCGGTCACTCACTCACCGACCTGCTCGGCGGGCAATGTACGGCGGGCTTGATGATCACCGATCTATATGAAGATTACATGATGGACTCGCCATTGCACAATTACCACCCCAGTTATATTGCAACCCGGGCGATCAAGCCGTAGGTAGGATATTCAAGGTTTCCAACAATTTGGATTCCCATTTTTCGCCAAACGAACACCAATACGCGGACTTGCCGCCGCGTATCCCGGGACCCAGATCTGCCAGCCGATTGGATTCCCTTCCATCGGCTGGTGTTGGATATTTCAACACGATCTGCCCGCTTTCCCAACTGATGGAGGATAGACCAGCTTGCTCCGCAACCAATTTGACGCGCATCTGGTAGAACAGGTTTTGTACCATCCCTGGCAATTGACCGAAGCGGTCCCTGAACTCTGAGGCAAGCGCATCGATTTCCGTTTCATCACGTAAGTCCGCAATGCGACGATACAACCGCAAACGCAGATCCTGGTCCGGAATGTACTCGGCAGGGATACCAACCGCGAGTGGCAAATCAACATTGACAGGCATGGAAATAGGCTGTGTCAAACTCGTAAGCGAAATTTCTATCCTTCTTCGCTTGCCCTGAGCATTGTCGAAGGGTTCTTCTTTCTTCTCCCCGCTCTCTCTCACCGCCTCAATTCGCCTTATCTGCCTCACCGCATCAGCCAGTAATCGCGTGTAAAGATGGAATCCCACCGCCTGAATATGTCCGTGCTGACGCGTGCCAAGCAGATCGCCCGCGCCGCGGATCTCCAGGTCGCGCATGGCGATGGAATATCCCGCGCCGAGCTGTGTGTTCTCGGCAATGACTTCGAGCCGCTGTTGACCTTCCTGCGTGGGGGAAAGTTTCCGGTGGCGGAAAAAGTAGGAGTACGCCCGGGAAGCCCCACGTCCGACGCGACCGCGCAGTTGATAGAGTTGAGCCAGTCCGAATGTGTCGGCGCGGTCCACGATGAGCGTGTTCGCGTTTGGGATATCCAATCCAGATTCGATGATGGTTGTCGATAACAGAATATCGACTTCGCCCATATTAAAGCGATGCATCACTGCTGCGAGCTGTGTCTCCGGCATCTGACCGTGACCAACATCCACGCGTGCTTCAGGAACGAGTTGATTAAGATGGATCTTCATCGCATCGATCGTGTGGACGCGGTTATGCACAAAAAAGATCTGACCACCGCGTTCAAGCTCACGCAGGATCGCCTGACGCACGAGCTTTGGTGAATACGGTCCGACGTGCGTGACGATGGGCAGACGTTCCTCCGGCGGCGTGTTGAGATTCGAAATGTCGCGCACACCCGTCAGCGCCATGTACAATGTGCGCGGAATGGGCGTTGCTGTAAGCGTGAGCACATCCACTTCAGTGCGAAGCTTCTTGAGATGCTCCTTGTGCGTCACGCCAAAGCGTTGTTCCTCATCGATGACGACCAGGCCCAAATCCTTGAACTGCACATCGTTTGAAATAAGACGGTGCGTCCCGATCACAATATCGATCTCGCCCATCGCCAGCTTGAAAAGGATCTCGGTCTGTTCACGCGGCGTGCGGAAGCGTGAAAGCATTTCCACCGTCACCGGATACGCAGCGAGCCTCTGCATGAAAGTCTCATAATGCTGCTGGGCAAGCACAGTTGTCGGCACGAGCACGGCAACCTGTTTGCCATCCATCACGGCTTTGAAGGCGGCACGCAAAGCTACTTCGGTTTTGCCATACCCCACATCACCGCACAGCAAACGGTCCATCGGGCGCGATGCTTCCATGTCACGTTTGATGTCCGTCAGCGCGCGCAGTTGATCTTCTGTTTCCACATACGGGAACGAGTCTTCCAATTCCTTTTGCCAGGTCGTATCCGGCTTGAACGCGTACCCGTGAACGACATTGCGCCGCGCGTATAGGTCCAGCATGTCCTGCGCGACTTCCAATACAGCTGCCTTGACACGCGATTTCTTATCGTGCCATTCCTGTCCGCCCAACCGGTCGAGCCCGGGCATCGCACCTTCCGCGCCCACATAACGCGTGAGCCGGTCCGCCTGATGCACAGGGACATATAACTGACCGCCATTGTCATACTCCAAGGCGAGAAACTCGCGCACATGATTATCCAACTCGCGCTGCACCAACCCACCAAAGCGGCCGATGCCATGATCCACGTGGACAACGTAATCCCCGATCTGCAGGTCCGAATATATCGACTCAGGCGTCTCTGCCACAGGGCGCTGTCGCGTGCGCGGCTGGGGGCGTTCCCAACCAAAGACTTCAGAGTCCGTGATCAGATGCAGGTGATTGACGACAAATCCCTCAGATAATGACGCCTCGATGAAATCGATCGCAGGGGACTCATCCACATCGTGCTCGAGCCACAACTCATGCAGACGCGGGGACTGACGCGACACCACCACAACCTGTTCGCCTCTTTCCGCCAAACCGGCTGTGTACTCAACAAAGGGCTTCAACCTGCCCCCGAAGCGTTCATCGTGACCGAACTCCGAAGCAAGGGACGTATCGCTCAATTCTTCGGTTGAGTGACCCAACTCCAATGAGGTATATCCTTGCAGGCTATCGTGCAATTCAGACCATGGAATATACGGCAACGGGAAATCGGACGAGAGCGTTTCTTCCGCGATGCTCTCCTGTCTGAACTTGACCGCCTGCTCTTCGATCTCAGCGGACATGCTTTCTATAACAGATACATCGTCGATCAGCACGATGGCCTTTTGCGGAAGATAATCCAACAGACTGGAAGGTTGTTGATGCAAAATAGGAATATGGAATTCAGAAAGCTCGGATTCGTGCTCCCCTACAGCAATGTATTCGCGTGCAGGCGTAATGAGAATCGAATCCAATTTCTCAATTGTTCGTTGTGAAGCGGGATCAAACTTGCGGATGGTTTCGATCTCATCACCGAAGAAATCCAAACGGACAGGCATCGTCTCAGCCGTTGCCCAAATATCGAGAATTCCGCCGCGGCTGGAGAATTGTCCTGGCTCCAACACGGTATTGACACGCTGATAGCCGATCTCCGCCCAACTTCGCAAAAGTGTATCTGGCTGGATCGTTTGATTGACAGATAATTTCTTGCACGCTTTGAGAAAGTCACGGCGCGGCAAGGTGCGCGTCATCAATGATCGCACAGATGTAACAAAAACCGGTGGGAACTCAGGCTTGTGCGCAAAAGGCAGATGATAGGCGGATAACGCCGTCAACGCCTGCAAACGGTCGCGGCGGGTGGTCACGCCCCATGCGGCTTGCTCATAGAACAGCGGGTTCGGTTCCGCAAAATGATAACGCGGCGATTTGACCCAGAAGCTCAATTCATCGAACAAAGACAGCGCATGGTCAGAGCGGTCTGTGATGAGCAGAACAGGTCGCTTTGTATCTTCCATTAACCCAGCAAGGATCGGCAAACGGGTGGCGCGCGGCAAGCCCAAGCCGGGCTGTCCGTCACTGGCTTTGAGTTGGCTCAGCAGTTGCTGATATTGAGGCAATTCACGGATTTTATTTAGAAGAAGTTGCATAATGAAACCGAGTTATGATTCCCGTACATCACCATTGAATTCATTCATGGCTTTGTTCAACCCATGCGTCACGAAGGCAAATACCGCCTGTGCGGCATGATCCAACACTTCGGAGAGAGTCTGCTGTTCATCCTTGGAGAAATTTTGCAGGACGTAATTGGCAGGCTCCATACGCCCAGGCGGACGACCGATGCCAAGACGAAGCCGTGGAACATCCTTTGTGCCAAGCCTCTCCAGAATGGACGACAACCCGCGTTGCCCGCCGGGTCCACCTGCGGCGCGGATACGGATCGTGCCAAAGGGAATATCCAGATCATCGGAGAGGATCATCACGTTGGTAAGCGGGATCTTGTAGAAGTGAATCAATCCCTGCACCGATTGACCGGAGAGGTTCATGAAGGTCTGCGGCTTGGCAAGGATGAGCTTCCGCTCCTCGTGTGTCGCGGTGGTGACGATGGCTTTCGACTGCACCTTCATCCCACGAGCATTCAACCGGACGGCAATACGGTCAATGAGCATGAAGCCAAAATTATGGCGGGTGTCTTTATATTCGCGACCCGGATTTCCCAAACCGATGAGAAGAAATGTATTTTCAGTCATAGATAAGTCCAAGAATTGATATCACTTTCGAGACTTGAATGTCATCTTTTTTCTCTTTCAAAGAATTCCAGGCAACCGAACGCACCATTGTTCCAAATATAGATTCTTCCTCTGGAAGAAACGTCAGTGTTGGATTGGTCACTTCACCGATCAGGTGAGCAAGATAACAATAGCTTTTCCCGAATTCGTACTCCTCGGTAAAAAGCAGATCGGAGACAGACACATCCAAACCGGATTCTTCCTTCACTTCGCGGATGATGGTTTGTTCAAAGGTCTCACCTTCGTCAACTCCCCCACCGGGAAGGGTCCAGTAGGTGTGTGAACCATTTTGATGACAGACCATGAGGATCTTGTCTTTGTCGAGGATGGCGGCGCAGGCACGGGGTCGGTTCATGTTAGTTGCGGTGAAGTCGAAGAATAATGCCAGCGAAAACGAACAATCCAAGAATTACAAGCGCACCGCGTCCAAGGCTGGCGTAAATAGCAGTTTGATTGAGTGACACCGGATTGGTTGGAAGTGGCGTCGGTGTGGGGCGCGGCGGAGCGGTCGGAGTCGGTGAGGCGGCAAGGAGGAACGGCGTGGGGATTTGCACTTCGATCTCTGGCGCGGGCGTGGAGGTCGGAAGCGCTGTTGGCGTGGCAAATGGAGCGTCATTTTGCACGCTCACTGGGACAGTCACATCCTGAAATGTGCCATCGTTCAGGGTCACGCGCAATCGCAGGATGTAGTCTCCGTCGCTGATGGGGAGCGTGTCCCAGGTGGCGAGAGTCGAATCAAGCACGGGTTGAGAGAATGTCTGGAGGGTGAACCAGGTATCGGCTGGATTGGAGGCGTACCCAAAATCCAGTTGGGCGGAGAGGAAGTTCGGGTCATCCGCCCTGCCCGTGATCGTGACTGCGCCACGCAAAACGTCACCGGGAAGCGGTGCAGTGATCGCCACGGGAGGGGCATCCTGTGCGGCGATCAGAAGCAAAACAAGGGGCAAAAAGAGGCGAAGTTTCATCAGCCGAACAAGAATCGGAAG